>Ga0066836_10001237_pt1 | contig 13303 bp, 9 predicted proteins | sample ETNtaG_18_FD_71568 | JGI IMG/M metagenome (GOLD analysis project Ga0066836, IMG submission 71568) | Marine microbial and viral communities from oxygen minimum zone, Eastern Pacific Ocean - ETNP201302SV91 | ecosystem: Environmental > Aquatic > Marine > Oceanic | place: Pacific Ocean: Eastern...
ATGAGGAGGCCGAAGAAAGGCAAGCCTGGGCAGCCCCCAATAGGAAAGAAGAGGAGGCCGAAGAAAGGCAAGCCTGGGCAGCCCCCAATAGGAAAGAAGAGGGGCGGGCGAATCAAAATCAAACTCGGCCTCAGGGCCAAGAAGCTGTCAAAGGAAGCAGATACATACACCGATCAAATTGGATGGACGACATCTGGCTCGGAGATCGAGCTAACCGATTTAAAGGCCGCAGAGGAAATAGCAAAGAAAGAGCCAGAGACACTTACACACCACTGCTCAATGTGTGGTAGTAGGATGGAGATTCCGAGACCGAAGAGAGAGAGGTACAAGGTGATTTGCGCGCATCCAGAATGCGGCCACGAAGACCAGATAGGATTCTGATCGAGGACAAATGCGAGGCCCCAATTTCTTCTACGGGTCAACCTCACGCCCCACCGTCACCTGCCTTCGAGCCAGAGCTCTTTGGCATGTACAACTTTACCAGGACTGCGTTGATTATGGCTACCAAGGAAGAGATTGCTGCAGCACCAGTCATCCCTTCCACAAAAGCGTATTGAGCGTTTGCGATTAACTCCATGCCAAGCATATTTCCTTGGGCGACCATCTCATTACCAATCCTAATCGCAGCCGGGAAAGACTGAGAGACTACCCCAGATTGACCTTCTAGTCCTAGCGGGACAACCATCTCCCTCTGGTATATTTCATTGACCGCACTACCTACTATTGCGATTCCAAAGGCCCCCCCAACCTCCCTGCTTGCATCATTCGTCGCGCTTCCCACCCCTGCTTTGTCATGGGGTATCGAATCCATCACCATGGTGGTCGAGGGTGCCATGGTCAGACCCATCCCCACCCCAATCAGGAAGAATATGAGCGCCAGAATCGAATACCCTGTCTCCCCATCGACAGTAGTGAAGATTAGCATAGCCGTACCAATCAGTACTAGTCCGAACGAGACAACATTGTTACTGCCAAACTTCTCGCACAATCTGTCACTATTCGCGGCACTAGGCATTAGGCCGAGTGGCAGCCAGAGAAATTTCAAAGCCGCATCAAACGCACTGAGACCTCGAACTAATTGGAAGTGGAGCATTTGTGTAAACATGAACGAAAACATCACGAAGAATGCTAGACTGATGGCAATCAGGCCGAGGGAAAACCCTTTGTTTTCGAAAAACTCCATCGGCAACATTGGATGCTCCGCCTGCCTCTCCCATCTCACGAAGACAATAGTTAGAATTAGCCCCATGCCTCCAAATCCTAACACTTCGTAACTGGCCCAACCTAAGCTAGGGCCTTCGATAATCGCATAGAGTACTAACCCCAGTGCCCCTATCGATAGAACCGATCCAATTGGATCCATGGGCGTCTCTCTTTCATCTCTAGAGTTAGGCACTAGTAGGATACAGAGAACCATCGCCAGTGCGATAATTGGTGGATTGATCCAGAAGACAGCCCTCCAATCGTAACTCTCCACCGCCCAGCCTCCAACGAGAAGGCCGATGGGAGCTCCAATTCCTGCCATCCCGACCCATACGCCGACTGCCTTGCCCCTTTCTTCAGGAGGGAAAACGACGATAATCACTGAGAGGGTTGCTGGCATCACCAGAGCCGCTCCAAAACCCATCATTGCCCGAGCACCAATAACCTGCTCTGAAGTAGTCGCATACTGTGCCGTTAACGCTGAGACCAAACCAACTATAGCAAGCCCTACTAGCAACGCATGCCTCCTTCCGAATCTGTCACCAAAGGCACCCATCACAAGGAGAAGCCCGCCGAACACCACTACGTATGCATCCATGATCCATTGTAATTCGGTGTTGTCAGCCCCCAATTCCTTGGAAAGCTCTGGCAAGGCGACATTAACTGTGACGTTATTGAGAAGGGTGATAACTAGGCTCAGACTCATTATTCCTAGAATTATCCAGCGTCTCCTATGGATGCTCTCCGATCTCATGAATGGTCCACTGGCCATGGCCTAATAATCAGCAGGTTTCAAACCAAGCTCCTTTCGGGAGGAGTCCATGGTACGTTCCGGTGCGCCATTCGCTACCGCGCTGATGCTGATGCTGATTCCGTTCTCCGGATGCCTGCAGAACGAGGCCCTGACTAATGAAGTAGTGGAGGAAAAACCACCCTCTGGAGTTTTTGTAACAGGGCCAGATGGCCAACCAATCGACGAATATCCACTTCCATTGGTATTCAATTTCAGTGATGTAGGTGAGGATGGAGCGGAACCCAGCATAGGCGTGACCTCAAGCGGCTGCATCTTCTTCATCGCCTTCGAGAAGGTCATGCGATCATGCGATTACGGAGTCTCATGGGAGGACGTTACAGGCCCGTTGTGCGCTTTCCAGACCAATGACCCATATGGGTGGGTAGATCCAGTAACCGATCGGATTTTCAACGTGCAGATGCAAGGCCTTGAGACCTCCTGGATTTGCTGGAGCGACGATGATGGCAACACTTGGGTAGGAAATCCACACGACTCTGGTACAACCCCCATTAATGATCACATCAAACTCGCAACCGGTCCTTGGACCAGCAGTGGGTATGGAGTTGGTGGGCAGATTTCTCAGACATTCTACGATCAAGCTGTATACTACTGCTACAACAAATTAGCTGGCATCTTCTGCTTCACTAGCTTCGACGGTGGAGCAACATTTGAGGCAGGCGGGCAACTCATTGGTCTAGCTACTACCAACGGCGGCCTCCACGGAGCCATCACATCTGCACCAGATGGGACGGTATACGTCACCCCTAGAGTCGAGACCCCAACAGTCATCGTTTCCAAGGATAACGGATTAACATGGTTCGATCGGACAATGGGGGAGGATGAGGGCACGCCATACCCAAGGAAGAACTCCGAGGTGGCCACCGACACACAATCCAATGCTTATCACATCTGGACCGGTGCCGACGAGGGTGTATACATGGCAATCAGCACCGATTCGGGCGAATCATGGAGTCAGAACAGCATTCGAATCAGCCCTAGCCAAGTAATCTCAACGGCTTTCCCTCAGATAGATGCAGGCGACCCCGGGCGCATCGCGATTACGTATCTGGGAAGCGAGAATGGCAGCGAGTTGAATCAATCAAACATCGATGGCGAACCATGGGACGGCAATGCCCACTACGCCAACGCCAACATTAGTTACTACCTCTATGTCACATTTAGCCTGAACGCACTTGATCCGAACCCTGTTTTCCACACAGTGCGGGCTTCCCCTGATCCGGTTCAGATTGGGAGCATATGCCTGAACAGCGGGGATTGCCGAGACATCGGGGGCTCCAATAGAAATCTCCTAGACTTCAACGATCTCCACATTGACAGGGAGGGGCGAGTATTCATCGCTTTCGCCGATGGTTGCACTGGCTCTTGCGCCACCGACAGCAACGCGACTCCAGAGGACTCCAGAAGCAGACGAGGAATCCTCTGTTACCTTGGCAGTGGTCCGAGCCTTCTGGAAGGATTTGGAGTCCTATCCGCTCCCGAATCCGAGTGACCCTCATAACCCGATTCGAATAGCATCCAACATGTCACTCCCCAGAAGGGCCATGGAGCAAATGGGATTTTCGGTTTGTTGCCTAATGTGCGACGCACCCGATGTAACCGGCTCTAACAGATGCAAAGAATGCATCAACCGGCATACCAGAGCTAGGGACAGACTAACCACGGGGAAGGCCAGAACGAAGGCGCAAAGGCTTGCGAGAGAGTTTGTCACGATGCTGGCAGACCCCTTCAGTCACATCGATGACGACACCCATGGGAAATGGATGCAATCCTACTCAGAAATGATCCGTGATCATCAGCACAATCCAGGGAAGACCGGAGACGAAAGGCGTTCGAGAAGCAAACGACTTTCTCGAAAGACATCCTTGATTCAGGATGTGGCCAATAAGAACAAATGGGCAGCGAAACCACCAGATGAAACCCAGATGGAGGAGATGCGGGAGATCCTCCGAGACGGGGACGCAAAACCACCAATGACATGGGACGATCTCATCGCTGAGATAGAGGAGATGCTGGACGATTGAACCCGAATAGCATTGATATTAGACGGTGGGGACCAGTATTCGATGGCAGCGGAGAGGGACCCTCGAGCATGGCGGGTTGACGACGACCCTCTAGAAGCCCGTAATAGAGCAAGAAGCCACTCAGCAGCCAGGGACGACGGCACGTGGCGACAACCCAGAATCCGAGTAGTTCAGATTGACCAAGGAGGAGGCACTTCCAGATTCTTCGGAGATACTCGGGCCATGGGTCCCATTTCGATGCACAGAGGATCGATATGGTATTTCTCTAGAACGGAGATTAGGCACCTAGCCATTGCAACGGGGGCCTTCACCCTCGCACTAGCTCTGATGTTTGAAGGTGGCGTTTTCAATCTCACTAAGGCGTTCCCCGTGTATTGCCTACTGTCCCTGATTTCTCTCGCACCAGCCTTCCTTCTCCACGAATTCGCTCACAAGTTCGTTGCCAAGTACTACGGTTGCTGGGCGGAGTTCAGAGCGGACCCTGCCGGTCTAAGGTTCGGCTTGATCCTAGCCGCATTCCTCGGAATCGTATTTATGGCGCCAGGGGCGGTCATGGTCGCAGGAAACGCGACAAGGAATCAATTCGGCAAGATTGCGGTGGCAGGACCGATTACAAACATGGCACTGTGGACTTTGGGATATGCTGCATGGATCGTTCTTGGGGGTTTCGTGGGGTCGATCGATGTCATCATCGGATACTGGCTATGGGGAAATGCAATTCTGTGCGCATTCAACATGCTTCCTTTCGGCCCCTTAGATGGGAAGAAGATCAAGACGTGGTCAGAACCGATCTTCTACACCTGCCTAAGTGTTGCAGTGGCTCTGGTCTATATCACCCATACCAAGATCGCGATCTTTTAGTCGACAGCTAATCCTAACTTAGAGCATTCAGGATTGGCTGCTCGTCACAATGGAAGAAAGTCATGAGCGCCCACCATGTGATCATGTCCAAACTGTTCACTAGGTTCGCAACTCCCGTGTTCTCCTCACCGTAGTCCTTCCCCCTAGTGTCCATCCACTGTTCCATCTCTTCGAGAGTGTCACAAGTCTGGTGATAGCACCAGTAACCGTCAACCAAGCCTCCGAAACCAACGGTTACGGTCCCGAGGTTATCTTGGAAGCTGGCATGGTCGCTACGGGCGGTGGTATCCTCGTAGACGATGATTTCGGGCCTGTCCATGTCCAACCAGATGTCAGCCTTCCACGTATCGACTGAATAGTTGGCCCCTACCAGAGTCTCCATCTGCTCCTCCAGACCGAGAGCATCCGAACCAATCCATGTGGATAGCCCCACCATTCCCGGTTGGTCTAACTTGTCGTGGTTCGGCCCCGGTCCGATGTAGACACGCATCGGCCATACCTCAGTGTCCTTCGGATAACCATCCTCGTCAATCTGGGGGTCGGGGTCCCCATGAGGAGCCCCCCCTCCCCCCGGCCAATTCACTCCTGCCATGTCGAGATTGATGTAGTTGGTAACCGTGACATCGGGATTGTCTTCCTTGACGTAGTAATCGGTCCAGTAGTCAGATCCCCTCTTCCCCCCCTCCTCTCCAGACCACAGGCAGAAGACCATCGTCCTCCTGCTCTCGAAGTCCGCAAGCGCTCGAGCGGTCTCAAGAACCATAGAGGTTCCAGCGGAGTTGTCATAAGCACCCACTCGGGTTCCATAGGTCCTGGATCCAGTGATGTGAGGGTCGAGGGCGACCATGTTAGCTGGAGGTGCTATGTCGAAGTGCGCTCCGAACACCAACCATTCGTCTGCGAACAAGCTACCCCACTTGTAGGCGCATATGTTGTAGGACTCGGGATTCTGGATTCCAAAGATGTCAGTGAACTCGAACCGATGAGCGATGACCTCGAGTCCGAAGGAGTCGAGTTCTGATATCAGGTACTGCGCGGCATCCTCGTAAGCCGGATTCCCTTGCCCGGCCCACCTGTCCCAATAACCCGCCTTCCCATCTATTGGATCCAATGCGTTCGCAGGGTCGGTGATTTCGTAGAGCCTCTCGTAGACAACCCTTCCATGCACCACCCCCGATGAGTGCGCCCCGCCATCATCCTCAGCGACTGTTGACGCTCTCTCGGAGAGGATAGTCTTGACAGAGACCGCACCACCCGATTCATTGCTGATATTGAGACTGTCAAGGGATGAATTGGACACGACTCTGATTACCCCAAAACCACTCTCCCCAGAAGCCCCCCCTCTTTCTAGCCATGAACCCCAAGATTCGTTAGCGTCCCTGACCGGCCAATTGGTCCGCCCCTCATCACCGACTAGCATTACTAGGAGAGCGGTCCTGGGCGGGGAAAGCAAATCGAGAGTGACCGACTCCCCTTTGCCTATGTCGACAACCGTTGAGTTCTGCACGAAATCAGTTTCCGGGTCTCTAACTAGGTACGGAACGAAAACCGACATCCCCTGTCCTGCTACTAGGGTGACCTCTTGGAAGGCTCCTGAGACCAGAGTGTCCTGCAACACCTCTAGATCGTCCGAGGAAACCTCTGCGCCAATCTCACCAAAGCACCCACTTAGAGGGGCCGTTAGAACTACGAAAACCATCAGAAGGGCTCGCATGGGAACCTCACTAGGTCGCTACCAACCTTTTCTTAATCACAATGCCATTGTCCGATACCTGCAGGACCTCGACAGTAGGTTGTGGGGGGATATAGCCACTCGTCGAAGCAACTGACTCTTCCAGAGCTTCCAGAGCCTCTGCACGCCTCTTCCGCTTCTTCTTAGTCATCCTTCTCCTAATTCTCCAGAGCGCGAAAAGGATTAGCCCGATTAGGTAATACTGAATCTGCGTTAGAACCCATACCGGAGTTAAGAGCACGCTAAACTCCAAACTGTCATCACTCATCCCTGGTGCGATTTTGTAGCTGATAACTTGTCGCTGAGAAACATTGTCAATTTCAGAAGACACAATACCCTTCGTGGAAGTCAAATTTTCTAGCTTCACGCCCAATGGCAATGTGACAGTCATAAATCCATAAACGCTCAGATCCATCTCTTCGGGACCGATGTTGGACATTTTTGAAGTTGGAATATCGACAGAAGGGATGAGTGACTCTTGAATCCTCACACCATCAGCACTCACAACGCTTGCCGAGAGCGCCCCGGTCAAACCATCCATTGCAGAAATCATCGGATTAAGGAAAGGTTGAACAAGAGCACCGGCGGGATCACTTGCGACAATCCCAATTTCAGGGCCATCAGAACCGCCCTGCAAGGTTTGGATTAGCTCGAACCACGAACCGCCAACGCCAGCTGTAATCCTCACATGGGGAATGTCCACGCTCAGTACAATTCCTCGTTCATCCCCTATGTAGTCGTCTCCATCGATTAGCCTATCGTACGGAAAATCAATTTCCACCGATAGCCCAGACATGTCTACGTTGCCTATTCCATTTCCTGAGTCCTCTGTCAACTCAACGGTCCTATAACTAATCAGAGATGCGATGTCATTCTCGAGATTATTAGTATAGGCCGGTATGCCTGTGGTATTGCTGGAGGACAATGGCATCCTTTGGTTACAAAAGGCCCAACCATCATCGCAGAGAGGAAATGGCATTTCAAGAGGCTCCCCTCTCGAACCAATATCGATTAAAGCACGAAAAAGGTCGGCAGGCAGTACCTCAAGATTCAAGCTAGTCGTATCTGTGTTCATGTCTTCGAACAATGAGTCTGGGACAGCAATCCTGTGAATGGTGAAATCCACCGATAGGGCGAACTCCACCGAACCCCCCCTGCTGACAGGAAGGTTGGCGAATGAGACCTCTCTTAGGTCCAAATCAACCTCAACGTATCCGCAACTCTTGGACGTAGAGGGGCAGACCATATCTGGCGTTGAATCAAAGCAACCATCATTTGAGGTGTCCCGGCATATTGCATGATCCCACGAGAAACTCTCCGAGCCTGTTAGGCCAATAGCAGCAACATGGTTTCCAGATGCTCTATAAGACAGGTCGACGGTGTTACCCCCCCCTGTCGTCGAAGCCCAAGTGGGAAGAACAATTGTCATTGTGAGATCAGCATTAACTCCCTCAGGGAGAAGCTCACCGATGAAGGATTCCATCGTGGCATCACTCAGAACCGTAGAGAACTCCATTCCGGAGTTCAGAAGTTTGCTTAAATCATCTCCTGAAACGGAGTTCATGAATCCAGAGTCACCCAGATTCCCGCCTAGTAGATCGGCGAGGCTGAGAGGGAATGTGTGGCTGATTGACCTCATGTAAACCGGATAAGTGTCATCCATCGCAACAGAACCTTCCATGCAGAAATGGACTCCTCTGGTGCATCCGGATACGTGCGTGTAGTTCAGACCACCAGGGTCCAGTGGGGCCTGAGACACATGAGTCCAGGCGAAGTCACCCATTGCTACGCTCAAACCCTCCTTGGAGCTAGCAAGAGCCTGGCCGATTCCAGAAACCGGCATGTTGCTAGACAAATCGGATAGGTCCATCAGGCCAGTGTGATAAGCCATCCTGATTCCATCTGATGTGATTACCGGTACGGTAGCCTTGTCTTGAGGCATTAGGAGGGGAACTCCCCAGTCGCTCATGGTGCTGGATTGTATCTGATAAATCCCAACAATGATCTCTATGAACGAATTTTCCTCATCTGACAGATCCACCGAGACTCTCAAATCCAGGCTTTTGTCGAGGGGGCTTACATCCACCACTTCAGTTCCTTCAATCTCTCTGTAGCCCATGGCCATGTTCAGGGCCGCTTGAACAATCCCGCTCTTGTCTCGGTTGTCCACGGACCATAGCCCTGAATTGTAGGCACCGCCATCTTCCTCCACCTCTTCACCTACCCAGCCCCCCGCATTGACTACCGTGGCGTAAGATGGAGGTTGGATGGCATATGTCCCTTTGTGACCAGAATCCACTCGCACATCGAAATTTGTTGTTATCCGTGAGCCCATTAGAAGAAGCCCCTCTAGTGCCGTATCAAGGTTCGAGGGGCTCACGGCGAGCCCGTATGTATCGTATGTATCGAGAGTGATATTCACGGACGTAGATATGCAGATCGGAGGATCGAAGGCATTCCCATCACCACTGTCCAACAATGGGTCAAGCTCACAATCAACAGATGACAAGACCCCCGAATCGTCGGGAATGAAAGTCCTGTTTGCCCAAGCCGTCTCAGGAGTGGAAGCCGCTCCCCAGTTTGACAGAAAATTGGAAATCGTGCCGTTAATCTCAGACAGAAGAGATTCCTGGACCGTCGGAGAGCCCGGATCAGTTGGGTCCGAGTTCTTGTTGAAGGCAGACCTCAGGACATCCGCCGGCAAACCATCGTTTGACATTATGTTGTCCGACTGCAGGGCCGTGGTCATTTCTGCCGAGTCGAAGTAGCCCAAGCCTCCTTTGTCCCATTCCCTAATCGCCCATGATGCCTGAAACTGAATCTCGGTTGGGCTTGTCATGTTGAAGTGAAACATCCCCTCCACCCAGTCAGTGACGTCTGCAGTCCCATCATCGGCATCGGACCTGTCATCGCAAATCCCCCCCAACGTGGATAAAGAGTCCTGACAGATGGTCATTTCTTCGAACCCCGTATCGGAAACAGCTGCCGGTGCAACCGCTTGGAACATGAAGAGGACTGATAGGATTATGGCCACCCTCCCCCACTCGTATTGTGAGTGAGTCTTAGCGTGCCGCTCAGCCATAGGGCAATGACTCGTAGAGTCATTGTTAATGGATTCGGTGAGGGGTGTCAGAATCCGAGTCAAAAACCAATCATTACTCAGTCTGCTTGTACCACTCTTCAGTCGCTGTCGATGACTCATCCGCTGAGACCTCGGATTCAGGAGCAATGGAAACAGGATCGGGTGGCACCTCGCCGCCTTGGATCTGTATCACCCGACCTTCGGCATCGACCTGGTAAGTAGTGGGAGCCTCTTCTTTCATGGTCAGGGCCAGAATCAACCCGAGAAGCAGGATAAGGGCCCCACAGCACAAACAGGAACCCCCACCTACGCCTGCGAAGATGCCACCAAACAAGTCCCCCAAGACCTCATCGTCATAGGTCACCCACACCGGTTGGTTGGACTCGAACTCCATTTCGCCTCTGAAGCACGCCAAGCAGCCTCGACCAACCTTGGCGAAACCCCCTCTCCCCTTCTCGGCACCATCTTCAACATTGCATGTCTTACTGCCATCGGTGCTAGCTTGGAAATAGAAATCGCCATCTAGCCCCTCATCCCAAAAACCGGTGTCTGGCTTCTCAGTGATTGTGATCTCGATACCATCGCAGTGGTCCCAGGACCCATCTCCGTCTGCATCGATGTAGTCTGCCTGCACCCAGAATGAGACTCCGAGGTCCCCCTGACCGTCATCGTCAACTATTACCAAGGAGGCGCCATTCGAATTCTCTGCAGCCCATTCTGACCCTGCGGAATCTATCGCCGTGCCCGCAAAAATAACCATGACGAGCCCTAGCAGGAAAACGACTCCGCCGATTGCAAGAGTCACTTTGGCACCAGTGTGCATGGTTTTCGAACATCCTAGTCACTAACAAACTATCCGATGAATACCGAGAGGCAGGTCAGACTCGCATCGACCTCCCTGAACTCGGTCATGTCGATTGTCGTAATCGAGAATCCCGCATCCATCAGCAACTGCCTAGACTTCTTGTATCCCCCAGCCATGATAATCCTGTCACCGTAGGCTATCGTGTTGGCCGCATAACCCTCGTCCTCTGGGAGCCAGATCACCTCCTCGGCGAACGACAGGTCCTTCCCGGTGAGGTGACCCTCCGCTGCTACTATGGTACCAGCTCTAGGGCTCGAGCACACCGTGGTCAGATGGAGGGTGCTCTCCGGGACGTCGAATAGCTGGACTTCCATGCCCACCTCGCTGGCATGTCCCGCCAGGAACTCCGCACCCTCCTTGTTCGTCCTGGTGGAGACTCCCACTAGGAACCGATCATCGTAGAAGACCACGTCCCCTCCGTCCAAAGTCGCCCCTGCGGGCATTCTGTGAATCTCGAAATCATCGGCGAGGAACTCTGCAACCGAGTCCTGTTCCCCGTCTCTGCTGGGATGGCCCAGGTTGGGAATCACCACCGAGTCATCGAGTATCACAGCCGTGTCCTCGGTGAAGCTGCAGTCTGGAAAACCATCCAGAGGGGGTAGCACGACGACCTCGGAGCCATGGGCTCTGAGCGCCGCGAAATACGCCTCTTGGGACCCCCTTGCCGCCTCGTAGTCAGGCGCTCTTGTAGAGAAGTAGCTGGATATTGCATCCGAGTAACACGGAGAGACCTCGCGAGTCAGAGCTCGCCCCCTGGTTCGGTCGAAGGTTCCCGGCACGAGCACCGCCAAGCATATGCGTTGATAATGATTAGGAGAACGGAAGTGTTTTTCCTGATTCCGGAAATGTCTGACCCATTCTATTATGGACGGCCCATATGAGCAGAACTATCACAGAGATGAATCGTGATGGGTAGGCTATCTGAACTCCTCGATGCTAGAAACCGACACATCAGCAATTCATTATCGCTTGCTCACGGCACACCTCTACACATAGTTAGAGGGGAGATGCAGTACCTCCATGCATCTGACGGTACCAGATATCTTGACCTGGTGAACAACGTCTCTCACGTCGGGCATTGCAACCCTCACGTGGTCGATGCTGGACAGAGGCAGATGGCGGTTTTGAACACGAACAGCCGCTACGTGTACTCAGGACTAACAGAGTACCTCTCGAGACTATCAGACACGCTCCCTGAGGAACTTAGCATTGGGTTTCTGGTCAACTCTGGCTCGGAGGCCAATGAGCTAGCAGTACGCCTTGCCAGATCCCACACGGGGAACCACGACATGGCAGTTATCGAGGGCGCGTACCATGGGCATACCGGCATGCTCATCGAACTAAGCCCCTACAAGTTTCGAGGTGTAGGTGGAAAAGGCCAGGCAGAGTCATGGGTACACGTTCTCCCAATCCCGGATGCGTATCGCAGGCGGGATGCAGCATTCATAGACGAGGTCAGAGAGGGATTGTCCGATGCAGGACCTATAGCAGGCCTTCTAATCGAATCGATGCTTTCGTGTGCCGGGCAGGTCCCATTACCCGCGGGGTATCTCGAGGAAGCCGCCGCTATAGTGAGGGGATTCGGGGGCCTCTTGATAGCCGACGAAGTGCAAGTTGGATTCGGAAGAGTCGGCTCACACATGTGGGCTTTCCAGGATAGTGGTATTGTCCCCGATATTGTAGTGATGGGAAAGCCAATTGGGAACGGCCATCCGATGGCAGCTGTATTCACCACTCCTGAGATTGCATCCTCGTTCGGTGAAATGGAGTTCTTCAGCACCTTCGGCGGGAACCCTGTATCATGTGCTATAGGGATGGCAGTCATGGATGTGATAGAGAGAGAGCGTCTGATGATTAGGGCAAGTGAGCTGGGTTCTCGCTTCAGGGACGGCCTAGATTCACTCAAGGAGTCTCACGAATTGATTGGAGACGTTCGAGGGAGGGGGCTCTTCCTCGGTTTTGAGATGGTGAGGGACAGGACCACTCTAGAGCCCGCGCCACAGGAGGCATCGGACTTAGTCGACTCGATGAGGGAGAAAGCAGTTCTTCTGAGCACAGACGGCCCCCTTCACAATGTCATCAAGATCAAGCCTCCAATGGTTCTGAATGAATTCGATGTCGACGAGACGCTCTCCAAGCTTGATGGATGCCTATCTGGAAATTGATTAACAAATCTAACTTCATACAGAGTTGGCAAGCACACCTTTTGCGGCTTTTTGCGTGGAATGCCGAGCATTTGGCACAGATTATGATATGGTTTTGCACCTACTGGCACTCCAAGGTGAACAGGAAATGGAGCCAGGAAAGAGCGAGAGATTGGAGCAGAACAGGAAGAAAGTCACGATGGGTGTTGTCGCACTCGCAGTGGTGTCACTGCTAGCCGGAGCATCCGTGGCAGCAACCCTGGAGGACTACGCTGCGCCAGTGTACGCAGAGGCAGACCCCTTCGAGGGAGCGGTCGACGATGTGACCGGAGAGGACACATGGGAGGCGAAGGAAACTGACGGCAAGCCACTGGGCAAGCACATCAGGAAGGCAATGAAGAGCCGCATGAACGACAGGATGGAGGACAGGACCGAGCACCTAGAGCAGAGGATCGACATAGACTCGAACCTAATCGCCGCCTTCCAATTCTGCCTAGACAGCGCAGACTGCACAGCAGACGCCGAATCACTATCCGAGATGATCGAGAAGCTAACCTGGGCCGTTGATGGGATGCAGGCCA
>Ga0066836_10001246_pt1 | contig 13265 bp, 9 predicted proteins | sample ETNtaG_18_FD_71568 | JGI IMG/M metagenome (GOLD analysis project Ga0066836, IMG submission 71568) | Marine microbial and viral communities from oxygen minimum zone, Eastern Pacific Ocean - ETNP201302SV91 | ecosystem: Environmental > Aquatic > Marine > Oceanic | place: Pacific Ocean: Eastern...
AAGACTCACCTCCTTCAGGCAGTAGGGAACTACGTCCTTACCAACTATCAAGCCAAGAAAGTGCACTACGTCTCTAGCGAGACCTTCATGAACCGTTTCGTCGAGGCAATCCGCAACAAGAAACTCTCTGAATTCAAGGACCTCCATCGCCGAAACGACGTGCTCCTTGTAGACGACATCCAATTCATGGAGGGCAAGGAAGGCCTCCAGGAGGAGTTCTTCCATACGTTCAACTCCATCCAGCAAGACGGAGGACAGATCGTGCTGACCAGCGACCGTCCACCAGACGACATTTCCACCCTCGAGGACCGTCTCCGTAGTCGGTTCAAAATGGGCCTAGTCACCCACATCCAATCTCCAGACGTAGAAACCCGTCTAGCCATTCTTCGCAAGAAGTCCGAGCAAGAGTTAAGCGGTGTCAAAATTCCTGACGACGTGCTGTTCTTCATCGCCGAGAACATCACCGAGAACATCCGAGAAATCGAAGGAGCCCTGACCAGGATCACTGCCTACTGCAGCCTCAACCAGGAAGTCTGTACCTCTGAGTTAGCAATGACCGTCCTTGCTGATCTGATTACTAACAATGCTCCACTGATCATCACACCAGATCTGATTCTGGACCGGACCTCGGAAATCTACGGCTTCAGCCGAGAAGACCTAACCGGCGCAAGCCGTCGCCGTCCTCTGGTTACCGCCCGTCAAGTCTCAATGTATGTTTTCCGTGAGCTCACCGATCTGAGCTATCCAGCAATCGGACGTGAGTTTGGTAATCGAGATCACACCACAGTCATCCATGCCGTGGAAAAGATCACCAAGTTGATGGCCGAACGACGTGAGATCTACGACCAAGTCTCAGCACTTACCTCCAACATCCGATCCAACAACTGAATTCCTTCTGTAAGCCCTCTGGTTGATGACCCGTGGATTCCACTGTGGATCACAAGTGGATCTTATTTTCTCTGTCCCCACCTTCTGTCATGACTGGATGCCACACTGTGGAAACCCGTGGACAACCGTTTCTAAACCATCAGCCCTTTGACCTGCGATGATGAGTGATAATCCACAATCCACAAGACCTATTACCACTACAACCTGATGAGAAAAACAACATGGTGAAAGTGATCAGCCTGTGAAGTTCCGTTGTGAACGTGATGTTCTTGATCGGGCATTTTCCATTGCACGTCGTGCAGTAGCTGGCCGAGGGGGAACGCTTCAGGTCCTATCGGGTTTACATCTTGAACTCAAGGGCAATCGTTTAACGGTGGTGGGAAGTGATTTAGACCTGGTAGTCCGAGTTACCGTCGAAGTCGGTGGCGAGAAGGACGGATCAGTCGTGTTGTCCGCCCAGTTGGGATCGGACATCGTCCGGGCATTTGATAGTGGACAAGTTGAGGTCACGGTCGACGATGACGGAGCCAGTGTGGTTTCTGGGCGATCGAACTTCAGTCTGCGAGTGATGTCTTCTGAGGAGTATCCGAAGTTCGACGAACCGAGTGGCGAATCTGTCACCTTGGATGCTGGCACAGTCGCCGATGCTCTTGATCAGGTCATTAAGGCGGCCAGTCTTGATGATGCTCGGCAGATTCTTACTGGTGTGCTTATGGCTGCTGAAGAAGATGGCCTTCGATTTGTAGCGACTGATTCCTATCGATTGGCGGTTCGAGATCTTCCCGGTACCGCGGTACTTGGTCGAGATCAGACGGTCCTCGTGCCATCGCGTGCGTTGGACATGGTCAGGAAGATCTTGGGAGGTGCTGAAAACCTCACTATTCGTTTAGGTGAGAGGGATGCCGCTTTCGAGATCGACGACGTTCAGGTCATAACTCGCCTTATTGAAGGGGAGTTTCCCAATTACCGAGGATTGATTCCTGATGACCATCCGAATGTGTTGGTGATAGATCGGATGGCTCTTCAAGAAGCTGTTGGGAGGGTGAGGATTCTGGCTCAAGAATCCACACCAGTCCGACTCTCAATGTCGTCCGATGGACTGGATTTGGTGGCGATCACCCAGGACGTAGGACAGGCCCATGAATCTTTGGATGCGTCTTATGACGGAACGGATTTGACAGTGGCGTTCAACCCCCAATTTCTTCTCGATGGGTTAGAGGTCAGTCCAGGAGATGAAGTTCGATTGGAGACTAGTGAGGCTAGTAAACCGGCTGTGCTCCGATCGATGGGCGACGAGCAGTTCTTGTATTTGCTAATGCCCGTCCGAGTGACCTGATTGGTCTTGGTTCAGTAGCCTCCGGGACCTCCCGATCCCAGTTATCGGAATAAACACCATGACCGTCAAGCATCTCTGGTTGACGAATTTCCGTAATCACCGTGAGATTGACTTGTCGTTAGATCCCGGTGTGACTGTGGTGGTTGGTACGAATGGACGGGGCAAAACCAATCTGATTGAGGCTCTGGTATGGCTTGCTCGGGGAACATCTTTTCGGGGAGCACCCACTGAAGCTTTGGTGCGAGGTGGCACTGACCGGGCGTTTATTCGGGCTGAGGTTGAGACTGCAGGGAGAACGGTTCTCCTAGAAGCTGAGTTGGTGGTTTCGGGTAAGAACCGGATTCAGGTCAACCGACAACGGGTGACTCGTCTTCGAGAACTGTTGGGTCACTTTCGGACCACGGTGTTCGGACCTGACGATCTCCGGTTGGTCAAGGGAAGTCCAGGAGATCGTCGGGGATGGATCGATGATCTCTTGGTTGATCTGCATCCGGGAAACCACGCGTTGAGGGGGGACTTGGATCGCATTCTCAGACAACGAAACACCTTGCTCAAACAGGCAAGGGGTCGGTCGTCCCCAGAGGTGGAGACCACACTTGACGTGTGGGACAGTCAACTCGTCGAGGTAGGGGAGCGATTGGCCTTAGCACGGCGAGATGTCCTTGCCGGTCTAGTACCGGAGGTTGAGGTCCTGATCGATGCTCTCACCGGTGGACGTAGCCGAATGAAAATGCAGATGGTCGATCAGTGGTCTTCGGAAGGTCTAACAGCAGCGTTGGAGGCTTCGCGACCTGATGATCTGAGGAGAGGGGTGACGACCGTCGGCCCCCATCGAGACGAGATTTTGTTCTTGTTGGATGATATGCCAGCGCGAACCCATGCTTCACAAGGAGAGCAGCGGTCTATCGTCCTGGCCCTGCGCTTGGCAGGACATCGCCTGGTGGCGGATCGAACTGGTTCCGAACCGGTTGTTCTACTCGATGATGTTTTCTCCGAACTCGACGCCGATCGATGTGCCGCCCTGATTGGCCTACTGCCTTCCACCCAGGCGGTGGTTACCTCAGCGGGAATGGTTCCAGAGGGGATCAACACCGGCGTGGTCCTTTACTTGGATGACCTGGTCTCGGCATCGGTAGATCGACCGTGATTAACGATCAGGGGCCGGTGCCACTGCGGCGGATCTTGGAACGGCTTTTGGAGGGCATGGGATCACCACGTATCGATGACACGAAGATGATCATCGATCAATGGTCCGAGATCGTGGGACCTCGACTGGCGGAAAGGATCGAAGCTGTTGCTGTGCGAGGGTCAGAGTTGTTAGTGGCTGTCAATGACCCGGCGTGGGCAAGCCAGGTGACGTGGTTGGAGACTCAACTGCTGGAGAGAATTGAGAGCATTGTTGGACCCGGGAGGATCACCTCGGTCCGGGTTCGGGTGGAACGTCGGATAGGCCCCTGAACGATCGGGATTGATCCTTCCGGAAGGGACGCAGATCCGTGGTCTGAGTCCCCTCTGCTGGTAGTCTGGTAGAACCGTGAACATGTGCTTTGACCTGCGGTTTTGTACCGCTTCAATTAGTTTTGCGGCACCTTTTCCCCCTGATCTGATCACCATTGGGGAGCGGAATCTGTGACGACCGCTGAGACGTCCTACAGCGAGGCTGATATCACCGTTTTGGAGGGTCTCGAGGCCGTTCGAAAGCGACCAGGGATGTATATCGGTTCTACAGGTCCGACTGGCCTCCACCACCTGGTGTGGGAGGTCGTGGACAACTCTGTTGACGAGGCGATGGCTGGTCATTGCACGACCATCGAGGTGACTTTGTGTGAGGACGGTTCATGTCAGGTCTCTGACGATGGCCGGGGTATTCCTGTGGGGGTTCATCATCAGTATGAGGAACTCACGGCTGCAGAGGTGGTGCTCACTGTGCTGCACGCTGGTGGGAAATTTGGCGGTGAGGGTTACAAGGTTTCCGGAGGGCTCCACGGCGTCGGTATTTCGGTGGTCAACGCTTTATCCAGCCGGGTCGAGGTCGAAATTGATCGGGATGGCAGCCGGTATTACATGGACTTTGTGGATGGTGGGCGCCTAGATACCCGTCTCGCCGCGACTGGGGCCTCACCTGATGGTCGGACCGGAACCACAGTGCGATTCTGGCCCGACGGGTCGATCTTCGATGAGACCCGCTTCCGATTCCAAACCTTGTCCGAGCGTTTCCAGATGATGGCTTTTTTGAACCGGGGTCTTCAGATCCGACTCTGCGACGAGCGGACGGACGGGAATCACGACGAGGTGGAATATCGGTATGAGGGAGGTATCCGGGATTTCGTGGCCCACGTGAATGCCTCCAAAGAATCGCTATTCGCCGAAGTTGGCTATATCGAGGGCATTGAAGAGGATCAGGAGGTCGAGGTTGCCTTCCAGTGGAATACCGGCTTTAACGCCGACGGTCTTCACTCCTTTGCCAACGGGATCAACACACTCGAGGGGGGGATGCACGAGGAGGGTTTTCGCAGTGCCCTGACAGCGGTAGTGAACCGTTATGCAAAAAAGCGAAACTTGATCAAGGACAATGACGAAAATCTTCAGGGTGAAGACATCCGGGAGGGTCTCACGGCGATCATCAGCGTCCGTCTTTCTGAGCCGCAGTTCGAGGGACAGACTAAGTCCAAGCTTGGCAATGTCGAGATGCGCTCGCTTGTTCAACGCACCACCAATGAACGCCTAGTTGATTGGTTGGAAGAACACCCCCAAGAGGCCAAGGCCATTGTTCAGAAGGCCGTCAACGCTCAGCGGGCCCGCGTAGCGGCTCAGGATGCTCGACGATCGGCTCGGCGGAAGTCGGCGCTGGATGGTGCTGGCATGCCTGACAAACTCAAGGACTGCGCGTCTAAGGATCCTCGGGAGTCCGAGCTTTTCATCGTGGAGGGAGACTCGGCCGGTGGCTCAGCTGTCCAGGCCCGCGATCCGTACACCATGGCCATCCTCCCCATCCGAGGAAAGATTCTCAATGTCGAGCGGGCCCGGGCTGACCGGATGCTGAAGAACACCGAAATCCAGACGCTAATCCAAGCTATTGGCGCTGGATTCGCCGAGGATTTTGATGTAGATCGCATCCGCTACCACAAGGTGGTTCTGTTGTGTGACGCCGATGTTGACGGCAGCCACATCCGGACGCTGCTATTAACGTTCTTTTTCCGACAGATGCGGCCTTTAGTCGAGGCTGGTCACGTCTACATTGCTCAGCCCCCTCTCTATTCCACTGTGGTGGGCCGTGAGAAGGTGTATTTGAAGGACGACCATGCCAGAGATGCCTTCATGCTCGAAAATGCCGGCCACAAGCGGGAGTTTCAACGGCTCAAGGGTCTCGGAGAGATGGACTTTGATGAACTCAAAGACACCACGATGGACCCGTCCCGACGGAGCCTCCTACAGGTCTCCGTGGAGATGTTGGCTATCGCCGATGAGGTCTTTTCGACGCTTATGGGAGAGGACGTAGAAAGCCGCAAGCGGTTCATCCAGACCAACGCTCGCGACGTGCGGTTCTTGGACATCTAATGGCCGAAGAGAGCGGAATTCCGATGGCGGATAATGCCCCGGTCGAAGCTATGACCGACGAAGACTCGACATCGGGGTTTATCCAGCCCATCGAGATCCAGGAGGAAATGGAACAGTCCTTCTTGGACTACGCCATGTCAGTGATCGTCTCACGGGCGCTTCCAGATGCCCGGGACGGCCTCAAGCCGGTTCACCGTCGAATTCTTTGGGGCATGTATGACCTTGGTGCCCGGCCCGACCGACCGACCATGAAATGCGCCCGCGTTACTGGTGAGGTCATGGGCAAGTACCACCCTCATGGGGATCAGGCCATTTACGACGCCTTGGTCCGCATGGGCCAAGATTTCAGCCTTCGACACCCGGTGGTGCATCCCAAGGGAAACTTCGGCTACTCACCGGATGATGCGGCGGCTGCCGCCCGGTATACGGAATGTCGTTTGGATCCGATCGCCCTTGACTTGTTGGCTGGGATCGATGAGGACACCGTTGACTTCACTGATAACTATTCGGGTGAATTCACTGAACCGGTGGTGCTGCCAGCGCGGTTCCCGAACTTGTTGGTCAATGGAAGCCAGGGCATAGCGGTTGGTATGGCAACCAATATCCCGACCCACAATCTGGGCGAGGTGATCGATGCCACCGTCCATCTGATTGGTAATCCGGATGCAACATCCGACGACCTCATGAAGTATTTGCCTGGACCGGACTTTCCGACTGGTGCGCTGATCCTGGGACGCTCGGGTATCCGTGACGCCTACCGGACCGGACGCGGTCAGGTTCGGATGCGGGCTCGGACTGATATCGAGGAGGGTGCTCGCTCTAGTCGCATTGTGGTCACTGAATTGCCGTACCAAGCCAGTCCGAATCTGATCATGTCCAAGATCCGGGACTTGGTGGATGCTCGCGAGATCGACGGCATTGCGGACATAAACGACGAGTCGGCCCAGGGCCGGACCCGGATCGTTATAACCCTCAAACGAGACGCCCCAGCACTGGTCATCTTGAACAATTTGTTCAAGAGGACACCTTTGCAGACCACGTTCTCGGTCAACACGGTGGCTCTTGTCGATGAGGTCCCTCGCACTTTGAACCTGCGCGACCTGCTGGTGGCCTATGTCGACCACCAGGTTGAAGTGGTTCGCCGCCGTAGCGAACACCGTCTGTCCAAGGCTCGAGACGAGGCCCACATCACCGAGGGTTTACTCAAGGCACTTGACCGAATTGATGACGTCATCGCTCTAATACGCGCTTCGGCTGACCGGGCTTCGGCCCGTGAGAGCCTGATGGGGGATGAGTTCGCTTTCAGTGAACTACAGGCCAACCACATCTTGGATATGCAGTTGGTTCGCTTAACCCGCCTTGGGCGCACCAACCTTGATGAGCGGATGGCCGAACTCCAATCGACAATCACCGAATTGGAGCAAATTCTCGGTGACGAGGAACGCCTTCGGAGTGTCATCAAGGATGAACTGGGCGAAGTCCGTGACCGCCATGCCACTCCAAGGCGAAGCGAGATGGTGCACGATCCTGGAGAGCTTGACATCGAGGACCTCATCGACGATGAGGAGATGGTGTTCGCCATGAGCACCTCGGGTTATGTCAAGACGATGTCGACTGGTGAGTTCCGTACCCAGGGCCGTGGAGGCAAAGGAGTGACCGGAGCCAGGCTCAAGGACGAGGACGCTGTGGCCCATCTCATCCACACCACGGCACACGCGTACTTGCTGTTCTTTTCTACCCGAGGGAGGGTGTACCGCCTAAAGGCCCACGAGATCCCCTCGGCTGGTCGTACAGCACGCGGGACATCCATAGTGAATCTGTTGCCGCTGCAGCCTGACGAGCGGGTCCAGGCCGTTATCGACACCCGGGATTACGAGTCGAATCGTTTCCTGTTCTTTGCTACGAGGTTCGGACGGGTAAAGAAGACCCTGTTCACGGCCTACGACTCGTCGTTGAAGGCGGGCCTAATCGCTGTGCGGCTGAACGACGGCGATGAGTTGGTGGCCGTGGTACCGACCAATGGCGACGACGACCTGTTCTTAGTGTCTGGCTCCGGGCAGACCCTACGAATTTCCGAAGACTCCGTGAGGCCCATGGGGCGCAGCGCAGCAGGGGTGAGGGGCATGAAATTCCGGGGCGATGATTTCCTAGTCTCATGTTGTGTGGCGCGTGACGATGCCATGATCCTCCATCTGACCACTGAGGGTTACGGCAAACGGACCGAGTTGGACGAGTTTGCCGTGAAGGGAAGGGCTGGTCTGGGTGTCCGGGGGATTCGGACGACCGACGAACGCGGGTACGTGGCCGGAGCGCTGGTGCTGAGTGAGTCTGAAGACCTGTTCGCAATTACAACTGCTGGGATGATCATCCGGCTGCCAGCTGCTGATATTTCGGTCCAGGGTCGGGATGCAACGGGAGTAAGTGTCATGTCGCTTGGTGATGGCCAGAAGGTCGCTGCAGTCTCCCCGGTGCCAGCCGGCGACGATTCCGATGACCTATCTGGGGATCAGTCCGATGAAGAAGCTTGACCGGAATGTCATGTTCCCTCGCTTAGAGGCCCACTTGTCATAACGCACCGTTTCTTATGGATGCTCATGGGTGGGGCGATGCTGTGGGTAGTTGGCAGATCCCTGGTGGGCTTTTGATCTGTTACCGGCGATTTCAGTTGGCGGTGCAATTGGGATAGCCCTAATAACAGCCTGATCGGTTGCGCGCCCGGTTGGTCCGGGATCGGACCCGTAGACTTCCGGCCCGTGGCCTCAGACGACTTTGACGATCTTGAAGAGCCACCTCCTTACGCATCGAATAGGAAATCAAAGGATGTGGGGAGTTCATCGGTGCGGAAGTTGGTTGAGGCTCATGGTGATGAGGCCGCCCAGTCTCTGGATGAGGGTTCTGAGGTGGAGTCGGATGAGAACGTCAGCATCAATCCGGATGGGGAGCCGACGGCGCTCGAGTCGTCGGCCGATCTTCTGGCACGGATGTCCAGTGGAGACGTTGATGATGGTGATCTAGACGCTTCCCCGATCTTCCGGCGGGAGCGTCCGCGCCTACTGAAAGGACGATTTGGACAGGCGTCTTCTGGTCCGGTTCCGAATGTTGATCAGTCCATCGCTTCTGCTTTGGCTTCCACTTCACCGGTAGGTGGATATCGGGTTCGACGTGTTCGGCGGTTGGTTCGGCACATTGAGCCTTGGTCGGTGTTGAAGGTGTGTTTGGTTTTCTACCTTTGTGTCTGGGGACTTCTCGTCATAGCCACCCGGATGTTGTGGAGTGCGGCCGAAGAGGCGGGGACTATTTCTAAAGTTGAGTCATTCATTGAGGAACTCTTCGCTCTGGAGAGTTTCGTCTTTGACTCGGCCCAGATCTTCCGCATCTTTGTGTTAGGTGGTCTCGTCGTGGTGGTTGGCGGGATTGGACTGACCGTCGTGTTGGTGATCCTGTTCAACTTGATAAGTGATCTAACTGGGGGAATTCGCTTCACGATGGTTGAGGAGGAGACAGCGGTTCGGCAGCGTCGGTTGCGCCGGGGTGACGTTCTCCTCGAGACTCCGGGAGGCACTGTCGGCCAAGCATCGGACTCTGGCCAAGGCAAGTAGTAACGCCTTGACTGGCTCCGATACCGTTCCGGGGTCTACGGGGCTATAGCTCAGTCGGTTAGAGCGCACCCCTGATAAGGGTGAGGTCGCTGGTTCGAATCCAGCTAGCCCCACGTCCATGCAGGTCATCCGACGAGCCCTCGCCGCGGTGAGCGTGGCTGCCGCAGTGGCTGCCGCCCTCCGCATTAACGGATCTGATGGAATCGCGCGTCGATCCGGTGGATGGCGACCTCTAACCGGTCCGAGTTTCCGTTGAGCACGGTTGCCATCCTGGGCGCCGGTGCTGTCGGAGCACGGGTGGCCCGACAGATCGTCACTTCGGACACCGTGGATGAGGTCGTCCTGCGCGACACTTCTAGGGAACGTCTGGCCCGTGTCTCACGTGCTCTGGGTGATCGCTGTCGGGTTGAACACGCACCTTTCACTAAGTCCCTAGAGGCTGACGCCGTAGTGGTGGCTAGCCCGCGTGGCACCCAACTCGAAGCGGTTCTGGAGACCATTGAGGTCCGACGTCCAGCCGTTCTGGTGGGTGATGGCTTGGCTGAGACGATCGCTGTCCTTCGTCGGTCTGGAGACGCAGCGCGTTCTGGAGTGCCAATCGCTGTAGGGGCCGGTTTCGGGCCAGGTTTTTCGTGCCTGCTGGCAGCACACGGAGCCTCGTGGTTCGACGAGGTAGATGAGGTTCACGTGGCCAAGGCGGGGACCGGTGGCCCAGCCTGTGCCCTTGTCCATCATCGGGCGCTCAGTCGGATGTCCTATGACTGGAGGGTGGATGAAAATACGGGAATTGGTGACTGGGTTCGGCGGGCCGGAGGATCGGGTAGAGAACTGGCGTGGTTTCCGGATCCGGTAGGGCCGATGGACTGCTACCGGGCGGCGCTTCCTGATCCAGTGCTACTCCACCACGCATTGCCAACCATTGGTCGGATCACCGCCCGGGTTGCTGCAACCCGTCGGGATCGGTTGACGGCTCCCCTACCGATGTTGTTGCCGCCTCACGTGGAGGGTGGAACAGGGGCTATTCGCGTTGAGGTTCGGGGTCGACGAGGTATGGCTAATGACGTTGCCGTACTGGGGGCGACCGGGCGACCTGCTATAGCTGCTTCCATTGTGGCGGCCACGACGGTGGAATGGTTGCTGGCTGGTCGACACCGAGTGGAAGGAATGGCGGGTCTGGCCGAAATGGTAGAGCCATTGGCTTTTATGTCCGAGTTGGCGGAACGGGGTCTTCAGGCGTCGGTCTTTGAGGGGGAGCGGGGTTCTCCCGGGGTGTAGTTCCGGGGTTTAGCGACCTATCAGGTCAAGTATTTGGTTGGCCAGAGCAGGGTTGGTAGCCAGTGCATCCCCACCTTCGGCGGTCACGGTCCCCGACAGGTCGGTGAATATGCCACCAGCCTCCGGGAAAATGGTCAACATCGGAGCGACATCCCAGCGGTTGACGATCGGATCCACCATGGCGTGGGCCCGGCCAGTGGCCACCAATACGTATCCGTAGGCGTCGCCCCAGGTTCGGATCACAGCACCACGGTCCACGAACTTGTCGAGAGTGGCTGCCGATGGCCAGTAGTCAACGCCGCTGGTAAGGATGCACGCCCCTCGAAGGTCGGAACGATCTACGACCCGGGTTGGCTCGCCGTTGGCGAAACAGCCCAGCCCACGGCCCGCCCAGACACACTCTTCGAGGCCAGGGATGTTGATTACGCCGACTGCTGGGCCGAACTCATCTTCGAGGGCGACCAAGTTGGCGTAGAGGGGTACGCCGTGCACAAATGACTGGGTCCCGTCGATCGGGTCAAGAATCCAGGTCCGGTCTGATTCGCCCTTGGTATCGGCTTCCTCCTCGCCAATCACGGCATCGTCAGGATGTGTGGTGCCGATCCGTTCTCGGAGGAGGCGCTCGGCTCCCCGATCAGCTGCTGTGACAGGTGAGCCGTCTGCTTTGTCTTCGATTGACACATCAGGTTGACGAAACATTTTGAGGGTAAGTAACCCCGCCTCTCGGGCAATGGCCACCGCGAAGTCCAGATCTTCTTGACGCGCGGGAGGAGCGGAGGTCTCTTTCATGGTCGAAAGCCTAGGGTCGGGGTATCCGTGGACAAGTGGACGGGAGGTCTGGTGTACCGACGGTTCCTTCGCCATGTTGCCGGAATCCTGCTGGTAGCAGGGATTCTTGTTCTGGGACTGGGTGCAGATGCGGCGACGGCTGACGTGGTGGGTACTGGCTACGTGGATACCGACCTTGTCGACTTGCAATGGGCTACCGACCACCTTGGTTATGAATCGGTGGGGGAACTCCAACGTGCCGGGGTGGCAGTGGTGGACTTCATTCTTTCCATTACGGGACGGATCAGCCCTGACGCGACTAACTCGGAGTGTGATCTGGGCTATGTGAACCAGTTGGACCCTCTCGGTCCGCACAGGTTCGCCACCGTCTGGTCAGGTATCGAATTGGTCACCCTTGATCGGGTCGCCACCCACTACTGCATCAGTCGGGAGCAGGCTCAGGCGCTTGGAGCGACCATCCTTACTTTTTTTGCCGGCTTGGAGGCCGCAGCAAATGGAACGACCGCGATTCGCGGGGTCGTTGACGAGATCGTGCCGCCGCGTCCGACTGCTTCGGTCCAGTTAACCGGCTCTGGCTCTGGCACGGTGATGCTTGAAGAACCTCCTCCTGTCGACCATCGGATCGTGGTCTACAAGCATGCTGGAGCCGGCACGTTCCAGGTTGTGGGGCTTGATCTTTCCGGTGGGGAAGTTGAGGTTCTGGTTGAGCGCGACGGTGCGGTTGAGGGTCAGGTACTTATCGGGGAGCCATCTACCGTTGCGTCGGTGGCAGTGGTGGCTGATGGACAGTGGTCAGTGGCCTTTGAGTCGGTGGTAGCCAGCCCGGATCTTGATCTTTCAAGACCTGTTCTCGGATCAGGGGATACCGTGTTTCTGATTTCCTCCACCCTGGGTGGGGCTGCACCGAGGTATCGGCATATCGGTGAAGGTCCGATCCAGATCGCGTCCACAGGTCCGGGGTTAGTCACGTCCGACGTCTTGGTGGCTGAGGAGGATTCGGTTGTCAGTCGCTTTCGGTTGCCGTCGGGCGGTCGCGTTTTGGCGATTGAGGCAACCGGTGAGTGGGCTCTGGTTGATGGAGATGTTCTTCCTCCGGGTCGGCCGGTTAGTCCCACTCTGACGGCTGGAGATGGCTTTATTCAGGTGCGATGGGCCGCTCCATCTAGCGGTGGTTCGGCGATTAGGTCCTTTGAGGTTGCTCACCGTCCCGTGCCAACTGAAGGGGTGTCGACCGAATGGACGGTGGTAGAGGTTTCAGGGACGACGCGGACGACCATTTTGGGTGCTCTTGAGAACGGGGTGGCCCGTCAAGTCCGAATCAGGGCTGTCAATGAGGTAGGGGGCGGGCTTTGGACTTCGGCGCTTACTAGTGCACCGATCGCCGCGATCAAGGCGGTGGTCTCGGGTGGCCTGGAGGCCATTGCGGGAGACCGGCAGGTCACGCTGGCTTGGGAGGAGCCTGAAGGGATTTCTATGGCCTCATACAGCGTCGTTTACTTCGACGAATCCCGACTACTGAGGGACTCCCCGGTTATTCGTGGGGCCATGGCGGGCCAGTTGGAGGTCCGGCGAGAAGCTAGGGCCAGTGGGCAACCACCATCTGTACTCGCTCGGACAGGGTCCAACCGAGCTCAGCATCGATTGCCCGGTCTCAGGTTCCCAATGATCGTTGGCGGGTCAGTTGTTGAATCGGGGTTGGCGTCTCACACGGTTGCGCTCCTTTCCAGTGCGAATCCGGATCCATTCCAAGCGCATTACTGTGGTGGGACACTCGTGGCTCCCAGGTGGGTGGTCACTGCTGCTCACTGCCTAACCGATAA
>Ga0066836_10001247_pt1 | contig 13264 bp, 13 predicted proteins | sample ETNtaG_18_FD_71568 | JGI IMG/M metagenome (GOLD analysis project Ga0066836, IMG submission 71568) | Marine microbial and viral communities from oxygen minimum zone, Eastern Pacific Ocean - ETNP201302SV91 | ecosystem: Environmental > Aquatic > Marine > Oceanic | place: Pacific Ocean: Eastern...
AGACTATCCGACGACCAGCGGCCGTCGCTATCCCTTATGCGTAGTTCGAACCGGTGGCTTCCCCGCATCAACTTGACTCTTAATCGGTCTGCCGTGCCAATCTCACGACCGGTTCCATCTATCCATGACCATTGGACAATTCTCTCTTGAGGATCATCGGTTCCACTTCCATCCAATAATACCACTACAGTACCATCTTCATCAGCAGTTACTTGCTGGTCACCACCAGCATCACAAGATGGAGCAATAATCTCCTCTGCATCTAGGGAAAGAGAAAGCATGAGGTCGTCTTCGTCCTCATCTGATTCGATGGATTCAACTTCTTCTTCTAGAGCCGATAAGAGATCGCTGCCAACCATTGACTGTGCAGCTTCAATCCCTGCAATATCCTCGATGGATTGAGTGTCGCCATACAATTCGCTCGCATCGATTTCTATTGTTGGTGCATCTCCCCAATCATCCAAAGTGGTCTCTTCTTCGATAACAGATACCGGTGTTGCATTCGAATCGATTTGGACCACGGGTTCAGCATCGGTGTAGTCATTTTGATCGCTACCTGCGATGAGAACGGAAGTGCCATCACTATTGCACGATACCTGCTCGACCATTCCTTGAGTCTCTACAGACCACTCGATACCGGTTGAAGAAATTCTGTGAAGATGAAACCAACTGCCTGCTAGACAATGATTACCTCGATCAATAACTGTATGAGTAGGATGGGATAATTCTGCTACTAATTCTCCCTCAAACATCACTCCACCCATATCTAAGCCCATCCAAGGCCCATCGATTGCAATCACTCTATGTTTGACATCAAAGCGTTTCTCAAGTATTTCATCATCCCAAATTTCGACTTCAAGAGCCTCTTCTTCACCTGGGACTAATCCATGTCCTTCTCTTGCGACAACAAGGCGGGATGAATGCCAACCAATCGCCGTAATCCTCTCACCTACTTCTCCTCTATTTGGACGAGTCCAAAGTCTGTGTCCATCGAGTGAGTAGGTGATTACTGAACCTGATTCTGTTGAAAGTGCAATTGTTTTTGATACTGCTACATGAAGAACACTTTCTGCATCGAGCGCAAGTATTGAACCATCTGTATTCACTATATGCGCCCTGCCTAAGCCATCGATGATTACTCGATCATAGATTCCATCAACCCCGGTCTCAAGGGGTATTCCCCAGACTTCTTCTGCTCCGCGATAGCAATGCAATCCCTCGCTGCATCCGACCAGAAGGTCGCCATTGGAAAGTTCACACATCGAGGTAATTGGTGAGAGTGACTTTGTTTCTCCATCGATGTGAAGCGTACCATTTCTCTCTCCAAAAGCAATTGACATTCCTGAACTAACCGCACTAGCAGTAGAGGTGAGTGTGTACCTAGAAAGGACCGGTACAGTGAGCGCCATACATGTCGCTGGGAACTTCTGGTTCAAGAGACCCATGCCTTGATGTCTGGCGTTGGAGGATTATTTGCTGGTTCGAGTATGTGCAACATCAAAGACGCCTTCTCAGCTTCCGTCCAACCGCAAAGTGGTTCCAATGAAGATAGTGGTACCGTTTTCACATCGCTTTCACGTCGATGAATCAATCCTTCACCTTCTTCAACAGTGAGACCAACTACGCCCCAAGGGTGCCTCTTCCTTTTGCCACCCGTTGGAGTTCTCTCCTTAGAACGGCGACCCAAAAATGGATCCCATCGCTTGAGTATAGCGATTTTTTCTTCATCGCATCCATCGACTGGAATCAATCTTGAACCTCTACGCATTATCAGGAATGCTGAAATTAATGAATCATCATCGATAATCCTGCATAGAACATCACCTTGTACACCAGGTGGCAATCCTCCAGCTCCAGTGATTCTTTCATCCATCAACCAGACTCTATCGGGTTCCATGACCAGTCGTACCCACATATCTGGATTGGTCAAGTCTACACTGAGATGGCCATCTTGACGCCACATTGCTGCTCCGATTTCACTGCAATACTCCTGACTTGACCATTGGCCCTTTGCTCCTAATCTCCGAGCGCGTACTCCGAATGTACGGTCAACTCCTGCTGAAGCATCTCTTTCGAGAATTGCAGAGGCCACTACTTCGGGGTCGAGAGTATCGGAGATTACCTCGGCAGGGTCTAGGGCAACTATTCCCAAAATATGGCACAATAGGTCTTCAGCCTCACTTGGCTCCGCACTACTGGTAACTACTTCCATAGTTTTGATTCGGTCGCGAATGATAGGAATCTGATTCTCGATGGCGAGCGTTTCCAAATTACGATCGAGAGCCCGTTGAAATTGACGGCGGACGACTCGGCTCTTGAGTCCGAGTTCGCCATGGCGAAGTATCCAGGCACGTTGCAACCGCTTCACCTCAGATGTCGTTATGCAACTCAATTGTCTCTTCAGGTGAACTTGAAGCGAGTTTAGCAGCATCATTTCTTGCAGCTTCTAATCCATCAAGGTAGGATTGGCTGACATCACCGGTAACATACTCGCCACTGAAACAAGATGTATCCCATTCTTGGTCACCATTCAAACTAGTTACCTCGATGAGATCATCCAATGATTGGTAGAATAGGCGATCTGCGCCAATGACATCACCAATCTCGTCGATGGTCTTGTCATTTGCAATGAATTCGGTAACAGCAGGCATGTCTATTCCATACACATTTGGATATCGAACTGGAGGTGCAGCACTTGCGAAGTAAACCTTGTTTGCACCTACCTCTCGAGCCATTTCAACAATCTGTGCTGAGGTAGTACCACGCACAATGGAATCATCGACCAATAGAACGTTCTTGCCAGCAAATTCACGTGGAATGGCGTTGAGTTTTCGGCGTACACTCTCTCGACGCATAGTTTGCCCAGGCATGATGAAAGTTCGACCGATGTATCGATTCTTCACGAATCCTTCACGGTATTCTACATCCAAAGTATTAGCCATCTGCAATGCTGCATATCTGCCAGAATCAGGCACTGGAATAACGGCATCAATATCGTGGTCCGGCATTGCTTCAAGTATGCGTTGTGCAAGCCTTTCTCCCTGATTTAGACGAGCCTGATATACCGAAATACCATCGATAATCGAATCCGGTCGAGCAAAGTAAACATGTTCGAAGATACATGGCGAGTGGAGTATTTCTTTCGCACATTGGCGGGAGAAGAGTTGGCCGGAAGAAGTGATGAACACTGCTTCTCCTGGTGCAACGTCTCGTTCTACTTCGAAACCTAATGCATGAATTGCTACTGATTCACTTGCTACAATCCATTCCTTTTCGCCCTCGACTACTCTCGAACCAAAAATCAGTGGCCTGATTCCATTGGGATCACGGAATGCTAAGACTCCATATCCAGAAATCAATGAAACGCAAGCATAACCTCCAGTTATCTGTTCATGTACAGCGCCTACAGCATCAAAGATACTGTTGATATCAACATGACTTGCTCCATCGATTTGGACATTAGGTGAACGTGTGTGCAACTCCATTGCCAATAGATTGAGCAATAATTCTGAATCCGAGGTGGTATTTACATGACGGCGGTGTTTTGCAGTCAGCAAATGACGAATCTCTTCGGCATTGGTTAAATTTCCATTGTGGGCCAATGAAATTCCAAATGGGTAATTGACGTAGAAGGGTTGAGCTTCTGCTGCAGAGGAAGAACCCGCTGTTGGATAGCGTACATGGCCGATTCCAACCGAGCCGAGCAAGTTTCTCATATGGCGCTTGTGAAAGACATCCTTTACCAAACCATTCGACTTACGCAAGTGGTATTTACCATTATTTTCCGTCATCATTCCAGCAGCATCTTGGCCGCGATGTTGGAGAACGGTAAGGGCATCATACAGTAATTGGTTGATGTGCTGACCACGTCGCCCGACGAGACCGATAATGCCACACATTTGTCTCGCCCAGTTGAATCGACTCGCTGGGGCTTTACAGCCCTTTCTCATCAATCAATGATGAAAACTTCAGGGTCGGTGGGTCTTCTTAGCCCAACCGAAGGAACGAATACGTGCAGTAGCGCCGTATCCACAAGATGCGCAGACGCTCTTCTGCTTGTGATATGCGTTGCGTCCACAGCGGCGGCAACGTAGGTGCGTCGTCTTCTGACGCTTACCCATGGATGGAGTGCCCTTAGACATGATATCACCTGACGGCTGGGCCACCGACCCTCCCTTTATGAATTCAACGGAAGGAGTACTTTCACTCCTCTTCTTCAAACAAGACCATTTTTGAGCGCCCTGTAATCGCTGCAAATGTAGTTCCAATGGCAAGTAATGCCGCCAATAGCATAGCGGCACCACTGACTAGCAGGTGGACAATATTGGAGAGAACTTGTGACCTCATTCCGCTATTTGCTTCCAGTAGTAAATCATCGTTTGAAATCAGTGCCCAAGTGATGATTACACCAACAGCGATAGCGAGGAACATTCCAACAAATGGTGCGAGGGGCCTGTGTCGACTATCGGCGTAAAAGAATAAGTTGCCCATCAACAATAATCCCATTACAACATAACTGGTTAGAAGAGCATTACCAAATCTCTTGAAATCCTCATCAACGAATCCTCCACCCATCGATACATCGATTGCCACTAGAACTAGTATTGGTAACATAGCAGCCATTACCAATAGCTTCCAGGAGGCTTTGCCTTCGTTCATCACTCCTCACCTCCGATATGGGATTTAGCGATGGCCACAACATGTTTGACTTCCTCGTCTGTAGGAGCATCAGTTGTAGGTGGAGTTGGTAGATTACTCTCATATGACCAGATCACTATTGCAAATGTTGCAATCGAAGCACCGACTCCAGCCAATGTTCCAAAGATATCAGCGGCAGCTAACCACAAGTGTCCACGGAATTCTTCTGCACTGGTATTAGATCCATCGAAGAACATTGCAGTTAGTGCAATACCAGCCATTACTACCGATAATCCAGCAAGATTCAGAGATTCGCTCAAACGCTCTGAGCCAAATCCAACAAGTGCCAAAGACGCTAGAGCGCACAATGAGGTTGAGAACATTAGGAAGGTTGGCCAGAATACTATCCAATAGGGGTTGACATCTCCTCTCCAAATTGGAGTGAAACTACCCCAGTGCATCATTGCCATCAAAACTATTGCAACTACGGTTGCGATAGAACCTGACCATCGAGCACTTGAATCAAGGCGCCCTACAGGTACATTTCCTCCAAATACCATTCCATAGAGACCATATGCCATTAGGGCTGATGGTCCTAAGATGGAGAGCAATAGATGCCCTCCTGCTGTCGAGTCAGAACTTGGAACAGTCCAAGGAGATACCATCACCAAAATTAGAGCGAATAATGCGAGGACTAAACCTGATTTTCGATTTGAATCTCTGAGATAACCATACAACCCAATAGGTATGAGCATTAGTGGAATCCAGAACCAGAAAGCGGCCGCCCACATCTCATCCATAACAACGCATCCGGACGCTCTGATTTATCAATACCGCCGCAATATTGCCCCGCAGTTGTACGATTTCCCCTACGGGGGTAACCCGACACCACTAAATAGAGGCCCCAAGTGGGCCGAATGCTCAAGGTGAGACCATGGTCAAAATGCCACGTCAGGTCAAGCGATACAGTCCCAGTGCTGGTAAGCACACTATGCATACTGTGGAGCGCGTAAAGAAGCGCCGAGCAAGTGAGCTAAAGTGGGGACAGCGCCGTTTCCGTCGTGTTATGGCGGGTTACCGTGGTTTCCCTCGTCCTAAGCCCGATGGCCGTGAAAAGCCGACCAAGAGGGTCAACATCCTATTCCGTTGCACCGAGACTGGCAAAGCACACTACGCTCCATGCCAGCGTGCTAAGAAATTCGAGCTCGTCGACAACTGAGGTGAATATAATGCCAAGCAATTTCCTAAAGGTATCCTGTCGAGACTGCTCTAACGAGTGTGTCATCTTTTCCCGTGCAACCACAATGATCTCCTGCGGAGTCTGTGGTGCAACCCTGACTAACCCAGCCGGTGGCAAGGCAGCCCTGGTAGGATGCAACGTCATCGAGACCCTTGAGTGAATGGAGGCCTAGACCTCCATGGCAAAAGATCTCATCGAAGGCGGACCTTCTGAAGGCGAGTTAGTCGTCTGTTCTGTTAAAGAGGTCAAACAGAATGGTGCGTACGTAATTCTCGATGAGTACGAGTCCATTGAAGGATTCATTTTCATCGGTGAAATCGCAAGTGGCTGGGTCAAGAATATTCGTGGATTTGTTCGTGAAGGACAGCGCCTAATCTGTAAGGTCATGCGAACCCGTCGTGACGGGCGAACACTCGAACTTTCGCTCAAGAGCGTAAGTGAGGAGCGTAAGCGTGACCGCCTTCAGCAATGGAAGAATGAAGAGCGTGCAAAACAACTCATCAAGGTTCTAGGAGAAAAGGTCGGTTGGTCTGACGAAGAGCGCGTTGATACCCAAGAGGAATTAGCCGCAACATTCGTCACCCTTTACGGCGCATTTGAGGAAGCAGCAACAGCGCCTGAATCGATTACTGAGTCGGGCTTTGAAGGCGACTGGATCAAAGACTTCATCGAGATTGCAATAGAGAATATCATTCCTCCATTTGTCGAAATCCGAGGCAGATTCACACTTACAGTGAATGGCTCTGACGGAATAGAGGCCATCAAGGCAGCCCTCATTGCTGCAGAAGGTCACTCTGACGACGAAGCTGAAATCGAGGTTGCCTGCTACTATGATGGTGCACCTTCTTATCGAATAGAACTCAGAGCACCTGACTTCAAGTCTGGAGAAGATATCTGGGAGAAAGCAACCAAGGCTTGTATCGATACTGTCTTGGCCGCTGGTGGTTCTGCCGAGGCTGTGAGGGAGTGACATGGCTCGCCAGCTGATGCAAGAATGCCGAGACTGTGGAACATACTGTCTATCTCTGAAATGCCCTAAGTGTGGCGGTGTTGCAACCGCTGCTGCTCCAATGAAGTGGTCTCCTGAGGATAAGCGAGCACATCTGCGCCGACAAATCGAAGGTGTAGAAAAGCAAGGCTGGTCTGAGAGCCTTCCAACCCTCTCGTCTTCTGAAGAAGAGTGAACAAGAGCGCTCGCCAACCTCCTAGGAAGGCGAATCATTATACCGCGTCGCGAGACGCTTTGGAATTCATGAGCGTGTTAATCGACTGGATGGTCGAGGCAAAGACCGAGCAAGGTTTGCTATTGGTCGCTATGCCGGGCATTGGAGATGTCGGAAAACTCGCCATAGATGCGGTCAATACCGAATTGGATGCTGAACCTATTGCACGTCTTATTCACCCAGCCTTACCTCCATTGGCCAAACTCGATGAGAATGGGCTCCTCGCTCCTCCTCACATCCTGCTGTCAAGAATCGATATCGATGGCAAGGAAGTTTTCACCCTAACCGGAGATGCTCAACCGATGACTCCTGTGGGTCAGCATGAGATGGCAGCATGTGTTCTCGATCTTTTCAAGGGAGGAGAAGTTCTCGTTCTCGCAGGGTATAGCAGTGCTCCTGAACGCAAGGAAGTATTCACAATATGCAGTTCAGCATCACATCGTATAGAACTTGAAGGCCGTGGAGTTGACGTGCGAAGAGACGAGCCAAAGTCAGGTGTAATCGGCATGGCGGCCCTGATTACCGCCATGGGTCCAGTCAAGGATGTCGCATCCTCCTGTACCATTGCAACAACAGTTGGCAATAGTGCCGACCCAGTAGCTGCACAACTCCTACTCGAGACCGTGAGAAAATGGTGGAGCCTACCTCTGCCGGTTCCAATCGATGCAACAACGAGGCTTGCTGACAAACTCAAAGAATTGCATCCGCACCAAGCGCAAGATCATCTCACTGAACTTAGTGAGAGTGAGAACTCAATTTACATGTGAGGCTTATCCGCCAGAACTGACGACTATCAGTTCAAAGTTCACATCGCCATTCAGCACAGTAGTATGTGGAAGAATCTTTTCTTCATGGCTCACAAGGACAGTTGAGGGATGAATTCCAGCCTTATCGAGGGCTTGTCTAATCGTTGAGCCAGCCTCTAGTTCGAGCACCACGTCGTGCCCATGACCCTTCAGTGCGACCTTCATCACCCCATGCGAGTGACATCACTCTTATGACGGTCTTGCAGGTGGGCGGGATACAAGCCGAGATCGCATAGCCTGGTATTGCGGTGGATTCGAAATCCACTGTCCCCTGGACGCGGGAGTTCAAATCCCCCTCTCGGCGCTAACTAGATCCAGACATCGTTGGCGGCAGTGAGCTCACCTTCTGCATCACCAGTATTCACGACTCCGCGTGGTTCAACGAGCAATACTTTGCATTCGTCTTCTGCAAATGGTTTGTGCTCAACGCCTTTTGGAACCACATACATTTCACCTTCGTTCAATTCAACGACTTCATCTTTGAACTCGATTTTCATCGAGCCTTCTATGACAATGAATACTTCATCAGTATCAGAATGGTTATGCCAAACAAACTCGCCTTTGATCTTGACTAACTTGAACTGGTAATCGTTCATCTCAGCGATTATCTTTGGAGTCCAATGCTCAGAAAATTTGGCTAATTTATCCTTCAAATTAATTTTCTCCATTCATCTCTCCTCCAATAATCAATCATTTCTAGATAGTACATGCATTGTACTGCCATTTTCTAAATTGGCTTTTACATCGATGGCCCATGCGTCTAATGAGACATTTAGTACAGCGATTTCATCTCCTTGTTTTAGAGTATTGTACAGGTTGGGCCAGGCATTATCCCATCCTTCAATGGCAATTCTTCCCGTAGCATCGAGTAATACAACGCCCTTGCGTGACCAAGGCTTGCCATTACGGCCTATTCCTGATTTGTAAGTGGTATAGGCAACCCTGCCTGCTACATTCCAGCGCGCCTTGAAATCGAATAGTCCAATATCTCCATCTTCAGCATGGTCTGCATGTATTACTCGAGCATAAGGGTCTACTTTGAGTTGTAATTCACCCTTCCAATTCGTAGAAGGAATGATGCCTACCAGCCTTACTTTGTCACCTTTTTTGATTTCGAGCGGATAGGTGGATTCTCCTTCATTCTCTTCTGCAATTATTCGAACAAATGCAAATCCTCCGTCTTTCTCAATGGTGATATTTGGTGGTTTATCCGGAATCTCAATCGCGCTAAATACCTCACAGAAAATGCTTGCACGCGGCACTAATTCACCAAATGGCGTGAGCTTGTATACCTTTAGCCCACCCAAAGGTTGGTGTTCACCACCTTCAGGTAGATCGTCATTACCAGTCCCATTGGGGCATAATTCCTTCCAGTCACAGGTAGTACAGCGAGTATCAGTTGGGTCTTCAGATTTGACTCCACCTTCATCATAACCGCGCAATGGCCTTGGGATTGGAGGACAGTCGTCAATACTGACTTCCTCGCTCTTGATTTCTTGCCAAAGGTCGTGAAGAGTGGTCTCCATGCTAGCAATTTCCTCTGCAGAAGGAACCTCTATTGTCTTACGAACTCCAACTCCAAGATACCATACTTCGAGGGCGGTGGGGAGTTCTCCGTCATGAGTGAGCGACCAAAGCATAGCATAGATTCGGAGTTGCTCGACATAATTGCCTGAACGGTCTCCTCCGCCACGACTGGCTTTGAAATCCATGATTCGAACTTGTCCACCGTGGCGATACACAACATCGTATTCTCCTTGGAACCAATGGTCGGGATGTACTACATTGAGAGAGAAGGGTTCAGCATCTGGATCGACGAACCATGGTCGTGCTATTTCCCAAGCTTCAACTTGTGAACAAGGACCCTCTTCTGCGAGTGGATGTCGACCTTCGAATGACGACCTGCCATCTGGAGCAGGTATCTCGAATCGCTGACCACTTCTCCAAGCCTCTAGTTCATCATCGCTAACATTAGCCATACAGGTTTTGACCTCATCAATGTGCATTTGGCACGCAGTAACGCACATATCACGGTAAGTTTGCATAGAATATTCATGCCAATTTCCACTTCGTCTCTCGTTCTTATTCCACTCAGCATGCATTGCATCCCTGATTGCTGGCCAATGTGCATCTACTCTTGCTTCACACCAGATGGATAAATCGGATTCAATCTCGTCGGGAAATAATGGAAGTAAATTATCAGCGCCATTTTCCATTACGCTTGATGGTGCAGCCGTCATCACCAATCCTGGTGATTCACGTAATACCCGGCATACGGCCTCTTCAACAGCTCTTCCAAGAAATAATGGTGGACTCTGAGGAAACTTGAGCCGTTGCTTATTTTGGTACCACCACAAGCGTGGGCAGTCTTCCCAAGTATTGGACTGTGAAGCCGATAAGCGGTTGAATCGACCGACTTCGTCAGTCGCAGGGTTGGCAAGTCTGACCGGCATGACTGCCAAAGCCGTTGTCGCAGGGTCTTCAATCCTTCGGAACTACTGTGATTCTAGTTGACCTTGAATCGATACGTAATTGCACCAATCCTTCTCGCCATCCAAGTTCTGCTGAGGTCATCCTAACCACGCAACCTGGCTCGATTGAGAGGATGGTTCCATTGATTGAGGAACCAAAGGCAACCGCCTCGGCAACACGCTCACCATCCCATAAGTGGAAGGAAACCATAGACCATGGCCTACCATCGATTCTCTTACCGTCTCTCCTTTGGCAAGACAGAACTACGCCTTCGACATTAGCCTTAGTACGCAACATTCCCATTCGAGTTAGTTCTGCATCGCTTTCTGAAACAATCGAAGAGTGGTTATCGAGATAGAGGCGTGGTTGCTTCCTCCAAACGCCGGGGAGGGCGCCGGTGATGATGACTTCTCCATTAGGAGCATCGTGCATTGAAGGGAAGGTGCCAGGCTGGCTTTCTTCAAGCGTGACCATCTTATCTCCTGCTTTGATCATCGCACCCAATACTGGTTCCCCGTAATGATTGGGAAGTGGACCCCATGCACCCTGTAATTTGCCTTTGACATTGACTCTGTTCGGTATCGATGAAAGAAGTTCATGTGGGACGGTAATAGTTGGAGCAGGGTATGGTACCTCGGTAGCAGCACACCAACGGCAACCACCTGCTTCACCATCACATGGCTCTGCCAGCGGCAGAGTATTGTCGCTTGACCAAGCTTGCATTTGATTGAGAACAGACCTGTATTCCTCAGTGGAAAGAGGATTGACATCAACGACCTTGCGTAATCCATTGGTTAGGTACCAACCCTCGAGTCCTTCACAAATCGAATCATGGGTCTCATTCCATAACCATGCATAGAAATTGAGTTGGTCGTCGAGAGAGGTTGCAAATTTGCCCTCACCATCTCCCATCTTGATGTCTATAATACGATTCCTTCCGTCCCATCGTAGCACTAAATCACATTCACCCGCTGCCCATCTATCAGAATGGTACATGCGTTGAGGTTGAGGGTTTCGTGGGTCCTTTACCCACGGGCGTGCGATTTCCCAGGCATCGGCCCAGGTGATTCCAGTATTGCTGAATTCATGGGGCTCATCCTTCCACTTCACCTTCTGGTTGACCTTTTCGGGAAGTGCATAATGAGGAGGTGTGTCAAAGCAAGGTGCAGGTATGTCGAATTCATGCAAACCGCCTCCTGCTTGATGACAAGCGGCTACTTCTTCGAGTTGTAATCCAATTCCATTGCAGAGCATTTGCTCTACAAGTGCATTATCGAAATGCTCGTCAAAGTCACCATCGTTCCACATCGATTCGGAGAATACCTTTCTGCCCTGTTCGAGAACTTTAGCCGCCATATCTGGGACTTTGGACAATATCCACTCCGTTAATTCCTCAATACTCTCACAGGGTTGAGCGCGCTCCATTAGGAGTGCACACAGGCCATCTTCAACCTCAATCCCCATTACCTGATGCGGAGAGAGAGGTCCGCGTAATCCTATGCGGTAGTTGAGAAACCACTGCTTTGGACACCGACGAAAGGTAGTGAAAGATGATGCTGAAAGACGCCCGCGGGCTCGTCCAATACTAACAGCCTCGGGTGGTTTCTGAGCAGGCATTGTTCAAACCTCAACTATCGAATGAATAGTAATCGCCCTTGTTTCTCTGCTCACGGTCCTTACGGGACGCGGCCTTGTTGATTCTTGGACGCTTAGAATCGTGATCTCTACGGAAGGTAACATCTACTCCTGCTAGGAAACGATTCATCCCCTCACGTAGAGGGAATGGCCCTTCTGCCATTCCGTGACGACCACCTTCACCCTCGAAGACAAGAAGGGTATCTGATACGATGTCGATGAAGTATACATCGTGGTCGATAACGAATGCACTCTTTTCATTGGATTCCATGGTTCTACGAATTGCCTTTGCAGTCTCCATCCTCGCATTTGCATCAAGATGGGCACTTGGCTCATCGAGTAGATAGAGGTCTGCTTCACGGCCAAGACAAATTGCAATGGCAACGGCTTGTGCTTCTCCTCCAGATAATGTGTTGACCATCTTCGCAAGAAGTTCATCGACTCCTAGGGCTCGAATGACGGTGACATTGAATTCACCACTTCGCCAACTAATGCCTATTTCACTATCGAGCCAAGTCTGGACTGTGCAATCCATATCGACATCGATATGCTGAGGCTTGTAGGATACTGTTGCATCCGCTGTTACCCAGCCGGCATCATATTCATACTCGCCAGCAAGAATTTTGACCATCGTTGATTTTCCGGTTCCATTTGGCCCAACAACTCCGACAACTTCGGTTTGGTGGACCTTTCCTTCTCCAGTTTTCAATTTGAAATCGCCAAGACTTTTCTCCATACCTCCCCATTCAACTACGGTATAGCCGAGTTCTGCAGTACGCTCGGTATGAGATTGGAATTTGATTGGTTTGTCTCGTATTCGGACGTTTTGTTCGACGAGGAAGCCATCTAGGTAAGCATTGATTGCCTGGCGGGTCGACCTTGCTGGAGTGAAAATACCAAATGCACCCTTCATACCATATACGATATGAACCAAATCTGCAAGTACATCGAGAACTGCCAAATCGTGTTCTATGACAATGACTCTAGCAGTCTCAGATAATTCCTGAATAATTCGCACGATTCGCATTCTCTCGTGGATGTCTAGATACGAAGATGGTTCGTCAAAGAAGTAGACATCAGCATCCTTGAGCAGAGTTGCACAGATCGCAACCCTCTGTAATTCTCCACCACTCAGCTGGTCTAGATTGCGCTCTTGCAGATGAGAAAGTCCTAATTTCTCAACCATCTCATCAAGCATACCACGCTCATCAACAGCGCCTAGAAGAGCCCCTACCTTGCCCTTGAAGGCC
>Ga0066836_10001248_pt1 | contig 13263 bp, 9 predicted proteins | sample ETNtaG_18_FD_71568 | JGI IMG/M metagenome (GOLD analysis project Ga0066836, IMG submission 71568) | Marine microbial and viral communities from oxygen minimum zone, Eastern Pacific Ocean - ETNP201302SV91 | ecosystem: Environmental > Aquatic > Marine > Oceanic | place: Pacific Ocean: Eastern...
CCTCTATTAGGCCATTCTTCTTCTGGGAAATCGCTTACTGCCCTAATAGATTCATCTGACCCTACAATTTCAGTATCACCCGGAGTTTTAGCCAGTATAGATTCTAATAATCTAACTCAAGTTCCAATTGAATTGTTAATACTAGATAACGAAGGGATTGGAGGCAGTGATTTAGTAATGCATTGGAACTATATTCGTAATGGTCGAGTGATTGATTTTTCAGGTGGACAAGCAGTGATTCCCAATATATTTTCATCGTCTTTGAATCATTTACATTATGCAGCAGTCGATATGAGTCCTAATGGAGATGTAGTATTACAAAAGGGAGATGGTTTATTGGTTTGGTTCAACGGAAATGATGCTTCAGGAAGAGAATTAACCGGAGTTGGAACAAGCGATTCACAGCCATTACAACCAATATTGAGATGGATTGCGTATGAACCGGAACTGGGAGAGATGGTTGCTGCACCTTATCGTCCACAATTTGGAGATATTGTCACAATAGAAATATCGGTGAAAAATATTGGATTACTAGATGGTAACTCCACAATAAGATTGTATGATTTTGAGAATATACTTCTAGGAAATATAACCTTGAATATACCGGCGGAGGGTATTGAAGCCTACAAGTTTGAAATTGAGGCGTGGAGTACTGGTGATTTAGGGCTCAATATTCAAATCGACAATCAGACACCAATTCCTGTACCCTTAGCAGAAGTCGGTGAAATAGATGATGGAGCCTCACAAATGGAGTCTAGTATGCTTACTTTATCGATAATCGCGGTCTTTGTCGCAGGATTTATTTTACTGATTGCTAATAACAGAAAGCAACAAACTCATTCATTCTATGAAGAGGAAGAATGATGTCTAATGGGTTGAAGCCCGAACTGTAGCCGGAGTACCCGAGTGGTCAAAGGGGGCGCACTCAAGATGCGCTGCGAAATGCTTCGTAGGTTCAAATCCTACCTCCGGCACCTTCACAATACCTTGAGGTAAGTCATAGCAAATTTTCGATATAAAAAAAAAGCCCCTCGTAGGACCGAAGTCCTACGAAGGGCAATTACCCATAAGTGGGTTAAATCATTTAGATAACTAGTGATTTACAATCACTCTTCTTCCGAAGAGTCACTCATGTTATCGATCATTTCATCGATCTTGACACCCAATAGAGCACCAGCACCAACCAATGCACCATGACTGACCCAATTTAGTAGAGTGTTGACCATACCATCACCCATATTTGTGATAGAAGAGCCCATCTGTAATGCACCATCAATAATCATTGCAGGATAAAGACTGCCTACTGTTGCAGTAGCAAGTACCATCATAGCGAAGCTACTTACCCATACAGAATCTGAACGTGTGTGAATCTGCCACCAGACAGCACCTGCAGCAATCCAGCCCATCATTATCCAGCAGAGTTGTACTTTGCTAGTACCGTTGAATACCCATAATTCCGCAGAAGTCCACGCAGTGTCGATTGCACCTGCTTCGGTTCCTATGATAATCGCTAGACATGCACCAATTACTTGGGATACCAAGCGAATTCCATTTGTCATCCAGTTTCCTTCAACATCTGACAAATCGCCAGTTAGCATGTGACACCAGGTGACCACAGGTAGTAGATGTGAGCCCGCAAATGCCATCCAAGCAACTGCAAGGCAGACTGCCCATTCTACTCCCATACCGCTGTAACCTACAACCCATGTGAGCATGAATGCTCCACCAATCTCGTTCATATTTTCTTTCCAATTTATCTCCATTCCCATCCCTTCTTTGACCTTAAGGTCCTTACCTAATTGCTATGACCCCCTTATAACATTTTTATTGATTTTATAACACTAGAGGGGGGTTTTGAGGGGTTGTAATTTTTGCCGCAACCAATTTATCATTAATTGGAGTTTGTTAATTTGATAAAGAATAGGAATAATGTGCGGATAAAAATTTCAAAAAAAAAAGCCCTCTTGAGAACCGAAGTTCCCAAGAGGGCAATTACCCATTAGTGGGTTAAATCATGCTTAGATAAATCTAGTAATTTACAATTAATCCGCAGCTTATTCTGATGAACCGCTCATGTTGTCGACCATTTCATCGATCTTGACACCCAATAGAGCACCAGCACCAACGAATAGACCATCACAGATCCAGTTAACTAATGAGTCAACTATTCCATCACCCATGCTTGTGATGGAAGCTCCCATCTCATGCGCACCGGTTAATGTCATTGCTCCCATTAGTGCCATCATTCCGATACCACTTGCCCATACAGAGTCACAGCGTGTGTGAATTTGCCACCAGACAGCACCAGCAGCAATCATACCTAGTACAACCCAGATGTTATCTGCAATGTCAGTTATCCACATATCAGTAGCAGACCAACCGGTTTCAATTCCTCCAGCTTCAGTAGCCAGAACAATCGCTAGACATGCCCCAATTACTTGAGCCAGTAAGCGCATCCCATTAGTCATCCAGTTTCCTTCAGTATCTGACAAATCGCCAGTTAGCATGTGACACCAGGTGACCACAGGTAGTAGATGTGCGCCCGCAAACGCCATCCAGGCTACTGCTAGTACGATGGCAAATTCTACATTGCCCATACCAAATACGGCCCAGGAGAGCAAGAATGCCCCACCAATTTCGTTCATATTGTCTTTCCAATTTATTTCCATTTCCATCCCTTCTTTGACCTTGAGGTCCCTACCTAATTGCTATGACCCCCTTATAACATTTTTATTGATTTTATAACATAATAGCATGATTTGGTGATATTGTAATTTTTACCGGGCTCTAATTATCAGTAGGTTTTGAGTGTGAAATTATAGTGTAATTGATTGCCATGTCAAAGAGTATCGCAATTTTTCTATGTTAAACCACTATGACCGGAGATGGAATGAAAAGTAATTACTCTCACCCTTAATTATGCGATGGCCAAAAGACCCAAAACATCGCAAACCTGGATTGGTATATCGTATAATGCGAATCCTTGCTAGATCTGTTACTATGATTTGGTTTAGAGAAGTCGATATTGTCGATAATGAAAATATTCCTACAGAAGGAGGTATTGTGTATATCGCATGGCACCCCTCAGGGTTAATCGACCCGATGTTGATGGTCACTACATTGCCGGGTAAACTATCTATTATTGCTAAAGATTCTCTTTTCAAGATTCCAATACTTGGCAGAATTATTAGAGCAGCGGGCGCTTTACCGATTATCCGTCCCACCGATGTAGGCCCTGATACTTCTGAGTTGAAAAAACATAACGCTAACCAATTATCTTCGGTTTCTCAAGCGGTTGCTAATGGTGGCCAACTGATTATTTTCCCAGAGGGAACTACTCATTCTGAATCGGATATAAAATCCGCACGCACCGGCGCAGCGCGAATCATGCAGATGGCTTTAGAACAATGTAATGAAGAAGGTTTAGCACCGCCAACTCTTATTCCAATCGGGTTACATTATTCCGATGCCCACACCTTTAGAGAAAGAGCTGCTGTAATTGTAGAGAGGCCTATGCTACTGCCTGAATTACCTGATAAAGACGAAGATGAAGAAGTCAGAAGGCAATGGGTAAGAGATGTTACTACGGATATTGAAAGTGAATTGAAACGGGCGAGTCATGCTTCGGAGTCATGGAATAATCGTAGGCTAGTATGGCGTGCAAGAAGTATAGTTCACGCTGAAAGGAGTAGAGTTGCTAAAGAAAAGTTGACCAAGCCAACATATGCTCAATCTGTACTGGGCGCTAGGAGGATGCGCGCTGGGTGGGAGTTTCTTGCAAAGAACGAACCGCAAACTACTGAAGAAATAGAAAATAGAGCAAGATTGCATTTCAAGACATTAGACAAACTGGGATTGCATCCTCTAGATATCGATGTAAAGCCGGCGAAATTAACCTCAAGACAATATTTCAAAAATCTAGCAATGTGGATTTGGTCAGCCTCTTGGATGCTTGGAATTGTTACTTGGGGTGCCGTGATTGGTAATATTCCTCCTTATTATGCAAATCGCCAGCTGGTTAATTTGGCAAAACGCAGAGGTCTCGATAAGGAAGTTGTCGGGACATTGAAGGTGTATTCTTCATTTGTATTATTCCCACTTTGGTGGATCATCGTTTCAATAGGTGTTGTTATGTTACTATTGGGTTCAGATAGCCCGGTAAGAGAATTACTAGCATCACATTGGTTACTGATTTATTTGACTAAAATACCACTTGTACTTGCCGGATTGGTTTTACTGGTCTGTTGGCCTCTATCTGGTAGAGCACATCTGGTTCTACACGCTAACGCTACAAGGACGTGGAGGGCGATTAAAAGATGGAAGAGATGGAAGGATGATGGTATCGACTGGGATGGACTTCACTTGGAGCAGGCTTCTATCGCACAGAAACTGGTCACTCTTGGAGATGGATTGGTTTTACCAGGAGATGTTGAATGGAAAACTCCACCAACTGGTACAGATGATTCTGAAATGGTGTCATATCGTTTGGCGTTACCGTCGAATGATTAGTATTGATTATCTAAACGAAAAAAAGCCCCACGCAGGACCTAGGTCCTACGAGGGGCGATGACCCTTCATTGGGTTAATCGACTAAATCGAATCTCTTTTATTTCAAAGATGTTCGATTCCCGACTTCTTAACATTAGCTTTCTTGATTTTATCAGGAAGCCATGCTGGGCCGTTTGCAGGTTTAGGGACAATATCGATGCGCCCTGTGAAAACGTGTACACGCTTAGTGCCACGCTCTCGTAGGCGTATGTTCGTATGTCCTCGTGTTGCTGCCTTAAGAGCTGCTCCACGTGGTTGTCTGCTTGCAAAGACCTGGCTGGTATCCTTTCCGTTCTCCATGAGAACGAAGTATTTCTTTTCACCCATTTGTTATACCTCGGCTGCACCACCATTTGCCGAGGGTTATAAGTTTTCGCCCGTAAAACCGTGTTACTGCGCTACATATTGGCCGCAGTAGACCTTTCCGAAGGCCATTTTAGAGCAGTATAACGGTTTTTTCACTATAATTCTGCGCCAGCAAGAGTCTTTGTATCTAGGACTCCTGGTACTTGTCGAATTGTATCAACTACGGTTTGAGCAATCTCTCCAAGATTATCTGCTTCTAACTTTACTAAGATGTCATAATCTCCGAATAATAAGGTGGTATCTGAGACCTTTTCGAGAACGTGGATCTTTTGATACACTTCAGCCTCTTTCCCAGGTGTGACATTGATTAGCACATATCCAACTGCCATGTTACCGCTAACAATTCATACCACATGATGCTTATGCTAGAGTAAGTCTTCGACTTGGGTTCGATATTCTTTCCATTGCTCTTCGTTCCATTCTTCTGGAACCGGCCCGTTTATCCATTCAATAAACTCGTCCAATGTCCATCCTTCAGGAATCCTTTCGTCTCTTTCAGGCCCAGATTCGCCTGTACTCCAGTCATCGTTTTCACCGTCTTCCTCGCGTGCGCGCGCGCGTACGAGTATAATGGTTAGAAGAATTATTAGAATCAAAAACATGCTAATCAGCATTATAATCGAAGATGAACCTGAAGATGCATTTTCCCCCACATCGGTAACAGAAGTTTCACAATCAACACAAATTGGTAAAGGTTCGACTGAGATGTTAGCACTCCACTCTACAACATTATTTGTTATGTCTACACAACTAATTGACGCTGTTATATTTCCTTGTAGTTTAATCGGTAATAACCAATTTGCTGACCAAAAACCGCTTTCTCCGATTGCTGATACACTGGTTTGATTTCGCTTGAATAAATCAGTACCAGTCTGTTGAATTGTGAAATTACATGATGAATCGATACCATCTGCATCTTCCATTTCCAACAAGACCTCTAAGTTTTGACCAGCGGTCAAATTGGTAGGTGCTGTTACCTTAATTACAGGAGGTGAATGTAAGAATTCGAATGGAATGAAAGAATTTGAAGATAATTCATCTATATCTCGGACATAAATAGCAAGACTTCCCTCCCCGCTAACAAATGAGGAATCTAATTGTATTCTGAAATAGATGGTATGAGTTTCATCAGCATAATTCGGGCCGCATTCTGTGGCATTCTGTTGAGGGGCGATTACTGTCCAACCAAATTGTTGAATCGTTGCAGTAGCCATATTCAGTTCTCTTGTAGACCTTACATGGACAACCGCACTAGCAGTTTGGCCAAACATTAGCTCATCCACTTCCATCCCTTCTCGACATAGGTCTATTCCTAGAATTTCAGGAGGTGTCAATTGAATTGGCACACTTAATTCAGAAGAGTTGGTTGCTCCGTTTGCTCCAATTATCTCTACTTGAAGCATAACCTCTCCTGATTCTATACCGTGGATTGTCTGTAATGGGATTATTGAAACTCCATTTTCAAAAGTAATCGGAATGGTTTGGGTTGATTGGCCGGGCCATGTAATCGATAAATCGCCATAAGCACCCTCCAAACCGTCATCTTCATCAGTAATTGCGACCAATAAATTCTCCCCCCCTCCGGCGAGAAGATTGCTGACTATTGCTCCTTCATCATCCACTATCGCCATTTCTATTTCAGGAATTATATCTGAAATACCAATATTTCGCTTGGTGATAAACTGCAAATTACTATCTCTTAATTCAAGTGAGAAATAGTCTAATGATGTAGCTTTAGGAAGTGCATAATTTGCAATATAGCAGTGATGGTTTGTACTGCTGCCGCTTTGATATACCAAGGAGCCAATAGTTCCCCTGCTCGCTATGAAAGTGGGAGCTTCTACAGTAGGAGAATGGTCTGCATCTAAGACACACGCTTTGATCAAAGTAACATAGCCGCGAATGACTCCTCCACCAGGATTACTTGTCAGCGTGCTCGCACCACCCCATTCAGAATCATCCACTCCAGAAACATAGATCCCAAACCACAATGCAGGAGCGTCATCAATCATTGCAATCGCTAAGTAAACAGTTGTATGAGATTGATTACTAGCATCTACAGCTGTAGCCATCACATCAAGAGCGCCTAATGGAATATCCTTTGGTAACTCTATGGTCGTCCACCATATGTGTCCATCCTGGCTACCTGTTGCACTCCAAGACCAAGTTGTCGAATTATTGCCTGAATCTGTAACTCTCCAAGCCAGATTTACATGGTCTATGCCACTATCATCAATCGCTTCTATACTACAAATAAAGCGGTCACCGCGACTATAATGGCTATTGTCACAATAAATGTCCTCAATCAAAGGAGGGGAATTAACCCACGCTATTATTTCGCGATAATTATTGTCAATTGTTTTTTCAGGTTTTGAAATATTATTCGAATGCCATTGAATTACAAAGTTGTTCCATCCTTCTTTACTAGAATTGAGTGTGAAATTGAATATTCCTCTACTACCACTTTCATTACCTGGTGGAATAATCAAACTCTTGTTAACTTGCATTATACCCCCTAACTTGCTTTTGATCGTCAACCATCCTTCCGCTTCTCCTGCACCGAGGTTTTGCATTGCGATTTGTATTGTGAAGTTGACATCAAGAGATACGTTTTCGATAATTCGGGCATCGATAATATCTAGGTCATGAACCAAATCTCCATACGCACTCATCTTTGGATCTCCGACTACAACCCCCATCCAACCGGTTTGGAGATTTGCTGCGGCATATGACTCGGCTAGATTGTAGCCACTAGAATAAGAGGGCAATAGCACGCTAGGATAGGAGACTGCCGGTAAATATGGCTCGTAAACATAACCTTTGACCCCACTAACTCCATCTTCTAATAAATCTGCAACCAAAGATTGACCGTAAGATGTATCCCAATTGAAAGAACGGCCTCCGGTAGAAACTGCGGTTTCAGCAATCGAACCATTTACCCACTGATTGTGAGGTCGAATCGGTTGCAGATTTACAGAATCAAGGAATAAAGAGCCATCTGTTGATGTTGAAACGATATCTAATGGAATTGTTATCTTGAAAGCATGGGTGCTAGATGGTGGACGGTATCTTAGAGTGGCCGCTTGCCATGAGGTAGTGAAGGCTTCGCTCGAAGATTTGTTTGTAGCAATTATTGTACCATTCACATCTAATGATTCAACCTCGATTTCAAATTCACCATATACATCTCCAGTTCGCATTCCTTGTGCTGATAATATCCAAGGATGATTATCATAACCGGATGGTAGAGTGAATGTTTGTTCTATCGAAGCCACGGTTTGACCATGGCCTGAATAAGCGGTGCAGTCTTTGTAAATTTCACGATGTAGTGAGGTGACTGAGCCATTGCTTAGGGCAGTATCCCAGATTCTCAAATTATCTATCATTCCCTCAAAATAAGAATTACCGGCACGATTTACGCCTAATTTGTATAGGTCTATATTGTTGAAAGAACCATTAGGGAATGAGTTTGTTCTTACCAGTACTCCATCCAAATATTGGCGGGTTTGGCCGTTATCAAATACCGTTACTAAATGAGCCCATTCTTGTTGCTCTACAACTCCGAAAGAATGACCCTGATTGTTGTGCATCTTCCATTCACCGTTGATTACTGCATGTTGGAATGAGAAATTAGAGCCTGCATTATTGTCGATTGCGAATGTTGAGGCATAGGTTGACTGAGAGCTAGTATTGGCCCAAACCCATTGACTAATAGTAAAGTTACCAACCCAATCATCTACATCTACCTGCAAATAATCATCGACACCATCGTACCAAAGACAGCCACCATCTACGCATGTTTTCCAATTGCTAGAGTTCATTCCATTAAGTGAAAAGTTACTGCCATTCGCAACCGAATCGTTAGCGAAATCACCTGAGCCATCTTCAAAATCCCATTTATGTATCAATGAATTTTGTGAAGGAGTGCTATCTCCTGAAACATAAAACGCCGATGCTGGGATTATGCTTTTACTCGTATTTGGGCCCTGCCAAGATAATTGTAAACCGTGAGGACCGCCTCCTTGGAAGAATTCTATTCTGAAATCATGAAGCCCTTCTGAGACATTAAGCGAGTGAGAACGCTCCCTCATACCGTGTGAACCATAATTCTGAACGATACTAGTATCGTCAAGCCATAATTCAGACCCGTCATCTGTTGTGAGATAAAAAGTCCAATTACCTGTTTCAGGGATGTCTATCAAACCACTGAAGCGCGCTCCCCAATCGTTCTTGAAACGATTGTCTAAACCTTGGTAAGCTTGAGAAGATGATGAGTAATCTAGGTTGTTTTCCAATCTTACATGATCGGGTACTCTAATCATCAAATCCGGCATAGATGCAGTACTGAAACTGACCCCATTATTGTCGAAATATTCTGCATAGATTCCCTGAACATTTCTCCCTGGCTCTTGAGTACATACCGTAGATAATGATGCTTCTAAAGCTCCACTTCCTGCATTTTTAGTATGAGTCTGATAATTCCAATTAAATTCATCGCCGGAAGATAAACTGGGAGATGTCGCATTCCAATATTGAGAACCGCTAGACCATGTTGAATCATTAGCATCCAAACCCCCGTTCGACAATATATTTTGGGCCCAATTACCATCATTTGAGCCCCAGGAAGCATAACCTATGACATTTGAAATATTGGTTACAAATTCAGTTTCCTCATCAAAATATGTCGCAATTCCTAATGTTGCATTGAGAGTTGTGTTAGCGATGTACAAATCGTCATTCCAATATTTGTATCCTGAATCGTTGCGGTTTGTTGCTAAATCCAAAACATGAGTGCCTCTAGCACCAAATGAGTTGTTGGCCTTTTCAATCAATTCAAGGGCTGTGTCTATGGTATAACCAGTCAATCTTGTGACCAAAAAGAAACCATATTCTTCACGAGTAAACTTCTCCATCTCTTTTCCTGCAAGCGGTCCATACCCATGGGTTACCCAATAGTCGGTACCGATTCCAGAATCATATGAACCGCCTACGAGGGATATCTCTTGGTCGAATGAAGCTTTATCATTGCCACCACTAATCCTTAGAGGAATTCCTTTGGTAGTTACTAAATAATTTATTTCATCTATTGAACTATGATTGGATAACATTGCTCTAAAAGGATCGAGGAAGTAGGTGTTGAATTTCTCTCTGTTGATTGTTTCTCCAGTAGGAGTTGAATCATTATCGAAGATAAAAATTCTGTCGGATGAAATGTTTCTGGCGGAAATAAAGGCCCAACCTATCGTCCTGCTCGCTTCTGAATTATTATTGATTAAAACCCCTACGTCATCGTAATTAATCGTTGATTCGAAATCGAAGTTCCCGGGTACTGCAACATTAGAAATTGGACTCTCATTCCAAATGTCACTCGCTACTGAAAAGCCGCCACTGATGTCCTTTGCGACAGTATATTGTACCTCTTGTTCAGGAGGGATGACCAATGTTCCACAGAGGAACAAAATCACCATCAATATCGCTGCTCTGGAGGAGGCCACGCTTCGCGTGGGCGCGCTCCTCCATGAAAGCAACTTCGCCCTTGCGATAGTTGAAAAAACAGCAGAAAAACACCACTTTCTACAATGCGTATATGAAGGTCGGCCCCCTATGGGGATACATGGTGGATTTGTATATGGCCCGAACTTGTCGTTGGGGCGTATTACGTGTAATAGGTGGTGAATTACATCTTCAAGAGGGTGATGTATTGATTACACCTGCAAATAATCGACTTTCTGGGCGAGAAGGTTTGGACGCACTGATCCATAAAGCAGCGGGAGAAGAATTGCGTGAAAAATGCCGGGCGATTAGCGTTGAACAAAGAAAATTGAATCTTCCACCCTGCCCTGTTACAGAAAATGTTGTGACTTCGCCTTATAATTTGAAAGACAAATTCAAACAGATTGTTCATGTTGTAAGTCCCGATTGCAGGCGACCTAATCAAGACGAATCTAGGCGCACATTATTGCCGCAAGCATACAACAATTTGTTCGAGACTCTGAAAGGAATGAAGAAGGTGAATAAAGTCGTAGCCCCGCCATTGTCTATGGGAGTATTTGCATATCCTCATCGTGAAGGTGCTCGTCTGACTCTAGAGTGCTTACTAGGTGCGCTGGATGGCGAGGAAGACCTTGGGATTAAAGAATACACAATCGTTGTTAAGGAAAGAAATTTCATCAACAATATGCGAACCGTATATAGAGAATCTGAGGACCAATTACCTGGAACCGACACCACCAATGATGAAGAACTCTAGGAGTGTTATATTTGGTCGATTTACCTAAGTTGGTAAGTGCTACTCTAGAAAGTGAGCGCCAAGGATTTAATATCGCTGTTTTGATTTGTAACAATTCTCGTAAAGCAAAAAAAATTGCCGAAGTTTTACCTAAAAATATCAAACTCAAAACATTGACAAGTTCAGCTAAAGTTGCAGAACATTTGTTATTAGAAAAATTTGATGTAACCGTCTTAGATGATGCTCTCTCCTCGTTAGGTCTAACGGTCCTAAACAATTTACATGATTTGATATTGCAGGGTCTTGGAGAAGGTAGTTTCTCTTCCAATGATCGAATATTAGCGATTTTGGCCGAACCATTGGAAGGATTAGTTGTAATTGAAGCAAATAACCTTTCATCAAACCGTCTTGCTATTTTGTCTAAAGAACACGACATTGCTATCGAAGTATTATCGAAAATTATGCAATTAGCACGTCATATTGGAGCAAGGGGGAGAGAAGGTCATTCTGTAGGGGCATTGTTCGCGATAGGGTCCGTTCCTAAGTTGCGTAGACATTCTACTGCTCTGGTATTGAACCCATTCAAGGGGCATTCAGAAAATCGTCGCAATATACTCGACCAAAATAATCATGAAACTTTGGCTGAATTCGCTTGGCTTGACGGTGCAATTTTGTTTAATTCGAAGGGCGTTGCAAGTGATGCTGGTAGGTATGTACAGGTCCCTGCCGGAATTGCACCAAAACCTGGAGAAGGTGGTCGACATTTAGCCGCACGCTCGATTAGTCAACTTGCTGAATCTATCGCAATTTGTGTTTCTTCTGCCGGAATTATCACACTGTACAGTATGGGTAAAGAACGCTATCGGGTCAGGCTTTCTTGATGGCTGCATCAAGAGTTAATTCGCCAATTGCAACCAAATAGGCAAGTTCAGAAGAGATCGTTACTCTACCTGAACTTTCAATTCTAGATTGCCTTTGAATCTCTCTTAGGTTGCCATCTGTTGGCGTGATCTCCCTGTGTTCAATTACCTTTGACCCGCCTTGTAATGCGATTCTAGTAGCGGCATGGAGGTGTGCTTTTACTCTTGAGCCACGACTGGTTTTTCTTTCAGAAACCTCCAATACAGTCATCTCCCTCTCTAAGCAATCATTGATTATTCTATCACGAATCAATGGCGCTCCATCTCCGATTTTCACTACAAGTCTTCTGTGAGGTACCGATGTTTTCAATCCGGAGATATGAGCCGCAACGTCATCTGCTGATTCTAATTGCGCGGTCCCGATTAGAGCCCCGTCAGCTAGCCATGCTAAGCCGGGACGAGGGCCGGGGTCGATTCCAAAAACCAGTTGTATTGCTTCTTCGAGTCCTTTTGACAATTGAATTGCCCTTTCTACTGCCGCTTCTACGGTTTCTTCCATTACAGGAATTCCTTTTCCTCGATTATTCTCAACTACTTCTTCAGGAGTTGCTAGCCAAATACCATCCCAATCATCATCTGATGATAACATAAGAAAATTGCATTTGCGCCTTTTTAATTCCCGCATCAAATGGAAAGACAAACGGAAGTTTGCAGTCTTAACCGCTACTCGGCGCACACTTAGCGCAGGTACTATTCACGCATCAATGTGACGCGTAATCACCGAAGTTATCAATAACACATGACAACAATCTAGTTTTGTGGCAAGTCAATACGAGAGGGAGTTAAGGGCTGTTTTAGCGGGCATTCCAAAAGGTGTTGATGCGGTTACTAGGTCCTGTGATACAATCACAAAGGCGCGGGCTATGCAAGTGATTAAACGCCCTTTTTTGGTTGTTCGTGCTGCTGGTTCGGGAATGGAGGGTAGCGGAGACCTTCTCGCATTACGAGGAGATATATGCTTCCCGATTGAGGTAAAATCCTCAAAAAAGGATAAATTGTATCTCTCTGGTAGAACTAAGGAGCAGTATGATGCGATGGTTCGCGAAGGTCAACGTTGCAATCTGATGCCTCTTTATGCATACCGCCTGAAGGGTGTAAGAGGGGATTCATGGCGCATCTTTAGAGTTGATGTTGGCAAATTAACCGGCCGACTTGGTATGCTAATCAGGAGGATTCCACCTCTTCCACTAACTCGTAATG
>Ga0066836_10001250_pt1 | contig 13259 bp, 9 predicted proteins | sample ETNtaG_18_FD_71568 | JGI IMG/M metagenome (GOLD analysis project Ga0066836, IMG submission 71568) | Marine microbial and viral communities from oxygen minimum zone, Eastern Pacific Ocean - ETNP201302SV91 | ecosystem: Environmental > Aquatic > Marine > Oceanic | place: Pacific Ocean: Eastern...
GTCGAGCTCAATCGACCAGCCTCCTACTGTCACGTTGCCAGAAGTGAAATTCCACTCAAGCGTTGGCTGAGTGATTGGAGACGGTTCAACACCTTGTTCTACTGACCAACTTCCATTCAGAGGCATGTTTGGCATTGGTTCTGCAGGAACTGCATTCGAACCAGGAACATAGACAAAGGAGATTTGTGGGCGATATGAGGCAGTTGGATCAGAGTTTGGATTGAGTAATATATCTCGGTTATTGCCAGTTCCAATTCCAACCAATCCCACAATCAAATCAACGGATCTTCCATCACGCATTGCGTTTTGGACAGCTAATGTAACATCGAGTTCCATCCTATCCCCTGGAGAATAACTACTTCCTATCGAAGTTGAATCGAGTAAACTTGCACGCTCCCATCCCTTTGCGCCTGAAGTACCCCAACTATTCACGCCGTCATAGGTTGCCCAAGTTGCTCCGGTTTCCGTCCAATTATGCTGATGTGATTCCCATGCAGCGACGACTGGTGTACCTGTAGGATAATCGTCGAGTCGCATTGAAAGTTCTGCGCTTTCAACTGCATATCCTGATGGTAATAGATGACTGACCAAATCACATCCAATCAATACACTTGTCTCTGCAGGATAAGTATTGTAACTAATCTGCATCACATCTTCGCCATTGTAATTTGAACTTGTAGTTCCACTATCGATGTACGTGTCCCCACAATAAGGTGCATCGCCAGCAGTTGTAGCATTTCCATGACTCAACCTCATCTCGTATCTATCATTTCCAAGATGCTGAGATTCTAATGCTGAAACCACGAAACTATCTTCGGACCACCATCCTTGATGGTCATTTGAATCGCGATGAGAAATTCTCCAGTGATAACCCACTCCTAGGTCTAGAGGTTGTGAAGCTAGGGACCAATTTCCATCTGATGGTGCGAAATCGGTATCTACGGATGTATCGACCATCTCCGCAATTTCACGGAAATCAGCATCTTTTGAAAGTTCTAGAATCATGTCATTACCGGAGACTCCGGCTGTACTCCATACGAGGTCAGGAGTGGTATTTCCGCTAAGGTTGTGGCCGGAGACATTCCAAACTCCAATTCCGCCAATTGGACTGGATAATGAAGGAGCACTCGGTGCTTGTCCAGTACCATATCGGTAAGTGATTTCCATTACTGGTTCTGTTCCATCAAGCGTTTCAGTAGAGTCGAAAACGACATTGGAACTTCCCGATACTTCTCGCCCATATGTCGAAGCCACGAACATCAAATCGAGTGCGTCATCGCTTGTCGAAGATGTTGTGCCTGAATTTTGATCGATATATCTCTGGAGAGCAGCTGTCAAATCAAAGTCGAAAGTAGAAGAAGTCTGATTGCCCATCATATTTGCAACAGACATCGATTGGACTCTTCCACCATCGTCCCACCAAGTAGAACTGGTGGATTTCTTCCAAGTTACCGCATCTTCATCCCACGCGTCTGTATCCATTACATGGGCGGAAACTAATGCGGAACCTGACGAAGAATTTCTGTTCAAAGAAAGTGTAGCGCTTACAATTGTTGAATTGGAATGCATTCCAATATCATCGAGATTTAATCGCATCAACGCGTATTGTTGCTTAGTAGTAGAAGTGGCTCCGATAGTAAACGTTTCATCAGCACCAAAATTGAGGTTTTTCGATTGCCCAGATGTGCTGTCAACAAATGAGTCTTCGATAGTATCCTCTGATAATCCAAGATCATCAAATGTGAAAGAGAAGGTTGCAGTTCCATCGTTATTGTCGGTAACTGAGTGCCCTGGGAGATGGAAGTATCCTGTGGTCCAATCACCAATCTGACGTGTTGAATCTATGGCACGCATTCGGTAATACATGGTTGAAGAATTCGTTAAGGCGTTGGTCGACATCCCCATCGAACCCGAAGTGCCATTAGTGGTAAATAGGCTTGAGTTATCCTCAGTATTCCAATACCAACCAGCATCTAAATCTGAAATAAATTCCTCCCCTAGTGACAATTGGATTTGCACATCATCTCCACTGAGTGCTGACCAACTCAAATCAGGAGTAGTAGCAGCTCTAATCACAAGTCCATCATTAGCCATCAATGCAGCACCATCTTCGACGAAATCAGGAGTGAGGCTTCCGCCAGACCCCGGGGTGCCCATTGTGTAGGTGACCAATAGCGAAGGATGGTTTGAGGTAGTCATCGCATCGGAAGTATAGCAGGTATATCCGGTCCCTGTTGCAGCGAGTAGCACATTTACAGTCGAACGATTATTTGCAGCTGCATCCTGTACAATTGCAGTGACGTTGATGTCGAAAGTATTGTTGTCCAGACCAGTAAATGGTGGCTCCCACGAATCGTGATCGGAAGTAGAATCAGCGCCTGGCTGGCCCCAATTTGCAGACTGAGTCGGCCCATTCCAAGTAACTGTGCTCTCAGTCCAAGTCTTCTTCATTCTCGATGAGAAAATGTTGATTGTGTCGACATTGGATTGATTGACTCCACATGTCACCTGAAGTAAAGCGTTTGAGATGACATATGATGAATTGAACGAATTATTGAATGCGATTAACATCCTACCCTCCCCCGACTGAGTTGGGCCAAGTTCTACCGAAATGGCTGAACCAAAGTTGTCCATCGAATACCCTGAATCGATTCCCGCATCCATAAATACGCTAGAAGTGGTAGTTGTCCAAGAAATAGACTGCTCCTCTTCAAGGTCTGATGGCCACTCAGGCAACGCTTCTGGCAATAGTAAATCCGCTACTAAGAACATCAAAACTAGTGTCATTGATCCCATAAGACTTCGGGGGTTGATGGTGGGTTGCGACATGTGGCTCGCACCCCCACTATCAGTAGAGGTATAGGTTCCTTTCGGCTGGCCACCCTACGGGTGGCCGGAGAAAATCACTGATTATGATTACAAAGCGAATGTTCAAGGTGCATCGACCACGACCTCTGTAGGCCATGAGCGAACTATGGGTCGAACGACATCGCCCCCGCACGGTGGGTGACATCAAAGGACAGACAAGTGTTGTACAACGTTTGGCTTCCTATGCAACGATGAAGGACTTCCCTCACCTTCTTTTTGCAGGACCTCCCGGTACTGGTAAGACCACAGCGGCGATGGCCCTGACTCGCGATGTATTCGGCAAGGAATTTCGTCAGAATTTGCTTGAAATGAATGCATCTGATGAGAGAAAACTCGAAAGTATTCGTACGAAGGTAAAACAATTCGCCCGAACCGCCCCTTTCGGCGGTGCGAGTTTCAAAATAATTTTCCTCGATGAAGCTGATGCATTGACCAATGATGCGCAAGGTGCTCTTCGTAGAATTATGGAACAATATGCAGAAACATGCCGATTTATTCTTTCGTGCAATTATTCATCCAAAATCATTGAGCCAATCCAAAGCAGATGTGCAGTTTTCAGATTCCGCCCTCTCGCTGAGGCCGAGGTAAGTGATCAGGTTCACAGTGTCGCAAAAAGTGAGGGTGTTGCTCTTGACGATGATGCCGCAGAAGCCCTCGTAAGAATCAGTCAAGGTGACCTTCGTAAAGCAATTACTGCTCTGCAAGTAGCTGCAGCACTTGAGAGTAAAATTACTCGGAATTTAATATACGAAACAAGTGCGACAGCCCCCCCTGAATCTCTCCATCAATACCTCATGGCATGCCGCCAGGATGGTTTTCATGCTGCGAGGCGAAGACTACGAGAATTACTCGACCGTTATGGTCTAGCTGGAACTGATTTTGTTAACCAATTACATCGTGAATTATATGGTGCAGACTTCCTAACTGAAATTCAAAAATTGGATTTAACCGAATTGATGGCAGAGATTGACTTCCGTCTAGTTGAGGGTGGTGGCGAGTCGGTACAACTCGATGCCTTGACTGCTAGATTGTGCAGGCTACTAGCCTAATCACTCAGTTGTTGATTCCTCAACTACTGGCTCTACAATCTCAACATTCAGTGTCACAGTTCTGGTATTCTCCCAAGGGGATCCTTGCTCTGTAACCTCTACGACAATTTCGTGTGTTCCAGCTGATAAATTATCAGGGAGAAGCACGGCAAATGGTTTATCGATATCGGGATGAGGTCTGACACTTTTCACTAAACTTTCATTCACATTATCGTAAAATGATGCATCGTTCAAATATTCTCCAGACAAGGAATATGTTGAGTCGGAGGGGTCGGCATTATCTGAGAATGAGAACAATATCCACGCATTCGAATAACCGGTTTCAAGGGTAACTGTACCCTTTTTCGCTGCTGAATACTCCCATCCTTCATCGCCTTCCATTGCCACGCCCCATGAACCATCGATTTGTGGGGCAACAATATCCCCAAATGGCGCATTGGATAGCAGAAATGTTGCTGCAAGCCAGCAAAATGTGTGCAAAAATGATGCTTTGAACCAGGTTCCCTTTGTGTAATGCTCAACAAACTGTTTCGGCATAACCGCACGATGAATAGAAGGTATGAGCAGAATCAATGATAGTGGGATAAACCACAATAAATCTGGCTTCTCTTGAGTAGATGGCATGATGAGGTATCGCATGATTACCGCTACAAAAATTGCGAAGCCGATAACCAACCACATGGATGCAGCATCAGCCTTTTCTTTGGCTACATGCTTGGCGGGGTCAAAGGATTCTATTCCGAGATCTGCCCCGCTTCGACTGCGTTTTTTCTCGCCACCTTTACCCCTATTGCGTCGCTCAGCGGCGGCCGCGGCCATGGCGGTGTTAATGTCGACCATCAGTTATGCGGAATGACGACGGGAGATGAAGCCTTCGCACTAAAATTACCATCGATTTCTGCCGCATAATTCAAAGAGGGAGCCTCGGTGGGCGGACTAACTGCCGGGGTGGCGTAGTTGGTGGCGCGTCGGACTCATAGGGCAGCTCTCCGGAGCTATTGAGACGTGCAAAGCCCCTTCTCATGTCTGAGACATCCGAAGGTCGCGGGTTCGAGCCCCGCTCCCGGCACCAGTTTTGAAAGGCGTTTTGTAGGAATTATCGAGTTTAGGCCGATGGAAAAAAAACACCGTAATTTACTACGTCGGTCTAAGTTGCAATTTCAATTTTCCAATTGAAATTCATTCGATTATTCGGGTTTTCATCATCAATGATTATGTTGCGTGAGCATAACCATAGGTTATGGTCGAGGCACCTGAGGTCGGTAGTCGGGTGAAGATTGCCGTCGATGGATTGGCGGGTTCTACTACTCATGAAGGAGTTGTTCTCCCAGGAGCAGCTACTGGACACCTTACTCTGAAATTAATCAACGGTTACAATGTCAGCCACCCATTATCCATCATTAGCAACATAGATGTCGTCGCTGACGGAACATCGATAATTCCAGAATCCATTTCAGAGATAACCCAGAACTCATCGTTGCCCCGCATCACAATAATTCACACGGGTGGCACAATTGCATCTAAGGTCGACTATGCTACCGGTGCTGTTGTTGCGCGCTTTGAGCCAGAGGAACTACTCTCTTCCGTTCCTGAAATTCTTGACATTGCTCAAATCGACTCGGTGAAGTTGGGTAATATGTGGTCTGACGATATTAGGCCTCAGCATTGGAATGCAATGATTGATGCGACTCAGTCGGCGTTTGAGTCGGGATCTGTGGGAGTGGTAATTACTCATGGTACCGATACTTTACACATTTCAGCATCAGCATTATCCTATGCTTTCGCCGGCACAGGGGGGAAGCCAGCAGGACGGATTGTTTTCACCGGCTCTCAGAGGTCGTCTGATCGTGCCTCTTCCGATGCAACTGAAAATTTGCTTTCTGCAGTTCACTGGGCTGCTCATGGCCCAGAGGTTAGCGGAATAGGCGATGCTGCAGTAACGATAATGCATGCAGGTTCGGGAGATGGCGTTTGTGCAGTTTGTCCAGGAATTGGTGTTCGTAAACTTCACTCTACTCGCAGAGATGCTTTCAAAACTGTAAATGCCGACCAACTCGGCGAGATTATTATCTCTAAGGAAGGGATTAGCCATACATCGTCAACAGATGCTTCCTCACGGTCCGTATCATCTCCAACAAAGTACGACCCAAGTATCAAAATCGCCCAATTCCTTGCCGGCCCTCACCTCTATGCCGACATGCTGGAAGCCGCTGAAAACGCAGGATATTCCGCTTGCATTATCCACGGGACAGGACTTGGTCACTTACCGATTGAAGATTCGATGGGTAATGCGCCAGAAAATACCGCTCTTGAGTCGGCAATTAGTTCAGCAAATATTCCGATTATCATTGCCAACCAATGTATTCACGGACCAGTCGATCTCAATGTTTACTCTAAAGGAAGACGTCAACTGGAATTGGGTGTGTTAGGACACGGTTCTACAACCAGTCCTGATGCTCTCTTGACCAAGATACATTGGGCTCTATCTAATGGCCACGACCTCAATGAGGTCCTCGTAGAGGACCTATGTGGGGAGAACGCAACATCCTTGATGTCTTGACCGCTTCAATGAAGAACTACGTCGTTGTGGACAATACCATGGTGAAGGATTCGAGCGACGCGCTCGAGGACTTGCGTTACAAGCGCGAACAGGCACGCCTTGGTGGCGGACTCAAGCGCCAAGAAGCGATTAGGAATAGTGGCAGAGGCACTGCAAGAGAACGTGTCAGACTTCTATTGGATGAGGATTCCTTCGTCGAAATCGATGCTTTCCTAACCCATCGTACTACTGACCATGGAATGTTCATGCACGAATTGCTTGGAGATGGTGTTGTATGCGGCCATGGCACAATAGATGGTCGCAGAATATACTGCTTCGCTCAAGATTTCTCGGTACACGGAGGCTCGATGGGCGAAATGCACGCCCGTAAAATCGCAAAAGTCGTTGAAATGGCTGAACGGGCAAAAGTGCCACTGATCGGTATTTGGGATGGCGGTGGACAACGTGCACACGATGGAGTTGCAGCATTGGGTGGAACCGGAGAATTACTCGATAGATTGGTTCAATGCAGTGGCCGAATTCCGATGATTTCCCTTGTTCTTGGCCCAGTTGTTGGAGTGAGTGCTCTTGGAGCTAGTCTCGCTGATTTTGCAATTCTTGGAAGTGAGCATGGACAGTTATTCATGTCCTCTCCTCTCGAAACTCCCGAATGCATCAGTGGCGAAATCGATGCAGCGGGCTTAGGTGGTGCAAATCTCCACGCAAGCAGATCTGGAATCGCTTGCTTAATCGCAGAAGATGAAGAAGAGGCATGTGCTCTTGCTGTTGACATCCTCGGTTTCCTTCCCGACCACAATATGGCAGACCCTCCTCTCGAACCAACGACTGACGACCCTGGACGGCTAAACCCCGATTTGGAAGCTCTGGTTCCCGACAATCCAAATCGACCATATGACATGGTGAAAGTGATTGAAGAAATTGTAGATGATGGCTACTTCATGGAATTATTCAACTCATATGCCGAGAATATCATTATCGGCTATGCAAGGCTTGACGGAAAGCCTGTAGGCATAGTTGCTAACCAACCTAAGGTCCTTGCAGGATGCCTAGATATCGATGCTTCAATCAAAGCTGCTCGATTTATCAGAACCTGTGATGCATTCAACATCCCGCTTGTGACATTTGAGGACGTTCCGGGATTCCTTCCAGGAGTGGTTCAAGAATGGGGCGGAATTATTCGCCATGGAGCGAAACTACTCTTTGCATATGCAGAGGCAACTGTACCCAAATTGACAATGGTAACTCGTAAAGCCTACGGTGGAGCATATCTTGCAATGTCTTGCAAACACTTGCAATCGGACTACAATATCGCTTGGCCAACAGCAGAATTAGCCGTGATGGGTGCTGAGGGTGCTGTCAATATCATACATCGGAGAGAAATCGCTGCTGCAGATGATGATCAAAAGGAAAATGTTCGACTACAACTTGTGGAAGAATACAAGAATAAATTTGGTGACCCATATGTGGCTGCTCAAAATGGTTGGCTCGATGATGTAATCGAACCTTCTGAGAGTAGGTTGAGGTTAGTTCGCGCCTTGAAAATTCTATCATCAAAGCGTGAATGGAGCCCTCCAAAGAAACACGGGAATATCCCGTTATGAATCATTTTCACGAAATTTCACTTGCCTAATAATTGTGAATAATAGCAAAGCGATTACACCTAATCCCACCGGCAAAACCCATTGAGGAATCTCTCCACTGGACTGGTCTTCAGCAATTGGTTTAACCTCTTCAATCTCAACATTCTCGAAATCGATATTCGACCATTCTTGAGCATAGGTATCCCATACGCTAACCTCTATCTTCTTCCAACCAGTATGGTTTGCTGGATATTTGTAAACTGTTGAACAAGTGATGTATCTCTCACCTATGCAATCAGTTTGGTGGTTAATCGAATCGCCTTCATAGGTAATATTGTGAATCAAACCATTCAAACCATCTGCATCATCAATTACCCATAACATGGAGATTTGACCTTCTCTAGATGAGAGAGAAGTAATAGAAATTATTGGTAAATCTACCACGGGTTCAATGGTGATCGATAATATGCCTGTGACATTGGAATTTCCATCATCTACAACCAGTGAATAACCTTGGCTAAATCCATGCTCATTAAGATGCCCTGCAATAATTAAGTTGTGCCCAGAAAGGGTCACTGCGAGTAAATCTGAAGAACCATTGAGTGAATATTGCAGGTCATCCCCATCCACATCGAGAACTATATCGGAAATAGATATAGTTAGGGCGTCATCTTCATCGAGACTTATGTTCCAATCTCCAATAAGTTCGAGAGGGTCATCAATCGCATCGACTACTACTGGGATGGAAATTGTGATTGGTGATGTCGAGCCATCCGAGACAAACACTTCTACGATTTCAGCACCATTCCAATTTGGTAATGGGTCGATTAATACCGACGCTCCTCCAGTAACAATTCTCAATCCCTCGTACTCCATAACCGGGCTTGTTTCGAGAGTTGAATCCTCTGGGTCTGTAACATATAGCGTCATGTCGACTATTATCGTCTCACCATCTTCGTCGACTCTTTGTTGAGGTACCGTTTCAATCTGAATTACGGTATCATCTACTGCCGAAACTACAACTTGTAATGTGATGTTGGCCTGGTCATATACTCCAGCCATCAATACTAGATCTAACAGAACAGTACCAGACCACTCTTGGTCAGCGACGTGATAAATGGTGAAAGAATCTGCATCCCATGTCAGATTTAGGCGTCCATTATCACCTGTTATTTCTGCAAAAGCAAGTTGGATTTCAAGCCCATCAGGGTCGACTGCAAGGGTTGAAGCCTGCATTGAAGCATTGGAATGCTGTTGAATTAATACATCGGGAAGTGGCGAGGTAACTATCATTGGAGTATCGGCCCTAGTAATCAGTGACTCCGACCAATCAGAGAATGAATGGTCGCCAATGTGCAATTCGATTATTTGCATTCCCGGCAACAAATCATCACCATTCAATTCACAGGATGCAATGCCATTTTCTAATTGCCCTGCAAATGATTCACCCGTGAAAGTTCTGCAACTTACATTACCAGTAGCAGGAGTTCCGTCACGCATAGTTACGGCTGAAGATAAAGTGAAATTATCACCTAATTGTACTGAGTTCAATGACGGTTGTGCATCATCCAATTGGTATAGTCGGCTACGATCCAAATTCTCATCAATATATGCATCACTATCTCCAGAAGATTCTTTGTTTTCACGATTAAATGCAACCTGATAAGCCGAATCATCGCCGCGCAAACTGAGGTTCAGATATGGCAAGATATGAGCGATTGCATGATTCCTTTGTTCTTCCTCAGACATACTTCCTTCGCCGTCCAGTAATCCTTCTATGAAGGTAGAATCCTCTTGGAATTGTATGTGGTTACCTCCGAGTTGATGCATTACTTGCCAAGCTCCTGGCCATCCTTGAAGATAATTCATCACTTCATCACTAGCAGGCGCAATGTCATCTGCAGTACCAGTCAAGAATAGTGCTGAAGAAGGTCGTGCAAGAATAGTCGTCCCTTCACTATGCTCGGTTTCACTACCATCGAGACCGAGTCCGAATAACCCACTGAAAGTGTGATCGCCCGACCTAACCAATTCAGCAGCAGTATGTGCTCCAGTACCATGACCTGCTAATGCAATATATTCCATTGCAAGCATTCCAGCTGTTCCATTTATTGGACCTGTGCCATCATTTAATGCCAGTAATCTCTCTTCAATCAATCCCCAATCATCTTGACTTGCATCTACTACGAATGAGATGTAACCCGCACTTGCAAGAGAATCCTGTAACCATACATATTGCTCTACATCCTCACCACTATCAGGAAAGAATACAATTACCGCAAATGGACCATTGTTTGCCATGTCAGCGCGCCTACCATCTGTCATTCCAGGATATGAAATGCGGAAATCACCAACTTCCGGATTATTTCCTTGATCCCAACCCACTGGTGCCGGATTGACATTCTGCGGTGGGAATGATGCATTTACTGAAGCGACTGGTCCAAGTAGAATAAGAAGAGCCAACAGAAAGCAGCGTCTCATGCAAGATGCACCTCGGCAGCAACCAAACGTGTCATCAAAAGATCTAGGCTCGGTAGTAAATCACTATGTCGAGGAGACCAGAGTCTTGACCAAGCAAGTAGATGCTGAGCACAAAGTAACCAGCGCCCATCGGCATTTGCTGAAAGATATTCAATCCTCGAATCAAAATCTCCTTCCATAACCCCGTACGGTGCCAAAATATCTCCTCCTCCTTCATCGAAATCGATTTTGAGGTCTGGTTCATCATCACATAATTCCCAAGGGCCTTCCTCATTTAGCGCCCTTCGCCCGCCAAGGTGGTTTATCTTCCCACCAGCATCACACCAAGCGGCGGCTACCGAGCGAGCGGTTCCACCTCCTCCGATTATCCCCAATACTCCTGAGATATCGTGTCCAAAGGCCTTAGCAACCATCAACATTCCATCGCCATCTGTTGAGGCTGCCCACCATGAATGACCATCCCAACGGAGAGAATTTACACTCCTTGTAGACATTGCATTGTCAACACACCTTACAGCTGCTGCACTCAATTGATGTTTGAGAGGAGATGTAATCGAAATCCAAACTTCTTCATGTCCGGTTGCTGGAGCATCAATTTCTTCCACAGGTAATTCTGCATTAGGGAGGCGCGAATCGCTAACTTCGATTTCCATCGCGGCAGTTACTGCTCTTTCCAGTAAGGTATTTGCTCGAAATTTACCCAAAGGTGAGCCTACTGGCTCCCAGTCTGGCGGTGATGGAAACGCACCTGCATAGCCCCACGCCAGTGCATTTTCAATTCCCTTAGTTGGAATAACCGCTACGCCCTTGAGTTCAGGTGCTCTTGTACTGTCACTTGCCCTGATATGTTCGGCAACTAGACTGGCAACTATTGGTGATAACGAATGGGCGATAGGGTCGCCAGCCACTCCGTGACGCACCTTCGCCATAGTTTCCAATAGTCAAGTGGAGGTACTTGAATGAGCCTCTCAAAAGCCTTCATAAAAAATCTCGAAATCAAGGGGTATCTTCTCAAAATATGCAAGCAATTGTTGTGACAAACATGATTTAGGAGCCTGCCTTCCCTCAATACATGGCAGCAGCAGAACGTGGTTCATTCCAGATGATGCTCTTTTCGCTTACTCAAATTTGGCTTGCCCTCAAATTGTGGGATGATGTTGAAGGATGGCTAACCACTCTACTAGGGACAACCGGTGCTGCTTGCATAATGGTAGCAATCATACTCTTCCGCCAAGAACAACGCCAACTCCTACTCAACCCTCTCGGAACAATACAAAAAGAAGTGCACCCGGATGCGATTGCAAAACAAGGAAATGGCACTTGGATTGGAATTGGAATTTGGCTTCTTACAATATTTGTAGGATCATTTGTATTATGAGGAACTTAAATGATCGATGATGGTTCCGAAGACTTGTTTGGAGGTTTTTGGCCTTTCATGCGACGGTTTTTTCTGTTATTCCTTCCACTTTGGGTCTATTTGTTGTGCTGGAGCGCAGGCCTAAATGTCCTCGTTTCAGCAATTATTGCTGGCTTTTCGGTATCTACTGTTGCGATATTTGAGAAAATTAGAATCAAATCTGAATCTCAAACAAGTGACGTGGATAATGTCATTAAGTAATGCCTAATACGGTTTAGTGGTAACAATGTCAATAATGGATACTATTGCAGATTTGTTTGGAGTTACAGCACCTTCAACTCTTCAGTTAGTCTTCTTAGGCTGTGCAGCATTTGGAGCACTATTTTTCATTGTGATGATGGCTTTAATGCTAGTCGGTGATGTTCTGGGCGGAGTAATGGATACCGCCTTTGATACCGAGTTCAGTATGGATTCCGACCTCTCATTCGAGTTGTTCAGTTTGCAAGGAATTGCAGCTGCAGTAATGATGTTTGGACTAGTTGGTAATTTCACTCTTTCAGCGACGGATATGCAAGTTCTTGCAGTGTTCTCTGGTGGAATCGCTGCTGCTATGTCCATGTACATGGTGAAAATAATGATGCAAGGTATTTCAAATCTTCAGGCTGATGGCACAATGAAAATTCGTGATGCTATCGGCGAAAATGGCACCGTATATTCAAGAATTAGACCAAATGAAACTGGAGAAATCCAGATCGCAGTAGACGGTACTCTTCGCACCCTAACTGCAAAAGCAAAGGATAAGACTTTGTTAATTCCAACTGGAGAATTTGTTGAAGTAGTAAATGTCATTGGTTCTACTCTTATCGTAATACCAATGTCTGAAGAAGAATAAATATAAATTAATGTGGTGAAAAAATGGCTGGAATAGAATTATTTTTTGTTATTATTGGCTTTGGGCTAGTATTTGCATTTGGATTTATCTTACTCGTAACCCGATACAAACGTTGTGCTTCGGACGAAATTTTGGTAGTATATGGTCGTGTTAAAGGAGGTAGAGCCTCAGTTTGTATCCATGGTGGTGCAAGGATGGTTTGGCCTCTTATTCAGGACTACAAGAAACTCAGTTTGGTCCCTATGACCATCCCCATCAACCTGACAAATGCACTATCCATGCAAAACATTCGTATCCACGTACCATCGACATTTACAGTTGGTATCAGCACAGACCCACTCATCATGAACAACGCTGCAGAGCGTTTGCTTCACTTGAACACGAATCAAATTAACGAAATGGCCTCCGAGATTATCTTCGGCCAGTTGCGTTTGACGGTCGCTTCCCTAACCATTGAGCAGATCAACCAAGA
>Ga0066836_10001254_pt1 | contig 13244 bp, 5 predicted proteins | sample ETNtaG_18_FD_71568 | JGI IMG/M metagenome (GOLD analysis project Ga0066836, IMG submission 71568) | Marine microbial and viral communities from oxygen minimum zone, Eastern Pacific Ocean - ETNP201302SV91 | ecosystem: Environmental > Aquatic > Marine > Oceanic | place: Pacific Ocean: Eastern...
AGTATTTAAATTCTAAATTATTAGATATAAATCTCCCCCAAGGCTCTTGTTGCCTTAATTCGAAACGTATCCCTGCCCAAGATAAATCATTCCGACGAATATAACCCAGATCATTAATATCAAATTTGTTATCATAAATGCCAAACCAAAAACGAGTACTCCACCAAACTGGATCCTGATAGCCTAAATTAAAACGAAAAGCTTTACCCAATGCATTGTTGGCATTAGAACGAACAATTTGACCATTAGTAAATAATCTATTATCCAAAAACCCAAGGCTCCAATCAGTGCCTATAACGTTAGCCCCAGGATTATTTTTTCGTGAAACATCTGTGGCCATTACCCCTACTCTTGAAATATTATTAATAACAGGGAATTCAAAACGACCAATTGAATAATTTGTTCTTGGCTCAATTATGATCGTAGTGGATTCAAAATCATCATTTTGCAAACCGGTTTCTTCAGCTGTGACTGCTCCAATTAATCCATAATTTATTCCGGATGCTGTACTTCCCATAATTTTAGTGGCACCTAAAATAGTAGTATAATCTGAAATATTTTTAATTTCACCTTCATCTGGCATATTATAAATAGGTTTTCGACCAATCCTACGAGAATTAAATAAGGAAAGACGCTGACTGAAAAATTCAGAACCTTCTGAAAAGAAAGGGCGCTTTTCTTCATAAAATGTTTCAAATGCTGTAAGGTTTAAAACTGATGGGTCAGCTTCAACTTGTCCAAAATCTGGATTAACAGTTATTTTCATAATAGCATTTGATGTTAATCCATAACGCAAATCTAAACCAAAATTACTTTTGAATATTTTACTATAGCCCAGTAATGAATATGGCATTAATTCCAATTGTTTTGGATCAGGTATATTCTCTAAGCCCTTAAGCACACCTAAGGGTCGAATAATTCCACGAGTTGATTTAGATTTCCCTGGCCATTCAACCGTTTCTTGCAACCTATGTATGAATCTTTCAAAAGAGATACCCCACTCCATATTATCTTTATGCTCAAATTGAAAAATTGCAAAGGGTAAAGCAAATTCTGCAGCCCAGCCATTATCCTTGAAAGTAATGGCAACATCCCATACCGCATCCCACGTTGGGTCATATTCATTATTGCCAGCAAGTGCTACATCCATTTTAGCTCCAGACGCATTTACAGCAACAAAATATCCATTGTAATCATCATTTTTTGAATCAATAGTAATCCCTAACCAATCAGAATTATTACTAAAACCATCCATCCAACTATCACGCCGAACCAGCTTTTTCTTTATTTTTTTAGGTTGCGAATCAAAGGCCTCTAAAAATATATAAAGCATATCATCATCATAGGTTACCCTTGCTGAATTGTACTCAGATGGAGCCGCAAGTTCTTTAGGCTCAATTTGAAAATATTCAGTTGTTGGAATGCAAAATTCCCAGGCAACATCATTCAATTCCCCATCAATTATTGGAGGGTCAGAACACCTTATAGTTTCTATCACTTTCAACCGAAGAGAGTCAGGATGAAAATTAATAAGGTAGTTTGATTGACTAAGACCAGACCCTAAGGTTATTTTATTAAATAATAACCAAATTATTAATAATCGAACAGTTGCAATCATTTCAATGGTAATCTTTGAATTGAAAAAAATTTCTTTTTAGATAATTTTTCATAATCTCAATATTCATAAATGTATTCAAACTAATAAGATAAAATAGGTAACAAAAGAATTAGAAATGATCTCTACTTAAAATCTTGTTCTATAGCTTCAGAAAAAAATATTAATAGTAATTATGAAAAAAAATAGCTCCTGTAGGAGCTATTTGAAAATTATTTATATTAAAATTTCTAGTCAGAGAGTACAACATCCACCATCATTAATAAATCCATAATATCTATGGAACCATCTAAATTCATATCTGCATTTTGAACTTGAGTATTACTAAGATCAATATAACCTATAATTGAATTTGCCGTCACAATAACATCCAAAAGGTTTACAATACCATCAAAATTTAAATCTCCAAAATTAATATTTAACGGAGGCACTGCACCGGGAGGAAAAAGAATTCTATCTATCCAGGCGCAGTCTTCACCCATGCTGGTGGCACCGTCTTTTTCATAAACCCATGTTAAAGTATGCTCTCCTTGCGGTAGGCTGACAGTATACTCTGTCCAATCAACCGTCCCACCTATATTAAGCTCTTGAGGCACTCCATCTATCAAAAAATCTAAATAATCATACACTGTTCCAGAACCACCCACTTCAGATGACGCCTTAGCCCAGAATGCAATATCTCCTTGGTATATAATATTCATTATAATAGACAGTTCAGATGACTGCTCATGGCTAATTTGTCCAGATCTAGCGGAAAAAGATCCAGAGTAAGCATCTGAGTCAATTATCCAATCTGCTTGCCCAGAATGATCCCATTCGAATGCGCTAAAGTCACCAGTCTCAAAATCCTCAATCATAAGCCCAAGGGTTATAGGCAGAGGAAATACAAATTGATATTCTGTATTTAACGAACCAATCAATAAAGCTGAAAGGGCATTGTGACCAACAGGAGCATCTGATGAAGCCGTAATCTCAATAGTTACAATAATCTGATCATCTATCTCCCACCAATATGCATTATCAGCACCTACATTGCTTACTTCAATATATGGGTCACTAGTTGTTACTTCAAATGTTGGATAACTAACAGGCGAGTGCCCTATATTTTCAAGTATAATTTCCATTATTGATGATTCACCTGGATCAAGAGTACCATTTATATTATCAATAAATTCTGCTGATACTAAGTTATATGCTGGTGCTTCTACTCCAACTTGAGTATCATACTCCCAAACTTCTGAACCATCAGTAGCTATCAAAGTGAAAGGAATTAAAGACCCATCTTCTACATTCCAACTCACTTGAATTTCAAAAGGACCAACAGTGATCTGTTCTCCAGCTTCAACCGAACCATGTGTTATTTCTTCTGTAATGATATTTACTAAATCATCTTCGTGCGTAAGGTAAAAGGTCAGGTCATTAGATGGATCTTGACCCACATTTTCAAAGATAGAGAAAAAATCTGCTGACTCTCCATAATCTAAATTACCATCACCTCCACCGCTAATAATAATCTCCCCCATAAGCATGTAGGCACCCTCAGGTGAAATTATATCTAAAGTAGTTTCATAAGGGACTCTATTGTAGGCTGTCACAACCAAATTTGCTTCACCAGGAATATCCAAACTAGATTCAAAGAATAGATTAATTTCCCCTGAGTCACCTGTATATCCTGATGCCAGTAATTCACCATCCCTTGAAATTGAAACAAGCGCACCGCTTTCTCCTGCATTAATACTAAACTCTGTAGCTCCAACTATTATGATATCACTATGGCTTACTGTCATATTAGTTGGAGTATCAGAACGAACAACGACTGACGGATCACCAAAAATAGTCCAATAATATGTTTCATCATAACCTTGAGAACCATAATTATCATTCATCTCATTCATACCATTAAAAGATATACCTCCAAAGGAACGTTTAATATTGCCCGAATAAGATTCTACAAAAATCGCATTCATTTCATCCTGCCCATCCATAGGAGGATTCCAAGCTTGATTCACGGTAGACATAAGAGTTGCAATTGCACCTGTTGGGTTCCCATCGGAGTCAGTAGCTCTGAGCCAGGTTTCAGCAAAACATGTCCCTTGCTCAAATTCTCCATTTACACATGCCACTGACCAAATAAAAGGCCACATATTATTATTTACTAAACCATTAACGTCAGTATTATTCATGGGGCAGCCATTTCCCCAAGATCCATTAGAACCATGCCCAGTATAATTTATAATGGATCTTCCTTCATTAATTGCCGCTTCTCCTTCCGCAACTGTTCCAGAAGGATCATAGATCTGATCTACTTCTATATAAGTATAGTCCAGCAATAGTTCTCTAATAACATCCATGTGTTCATCATCCATTTCACCATCGTCACCCGGTCCCTGGTTTGACGCAAAGCCAGACCCTTTTTTATACCAATCTGCCGATGGGTCTGGATTCATCTCATAAGCTATTGTTCTATCAACCATTGTTTCTACATGCTCTTCGGTCTCCGCAGAAAAACGACCTATAATCAAGTCTGGGTAATAATCATCACCTGCGACAAAAGTAAGTGAATTATCAGACGGACTATTTGACCCCGCACCATTTGACCGACGAATAGTTTCTATCTGTTCTATATCGCCGACAAGCAATACAAATGCAATTCCATTTTCATAATATTGATCTTCAATAAACTGTTCCATGTCATTCACGCTACCAATATCCGCTATGTCTACTATTTCAGTGGGAATACCTTTATAATTTTTCCAATCTACAAAGGTTTGCATCTCATCCATAAAGTCACCATAGCTAATAACAAGCATCGGGCCTTGTTCACCAAGTACCTCGTAGCGATCATTGGCAGGATAATTCATAAAATGATCCTGGTACATATATTCAAAATCTCTAGAGCCACCTTTTTCTGGTCGTCTGGAGAGAGTGTTTATTTGACTTAAGCCCATTTCCTGAATAGAAATCTTAATATGAGTGTAGACCCTTAATAATCTTTTGATAGGATTATATTGTATTGGTTGGAATACAACTGTTTGTCCTCTAAATGAGCGTAAAATGTATGGATCTCTCAAAAAAGCTAATTCCCCAGGATACCACGCGTCTTTTTTATAGGGTGCACCATAAGTAAAAGGCACTGTTGAAGGATCAATGTCACGGGTCAAATTCCCCTTTGATGGCATTATATTATTAATTTCAATTTCCACAAAATCACTTTCGAGGACAGATAGCTCCATATGTGCAAGGTCAGGTATAATAATTGAACGGGCCATTCTAGGTAGTTCCGGTGAACCTGCATCTAGTATAGGGACGCCTTCAGGAAAGGTAATTTGATTTTGTCCGCTTTCAAGTTGACTCAAAAAATATCCGCCAAAATCAAAAATGATTTCGATATTTCCTTCCGAATTTTCCTCTAAATTCCAAACTGGACTAGAAGGTAACTGGCTTCCTGTATCTACCCACTCTTTTGCATTTAAAAATGTAAGTAGGTAAAACATTATTGATAATATAATTTTATTGGACAATTGCATTATTTCACAACTTTTTTTAATCATTATATCTTGCAGATATATTAAAAATATAGCTTTCTAAGAAGAATTCATAGCTATATCTAGTAGAACTATGATATAGTACTCCAATATTGAATCTTTTTTTTATTTTTATCAATTTCTTTTGTTTTTTTTCTTTTTTCAAGTCCACCACCATAAATATTTAATTTATAGAGTAGCATATCCTTAGCTTTGTTTTTTTGATATTTTGTAAGAATATTTGATAATATTATTTTTTCTAAAGATTGTATTCTATATTGCTCTATACCTTTTAAAACCTTTGACAGCTGATCGGAGTGTCCTCCATATTTTTTTATTAATGGTTGATCCAAAAAAAGGACAGGGTATCTTGCCGCAATTCTTAACCAAAGATCATAATCCTCACAAACTTTTAGTGTTTCATCAAAAAAACCAATTTCTTCAAATACTGATTTTTTTATTAAAGATGATGATGGCGAAATACGACAAATATCTAAACAATGTTCAAAAATTTGCCCACCATATTTTTGGTGCTTTTTCATTTGATTGACTCTTACGCCATCTCGAATCCAAATCTCATTAGTATGGCAAAATTTATAGCTTGGATTATTATTAATTAATCTGACCTGATTTTTTAATTTGTCTGGCAACCATTCATCATCTGAATCTAGCAGGGCTATCCATTCTCCTTTCGAAATTCGTATGGCGTTATTTCTGGCATTGCTGACACCTGCATTATCTTGATAGATATATTTTACCAATGGATAATTCTCTCTGATCCACTCTTGTGTTCCATCATCTGAACCATCATCTATGATCAATATTTCAAAAGGTTCAAATGTTTGTTCAAATACTGATTCTAATGCTCTCGAGAGAGTTTCCTTCCGATTATAAGTAGGAATAATGACAGATATATTCAATGCAATTCAATAATTTTTAAAAATTAACTTTATTTAATTCTATCGGGTTATCTTGGCTGTTTACAGGAATCATCTTGAAATAATAATAGTATTCTTGCGGTGGCAGTTGATATTTCTCCAGTGGTTGTGCACCCCAACTGTCTTCACCCCCTACACCCATTTGCAAATGATCAATATCAAGGTGGACTAGATTTTTTTCTACCAAATCTGTGGTATGTAAATTTTTTTTATTTACTTTTATACCACTGCCTACTTTTTGTTCAGAATTAACAAACCCATGATCAAAATCATCTGGCATAAAGTGGCTAGCATTAAAAGAAAACATACCACTTATCATTAGGCCAGTTCCTCTATCATTTTTTAAGGTAGCCCAGCGGACATCCGTCTTATTCCCATTTTCTTGAGGACGAATATAGGGATGGTATTGTTCAGAAACCGTACCAGAGTGAATGTCTACCTTGGCACTTGATTGGCGATCCAAATAATTTTCATGAGGTCCCCTGCCATACCAGGTTAAGTTTTTTAATTGTTTTGGTATTTGCAAAGATAGTCCAAACTTAGGAAGATTGGGCAATCCAGATTTCTTCGGTTTAAAAGTGTGACTTATTTGTATTTGCCCATTACAAAAAATATTGTATTCTATTTCTCCTGTAGATTCGATATGCTTGTAATTATATAATACCCTAATCTTTACCAGTCCATTTTTTCTTGTGATAATGATATCATCAATATCGTGTATATCAGATGCTTCCTTCCATAAAGCCATTCGCTCCGGCATATTACTCCCAAAATCGTTATCCGTGGGAGCTCTCCAAAAGTTCGGTTTTGGACCATTTAATAATAATTCAACATTATTAACAATCCAGGACTGAAGTGTACCGTGCTTCTTTGAAAATAATATTTTATAATCTTTCCCAATTATTTCCACAATATCTTCATTTATATTCACATTTCTAAAATCAGGAAAATTTAGCAAATTGTTAACTCGCAATTCATCAAGACTCAATTTTTTAAATGTACTATAATCCACTAAAGTTATCTGTTCCCACGCAATGAGATGCCCTTTTTTTAATAACCCCTGGTCTTGCTTCAGTCTAAATTCAAACTCTAAAAAATATTCTACCAAGGGTTTTAGTTTCATTGCCCTAATTGGTATGGTAATCAGCCTAGCTTCTTGAGGATACAGTTTTAAATTTTTTAGCTCTCCTTCTTGTACGGTTCTCCCTTCTGACTTCAAGTGCCATGTAATTAAAAATTCTTCTGAGTTAAGAAAAAAATGCTCATTTGTAATTTCTACTAAATAATTTTGCACACCTATAGGCTTAGTTGAAAAATTTTGATATATCTTTTGGAAAGTTTTTAAATGATTATGGTGGATTTTTTTTGATAAATCTCTCCCTGGTTTCAAGCTAAATTCAAATTCCAAAGAACATCCTACCACCTCTTTCATTGTAATCTCATTAACAGGTATAGTAACCACCCTGCTTTCTTGCGGTCTGAGTTTTAAATTTTTTAGCTCTCCTTCTTGTACGGTTCTACCTTCTGACTGCAAGTACCATGTAATTAAAAATTCTTCTGAGTTAAGAAAAAAATGCTCATTTGTAATTTCTACTAAATAATTTTGTATTCCTATTGGCTTAACTAAAAAGTTCTGGTATTCTTTCTTCGCTTCATAAAAATGGGGATTGGGTAATCTATCTGGCTGTACTAGACCATTAATTAAAAAATTACCATCGCTGGGTGTGCCAGCAGGACCAAAGTCACCACCATAAGCAAAAAAAACTTTACCATTATCTGATTTTTTTTCCAGTCCCTGATCTACCCAGTCCCATATACAACCTCCCTGAAGCTGAGGTTCACTACGAATAAGGTCCCAATAATCTTTCATACCACCCAGGCTGTTACCCATGGCATGCATATACTCGCACATAATAAGCGGACGTTCGTGTTCTTTTTCAGCCCATTTTTTTAACCAATCTATTCCAGGATACATCGGCGAAAACACATCGACATGGTCATTATCTAAAGCACGCTCATAATGTACAGGCCTAGATGGATCTCTTTCCCTAATCCAGTTTGAGCATGCTACAAAGTTTGTTCCATCGCCTCCTTCATTACCCATTGACCACATAATAATTGAAGGATGGTTTTTATCTCTCTCTAACATTCTATAGATACGAGTGAAATGTGCAGTATACCAGTCTGGCTTATTACCCAATGTGCGGTCGGGGTGATATCCCATACCATGGCTTTCAATGTTAGCTTCATCAATAATATACATACCATATTTATCACACAGATCATACCAATACGGGTCAGATGGATAGTGGCTGGTTCGGACAGTATTAATATTGAATTCTTTCATTAATTGAATATCCTTTTCCATCATCTCTCGGCTAATTACATGCCCTGTTTTTGGGTCATGCTCATGTCGATTTACACCTTTGATTAATATTGGTTTCCCATTTAACAAAAACTGTCCACCTTTTACTTCAATGGATCTAAAGCCAATCTGCTCATTCGTAGAGACAATAACTTCAGGACCTTTTTTTAAAGTTATCTGAATACTGTAGAGGTTTGGAGTTTCCGCAGTCCAAGCCTTAACATTGGGAATTGATTTTTTTAATCGATGCGATAATAGAGATTTTGCTGGGATTTTAATGTTATCTTTTTTATTGTAAACTCGCCGTCCTTCTGGGCTAAACATTTCAATATGTAAAGTTATTCTTTCATCTATTTCATAATCATTTGCAATATCTACCTGAAGATCTAATGCACCATGCCTCAAGTTTTTATCTAGTGGAGTCTTTGCCCAAAAATCAGCTACTCTAATTTTTGGCTCAGCTACTACAAATACTTCGCGTTCAATACCGCTAATTCTCCAAAAATCCTGGCATTCTAGATAGGTCCCATCTGACCATCTATACACCTCCAAGGATACAAGATTTTCACCCGTTCTAACAAATTCACTAATATCAAACTCTGCTGGTAGCTTACTCCCTTGGCTGTAGCCAATTTTCTGCCCATTAATCCAAATAAAGAATGCAGACTTGACCGCGCCAAAATGCATTACAATGCGGCGGCCATCCCACGATAATGGTATCACAAATTTTTTCCTATATGACCCAACAGGATTATAGCCCTCTGGGATAAATGGTGGGTCCGGATTATAAGAAAACTCGTAAGGATGGTTCAGGTAGATTGGTACACCATAACCATTTATCTCCCAGTTTGCCGGAACCTCAAAATCATCCCAACTGGAATCATCAAAACCAGGCTGGAAAAAATCAACCGGACGTTCTTCAGGATCTCTAACCCAGTTGAATTTCCATACCCCATTTAGAGACTTATAATATGTAGAAAGTTGAGGATTATCTTTTCGAGCAAGTTCTTTAGATTCAAAATTAAAAAACGTTGCTCTAGGAGGTAATTTATTTACTTCAACAATATTTGGATTTTGTATAACGCTTGGTGTTTTGGCTAATAGAGTCACAAATAAAAATAAATTAAACCTTATGGCCCCATAATTCAAAACTTTCATTATAATCCTAAAAAAGATTTCTTGGATAAGATCCTATATTAATTAATTCTTGTAGTTTTTGCATTACAATTGGTTTATCATCCTTATAGGTAACACCAAACCAATTTTCATTACTATGCAGAACATATACCTTTTTTTCACCAGAATGCACCAGATCATTTATAACGGATGGTATCAAATATTCACTTTTCATCTCTTTACCTTTTTCTTCAAGAAAACCAATAAACATTTCTCTTAAATAATGAAATAGGTCAGGTGTAAAACCCCAAACATTCATAGAAACTGCTTCGTTACCTTTTAATAAAGAATCTCGGCTTGAGGATATCCCATGGTCTGACTTTTTAAGATTCTCAGTTTCTATTACTGTCTCTAAAAGTCCGTCCCTTACTTTACACAAACCACGACTTACACCACCAAATTCAGATAGTGTTTTGTCCAACTGAAAAGCGACCATAGAAAATTTTTTTCCACCGTTTTTATAATAATCAGCTATAACCTTAAAAGATTCCAGACCATAAAAATCATCACCATTAATAGCTACGAATGGTTCATTGATTAAATTTCTGCAAGTCAAAATAGCATGCCCGGTCCCCCATGGCTTTACACGACCGTCCGGACAATTAAATCCCTCTGGGAGATCATACATATCCTGAAAAGCAAAGCCAATTTGAATTTTCCCACTGTATTTATCAGTTATCTGTGATTTAAATTCCTGTTCAAAATCCTTTCGAATAATAAATATAACCTTATTAAAACCTGCTTGAATCGCATCATATACTGAATAATCTATAATAGTCTCTCCGTTGGGCCCTACTGAATCGAGTTGTTTGAGTCCACCATATCTTGATCCCATCCCCGCTGCCATAACTAAAAGAGTAATATCATTCATTTTCTTTATTCCTTATTATAATTATTAAATTAAAACTTTTGTGCCTGTATCAGCATGTATTATATATGATTTCCCACCTGCTATTTCAATGGCTTTTGCTACAGACTCTGCGTTTTCTGGTGCATATGCGAACATACAACCACCACCGCCTGATCCATTAATTTTCCCCCCGAGTGCCCCGGCAGATATGGCAGCAGAAAGCATTGCTTCAATTTTGTCAGTACTCACATTTAATTTATCCCTTAGAATAAAATGTTGCTCATTTAACAAAAACCCCAACAGCTCATGGTCTGGATTCTTTTTTTCCAATTCTACTTTGGCTTTTTTGAGAATATCCCTGTTATCTATTGTCGCATAAAATAAACTTTTCTCTTCATCATTTATTGATGATAAATCCGAGTCTCGTTCACACAAATGGAGGTCAAACTTTCTATTATTTAATTTGATCTGTTGAATAATATCTTGCCTTAAATCTCTGCAACGTTTAAGAATTGTTAACGTATCTTTTGGCTCACCAGAATCTCCCAGAATAAAACTACCTAGCCTTGGATTTAACTTTTTTACGGATATTTTTGGCTCTGATTCAATATAAACCAGATTCCCAATGGCTGTAGAATATTGATCCATCATACCTCCCGGCTCACCAAACTCTATCACCTCTGCCTTAAATGCTAATTCTCCTATTTTTTTTTGGGACCATTTTATTTTTTTACAAGCCATCAGTGACAAAAAATGGATCCAGTTTACTACAATTGCTGAAGAGCTGCTTGTTCCAGCTTGAAAAGGTATGGAGCTGGTTATTTCACATTCAAATCCATTATTAAAAACTATACCCTCATCTTGGCAAACTTTTATACCACTTTTAAAATAATCCCTAGGCCTATTGTAATCTAAATCATCAAGGGAAAAAATCTCTGTTTCCATCAGATCCAGCTTATGAATAATAACCTGCCTGTCCGGTCTTTTGCTTCCACTAATCTTAGCCCGTAAGGAAATTGCCATAGCAATGACAGGAAGGCCAAGGTAGTCTTGGTGTTCACCGAAGAGACATATTCTTCCTGGTGTACTTATTTCCAAATTTTAAATAATCCAAACAAGGCCAATAAACCTAAGCCAGAAATAAACAAACCCAATTCTATATGCCCATAGATAAGTTGACCAATACCAAGCAAGATCCCGTACACACAGATACATCCTAAGACCATCGATAAAATACCTTTTGGAATAGGCCAAGGTTCTGTAGAAATACCATCAGAATATTTCCGCCATCCAGGGCCACCAGGATTAACCTTTGATACAAACGCACGTAATGTCTCATCATCATCCGGAGAAGTGATAAATGTCGCCACTATCCATACAATAGTTGTGATTACTGATCCAATAATTATTTTTAACCAGTCAGCAATGACTAAGCCTCCAAAATTTAGATACACTGCAACAATAAGGGAGCTTACCATCGCCACGATCTCAGTATATGCATTTATTCGCCACCAGAACCAGCGTAAGATATAAATGAGTCCTGTCCCAGCGCCAATCATTAAAAGTAAGTTAAATGCTTGCCCAGCGTTAGTCAGTTTTAACCCTAATCCTCCTCCAAGAATTATTGACAAAAGAGTAAATAATCTACCAACTTTTACCAGCTCTTTTTCAGAAGCAGACGGTTTTATAAATCGATGATAAAAGTCGTTCACTAGGTAACTCGCACCAAGATTAAGCTGAGTAGACATTGTACTCATAAATGCTGCGATTAAGGATGCTGAGACCAACCCCAGTAAGCCAGATGGTAACAGTGTCAGCATGGCAGGATAGGCAACATCATGACCCAATTTATCGTCAGGAAGATCTGGGAATGCAGCTCTTAGATCTGATATATCAGGGAATATAATAAGCGAAGATAATGCAATTAATATCCAGGGCCAGGGCCGCAAAGCATAGTGAGCTATATTAAATAAAAAAGTAGCACCCACAGCATTTATTTCATCCTTAGCAGAGAACATTCGCTGCGCGATGTAGCCACCGCCACCTGGTTCAGCTCCAGGATAATAGCTCGCCCACCATTGCACCGCAAGTGGTACCAGTAAGACAGGAACCCAAACATCTGGATTTGAAAGGTCAGGCAATAAAGATAATCTATTAATAACATTCTCATGGGATAGGAGATTAGAAAGTCCATCGACTTGGGGCAGAGACAGACAATACAGCATAGCCCAAAAAGAGCCAATCATAGCCAGAATAAATTGTATAAAGTCTGTAATAATCACAGCCTTTAGCCCACCGAGTACAGAATAGATTAGAGTAATAGAGCATGCAATACTTAGGGTGAACCATCCCGGAAGTCCGAGTACAATTTCACCAAATTTAACCGCCGCTAAACTAACGGATCCCATTACAAGAACATTAAAAACTAGTCCAAGATAAAGAGCTCGAAAACCACGTAAAAACGCTGCTGCTTTTCCACTATATCTAAGCTCATAGAATTCTATATCAGTAAGAACCTCAGACCTGTGCCAAAGCTTTGCATAAATAAATACTGTAAGCATTCCAGTAATTAGGAAAGCCCACCAGCCCCAATTCCCTGAGACACCATTTTGTCTTACAAGATCAGTAACCAGATTTGGTGTATCGGTTGAAAAAGTAGTAGCCACCATACTAACTCCAAGAAGCCACCAGGGCATATTACGCCCCGCAAGGAAAAACGATTTCGTATTTTCTCCAGCTTTTTTTGAGGCCCAGATACCTACACCAAGTGATATGA
>Ga0066836_10001257_pt1 | contig 13218 bp, 14 predicted proteins | sample ETNtaG_18_FD_71568 | JGI IMG/M metagenome (GOLD analysis project Ga0066836, IMG submission 71568) | Marine microbial and viral communities from oxygen minimum zone, Eastern Pacific Ocean - ETNP201302SV91 | ecosystem: Environmental > Aquatic > Marine > Oceanic | place: Pacific Ocean: Eastern...
AAAAAAATAATCTAGAAATTATTAAATGTGAATCTTATAGAGAATTTGTTCGAATAGAAGGCAGAGGACAATTAACCATAAAAAAATATTTTCCCTCTTTCAGTAAACAGATATGTCCATTTTATCCATTCAAAAAAACTGATGGTGATAATGGAATAGAAATTAGAATACAAATTAGAAAAAAGAATATATCTTAATTCAGAATTTTTCTAACTTCTTCATGTCCTATATTAGATAACATATCTATGATTGATAAATTTGGAATAAACTCTCTAGATAATATTTGATTATATTGTTTTGGTGTATAATTTTGATATCTTAATTCTATTTCATTTTGTTTGAATAATTCTTCATTTAGATAATCATGTCCCATATCTCCTGATAGATACACATCTGCATTTACTGCTTTACAGATATTTATCAATCTGTTTGTCGCTTCACCTTCTATTCCTAATTCTGATTCATAAATTATCTTAGTCTTAATTTTTAACCAATCATTAATTTTTTTTATTATTGTCATGTTTAATTCTAATAACATTTCCCATTTTTGTTCCAGTATCAAATTCAAATCAGTATTATACTTATTAAAAAAATTTGATTTATTGTATGCACTTTCTAATTTTTTTCTATGAACTTTATTCCATTTTAAATCATTAAAAATTTGAACATCTTTTAACAAATAGTCTTTATGATTTTTTTTAATTGGCACTGTAAGCCATGTCCATTCAGTTGACGAAATAATCTTATTTCGATTTGAAAATCTTTCATCAAATTTTGTAACATCTTGAACTATCAATACATCTGAATGACTTACTTTGTGAAAAAAACCTGGATAAGGCAAGTAATTTGGTTGGTGTATGGAAATAATCAATTGAGCTAATTACTAAGTTGAGATGTTCTTTTTTAAATATTCTAAATCCATCTTATTTGAAAAAGATCTGTTATCAATTAACTGTTCTAATTCTTTTTTCAATTTCTCAAGATTTTTAATTTCATCTTGGGACATCTTTTCATTTTTAGATGATGCTATCATATTTTCGGTTAGTTGTAGATTTAATTGAATTAATAATTCTGTATTCACCAGCATTCTTCTTACAAATGGATTGACTTCAAAAATAATATCTGCTTCAGATCTATATGCAGCTGATCTTTTGAAATGTAAATATCCTATGAACACAAGTAATGGAACTCCAATCAAAGTGATTATTCCAACATATATTGGAAATGATGGAAAAATTAACTTTAGCTCAGGGTAGCTCTCAATTGCCAAGAAATATGTAACAGTTAGTGTGTTTACTGCTGCAAAAATAAATGCAAAATACGTGCTCCATCCCTGTCTAAAATAATACCATGAACGGAATGCAAGATTATCTCCCATATTGAAAAATCTATTTCCCAACTATATCAATTTCACTATGTAAAAAATTTCATTTATTTAATCATTAATTTTTTTTAATAATGATATGATGTCATTTTTTGTTATTTCTAATGGATTGTTATCTAAATGCTTTCTATCACTCAAAATCAATTCTGACGCTTCAACATAATTTTGTTCCAGTTTAATTCTAGAAAATTTTAATTTTTCTACTATTTTTTTGAATCTTTCATAATATTTTGATTTATTAAATTCATGTGCTAATAATGTTGTATGTGAAAGTGCATGTCCATGTGAATATCCTTCATTAGAAAAAATATATGATAATGCATGTCCTAACGTTGTAGAACAATTACCAAAACCTAATCCTGATACTAATGACCCTTTAACTATTTTTTCATGATCCATATTCATCACCCCCGCTTCTAATAATTCAAATGCATAATTACAAAGAAATTTTGTATAGTAATTACCATTTTTACTATCAAATCCCTCTGAACATTGTGCTAATGCATCAATTGCAGAATTTTTTATTATTTCCATTGGAGAATTATAAATGAAAAATGAATCAATAATTGCACTATCTGCAAAAAGTTCATCATTATGAAAACTTTTTTTCTTACCATCTACTTTTAGAACTGAAATCCTTGTTACTTCACTACCACTACCAAACGTTGTTGGAATCATAATCTTTTTTTTATGTAATTTATGACTCACAAATTTTGCAACATCTAAACTACTTCCTCCTCCCATTCCAATAACACATGAAAAATTACCATTTTGAAATTCATTAATTATTTCATTTACTGTTTCTATTGATGGATTAGGTTCTACATTATCAAACAAAAAATAATTTTTAATTCCCAAATACTCAATCCATCCTCTTTTTATTGCACCATTTGATGTTATGACTAAACTATTATCAGGAAAAGTATACTCTTTACAAGAATTTTTTCCAAATATTATCTCTTTTGGTTGTTTTATAGTATACATAATTTCTTTCAGTGGGATATTTTTTATAACTTGTTATAAATTAATTTTCATAATGCCTCCAAATATACTATTTATTTTAGTTGATGGTCTAAGAGCTGACCAATGTTTTGGTGATAATAAGAAATCAAATACACCATTTTTTGATTTATTATTAACCAAAGGCCCATACTTCAAAAATACATACGCATCTGCAGATGGTACTATCATTTCTTTAAACTGTACTTTTAATTCAAAGTTTCAATTTGAAACTGGAATTAGATCGAGAAAATTAATGTTACTAGAAGATAATCATATACAAAACTTAAAAAATTCTGGATATTATATATCTGGATTAATTCCAAATCTAACATCCTTAAAACCACTTAAAGAATATTTTCAAAATAATGATTGTACATTTGATAATAATCCTCCATATGAAACTCTTCCAACTGGAATGACTCAAAAAATAATATCATTATTAAATTTATTAAAAAATAAACAACCTTGGTTTTGTTATATTCATTTATTTGATTTACATCCATTGCGTGAAGGAAAAAAACCTTCAAAAATTGAAGAATTTCAAACCGACGCTTTTGGTGATTCATTATATTCGCAAACAGTATCTTCTATTGATCATTACCTACAAAAAATCTCTGAACATGTAAATTTCAATAATACATTGTTGGTATTGACCGCTGATCATGGTGAACGAATCCCTCATGACGGTAAAGCTGCATTTCAATACGAACCAGAATTTAAATCAGTCAAAAGTATTGGAAAAAAAATTTTACCAAATGCAACACATAACGTAAGCGGTAAATTATTTGGAAAAATAAAAAAATCTCTAGGAAATATGAAATCAGAACAAGATAGTAAGCAGTTAACTAATTATCAAAAACGTTCAAGAGATCCATATTTTACATTATCATTATATGATGAAATGTTACATATTCCATTTTTCATTTCTGGCCTGAACCTCAAATCACAAATAATATCTAAACAAATTTCAACTTTACAAATTTTTCCGACTATTTTATCACTTGTAGAAATTCCCTATCGAAAAACCAAATATAATGAAAGCTTAACTGAATTAATCAATGGTAATGATATAATTGAAAAAGACATATTTCTTCATACCATACCTTACCAAGAAAAATCTCCTTTAGACAAGATTGGATTACGTACAAATAAGTTCAAATATTTTAGGAATTCATCTAATACAAAAAAAAATGTGCATTTATACAATCTAGAAAACGATCCAGATGAAAATAACAACATTGCAAAAGATTATCCTAGTGTAATACAAAAGATGGAACTAACACTAGATGAAATCCAACAAAATTCTTCAAAACTAGAAGAACAACTTAGCGAAGAAGAGGATAAAATTATTTCTGAAGAATTAAAAAAAATGGGATATATGTAAAAATCATTTTTATCGTCAAAAAATATAACAAATTATAATTAACACCCAATGATACATTTCATATGTTAGATCCAAGAAATTCTCTTGAGGATTTAAATAGATTAAGAGCAGCTTCAAATTTTCTTGGAATTCTTAATGATATTAAGCGTAGACCTGAAGATGCTGCAAAAGAACTAGATGTTTCATTAGAACTAATTAATTCTATAATTGAAGGTGATACTGATTTACCTCAAGACATCATTGAAAAAGCAATAAAAATTTGGCCTGTTAATAAAAGAGATTTTTTCATAATTGAAGATGATTGTCCTAAAGGAATAAAAATTATGTCATCTAAAGATTCAGAAAAAACTTCTAGAATTATGTACCGTGCTGGAAAACCCTATTATGAATATCGTGATACTGCGATGAGTAAAAGTGCACCATTTCGTCCAGAATGGATACTTGAATTATGTAATGTAACTGATAATGATTCTGAAAATAATTCTGTACAGTGGAATAACGGTCATTTTTTACATCAATTTACATATTTTATTGGAAATGTTAATTTTTATTATAAAGACAAAGATGGTAAAAAACAAACAGCAGTAATGAGTACTGGTGATTCAATGTATATTACTCCATTTGTGCCACATACTTTTGCAACAAGATCTGATTCAAAATCAAAAGGATTAATTCTTGCATTAACATATGGAGGAAAACTTACCGGGGAGCCTCAACAAGAATTATCTTCAATGCATAATTTAGGTTCAGAATTTGCATTAGATTTTTCATCAATCAAATCTGCGAGTGGTTCTTTACTAAAATTTAATCGTAAAATATCTAGTATTTCTTTGGAAGAATTAGCTAAAAGAACTGATATTTCTCTCAAAGAATTAGAATCGTTTGAATCAAGTTCAATTATTCCAGAGCTTTCACAACTACAAAAAATTTCTGCTGCATTGACAATTAATGTTAGGGATTTATTACCAAATGACAAAATTGAAAATAAAGTAATAATTAAAAATCATAAAGATACAAAAACTTGGTTTTATCCTGAAAATACTAAATCTTATGAATTTCGTGAACTAGCATCTACTACTGCACTCCCTTTTTCAAAATCTTTTGAAGTTGATTTACTTAATTCTAATGATTCTGAATTAGATTTAGAATTTGGATTACACCAATATGTTTACAATGTAGGTGAGAGACCTATCACTTTGAATTGGGAAATAAATGAAATAAAATATAGTGAAGATATCTATCCAAATGATTCATTATACATTAAACCATTCATTAAGCATAGCTTTAGAGGAAATGGAAAGATTCTGATTTTAAGAGTTGCAGGAAAAATACCTGGTGATTCTCAGCGTGAATTATCTATTGTTGGAAAAGAACATACAAAACGTGCTATTTCTGAAACTATGCCTTGGTTTGATAAAAAAGGTAAAAGTTAGATTCTGAAAATTAAACACTATGACTAAAAAAAACCTAATTATGATTATGATAGACGGTGGACGTCTAGATTATGCATTAAAATCTAAAATTTTCTCTAAAATTAAATCTAATTCTGTATTTCTTTCTCAATCAATTACATATGGACCTCATACAATAGCTGCAATGCATGCTGTTTTTAGTGGTAGTTATGGAACTAGAACTGGAACTAATAGCTACTGGTCAACTTTTAAATTTAAAAAAAATCAGTTTAAGACCCTCACTGAGTATTTACACGAAAATGATTATTATACCCAGGCAGATGTCATAAACCAATTAGTTATTCCAAAACAAGGTTTTGATGAATTTGTTGTGCATGATGAAAATAATGATGATTTAACAAGTAGACATAAAGAAATACTTCATAATTTATCAACATCATCTAATAAAAAAAATTTCTTTGTCTATTTACATTATAGCAATATACACACTGGAATAAAAAATGAAGTTCTTGATGTATATAGGAATCACAGTAAAGAATTTTTTGAAAATGTGGATAAAAATAAAAAAAGATATTCTAGATTATTTCAAAAAGCAGAAAATTATATTGAATCAATTTTAGATGAAATAAAAAAATTACAATTAGATAAAAACTCATTGATTATAATAATGTCCGATCATGGAGTTAGTACTGGTGAAAAATTTGGTGAGCATGCTTATGGTGCATTTTGTTATGATTATACATTAAGAACATTCACATATTTTTTAGCAAATGATCTGTCTCAACTTGAAATAAAACAACAAACTAGAACCATAGATTTTATGCCTACTATTCTTGATTATCTGAAAATTCCTATAGAGCAAAATTGCAATAAATTAGATGGTATATCATTACTTCCCCTAATCAACGGTGAATCAATTCCTGAAAATTATGCATTCACTGAAACTGGACATCCTCTTTATGAGAAATCTCCTCCAAAAGAACCAAATGTAAAATCAATTCGTACTTCAAAATGGAAATTAATATTCAATGAATATGATAATTCTAAAGAATTGTATAATCTTGAAGCTGATCCATATGAAAAAACCAATATTATCGATACTGGAGAAAGCATGGAAGAAATTCTTTGGAAAGAATTACAGATTATAATGAATACGCATGATTAATTTGAAAATAGTTTTTCAGCTTTTTTCAAATCTTGCATTGTATCAATTTCAGACCATTTGCCTGAAATAAATACAGGCTCAATTTTTACACCTTGATCAATTAACTCTTGAAGCATATCTGTCAAATATGCCTTTGAAATTGATGATGCATCATGAAATTTTTTCTTTTCTTTACGAATTGCATTTTCATATTTTTTAATAAAAACATCTCCCCCTTGTTTTGAAAATTTTATTATTCCTAAAAATTCTCCTACATTATTATTTTTATTTTCAATGTTTTTTCTAATCGCCACAATTTCCTTTTTTTCATTAATTAGAACATTCTCTGCTTCTGATTTTGGATGTTCTGTTCGTCCTTCATAATGTTGTTCCCAATTATTATCAATAGCAATTGAAATATTCTTTTTTGAATCTAAAATTTGTTTAATAATTTTGTATTCAAATATGATATCTGAATACAAAACAATGACCTCATCTTTTAAAAATTCTTTTGCTTCCATTAAACTTCCCAAAATATCATGATTTTGATGATCTGGATCTTTAACATATTGAATATCTTTCATTTTAAATTTTTCACCAAATTTTCCTGTCACTACAATAATCTCATTGATTCCAGCTTGTTTTAACGCTCTAATTTGATAATCAATTATTGCTTTACCATTAACATTTATCAATGATTTTGGTATCGATTTTACATATTTACTAATTCGTTGTCCTGAACCTGCAGCAATTATTATTGCTTTCATTTCTATAAATTTTTTATAAATCCATCTTTAATATTTTTAGGCGTTTTTGATATTCTATTTCCTATTGAATTTCCTTTCTCAATTTTTATTAAGATTAAAGTTAGACCTGAATGTTTTTTAATTTTATCTAAAATTTTTACTATTCCATTTTTTGTTGATACCTTAAACACATGTTTATAATTACACGCTCTAGCGATTTTTTCAATTGATATTACATCAGAACCTGTAGGCTGTCCACCTGTTGATTCATGAATAGAATTATCAAAAACTAAATGAATTAAATTATTTGGACTAATTTTTCCTATAGTAGCTAATGAACCAAGATTCATTAGAATATTTCCATCTCCATCAAAAATAAAAATTTTCTTTCTTGGTTTTTTCAATGCAATTCCTAATCCAATAGATGAAGCTAATCCCATAGAACCAATCATGTAAAAATTTGTTTTTTTATCTTTGACATTGAATAAATCCCTACTAATGAATCCATTAGCTGCTACTATTGGTGAATCCCCAATTTCACTCATACAAATTTCAATTGCTTTTTTTCTAATCAACAAATTCCCTCGGTATTACAAGTGCACATGAATCTCCATTTTTCATTTTGTTAATAGCCCATGAAGAAAATTTTTTCCAATTATTTTTGTTGATAATTCTAGTTTGCAATCCTATATCTTTCAATAATTTTGGTTGTATTTGTCCAATTTTCTTATGCTCTGGGGCATCATTTTTCTTAAAACCTCTCCAACCAATTAAAAATATTAACGGAAATTTGTATAATTGTATTAGAGATGTTATTGTACTTAATGAATTTGCAAATCCTGCATTTTGCATAAATACTAATGTTGGACTTTTTGCTAGTATCATACCTGCACTAATTCCAATTGCCTCTTCTTCTCTGGTTGTAATAATGATTTTTTTAGATTTTAGTCCGTGTGAAATAAATTGTTTTAATGTTGAATCCGGAACTCCTACAAAATTTTCAATTCCTTTTCTAAATAAAAAATCAAACATTTGATCTTGAAAATTATCTGTCAATTAACATAACCAAGTTTTTTCAATTCTTCTTCTATATCTTTCTCTTTAGTTTTAACATCATACATTTTTTGCAATTCGAATATTTCACTCATAGTTGACATTGTTTCTTTAACGTCTGAAATTTTTTCCACATTTTTCATTTCTTTTAATAATCTAATCATAGATGCATGAGATGCACGTAATGTCTGGTTTGCATAAATTGCCATTTTAATTTTATGTTTTGATAAATCTGAAATCTTCACACTATCATAAGTTGTTGGTATTGCAATAATTGGTAAACTCCCTTTCCATGTATCTGCAAATTCAAAAATCTCATCAGGGGTTTTTTGTTTAGAATGAATTAAAATTGCATCTGCACCTGCTTTTTCATATGCATCTGCTCGTTTAATTGCTTCATTCATTCCTAAATCTGAAATTAATGCTTCCACTCTTGCAATAACCAAAAAATCTTTATCATTTTTTGCTTCGTTAGCTGCTAAAATTTTTGCTACAAATTCTTTTTCAGGTAATAATTCATTTTTCCCCCCTTCAAGCAAACTATTTTGTTTTGGAAATATTTTATCTTCTATGCATATAGATGAAATTCCAGCATTTTCATATTTTTTCACCAAGTGGCTAACATTACTTGGTCCTCCATAACCCGTATCACAATCTGCAATAATTGGAATATTACATGCATCCTCCATACTTGATGCAACATTGAAAAATTCTGTCATTGTTAAAATGCTTGCATCTGGTAATGCATGAGTTGCTGATATTGCAAAGCTACCTGCCCAAATTGCATCAAAACCTGCATTTTCAACTAATTTAGCAGACATCGCATCAAAGGCTCCTCCAACTTTGACTAAGGAATTACTTTCTAATTTTTTTCGTAATTGTTTATTCTTTGACATTCGTAATTTTCATTCAAATTAAAGTATTAAAAAGATTCCACAAATTTACTTACATTCTTGAAAAATTTTCTAACACTTGAACAAATGTCTTCTAATTGATCAACTTTTAAGATTACAGAAACACCATAATTTTGAAGTACGACTTATATAATTAAAAAATTTCTTCAGTGCGTGTCTACTGCTCTTATTATCACTACATTAGATGAGGTTACAGGTGTAAAAAATGTGGTACCACGAATAAAAAAAGAATGGGTGGATGAAATTATCTTTGTTGACGGCGGTTCTACTGATGGAACAATTGAAGAAGCAGAAAAGATGGGATTTAAAGTAATTATTCAGAAACAAAAAGGTCTTGGAGCAGGAATAATAGAAGGTGTAAATGCAATCAAATCTGATAACTTTATTCTTTTTGGTCCAGATGGAAATGATGAGCCAGAAAAAATACCTAAAATAATTGAAAAATTTAAAGAAAACTGTGATCAAGTTGCAGCTACTAGATTTGGTAAAGGCTCGATAAACCTAGATGCTGGGCCAATCGATGCATTTGGAAATAGAATGTTTGCTTTTTTAGTCAATACGTTTTTTGGAGGTCATCTGACTGATTGTCTTGTTGAATTAAGAATTATGTCAAAAAAAACTTTTCAAGATCTTAATTTTGATGAGATGAGTCTTATTGCAATTCAACAAATGTGTATTAGAGGACTAAAAAAGCGTCAGAAAATATGTGAAATTATTGGAAATGAAGGTGCAAGAATTGGAGGAGTTAGAAAAATGAAACCTTTGCCAGTTGGCGCATCACTAAGTTTAGGTATTATTAAAGAATTTATCCACTGGAAAAAGAATTGAATAAAAAAAAAATTATATCTGTTTTAATAATAATCTCCATAATTTCACTTGGTTTTAAATTATCTGTTGTTGATTTTTCTATTCCCGTAAATTCAGATAATTTAGATTATACACTTTTTGCAATTGCTCATACAAACGGTGATTATTCTCAATCAATTCATCGGGGAATGGGATGGTCATTATTTGTCTCTATGTTTTTCAATTTTATTAATTCAGACAATTTCTTTGATTATTCAAATACTATAAGAATACTGAGCATGTCAATCGGAATATTATCAATTCCTGTAATGTATCTAATTGGAAGAAAATTCTTTGATCATCGTTATTCTTTAGTTCTGGCAAGTTTCTTTGCATTTGAACCACATCTAAATTATAATTCCACATTGGGATTAACAGAACCACTCTTTATTTTGGCTATAATTAGTGCATTTTATTTTATTTTAAATCAAAATTCAAGATTTATTATTATTTCATTAATTCTTGCTGGAATTGCATATTGGACGAGAATTAATGGTGTTTGGGTTTTTATTGTTATATCTTTGATCTATTTCCTTACTTACAAAAAATCCTGGAAATTTTTTACAAATTATGGTATTGCAATAGCGGCATTTCTTTTAATAATTTCTCCAATTTTAATTGAAAGGAATGAAGCTTTTGATGATCCATTTTATTCTGTTTACAAAGATGCTGTTTTTGCAGGAAGTTATGAATTAATGTTAGAAGCAATTGGAAATAATGAAAAAATTACTGCATTTGATTACATAGAAGAAAATGGAATATTTTCATTCATAAATAATTTTTTCATTACTGGGTTATACAATGTTTTAGCAGTTACTGCAAGTATGACTCTTCCATATCTAGTGGTTTTCATTCCTTTTGGAATTTTATTTTCATTACGCGCTTTTGATCAAAAATCAAATCTAATAAAATCAAATTGGATTTTTATCTTGACATCAATCGCACTTCTTAGTTTTACAATGGCAATAGTTCCTGATAGGAGATTTGTTTTGTATTTACTGCCATTTTTTATGATCTTTTCTGTAATTCCACTTCAAAGAGTTGTTGAATACGGACTAAGCACTTTCTCATTTTCACGAAAACAAAAAGATATCTTCTTGATAGGTGTAATAATCACCATCATAATTCTTTCATCAATTGTAGTTATTAGATTTGCACCTGATTCTGAATTAGAATCTGAAAAATTAGAATTTGGTAATTTTGTTTTAAATAATTTAAATGGTGTTACACTACGAGATTCTGAAGGTAGTCTAGATTATATTAATTATTTGTTAATTTCTAAATCATTTGAAAACTATACGATTAACTCAAGCATAACTGAAATTTCTGATACATTGTATGAATCTACTTTTGCTCCAAGTGGAAAAACTATTGAAGAACTAATTATTAATGGTGAAGATCATAATTTAAAATATATCATAAGTAATCAAACACCAGGATTACTACATCCAATAAAAGATACATTATACTATGATTATGAAAATTATCCATATTTGACTAAAATTTTTGATTCTAATGATGCCGGATTTAAAAAATTAAAAATAAAAGTATTTGAAATTAATTATAAAAAATTTAATGATGAATTATAATTATTCTAACTTAATATTATTCAATTTGCATTTGAATTAAATCAATTAAAATAATAACTATGTTCTAAATCTTTAAATCAATTATTTCTAATTAAAATGAAGTATTTTATAAATACCTGATATATTAAAAAAATGTATGTTTACTGGGATAATCACTAGTACTGGAAAAATTAAGAAAATAGAACAAAATACAAAAAATCGTAGTGCGATTAAGGTATCTATCGATTTAGGTAAAGATTCTAAAGGACTAAAAATTGGTCAAAGTGTTGCATTGAATGGTGTTTGTCTTAGTGTAACTAAAATTATGAAAAATACATGTACATTTGAAATGATCGATGAAACAATGAAAAAAACAGATTTAGGAAATCTAAAAGTTGGAAGTATAATTAACGTGGAACGAAGTTTAAAAGTTGGTGAACGATTAGAAGGACATTTTGTTTTAGGTCATGTTGATGGTGTTGCACAAATAAAAAAAATTGAGAAAAAACCAAAAGAAGTTAAAGTTTGGTTTAAAATTCCAAATGGTTTAAAAAAATATGTTGTTAAGAAAGGTTCTATTGCTTTAGATGGAATTAGTTTAACTGTTGTTGATGTGAAAAATGATCTAGCATCAGTATGTCTAATTCCACATACAATTGAAATTACTAATTTCAAAACAAAAAATATTAATGATAAACTAAACATTGAAACTGACGTACTAGGAAAATATATCCTAAAATAAAATCTTAGAACAAATAATTATTACCAAAAAATTGGTAATAACAAAAATTCTAGTAAACTTTATAATAACTATAACATCCTTTTTTAATATGACATTTGATTCTGCAATTTCATCATTAAAACGTGGAGAGTTTGTAATGATCCATGATTCTGATGGTCGTGAAAATGAAATTGATATGGTAGTTGCTGCAGAATTTGTAACTCCCGAACACATAGTTCGAATGCGAAAACATGCAGGTGGATTGATCTGTCTAGCAATAGATAACTCACTTGCAGAAAAATTACAACTAAAGTACATGCATAACATGCTCTCATCATCTAATCAATTAGATGATGAATCAAAAAACATGGTTATGGGCACTGCGCCATACGGTGATCATCCTACATTTTCACTTACCATAAACCATAAACAAACCTACACTGGAATTACTGATAGAGATAGAGCATTAACTATCAAAGAAATGTCCACACTATACAAAAAAGATAGTCCAAAACAAATTTTTAATTCTAATTTTAAAACTCCTGGACATGTTCCATTATTACTTGCCTCAAATGGACTTCTCTCTTCTAGAACAGGTCATACTGAAATGTCTGTATATCTTACACAGTTGGCAAATCTTTCTCCAATTACTGCAATATGTGAAATGATGGACTCCGAAACTTATTCAGCATTATCTGTAGATAAAGCAGAAAAATATGCAAAAGAAAATGCAATACCATTCATTGATGGTAAAGAATTACTCGAATTCTCTAAGGTGAATTAATTTTGAAAATTGCTATAGTTGTTGCAGAATTTAATCAAAAAATAACTTCACGTATGTATGATGTAGCATTAGAAACTGCAAAAAAACTAAACCTTGATGTCATACACACAAGTCATGTACCTGGAATCTTTGATATGCCGTTAATCATTGACAAGTTATTACAAAAAAATGATGTTGATGCTGTAGTAACTTTGGGTGCAGTCATCAAAGGACAAACAAAACATGATGAAGTAATAGCTCATTCAACTGCAAGAAATATA
>Ga0066836_10001258_pt1 | contig 13215 bp, 18 predicted proteins | sample ETNtaG_18_FD_71568 | JGI IMG/M metagenome (GOLD analysis project Ga0066836, IMG submission 71568) | Marine microbial and viral communities from oxygen minimum zone, Eastern Pacific Ocean - ETNP201302SV91 | ecosystem: Environmental > Aquatic > Marine > Oceanic | place: Pacific Ocean: Eastern...
CGATTGGTTGTGATGTCAGAGAAAGAGGTTTCAATTAAACGTAATCGCAAACAATAATGATTACACACCCGCATATGCATACGCACTCGCTGCGTAAGCTATAGCCGAGTTGTGGCCGTCACTTGGGAACAGAAGCACGGTCAGCTACACACAACACACACAAATGAAAGGAACGATATGGCTAATCCATACGAATTAAGATTTAGAATCTTAGAGATGGCACAAGGTTTTCTCTATGATCAACAAGAAACACAAAATAAATTTGCTATTGATGCATGGGAATATGCAAAAGAAAATGGTGAAGCAACTATGGAGTTATGGAAAGAACTTCAGCCTGATTCATATACTATTGATGATATTAAGAAGAAGGCAAACGAACTTTACGAGTTTGTAGAACAAAAATAAATAATAAGTCGGGGAGTCATTGACTCCCCCTTTCAATAGGAGTTAATTTATGTCAGATTATAAAAATGGTTACAGATCAGAAGTACCTAGATATAAATTAGTTTCTATTGAAAGAAAAGAATATGAAGAATATATAGAGACAAGAGATTTGGTAGACTTGGCCAGTAGAATTGAAAGGGGTGAACCACATGAAGTTAATCCTAATTATGGTGGTCAAGGATATACATATCTTTATCCTGAAACAAGAGATTTGGGTAGATTAAAAGTAACCCCTGTAGATGATACATGGAAATTAGAATGGGAGAATCAATTCAATGGCTGAATATAAAAACGATGAACCTTGTGAATTTGTTTATAGAGTAGAAACAGTTTCAAAGGTAGTAGATGGAGACACTTTAGATTGTGTCTTTGATTTGGGGTTTGATGTTATGGGTAAATTTCGTGTGAGATTGTTAGGTATAGATACACCCGAATCTAGGACAAGAGATCTAGAAGAAAAGTTCTATGGTTTAAAATCTAAGGAAGCTCTCAAGTCATGGGTACATTGGGCAATCATGTCAGATAGAGATGATATTGATATACAGATTAGATGTCCAGAAGCAGACAGTAGAGGTAAGTTTGGAAGAATATTAGGAGAGATCTGGATTAATTGTACTTCAGAAGGTGAACATAGTGGATGGACAAACGTAAATAAATGGATGTGTGAGAATGGACACGCAGTAGGATATCATGGACAAAATAAAGATGATGTTCAAGGTGAGCACATGGCTAATAGAAAATTACTGAATGAGCAAGGAATAGTATATAAAGGATAATATGGCAAATCACATTGAATCTATAGAAGTAAGAAAAAGACGAGCACAATGGGCAAGGATTTCTTTATCTTGGGCTGTCGTTGGAACATTTTTAATATTATTATATTTGTTGTTTTTTTCTGATGCTGTTGCAGATAATCACATGCAACTGATAAACATTCTGGTAGGAGCCTACGTGGCTGTGCTAGCGAAGTCAACCGATTTCTGGTTCAAGGAGAAAGACGATCCTGAAACTAAGGAAGGGGAAGAGGCATTAGCAAATGGGCATTAAAATGAATAACTCTATGGTCTTCATGGAGAATATTGAGAACTTGGTTCAACAAACTAAGATGACCTATATAGATGCTGTTATGCATTACTGTGAAGAAAATAAATTAGAACCTGAAACCGCCGGTAAAATGATCGGTGGTAAACTAAAACAAAATATTCAGGATGAAGCAGAAGACCTTCATCTTATTGAGAGGACTTCTAAACTTCCACTATAACATACTTGACAAATAAGGAAAGTGTGTTATAATATAATTATATGTAAGTGAAATAAATCGCAATACAATTAATACAACGCTATACGAATAATACGAAAGGAAAATATGTCGTTTGCAGATATGAAGAAAAAACGTGGAGATAAACTCCAATCCCTCCTAAAAGAAACCGCAAAAATTAATACCCCAACCAGAGGTCAAGGTGATGATGATCGTTTCTGGCGTCCAGAATTGGACAAGTCTGGAAATGGTATGGCAGTAGTTCGATTCCTGCCCGCACCTGATGGTGAAGACTTGCCGTGGGCAAGAACTTGGAATCATGGATTTCAAGGTCCAGGTGGATGGTATATCGAAAACTCTTTAACTACTCTTGGTCAGAAAGATCCAGTTAGTGAATATAATTCACAACTTTGGAATTCTGGTATTGAGGCAAACAAAGAGATTGCTCGTAAACAGAAACGTAGGTTAACTTACATTTCTAATGTTTACGTTGTCAAAGACCCCGCCAATCCTCAGAACGAAGGTACAATTCGTTTGTATAAGTTTGGTAAGAAGATTTGGGATAAACTCAATGATAAGATGAATCCTCAATTCGAAGATGAGACTCCAGTAAATCCATTTGATTTGTGGGAAGGTTGTAATTTCAAAATCAAGATTCGTAAGTTAGATGGTTTTTCTAATTACGATAAGAGTGAATTTGAGAATGCTTTACCTCTTGATGCAGATGATGCTAAGATGGAAGAAATCTGGAAAGGTGAACATTCTTTGGAAGAGTTTACAGATCAGAAGAACTTCAAGTCTTATGCAGAATTGAAAGAGAAGATGGAACGTGTTCTAGGTCTACAAACTGAAACTCCAACTCCTACTGCAGTAGTAGACGCTCCGTTTGATGGTGGTAAACCTATGACTGCCGCTCAAGCAGCTGTCACACCACCTGAAACTGCAACACCTGTTGTAGCAGAAACTGCAGGAGATTCAGATGAATATTCTTACTTTGCAAAATTAGCTGAGCAAGATTAATGTCAAATGAAAATAGTACTATGTATGGATTTTGGTTTTGTGTAATAGTTTTATTACTTAGTGTTGCTTGTTGGGGAACACCTGATTTAGTCGATGCTTGGATATACTATTTGTCAGATGGATTTTATAAATCATTGTAATCGAGATGAGGCATCTCCATTGTCTGTTTTGATTGATGAACCGCCAATGACAGTAGAACCTGATGTGTTAACTTGACTTGTATTATTAGTTTGAATAATTAATGGTCTGCCAGTAGCAGCGGCTTGAGCTGTTTGGACTTGTAATTGGGCTAACATTTGACCACTTACAAGTCCTTCTGTTGCTGCAGAGAATTCTTTTAGTTTGGCCATATCAGTTGCACCTAGAAACGAATTAAGACCTTTTCCTATCTTTTCTAGATTATCAGTATCGAATGCATCGAATGAATTTGCTAGAGCTGTAACTCCCATACCTGCTTGAGCTAGTCCCGGCCCAATCGCGGCGAACTTCTGAAACTTTTCTACGGGGTCTTTATCTCCCCCAATCCAACTAGAGAAGGCATCACCTAATGCAGAGACTGCACCGCCACCTCCAAACGCCGCTAATCCAATACCTAATTTTTTAATTCCATCACCTACCATACCAAAGTTAGTTGCATCTATTGCACCAAATTTACTAACAGATTCTGCAACAGATTCTAATCCTCCTCCTTCAACTTTGAGTAGATCTGCTAATTTACCACCAACTCCAAAAACTCCTAATCCTATACCAACTGCTGTCATACCATCACCAACCGATTTAAGATTTCCGGGCTCAATGTTAGCAAATTTTAAAACTGAGTCAGCAATTTTTTCAAGTGTTTCTGCGGATGGCATAAATGCACCAGCGATGGCCGCACCAACAGAAAAGAGTACAAGTGCACCTGCCATTGCTGTTAATCCAGCAGCAACTTTTAACATGTTTCCAGGTGGTAGTGCTGTTAGTCTTTCTATACCTCCAACAATAGAATCTATTACAGTTGCTATTGTATCACCAATAGTTTTAATAACTTTTGATATACCATCAAATATAGATGTAAGGATTTTATCAACATTTTCCATAACGGCTATTATGACATCACCTACCTTTTGAATTATCGCACTAATTTCTTGAAGTGCAATACCAACAGTATCTAAAACTTTTTGAATAGTTGCATTGAAGACGGGATCGGTAATAATATCTTTCAGTACTTTAAATATATCTACAACGATTGGATGTAATGCTGTAATTACAACAGCTATTCCTTCAAAGAATTCTTTGATAAACGGTCCCATATTTTTGACCATATTACCAAATCCCTCTAAAACTTTTTGAAGGATAGTTCCAATTGCTTCACCAAGTGCTAGGATTATTCCAGTAATTATTTTCAATGCTTTACCTTCACCGGCAATCATTTCGAATACTTTAAATGCGGCGGCTAGTCCTGCAGCAAATATTGGAAGTGTAAGGGACATAACAGTTACACCTACTAATATCATTGGATTAGCAAAAGCGGCAAGACCTCTTGCAAGACCTTTTAGGAAACCTTCAATACCTTTTCCCATTTTACTCATACTTTTGCCCATGGCGCCAACAGGATTCATTATAGCTTTACCCATCCTAGAGAAGAAACCACCAGCCTTTTTTTCTTCTTTTGCTCCATCTGGTATATCACCTTCTTCATCCGTACCTTTTATTCTGGCTTGTTCTCTTAAGGCTTCAACATTTGCTTTGTGGATTTTAGTTTGTAAATTGAATATTTTATTGAGGGCTTTGAGAGTTTTGTTGGCTACAATAAGATCTTCATCTTGTCCGGCTTTTATATCGGTTGCGTGAGTATCATTCGCAGTCTGATTCGCCGATAATTTATCGATTACGTCTTGTAGTGAGGCTGCAGCCATTTTATTCCTTACTTATATTTTGCGTTTTCGCGTTGGATTCTATCATTCTCTTCTTTAATCCAATTTTGTAATAATATTACATATACTTGTCTTTCAAACGGCATCATATTTTCTAATTCCGTTAGACTCCACTTGTGATGCTGAATCATAGCGAAATTTGTTTGAAAATGGTTCGCCAGGGAATCGTGACTCAGCCCTATCCGAAAAAAGAGTCAACACCCGATAATACTAAAGGTTTTAACTTCTTACACTTAGGACATATCCAATTTATTTCATGTTCTAATCTTGGCATTGTTTCGAAGAATTCTCTTATTTTACTAAATTGTCCAGAACTAAGAGATTCAACAAAATCATCTAATTCCTTTTTAGTGGAATCTTTTCCTTTGTAAATTTCATCACCATCCCAGATATAATCAATACACTCAGAAATTAATTTAAAAACATTATCAGCAGATATATTTTCCCCCGCTGTAGCATATTTATTTACTAGGTCGAGATTTGGATATCTTAATTTTAATCCAATATCTTTAGTAATTTTTACTTCAGGAGATCCTTGTTTTGAAGTATCTACCTTTATATCATCAATATTAATATCTACATCACAAAGATCATCTTCTTCAGATTCTTTACAACATTTAAACTCTTCTGGTCTTGGAACTTTTACTGTTATATTTTCACCAACAGATTTTCCCCTAAGATGTAAAAAGAAATATTCAATATCAAAAGGTGCAAGGTCTTTAGTGTTTATTTTTCCTTCTGCACATGCTTCAATAATATCTACCATCGCTTTAGTCATTGATGTATCAGAACCACTTTCTAATGCCATCAATAAGGCCTTTTCTTCTTTTACGAGAAAAGGTCTAAATTTAACCTTTTGTCCAGTAGATGGAATTTTCAATTCATAAGTTGGTGTTACCACTTTTGGTAATGCCATAATATTCTCCTATAATATAATAATTATTTAATTATGTAGTTCCCATTTTTTGTATACTATATCTACAGTAAAATCTAATAGTTCAGAATTTTCCCATCCTAGTTCTATAGCACTCATTCCTTTAGGCCAAGCATCTACTAATTCAACTTTATGTTTAGGCTGTGTCGCTTCACGTTGTGTTCCGTCATAAACTGAAATATTAATACTACCTTTGTACTTATCATAATATTGCATATTATAACCTCTTGTATTTTGTATATGCTCTAACCAATTATACCAAAATTTTCTACATTGCCATTTATCTGTTTCTAGAAAGGTAATTGATATACCTTCAGTTGTAGTTTCATAAGGAACTTCCATAGCATATTTACCGCCATATCTAAAGTTTGTTGTTCCAAAAGTTCTACTAGGAAAACTTACTGTCTTAACGAGAAATTCTATATTTGCAGGATCTATTTCATCACTTCCAAATGCGGCGGTAATAGATGTTGGAGGTGTAACTTCAACATGATATCTATTTCTCTTTGCAAAATCTCCTTTGGCGCCTACTCGGCTTATAAATTCACTTATTCCGAATTCTGAATATGGTGGATTTCCTGCGCTGGCCATTAAAACCTTTCTCGGCTATGTTTCCACACTGCCTCATTGTTTACACTCTGTGTTTGTGATCGAAATCTTTCAACAGGTAAAAATAGTGCTGATTCCCACTCATTAGCACTAACTTGAATAAATTGTGATTTAACGAAACCATTTAAATATCGATGTATAGTTGGTCTTGCTCTTTTAACTCTGCCACTCATATATCCTTTTAACATACTATACGTTAATCTTAATTTGGTGGTATCATCATAATTTTGATTATTCGAAAATTCTTTAAGTTGATCCATTAATATTGCCCTATCTTTTGGAGCAAGATAATGGAAATTTAAACCAAGAAATCCGTCAGGATATAAGTCAACAGGAAAAACTAAGGGAAATGTATCATACCAGGGAAGAGTCTTTTTATGTTTAGGATTATAATAAAAAAAATACATATTTCCAAGATATGCTTGTGGGGAATATTCTTTATGTCTAGCCAGAATACTTTCCGGAGTTTCGTTAGTAAATTTACCCCTTAAACCTGCTACCCCATAATTTTCAATAAGTGAACGAAACCAATTAATTGCTGCTTTTGCTTGGGCAGTAACATTGGAAGTTCCAACTGCATCCTTTAATTTTTCTAAATAAGTTTGTTCGGCCATAATATAACTATTTAGTATTATTAAGAGTATCTTCTGTTAGTATTTTCCACTTCCATCCTCTCTTTTCACATACTATTTCAGCAGCTTTCCATTTTGCTTCATTTATTGCGAATGTTTTAACTTCCTTAAGATATCTTCTTTTATGTTTTGGATTGTGTTTGGGTGGTTTTGTTTGTTTCTTTGGTTTAATTTCTATTAATGTCTCACCTTTAGCGGTTTTAACCCAAAAGTCAGGAAAATATCGATGCCATTTTCCATCGATTGGACTTTTATATGGTATAATGATCTCCTCACTAGACCATCGCAAGACTTCAGGTTGTCGGTCAAGGTATTTCATGAAGTTTAGTTCCCACCCAGATCGATATCGAATATCACTTGAATCACCTTTATATTTGTCCCTGTTTTGAGGACGAAATTTCCCTTTGTATGCCATATAAATATATAGATAGTTCAATAATACCAATTAAATAATAATGGAGAAAATAAATGCCAGGACATCATGGAGCAAATCCACAACCAGAAGATCCACCGGCTTCTAATCCAGTGTATTTAGAATACCCCTCTACTTTACTTTCGCAGGGTGGTTCACAAGCGATGGATAATTATATGATGTTTCAGGCAACAGATTTTAAATCTCAAAAGCCCACACTTAATATAGCAATGTATATTCCAGGTGGTGCATTAAATACTGATTACAAAGCAGCATACGAATCAGTACAATTAGGAGGTTTAGGTGCAGCTGCGGTAGATACTGCAAAAGTAGTAGATAAAGCCGTTAATTCGGGAGCTGGATTTAATGTAGATTCATTTAAAGATATTATGAATGCTCAAAAGGCGGGTATGCAAAGTGAAATGGGAAAAGTTGCTACACTTAAAATGGCAGAAAAAGCTAATGTTATTCAAGAGGGTACTAAAACTATAATGGAACGAGCTACTGGTGCAGTACTTAATCCTTTTACAGTTGCCGCATTTAAAGGTCCTACCGATATGAGAACATTTGAATTCGATTTTAAAATGTTACCACAAAATGAAGATGAATCTAAAACTTGTTTAAAAATTGCTAATTCATTTAAAAAGGCTATGTTACCTTCTCATGCGGGTGGAGATAGTGCAACTGCACCTTCAATGTTATTTGGATATCCTGATACTTTTGAAATTACGTTTTATATTGGTGGAAAAGCTTTACCTACTGGGTCAGAGAATCCCATGTTTAATATAGGAAAATCTGTATTAACTCAATGTGACTTAAATTTTGATACAGAAAATGTACCTTTATTTTTTGATGGAACACAATATCCAGTAACTATAGCAATGAAACTTTCGTTTATGGAAGTAGATATAATGTATAGAGAAAAAGTAGATCAAGGATTTTAATAGGAGAAATTAACTATGTCTGAATATTTTCAACATTATCCACAAATAAATTATGATATTTCTGGCGCAAAACCTATAAAGACCAAGACTGCTATTAATATTATGCTCAATGCGAAGATAAAAAGTATACTTACAAGTTCTATTGTTAATTATTTTCCCTATTCAATACCAGAAGCAGAAAGACCAGATATAACTTCATTTAAAATGTATGGTAATGTAAAATATACATGGTTAATATTTTTGATTAATGATATACATGATCCCGTTTTTGACTGGCCATTAAATTCTAGGGAATTTGGAAATTTTATTAAAGATAAGTATGGAAGTCTTAATCATTGTCAAACTACTGTACATCATTATGAACAAATTGTTAGACCTAGAGTAGAAGCAACAGCAACTTCTGAACCAATTCCATTAAAATGTATTGAAATTGATGAAACATCTTATAATGCACTTGACGAAGCAGACCGAGATATTATATATTGTTATGATTGGGAAACAGCTCGAAATGAGGCTAAGCGAGATATTAAATTGATTGATAGGAAATATGTTGCAGATATACTCTCTGAACATGCGGAGAAATTTGAATAATGGGAGCCGGAACTATTATTGATAGAACGAATAAAGGAGTAGGTATTACTCCAGAATCCGCCGATCATGGAACTAAATCTGAATTTTTAAAAAATCCGAAGCAGGGTGCACTCCCCTCTTTTCCTGGCGATTTTGAACTTCAAAAACTTACCCTTACTTCACCTCATAGAAAAGGATATATTGATTTGAAGGCCGCGTGGTCAGATTTCAATATCTATGAAAGTATTTTTTCACCTTATCTTACTGCTGATATACAATTAGTAGATGGTATTGGATTAATGGAAAGTGTACCTATTATTGGTGAAGAAACTATAACCATCCAAGTAAAAACAAAAGGTATTGTAAAAGAAAGAAAACCAGAAAATAATCTTCCAGGTCCATTTGAAGGTAGTCAAAATGAAGGTAGAATTAGTTTAAAGTTTAGAGTAGTTAAAATTAATAATATTGTAAAACTTAATGATCAAATGTTGACTTATAAATTATCTTTAGTTTCTGAAGAAGCTATTTTAAATTTAAAGAAAAAGGTTAAAAAATCCGCATTAGATCCTCAAACTTTTAAACCAAGAAAAATATCGGATATAGTTAAATCTCTATATACACAATTTTTTAAAAGAGGTAGAAATTCAAATAGTAAAAGAATCTTTATTGAACCTACTAAAAATCTTACAGATTTAATTATTCCAAATCAAACACCATTTAAAGCTCTTAATTTTTTGGCATCAAGAGCCGTGTCTGCGGGTAAACATGCAGTGGGTTCTAGTTTTGTTTTTTATGAAACTGTTAGAGGATTCTTTTTTATTTCTTTGGAAACACTTATGGCTGGTGGAGGTCTGGGATATCGTACAATTCCAGGATCGCCTGGATCACCAACAGAATTAGAGTATACTCAACCAGAAAATCCCGTGAAAGAAACCTATGTGATTCAACCTAAACGATTGGGCGCACAAACTAATGAAGCTAAGAATGTTGCAGTAGAAATGACTGCTGTAGATGAATATCAATTTAATTCTAATTTTGATGTTCTACAAAATTTACAAAGTGGAATGTATTCAAATAGATTACTTACACATGATCTAGTTAGAATGAGATATGATACATTAGATTTTAATTTGGTAAATAAGTCGGCATTAAGTGCAAAAATAACAGTAAATAGTGATACTGGTGCAGAAGAAGTTATAGAATTTTTAGAACAAGCACATGATGCAAAAAACTTTACTGATAATTTTACTCATTTGGGGTCAGGATTATTATCTACTGAAAAACAAGATGCCTTAGGTTCACCCGAATCACAAATATCTTTTTATCCTACTAATTTTTCACATGACATTATATTTAAAGAAGCTATAGGATCACAAGGAGTTCATGGAGAAATTAGAGAAAATGCAAGCCCAAGTATTCAACCTAGTAGAGTAGAACAATGGATGCAATCACGATTGGTACAAAGTCAACAAATGAATAATATTAAATTAAGTATTAGGGCGCCTGGGTTATCTACTAGAACAGTAGGAGATTTAATTGAATTTAAATTACCTACACAATATCTTGAAGATAGGGATGGATTTACACAATCCACACATCATACTTATTTAAGTGGATATTATTTAATTACAAAATTAAGACATCACTTTAATAAAGAAAAGTATGAGATAGAATTTGAAGCAATAAAAGATTCATTAAAAAAGCCAGTCGGTAAAGATAGATCAGCGCCAGCCGCTTCTGGACATGGTACAATGACGGGTAAAGATACTGAAGAAGCATTAGCTAAATCAGGTCGAATGAAGGGTCAATCAGGTAGATAAGGTATAACACTATGTCATATTTTATGGGAAAAGAAGGATTTGTATGGTGGCAAGGAGTTGTCGAAGATCGCCATGATCCTCTTTATCTTGGAAGATGTAAAATTAGAATACTAGGTTGGCATTCAGAAGATAAAAATGATCAACCAACAGTTGGGCTACCGTGGGCGTATCCTGTTGCACCAATTACTTCTGCAAGTCAAACAGGAGTAGGAACATCTCCATTAGGTCCAGTTGAAGGAACATGGGTTGTTGGATTTTATCGTGATGGTGAGGCAGGACAAGAGCCAATGTTTTTTGGAACACTTGGTGGTATTCCTGAATTAGATGCAAAAGGAATTAATAATGATGGAACACCAACAGGAGGACAAGGGTTTCTTGATCCACGAAGAGAACAAGGAGATTTACCTCCAGGTGGAGATGTGGGTCACCCAGAATTCGATGATGAAATAGGCCCAAGAGATTTAGCTTATAATCCCGCAAGTGAGTTAGTTCCAAGAGAACCCGCAACTATTATTCATAATTCTAATCCTGATCCTGAAGAATCTGCAACGTCTGTTCAAGTGGGTTCAATGGGTGCACCCACACCACAAGTATTTACTGCAAATGGTGTATATGTAAGATCTTTAATGGGTCAAACTGGATTACAAGCACCAAGACCGGCATTTACAGTAAAGGTTGTAGAACAAGATGTAAGATCAACATTTCCTGATACTGGTATAGCAAATACAAATTTATCATCTACAAGACAATTAAATTATTTAAAAGAACCCACTACGAATAGATTGGCTAGAGGTATTCGGGGAAATACAGATTCTAGTGATCCAAAGTCTTCAGGGATTGTATTTGAAAAAATGCAAAATAGAAAGGCCGGACAATTAGATATTCCTACAGCAGATGGTAGGAATTGGTCTGAACCTAAGATACCGTGGGCAGCAATTTATCCATACAATCATGTTCATCAAACAGAAAGTGGACATATTATTGAAATGGATGATACTCCCAATGAAGAAAGATTACATTGGTATCATAGAACAGGAACATTTACAGAAATACATCCAGTTGGAATTAAAGTTGATAAAATAGTAAACAATTATTATAATATTATTTTAGGTGCAAAATATACACATATTGAAGCGAGTGATTATACAACAGTTGATGGTCATCAAGAAAATTATGTTATTGGTAATAGGACAGATAGAGTTGATGGTGATTATTCTGTTGCAATAGGTAAAGGTAGATTTAATGTTGTTAATACAAAAGGAGCAATTAATTTTCAAGCCTCTAAAATGAAATTAACAGCATCGGAATCTCTTGTACTAAGTGCTAATAATGTAATAATTGAAAAGAAGTCTTCTTCTGGTTCAGAAATAACAACAGGAGATGAAAAAAAGAAGGTGGGTGGTAAATACACTATTCATAGTGGATCTTTTAGTTTGAGTTCTCAAGGAAGTGCAGGATTACAAACTGGTGGTGGATTATCATATAATATTACCGATTCAATAAATGAATCAATATTTGGAGTATTACCATCATTAACTGGTGATTATGCAAAAAAGACTACGGCTACTCTAGGTAAGATTGGAATGGAATGTACTGATAATTTAGTTTCAGGTGGAATCTTAATGAATTTAGGTCTTGCGGGTTTAGGGGGAAATATAAAATTGTTACCGCCCGGAGATATAGAATTGAATTCTAATTTAGGAACAAGTGGTATTAAAGGAGAATCATTATTGGGGAATGTAGCATTTTCTTCTTTAGCGGGATATGCAGAAATGGCTAGTCTATTAGCCACGATGAGATTAGAGAGTTCAGGCGCGGCTACTTTACAAGGATTATTGGGTGAGGTAACAGTAAGTTCAGGAGGTAAAGTAAAGGTAGCAGGATTAATTGCTACATTAAAAGAAGTATTAGATGAATTAATAGACATAATGACAGAACATACTCATCCAACGGGAACAGGGCCATCTGGACCACCAATGCCACCAGCTACTGCTAAATTATCCTTATTGAAATCCTTAAAAGTTAGTGGGAGTTTTGAATAATATGGCATTAGTTAAAGCAACATTACAGGGTGAATTGATAGCAACGTATGGGAGTCATAGTCCTGATCCAATGAAGCCAGGAAAAGATATAGCAAAAGCATTTAAGAATTATTTAATGATGGCACAGAACGCGGGTGGATTTCCAGCATCAAATGTAGTAGATGCTCCAACAGGAATGACAATAGGTGGAGTTTATGCTCAACAATTACCATCTGGTGCAGCAGTAGGAACACAAATAGCATCGGCATTATCAACTATGGCATTGACATTTTTATCTGCAAATCAGATAGGGCCACCGGCGGTATCACCTTCACATACGCCGGAGTTAATACAATTATATTCAGGACATCAACCTTCAGGTGTAAGTTTTTCGAAGGAGTTGGCAAACATTTTAGATACATGGACAAAAACATGGGTAGTGAGTGGATTAATTCCAGGCGCACCACCTGTTCCATTTTCAGGACCTTTATCATAGGAATACAATGGCAGGAGCAATTGATAAAAAAATAGTTGAAGTGAAAAAGGAGATAATTGATTCTCCTGCAACGCATTTGTCTGCGAGAAATGGGATTCTTAATTCTGTTGCATTAATAAGAGAATTTTCTGAGAGTAGA
>Ga0066836_10001259_pt1 | contig 13208 bp, 13 predicted proteins | sample ETNtaG_18_FD_71568 | JGI IMG/M metagenome (GOLD analysis project Ga0066836, IMG submission 71568) | Marine microbial and viral communities from oxygen minimum zone, Eastern Pacific Ocean - ETNP201302SV91 | ecosystem: Environmental > Aquatic > Marine > Oceanic | place: Pacific Ocean: Eastern...
GGATTTAAAATTTTAAATTCAAAAAATTGACTAAGATTTTCTTTAAAATAAAATAATTGAAAACGGATTGAGGATAATTTGTAGTTCAGAGAATTTCACGTCTTTTCCATTTTCATCTTATAATTTGTAAAATTTATTATATTGAGGAAAGGTAAGAAGTGTTTTTCACTTTTTATGATTACAATTTCATCTTCTTTGACGGAAAACTATCAAAATCACATTAGGTTAAGTTTTGAAACGAATCCAGAATTATTTTTCATATGAACTTTTAGGGATTCTAAAATTGACCAACACTTATTATTCAAATTATTACACAGTACAAGTAATTTCCCCAATTCTTGCAAAACGATTTTGCGATCTAAAAATGAGTTTCTAAACCAACACCATTGAAAATTTGTTTTGTATCAGTGTTAAGATGAAAAATTTCCTTTATATCTTACTTATTTCGTGTTTTAGTCACATCATTATATCATGTGGTTCTGATAGTAAAATGTTAAGTAGTTCTTCCAAAATAGACACCTTGGGTGAAAAAATTACTCGAAATCAAGCAGAAATTGATTGTTTCTCCTTAAGTAACTCAACAAATGATAACTCAACAATTGATAATTCATCAGTTTTAGATTCATCAATTTATAATTCAATAATTACAAATTGCTCAACAATTGATAATTCATCAGTTTCAGATTTTTCAACAATTGATAATTCATCAGTTTCAGATTTTTCAACAATTGATAATTCATCAGTTTCAGATTCATCAGTTTCAGATTCATCAGTTTCAAATAATTCAATAATTATTAATTCAACAATTACCAATTCAACAATTACCAATTCAACAATTACCAATTCAACAATTAAAAATCAAACGATAATAAATGGCACAATATCCAATTCTTCAATTATTAATTTTCATTAATTCATTAAAAATTCAAGCTGTTGGACAATAGACAATATTACATCATCCATAGTAACTTACCATACAGCCTGCATCAACTCCTGCTAGAAAAAACTAGCTATTTCCACAAAGTTGAAGAAATACAAACAATTTCATAATTGAACAACTTTCAATATTTAATCGTATTCGCTCTCCAAAAATTTTATAAATTTACATGTGGAAGAAAAAACAAATTTTTAATAACCTTATACACGACCGGCCAAATATATTGCAAAACAGAAAAATTAATTTTACACTCACGACTCCTAAAAATTAACAAAAGTATTTGTACTAAAATTTCAAAAACAGAGGATTGAAATGAATAATCAGATAATTGCAATTAATGTTTTGTTAACTATTTTTTTGTTAGGGTGTGCAGAGGTAGGTGTTTATGTTGAAGAGGAAAAGGGTGGCAAGTATGTAAAACAATTAGAAACGAAAGATTGTATAGATATTCCGGGAATTCTATTGATATGTTACTAGGATAAAGTAGTTCCGAAGAAAAGATTTTCTGGAACAGGCCCCTAAACTTAAGTAAACAGACTCTTTTAGAGTAAAAAAACCTCTGTTAAAAAAAGTTTTTTTGTTTTGAATCACGATGAACAACTACTAATGATTACCTGTGAGAACCCTCCACTCATTCCAAAATTTTTTCTGGGAAGATTGTTTTTTAGGACAAATGTGAAGCAATAAACTGTGATTCAAAATTCTTACAGACCTTGATGGTGTGGTGAAAGGTCAAGTTGACTGAACTTGATCCTTCTACTTATGCGTCTCGAACAAAATTTGGTAACAGACTGAACCATAGTACAGTTAACGCAGTAGTTTGAAAATGTTAATGTAGGCGTCTCAGTTTTCATCAACGTAAAATGCTTTTAAGGGAGGAAATCTTCTGTCGTTGATCTTGCGTAGAAGAGTAGTTCTCAGCATGGATTAATTGCTTAAGTAGTTTTTCAGTAACAAAAGGGTCAGGTTTTATGTTTTGTTCATCAAGTTGAAGTGCAAGAATTGTCATCTGTACATTTCTAATAATCAGTTTAGGCATTGTTTTCAGCAAAATGTCGCGCTGATTCAAGGCTTGGGCAATCTGGATATCAAACTTTGCTGTGAGCGCTGCTTGTTTCAGAGTTTGCAGAGCTTTAAAATATGTTTCGATCTTGAGGCTTAAATTCATTTCATTCTGAGCTGATCGAATTAGATCCACAGCTTGCATGTAGTTTGCTTCAAATTCTGTCTCAACTTGATCTGGAGTAAAAACTGAGCGAGGTAATTCTCTTGTAGATAGAGATGCAAGCAAGTCTGGGGGATGTATCAAACTCTGATCTGTAGAACTGTAAAAATTTACTATAACCGAGTTCCTATCTGTAACTTCAATGTACGGAGGCAAATTAATCGCATCAGGATTTACCATTGCACTCAAAATAACCCGTTTCTGGTGTTCTAAATCAGAATTTATTCTAACAAAACGTAAATACTCATGATTATCAAACCCTGATACCTCTTGTATTTTTTCTGAGTTTGGAAAAATAATCTGCAAGAAAAACTGGGTCTTATATCTTCCTGTCTCAGGAGATTTCATTTTATTTTCAACAATCTGATACGGGAATCTGTCAGGACTCATTAAAATTGGTCCATCAAAAACTACCTCAATTCCAAAGCGTCTAATTTCACGCAATTCATCTTCAATTTCTAGAGGAATTTTTTTCAATTCGACGACTTTAAAAGTTTTCCTCAAAACACTAACATTTTCAGGAATTTCCACTAATAGTGCTGAGCGTTGGAGAAACATGAAAGCATCACTGTATGTGAAAAATTCCTTTGAACCGTTCTCCAATTCTAAAACGTAACGGTAGCGATCACCAAATTTATTGGATTTCATGTATTTACTGTCTTCTCTCTGTAAAATGCGAAAACGAAGAATTTTCAAAACTAGGCTCTTGCCGTCAAGAACGTCATGTTTTTCAAATGTTTTGACAAAGGCGGTTGCGTTTAAAATGATGCGGTAAAACATATTTTTATCAAGTACTCCAAAATCTGTACTTTCCGAATTAGGAAATACAAGAGCTAGATTATTTTTGAGAATCAGGTCATCAGTTTGCGCCCATTCGCGAATACGATTTATCAACCATTTTCGACTAGAACCATCATCAAGAATTGCTTGCAAATAATAATCGTCTTTCCCGCTGTTTTTGACAAAAACGGAAGAAATTTTGATTGATTTGAAAAATCCTTGATCAAGTACAGCTGCTAGTTTGAGTGCTTTTTGCCGTGTAGTATATTCGGGAAAGGCAAATGCCTGCAGACTGAAAAATATTGCAAACAGGACTATATAAAGAGAGAAAAATTGTTTTTTATTATTCAAAATTCTTCCCCACATAAATTTCCATATCGGTTGCCAATTTACTGTTTATAATCTCAGGCATTTGTTCAATCACCTGTTCTCCTGGTAAAATCTGGGCCAAAATCAAGGCTTCTCTCATTAAGTTTGAATGAAAGTAAATTTTGGTTTTGGGCAGGATTGTTTGCTCACGTACAGAAGATATGTTAATGATTTTTAACTTCATTCCAATCTGCTTTTCAATATTACGCTTTTGCTTACGATTTAAGAGTACTGCAAGACGCTGTGCTGAGTCCGGATGTGGAGAAGCGTTTAATATTGTTAGATTGAGCTGATCAACACGTCGGTAAGACATCAGAGCTGTTACGGGATGCAAAAGTATCGCCTCTCGTTGACTAATCTTAGGCGGGGTTAAATCAATGATTTTTCTTTCCGGTTTTTGCTGATCTGCCAGCATTTGCATCGCTCCAATAAATGGGTCGGTTTCTTTTTTAACGATAGGTTTCTTCAGGGCAAATGTTAAATGACGAGAATCTGATTTTTCTGTATCCAGCAACAGAAGATGTCCTTCAGTACTTAAAATAGTGAGGGTCACATGGAACGCTATTTCCCCATTTTCTTTTTTTTTGATTTTCTCCTCAAACAGCATTTTCTCCAGGATACCGTCCTCTGAAAAGGAAGTTACTTCCCGTTCAGGAAGGAGAACTCTGTTTATCAATGTATTAGGCAGAAGAACGGAAGTTTCTGTCTTGGATTTTCTTGGAGAAATCTTTATATGAGGGAATTGGCTCGGATCAAAAAAACCTTTAAAGGTCAGAAGTGGTGTTTCCTCATCTGGAATTAATAGGAAACGATCAAGCATATGACCAGAATTAGTATTATCTATCATGCTAGCATCTTCACTTTTCTGCTGTTCAAGTTTCATAACATCCGGAGTCTTTTGCTCCGACAGATCTTTTAACTCATATTCCTGGGCCAGTGGTTCTTCTGCTTCTTCCTCCAGTGCCAACAGTTTCTCTGCTTCTTCGTCCTGTAGATGTTCCTGCTCTTCAATATTTTGGGCATGTTCCATGTCCAGTTGCTTTTCTTCGATTAAAGAATCTGGACTTGTCGTACTGCATCCTGTAAAAATGATTATCAGAAGCGCAAAGAAAATAATAAAATTTTTAAACATTTATCTCTATCTTAATACTGAAAGTTACGAACCTACCATACGCAATAAAAACAGCAGTATGGGAGCTGAATGATGGGGAATCTGCTTCATGAAATTGCGGTGGTAAAGGTGCATAATTGGGGTTTCATACCAGAAATATGCTGGTATAGACACCAAGCTTACAAATGCAGAAAATGAGCCACTACAGTAAAGCAGTCATTAATTGGGAGGCTCGTCGGAGTCGGGAGGGTCTTGTGGTGCCTCTGGAATGTCATCTTCCGACAAGTTTTCTGGAATAGTTTCCGTTGTTGAGATGGTTGTTGATTTTGTCGAATTTTCCTGTTTGATTTCAACCTCAACCCCTTCGTCTTCCTCGATCACAGGAGCAATTCCAATCACTTGTTCATCTGGCTCAAGGCGGATAAGACGATTACCCTGAGTTACGCGGCCGATTGTACGAATATTTTCAACAGGGATCAGGATCAATTTCCCAAGTTGAGTGATCAGAAAAAGTCGAAAATGGTCTTCAACTTCAAGGACATTCACAACGGGGCCATTTGTATCTGTAATCCTGATAGTTCGCATTCCAAAGTTGCCCCTGTTCTTTGCGAGAGTATAATCTAGTATCGGTGTCTTTTTTCCATATCCACCTTCTGTAACCGTTAGCAGTTCACCTGTACCGGAAAGTGCTAGTGCAGAAACTACTCTGTCACCTTCACGAAGTTTTACCCCTCTCACCCCACGTGCCTGTCGACCCATGGGACGTAAAGTTGATTCATTAACTCGCAATCCCATACCGTCACGTGTAGCAAAAAATAATTCTTGATTCCCATTTGTAAGTTGAACAGAGATAACGGAATCTCCTTCGTCCAAAGAAATTACACGTAAGCCGGTCACTCGAATTTTTGCACAATCAAGCATTGGTGTTTTTTTAGCAACACCACCTTCTGTGCAAAGGAAAATATATTTGTTTTCAGTTTCTTTTGGTACGTTCAAACAGGAACAGATTGATTCTCCTTCGCGTAAAGGGAGCAAATTAATCACTGCTTTCCCACGTCCTGTGGGTCCAGCTTGGGGTAGTTCAAAAACTTTTTTGCGGAAAACTTGACCTTTGTCAGTGAAAAAGAGTAAGTAATCATGCGTGGAGGCAACAAACAACTGTTCAACAAAATCTTCATCTTTTGTCCCCATTCCCAAGCGTCCTTTTCCTCCACGACGCTGTACTCTGTACTCACTTACGGAACTGCGCTTGATGTAGCCCTCTCGGGAGAGAGTTACCACCATGTCTTCTTCATTAATTAGTTCTTCAATTAGGATTGAACTGTCACCTTCAATAATTTTAGTACGGCGATCATCTCCAAATTTGTCACGAATTTCTATACTCTCGTTCCGGATAATTTCAATAACACGTTCGTCTTTTTCCAAAATATCTTTATAGTCTGCAATGGCTTTACCAACATTTTCATGCTCTGTACGTATTTTGTCCTGCTCCATTCCAGTTAAACGCTGTAATTTCATATCGAGAATTCCATGTGCCTGACGTTTGGAAAGACCATAGTTTCCCATCAAAACATTCTCAGCTGTATTCCCACTTTCGGCTTTTCGAATGATATTAAGTACAGAATCCAGATTTTCAAGGGCAATCATGAGGCCTTCCAGCAAATGCATTCTATTTTCTGCCTGCTTTAATTCGTAATGCGTCCTGCGAGTTACTACCTCAATACGGTGCTGTAGAAAAAAATCCAGCATTTGTGGTAAGGCTAGAACCTTAGGTTGCTTGTCTACAATGGAAAGCATAATGATTCCAAAACTAGATTGAAGTGCTGTGTGTTTGTAAAGGTTACTCAAAACCACATCGGGAGTCTCACCACGTTTTAGTTGAATAAAAATACGCATTCCCTTCCGATCAGATTCATCTCGCAAATCAGCAATCCCATCAATTTTTTTGTGGCGTACCATTTCTGCAATTTTTTCCAACAAATTTGCCTTGTTAACCATGAAAGGCAGTTCATCAATAATGATCAAATCACGTCCATCTTTAGTTTGTTCAAAATGACTATTTGCTCGAATCTTGATGATTCCTCGTCCCGTTGTGTAAGCTTCAAAAATCCCACTTTTACCAATAATCGTACCTCCTGTTGGAAAATCTGGACCAGGGATGAATTCCATTAATTCTTGAACTGAGGCTGTGTTGCGGTGATCCAAATAATAAAGTAGTGCATTCAGGACTTCTGTTAGATTGTGTGGAGGAATGTTGCTTGCCATTCCTACAGCTATTCCTGTTGAACCGTTGGTTAGCAAATTTGGAATCCGAGATGGCAGAACTGTTGGTTCTTCTAGGGAATCATCATATGTAGGAACAAAATTAACCGTATCTTTTTCTAGATCCGACAATAATTCATGAGCAATTTTCAGCATGCGAACTTCTGTATAACGCATTGCTGCAGGGGAGTCACCATCGACTGACCCAAAGTTGCCTTGTCCGTCAATCAATTGATAGCGCATCGAAAAATCTTGAGTCAACCGAACTACGGTATCGTAAATTGCCTGGTCACCGTGGGGATGATATTTACCCATCACATCGCCAACTACAGACGCCGATTTGCGATAGGGTTTGTTGAAATCGTTGCCCTGCTCACTCATTGAAAACAGTACACGCCGGTGAACAGGTTTCAATCCGTCACGAACATCTGGAAGTGCACGCCCTACAATGACGCTCATTGCGTACTCCATATAGGAGTCTCGCATTTCGTGTACTATATCGGATTCAAGAATTGTTTCACTCATGGTTAAATTATTTAGATTTTATTATTCGGCAAACTGCTTGAATATTAAGATACCAATCATCCTCTTTAATCACCTTAAGGATCAGACTTCATTCATCAGTCCTTAAAGAGTTTCTACTTCATAAACATGATCCCTTTTTTGAAGAACCACAACTTTTTCCATCACATCACCTTGCTCAATTTCATGGACAACTTCCAAGCCTTCAGTGACTTTGCCAAAAACAGTATGTTTGCCATTCAGATGCGGAGTTGGCCCGTGAGTTATGAAAAATTGACTCCCGTTTGTGCCGGGACCAGCATTGGCCATTGAGAGAATTCCAGCGCTGTCATGCTGGCGTTCCGTTGTACATTCATCATCAAAATCATATCCAGGACCACCGGTTCCCGTTCCTTGCGGACATCCGCCCTGTATCATAAAATCTGGAATTACTCGATGAAAATTGAGTCCGTCATAATAACCTTTTTCGATCAAAGAAATCATGTTGGCCACAGTGTTTGGAGCATCGTCTTCAAACAGTTCAATTATCATATTACCACGATCGGTCTGGATTTTAATTTGTGGAAGTTCGTCAGAAATTTGTGCTTCACTCATTTTCATTTTCTATTTTTGTGTTAAAACTTATATAAATTATTTAGATTTTGGAGGATCTACTTCATCTCCTTTAGATAAATCTGAAAGATCTCCCAGTCCGAGGGAAGAAAGATCAAAGTTGGAAACTGCAGCAGAAGATTCTGCATCAATCCACTTATCATTTTCAAACAGCAGCAGTTTGGCAACCCCTCGAAAAGGTGTAAAAATTTTAAGGTACGAGTCTTCATTCTCACCCTCCAGAGTCAAATGGGTATCTGTCTCTTCAACAATTTTACCTGCATATTTGACTGCAATAGTTTTAGGAAAAATTACCCGCTTATCTTCAATTTTCATAATTATCTAGTTTATCAAATGGAATTGTTTCTGAGATTATTATGGTACTAAAGTCTCAAGGCGGGCAATTGCATGTACCGGGGCATTACTTCCTGCCATCAAGTCATTAAGGGCTGCATAGACAATCCTCTGTTTTTCAAGGGTTCGTTTCCCCTCAAAAACAGGTGAAATTACTTGGATCTCAAAATGCCTACCGTCTCCTCCAACCTCAACAGTTGAGTTTTCAACATTAGTTTCGATTGCTTCCTTGATTTGATCTTCAATAGTTTGCTGACCTCCAGCTAAACTCATAAATCCTCCTGTAAAAAAATTTACATCCAACTTGGTTTAAAATCTGCTTCCTGTTGCGGTGGTTCAAACATAAATGAAGTTTTGCAGCCACAAGAACCTTTGGCTGAGGGGTTATTAAATTTAAGTCCACGATCAATTAAACTGTAGCTCCAGTCAATTTCTGTATCCTTGATATAAAGATGGCTTTTTTTATCTACCAGAATTTTTAAATTCTGTGATTTAAATTCCAAATCAAATTTTGACTTTTTTGAATCAAAATCTAGTGTATATGTAAATCCGGAGCAACCGCCGCCCTTAACACCTACACGGACACAGACATCTTCTGACAATTGATTACTCAGCATGATTTTCTGAATTTCCTTAGCAGCGTTTTCTGTAAGAGTTATCATACGATTCTCTGGTGTTAGTGATCTTCACTGACTTGGTTACGATTCCATTCTGGGATTTCAATAATGAGAGCCTGAGTACCATTTGGAACACATTGACAAGCAAGGCGTGATTGAGGTTCCAGTCCTGGAGCTAAATCCAACATATCCTCTTCGTCATCAGTAGTCTCGTTACAGCTTTCAATTCCTTGTCGTACAATAATATGGCAGGTGGAACAGGCACATACACCTCCGCAGGAATGATCCATATCTATACCTGCGTCCAGGGCAGCATTGAGGATTGAACCAGGAAGTCCGTGAGATTCTGGTTCAATTTTTTTGGTGAAAACCTCTACCTGTTTCTGCATTGGTAAAAATGTCACATCATAGTTTTGTTTAGGCAACTCAAATTTTGCCTTTTCAATATAAGGATTTGTCCCTGCCACGATAATTTATTGTATATTTTAGATTTTTTTATTTATTATACAAAAATTATCGTAGAAAATCAATGTTAGAACAATCTTTTATGGATTTTTTAGATCAATAACAAATACTCTGTAGTAAAGACATTCTGGACCTATTAAGCAAATCTACGCGATAAAACATATAGCTATCTACTTCAAACGTAAAAGGAAGTCCCTGTTATTAATTATTTTTCAGTCAGCATCAAACGCATTTTATGCCAGTTGTTTAAGTTACAAATTCCAGACTTGTTTTGATTAATTTCGGCAAAATAGTGATTTTTTGAAACCCTATATCTGGGGGATTTTATGTTATATATTTCTTTCTCAATAATTTATGATTTAAAGACTGTAGCGACTAATGTAATAGAGCTTTGCCCTTGAATATGCACATTCCTTGAAATTTACACTTTGAAGTAAATAGTAGTGTTTTTTATTTTAGGCGTGAATTTATAAAAGCTAAAAAATCTGGACGTGCCCATTCCCTAATACCAAGGGCTCTCCCAAGAACAAGTCCTTTTGGATCAATCAGATAAGTAACTGGAATATTTTTAACACCATACAAATTAGAAATTACCAGATTTGGATCGGCCAACAGTGGGAAACTAAAACCGTACTTTTCAACAAATTTGCTTATTTTTTTTGTATCTTCTCCCATGCCAACAGCCAGCACAACCAATTTGTCCTTACCAATTTCTCGGTATGCCTCTTCAAAATCAGGCATTTCTTTCAAACACGGAGAACACCATGTAGCCCAAAAATTCAACAACACAAACCGTCCACTATAGTCATTCAAATTGACGATCTTTTCATCAGCAAGTTTTCCTGTAAAATTTTGTGCAACTAACCAGGAAGTGGCAGGTGTAATACGCATACTTTTCAGTAATTTTAGTTCTTCATCATTCATGGGAGCTAGTTTGCTCTGTGCAGATGGTGTAACAAAAACAAGCAGCGAGTTCAAAAATAAAATATGGAGCCAAATTTTTTTTAATTGAGTCATTTACAAATATTTTTAAAATTATAAATAAGTCTGATTTTATTCAATAAAATGTATAGATATAAACTTTATTTTACTTCAAAACTATAATCTTCACAATATGGAACACCAAATATTGGTAAAATTGATTTACTAGTCTACTTCCAATTGTAAATTACACGGACAAAATCTTTATTTTCAATAAAATCAGATTTTCTCAAAAAATCTGCAAAAAGTTTTTGACCTGTAGCGTCCCCAATCCCTAACACAATCAAATTGTTCCTGAATTTATTAATGAATTCAAGAGGTGGAAGTTTTTTGAATCCCCATGCAGGCAAGCCTTTCACCTGTCGGTTCGGTGGTCCCGGGCGGTTATCAACAAAACCCAGTAGCCGAACACCACGGTTTTCAAAACTTTGTGCAGCCTGTCTCCCTGTTGGACCTGTGCCTGCTATTAAAACTCCCTGGTTTTTTTTAATTAGTCCGAACTCCAACAGATAATGTACTTTAGCTTCAAACATAGCAGGACGCTTATACATCGGGTCCAACCTAGAGAGACGACCGGGAGAATGATATTTTTGCACAAGAATATCTGGATGTTTTCCAAACTTTGCACATTTTCCATATGCTCTCAAAATTAGGTCATAATCCTCCGCCCATGGATTTTCGGAGTATCCACCAATTTTGTTCAATAAGTCCTTCTTTGCAAAAAAAGTCGGGTGAACAATTGGTGATTCTGCAAACAAATCGTTTTCAATTTGCTGATGAGAAATCAATGAATTGTTCCAAGAATGGTAATGAACAGCACTTTCTGGAAGCAGTCCTTTTTCAGTAAAACCTTCTACCCTGCAACCGATCAACTCCAATTCAGGATCTTTTTGCATTAATTCCAGTTGTTTTTCCAATCTTGTTTTATGCATCCTGTCATCGGCATCCATCCTGGCAATGTACTGTCCTTTGCACTCAGTAAGTCCTGTGTTGAGTGCCGAAACAATTCCCTGCGGTTCTGTGCGAATCATCCTGATTCTGGAATCATCCTGACATGCTTTTTCCAGCAATAAAGGAGTTTGATCAGTTGATCCGTCATCAACAACAACCAGTTCGTAATCAGTTAGACTTTGATTATCAATGTCTGCAAGGCAGTTAGGTATCATCGCAGCATCGTTACGTACGGGTACCAGGATAGAAATTTTCGGATTGGATTTCAAAATTTGTTGGCAGAAAAATCTGTTTCTAAGAGAATTTTGAGTATCTTTTCACGTGAATTATGAGGCTGTTTCAGTAAAATCACAAAAAAGAGAGGCTCCGTACTTGGTAGATATCCGGCCATGGTGTAAACGCCACTGAGAGTCCCTGTTTTGAGAAAAACGTCATTTTCACGATTTAGCAAGTCCTGATGTGGAGCAAAAGCCTTTAATAACTCCCAAATGGCTTTAGAAGTTAGACGATTCTTACGTGAGATTCCGGAACCTTCAACCACCAAAAACTGGTCTAAAGGGATTTTAAGTTCAGTTCGTAAAAATTCTGAAAGTGCTTGTGCTCCTTTTTTCAGTGTGGCCGGAGGACCGAAACGCTGCAATCCAACTGTTAAAAAAAGTTGATTTGCTGTGAAGTTGTTTGAATAACGAAGCATGCCAGCAATTACTCTTTTCAATGTTAAAATATTACTGTGAGTATAAATCAGGCGATCATTTTTTCCGACTGGTCGTAAATCAGTATTTTTGCTCTCAAAAGAAAATCCTTCCTTGCGAAAAAATGATTTTATAAGTTCTCCGGCATAAGTAAAACTTTTGTACGGCGGTATGCTGATCCTATGTGTTCCTGGAGACAAATTTTTTGCCAGTTGCCATACTAACGGGGTTAATGGAGTCTGATCTTCAGCAGAAGAAATATGACCGTTTGTATCTAATCTAAGGTACACGGTGTTAAAATTAACCACTAGTGCACCATTATGTGCATCAAATGGATTATTAGAGAATGAAATTCCAGGGATTTTAATATTCTCACTAAAGAGCGATGTATCAAAAAACAAGTCCTGTAATTTTTTAGGAACATCAGGGAGTAGACTTATTTGATGTGCTATTCGCTGCCATTCTTCGGAAACTAAAAATGGATCCCCCCTACCCTTGATAACAAGTGATTGATTTTGATCCAAATAAAATTCAGTCTTGAAACGGAACTCTGGTCCCATGTAATGTAAAGTTAAAAGTGCAGTTGCATATTTCAGCACAGAAGCCGGCACCAGCATTGGATCAGTATTATGTGGATATCGATAGAGAATCCGTTGCTTATTGGCAACCAGTACACTACCATGATTGATCAAGGATTTTATTTTTATATCCAACTTAGTTTTAGAAGGATTTTCCGCCCACAAAACTGAAGATAACAAAATAAAAAAACCTGTCCCAAGAGTCAATCTATACATTTTTTCTTGCATTAACGTCAGCTTCTAATTAGGATCTGATGTCTAGAGTAGTATAATTTTCAAACTAAAAAGGCATTATGATCACTAAGAAAATTCTTGTTGCCCCCGGAGATGGAATTGGTCCAGAAGTAATAACACAGGCTATTCATGTTTTAAAAACTGTAGCACCACATTTTGAACTTCAACTCGAATTAACTGAAAAACCTGTTGGTGGAGTTGCTTACGATTTAACTGGAACTCCGCTTCCGGATGACACGTTAGAAGCAGCAATAAATTCAGATGCAGTTCTGCTAGGTGCAGTTGGCGGTCCAAAATGGGAACCGCTTGATTTTTCGGTACGTCCTGAACGCGGCTTACTTAAATTACGCTCCGAATTGGGATTGTACGCAAATTTACGGCCTGCTGTAATATACGGTGATCTGGTAAATGCTTCAACACTAAAGCCAGAAATCGTCGGTGGAGCAGATTTGATGGTGATACGAGAATTGACAGGAGGGATTTATTTCGGAAAGCCACGTGGTGTAACAGTCAGGAACAGTGAACGGGTTGGTTTTAAT
>Ga0066836_10001264_pt1 | contig 13193 bp, 7 predicted proteins | sample ETNtaG_18_FD_71568 | JGI IMG/M metagenome (GOLD analysis project Ga0066836, IMG submission 71568) | Marine microbial and viral communities from oxygen minimum zone, Eastern Pacific Ocean - ETNP201302SV91 | ecosystem: Environmental > Aquatic > Marine > Oceanic | place: Pacific Ocean: Eastern...
TTATCTTACTTCAAATGCATTGTATTGGTTCGATCGTTTTCATGTCGATGGACTACGGGTAGATGCTGTGGCATCAATGCTATATCTTGATTATTCACGAAAAGAGGGTGAGTGGATTCCTAATAAAGAAGGAGGTAGGGAGAATTTAGAAGCGGTTAAGTTATTAAGGAATGTTAATCATCAGGTGATTAATCGGTACCCTGGCGCAGTGATGATTGCAGAGGAATCTACTTCATGGCCAAAAGTTACGCATCCTATGGATAATGGCGGATTGGGGTTTTCATTGAAATGGAATATGGGTTGGATGCATGACAATTTAAACTTCTTCAAGCAAGACCCTGAAAAACGTAAGTATAATTTTGATAAGATAACTTTCGCGATGTCGTATCATTATAATGAAAATTTTTTATTGCCGCTTTCTCATGATGAAGTGGTTCATATGAAGGGGTCTCTATTTGGGAAAATGCCAGGCGATGAACATAGTAGTCTAGCAAACCTACGGCTTTTGTTTGGATGCCAATGGTTGTTTCCTGGGAAACAGCTTTTGTTTATGGGTAGTGAAATTGGGCAAAAAAATGAATGGAATCAGGATTGTGATTTGGATTGGAAGTTAGTGAAAGACTATGCTCTGAATCGCGGTTTGAAGCGCTGGGTTCGTGATTTGAATTACTTTTATCGAGAACACGTATCCTTATGGGAGTCGGATTTTGATCCGGATGGTTTTCAATGGGTAAACTGTAGTGATCGAGAAAAATTAGTTCTCTCTTTTATTAGGAGGAATAGAAATAAATCAGAGCAGCTATTGGTAATAGTTAACTTTTCAGTGGGTCATTACAGTGATTATACAGTAGGAGTGGAGAAATTTGGTAAATTGGAGGAAGTGCTCAATAGTGATAAATCAATTTATGGTGGAGGAAATGCGGCGATCAATACAGGTGTTAAAATTATTCCGCAGTCATGTGACCAAATGGAGTTTTCCGTATCAATAAGTTTGGCTCCATTTGCCTTAGTAGTTTTTCGTTTAGTAAATTAGTTAATTTTATATGTGTGGATGCTGTTTATTTATTTTATCATGTTAAAATAGATTTTTTTTTGATTACCTTGTGCTGCAGCCTGTTCATTCGCTACTGTTGCTCAGGGCGCTATTAATAACTAGTATTAGTTCGAAAAGTGAGCGAGCTTGCCGATTTCGATTGATAAAGGTTTATTTAATGCAGGTTTAATCGAGGGTTTACGTTTAATTGAGTACAATGTCAGATCTAAATGAATTTTCAAAAACTACTCCTAAACTTGAAACAGTTGACGCAGAAAGCATTCCAGCTGGTGTTGAGCCTGGTAGTGGTTCATCAAAATTAAAGTTTAAGGAAAGCACTTCCCGTAAAAAAAGTATTCCTAAAGGATTGTGGACTAAGTGCGGTAAGTGTGCTGAGTTGATTTTTGATAAAGATTTAGATGAGAATCTCAAGACTTGCCCTTCATGTGGATTCCATTTTCCCATTTCCGCTCGGTTACGCTTGGATTCCTTGGTTGATGAAAAAACGTTTAAAGAACTGGATGCTGAGATGACCAGTGTGGATGTTTTAGAATTCACAGGTGTAGAATCTTATTCTTCTAAGCTGGAGAAGTATAAAGGAAAAACAGGCGAGTCGGATGCAGTTATAACGGGGCTGTGTAAAATGGGGGAACATAAGGTTGCTCTTGGCATAATGGACTTTTCCTTTCTTGGGGGTTCAATGGGTTCTGTTGTAGGGGAGAAGCTGACCCGTATGATTGAGATTGGAACCAAAAATAAAATACCAGTTATTATTATTTCAACGAGCGGTGGTGCCCGAATGTATGAGGGAATGTTTAGCTTGATGCAGATGGCTAAAACATGCGGGGCGCTGGCTTATCATTCAGAGGCTAATTTACCATATATCAGTGTGCTAACACATCCTACGACTGCTGGAGTTATGGCGAGCTATGCAAGCGTAGGGGACTTAATAGTTGCTGAGCCAGGCGCTATGATTGGATTTGCTGGTCCGAGAGTAATTAAGGACACGACCCAAGCGGAATTGCCCCCCGGTTTTCAAACCGCAGAATTTTTGATGGATCGTGGAATGATTGATGCCATTATTCCGCGAAATGAAATGCGCAATTCCTTGATTAATTATCTCGATTATATGTCTGCAAATGTATCTCAACCTAAAGTTAAGCGGGCTGTGAAAAAGAGAGTCTCCTGATGGGTAAGTTTATTAAGGGTACTCAATAATATGGATATCCTTATAGTGGATTTCGCAAGCAGGTCCACTATGTACCTGAAGGGCAATCACGCCTTTTTTTGCGATATCTAAATCTTTTTCAATATAATCTACCGTTTTGTGTCCATTTAGAAATAGCTGAATATGATTGCCTTTGGCAACAATGCGGTAGGAGTTCCAGCCATCTATATTGGCTATTATTGGAATATCTTCAGCAGGAGGTGCTGCTAGTATTTTGCGTCGTCGGGATTCATCGTAAAGCGCGCCCCAATACTTCTGCCCAATATCCGCCTGAAATCCAATTACTTCGTGATGATTTGGTATGCGCTTGGTTCTGAATTGTATGCCTGCGTTGGCTTTTGGAGATCCGTCGACCTTGAACTTTAGTTGTAGATCGAAATTTTCGTATTCTGAAGTGGTGCAAAGAAATTCGTTATTTGGAATCTTATCGGTTAGCCGACCGGCCACTATTGAGTTATCCTTAATTCGAAAAAAATCCATATTACCTTCCCATCCATTAAAAGTTGTGCCATCGAACAATAGCTTTGAGCTAGTAGTGCCTACTGATTGAACAGGAGCATCCTCTGGATTGAAGGTATAGCAGCCGGCTAGTAATAGGCCTGCAAAGAGGCAAATAACATGTTTCATTAAAGAAGATGTTGCCTCAACACTTAGTTAAGAGCCAGTAGATTTAGCAGCCAAGATAGTATGTTTAGATAGCTCTTCATCATAGGATTTTTGCAACTGATCAACTAATTGGTGTTTTGGGAATATTGTATCATCTATTTGCTCAACATAGCGTATTCCTGTTACTGCGGAAGTTACAAAAATTGCAGTTGCTTGTTCTAGTTTTATTGGCGCTATTGATTCTTCTTGAACTGCCAGCCCAAGTTTAGATGCTAGGCTTAGTGCAAGTCTGCGAGTTACACCTGGTAATACTCCGTCATTTATTGGTGGCGTTCGAATAATGCCATCCTTTATGCAAAATATATTGGCAGAAGATGTTTCGGTTATGTTGCCGTCAGAATTTATAATTAAACCGTCGTCTGTATTTTTTTCTTTAGCAAATTGCTTGGCCATTACAGACCCAAGTTTATTGTTTGATTTTATTGTTGTTAGTATGTCGCCAGTGGCAACTCGTATGTTTGTGATTGAGAGTGAAATCGACTTTTTATCTGTTGGTGGGATTTCATGTAGCGTAATCAGTGATGTTGGAGTTTCGTTGCCCGTGAAGTTATATCCGCGTTCACCAGGCCCTCTTGTAATTGTTAGTCGGGCAATACAGTTGTTTGATTTGTTTAGTTCGATTAGTTTTTTCGTGTTTTCTAATAGCTCTAGCGGAGTTAGAGGGATTTTAAGTTTTATCGTTTCGGCACCGGCGATTAATCGAGTGATGTGCCATTCCCATAGAAATGGTTTGCCGTGATGAACGCGAATTGTTTCGTATATTCCGTCTCCGTAGAGAAAGCCGCGATCATTTGGCAATACAGATACTTTTTCTTTTAAGGTGATTTCTCCGTTTAAAAGAGCGTATGAGTTAGTTTGTTTCATTTTTATTAACTATTTCGCATGCCTAAATTTGCAGAAATATGTTTTGTGTCAATATGGTATACAGTTTTTGTAACTAAATTTAAGTTTTATTCGTAAGGTAAATTATGAAATTACTTTTGGGTATTCGGTGTTTTAGTTTTTCTGTGGTTTTTCTTTTCCTGATATACGGGGAGGTGGTGGCACAGGATGAAAACAAGCCAAGCCGTCGAGAGCGTCTGATGCAGCGCTTTGACAAAGACAAGGATGGTAAGCTGGATGAGGCCGAGCGGGAGGCGATCCGAAAGTCGCTTAGCCGCTCCCGTCAGTCTGGTGGTAGCGACTTGGCCAAGCGCGACGATAAGATTCATATCCCAAAAGATTACGACCCGAAGAAGAAATACCCGTTCATCCTGACTCTGCATGGCTATACGAGTAATGGTCGAGGTCAATTGAAATTCTTTCCTTTGGCTGATCTGTCGGAGAAATATGATTTCATTTACTGTGCTCCTGATGGGATTGATAAAAGCTGGAATGCAACTGATGCCTGTTGTGATCGAAAGGGAAAAGTGGATGATTCCAAGTATCTCCGAAGTCTGGTCCTTAAGGCGATGAAGGAATACAACATTGATAAAAAGCGTGTGTTCGTCACTGGACTGTCCAATGGGGGGTTCATGAGTTACCGCATGGCGCATGATCACTCCGACTTAATTACTGCGATTGTTCCGTTCGCTGGTGTTGGTTTTGACCAATGGCCAAGTAATCCTAAGACTCCAGTTAGCGTGCTTCACGTACATGGAACAAAGGATAAAACAATTAAATGGGCAGGTGGTGGAATTGGAGGGGCAAAATACCCAAGCGCCGAAGATAATTTTGCTAAGTGGAAAACATTTAATGGCTGTGAAAATAAGACTAAAATAGAGAAGGGCACCATTGATTTAGACAGAAAAGTTACAGGTAGTGAAACCAAGATTGTTAGGTTTGAATCCAATGATGGAAAAGTAGTGATGGAGCTTTGGGAGGTTGTTAAAGGCGGTCACGTTACTCCACCTCGCTCTGCTGCACGTGAACGAATTATCAAGTGGATGCTGGCTAGGTCTAAATAATTATCTTTGAAGTAATTAAGGTTAGAATCGAGTGGATATATTTTGTTACTTCCACTGGTTTTGTGCGCGATGGCGTAGTGCATGATCAGCTAGCACAAGGGCTGTCATGGCATCAACCATAGGGACAGCACGCGGCAGCACACATGGATCGTGACGGCCTCTGCCTCGGAGTGTTGTGTTTTTAAGTTTTTCATCCACGGTTTCTTGCTCGTGCATGATGGTAGCAACGGGTTTGAATGCTACTCGAAAGTGTAGCGTTTCACCGTTTGAAATCCCTCCTTGAACTCCACCGGAATTATTCTGAGTGGTCCTTACTTTGCCTTGGCGTGCACGCATAGGATCGTTGTGTTCTTGTCCAGTGAGTAGTGCGCCTTCAAAGCCAGACCCAACTTCAAAGCCTTTCGAGGCTGGAAGGCTAAGCATTGCTTTTGCTAAATCTGCTTCAAGTCGGTCGAATACTGGTTCCCCCCAGCCAACAGGCAACCCGCGGGCGATACCTTCGATTATGCCTCCAACTGTATTCCCTGATTTTCGAGTGCGTTCTATAAGCCTTATCATTTTATTAGCAATTGCTTTTTCAGGGCAGCGAACAATATTTGATTCTACATCTCGTATTTTCACCTTCTCATAATCGATGTCAGTTGCGATTTTTTGAACCTGTTTGACGTATGATAATACTTCCACACCGAATCGTTGCTTTAGTAGTTTTTTAGCAATGGCCCCACCAGCTACTCTTGCAATTGTTTCTCGGGCGCTAGACCGTCCGCCGCCTTGCCAATTCCGAATGCCAAATTTTTTTTGATATGTATAATCAGCGTGGGAAGGTCGGAATTTTGTTTTCATTTCTGAGTAGGCTTCCGGCCGGTGATCTTCATTATGAACCAGCATGTGTATTGGTGTCCCGATCGTTTTCCCTTCAAATGTTCCTGATAAAATAGTTACCCTATCAGCTTCATTCCGAGGAGTGACAATCTTTGATTGGCCAGGGCGGCGGCGATCGAGTTCTGGTTGAATATCTGTCTCATCCAGTTCTAGCATAGGAGGGCAGCCATCAAGAACTACGCCAACAGCTCCTCCATGGGACTCCCCAAAAGTTGTGATTCTAAATAAATGGCCAAATGTATTTGGCATGGAGTTATTGTGAGGGAAAACTTGTCATGTGGCAAATCACACGCATAAAAGGCTGGTCCGCCGGTGTGACTTTGGTAACAGTAGGGCTATGAGCGCCAATCGTAGTTTGTTTTATATTTGGCCGGTATTTGTGGCTGCATCTATGTTTTCGATCTTCGTTAGCAGTGTTTTAACTGCAGCGGAAAGTCCCGCTTTGGGGCACTGGTTGTTTTCACTTGATCGAGTTAAGGGGGCGACAATCCAAGCGGTTGTAGGTCCTGATGCTACGATTGAAGGACTGGGAAGATCTGTTACCTTCGCCGACGCGCCATCACCTAAGCATGTTCAATTAACTGGGAGTGGTTCCAGAATTGAGGTGGCAAGCAATATTTCTTCTCTTAATATGCCTAAACAAGCTATTACGCTCGAGGCATGGGTTCGTATCGACAAACCGACTCAATGGGGTGGCATTATTGGTGCGCTCCAAGATAATGGAACCTATGAAAAAGGTTGGTTGCTTGGCTACCAAAACAAAAACTTTTGTTTTGCTGTTAATTCTGAAGGTAGTAGTAAGCTTACTTACCTGACTTCGCCATCTGAGTTTCAAATAGGAAAATGGTATCATGTGGTAGGTGTCTATGATGGAGTTACTCAGAGATTGTTTGTTGATGGAAGAATTGCAGCTGAGGCGTCTGAGCAGAGTGGTCCAATTGTTTACCCTCCGAAGGCGTGGTTAGAGATTGGTGCTTATCATGATGACGATGAACTTTTTATGATGAGTGGACGTTTGCATGAAGTTCGTATGTTTGATCAGGCATTGTCTTCTGAAAAAGTTAGGTCAATATACAGTGCAAAGAAATCCTTGTTTCCTGAACCTGAAAAACCGGTTGAACCTCTTTCTGTTGCGTATGGGCCTTTTGTTGATTGGATTGACCGCACCACAGCGAGTATCACTTGGGAGCTTGATCAGCCAATTCAGGGGGAGGTGCGCTGGGTTGCCCCGAGTGGTCATTCCACAATATTGAAAGATAATAATTTATCAAAAAGGCATAGTGTTATTGTGAAGAATTTGATTCGTGAAGGGGAATACTCTTATCAAATACTTGGCGATGGTGCATCACTTCGAAGTAAGTTATATAAGTTTGACTCTTCCTTTTACTACAGACTTCCTAAGGTTTCGATTGAATCAGCTAAGATTAATGAATCAGGTGAAATGCAGTCAGTGGCCAAGCAGATACTCAGCCTGTCAAAGGCTCGAGGCGGTTACTGTTTGGTTCTAGGCGGCGTTGACGGGAGTCTTGTTCTAGAAATGATAAGACAATCTGATTTTCAATTTATTCTGCTTGAGGAAGACCCTGGGGTTGCCCGTAAAATACGCCAAAGCCTAGATTCAGCAGGCGTTTACGGTGCTCGTGCAACTGTAAAGTTGGGCAGTTTAAGAGAGCGAGTATTTGGCCCGATGATGTTCAATTTGATTGTTTCCGAGCGACATGTATTAGCTGGTACAATCCCTAAAGATCTCGCTTCTGAGGCTTTTCGATGCTTAGCCCCGGCTGGAGGTGCTTTAGTGTTTAGCAAAGGCAAGGAGGCTTCATTAACCCAAAAATGGTTTGGGAATTTAGATGCTAGATATATCCGTAATGAAAAAAATGAGCCTGTTTGGTTGGTGAGTGAGCGCCCTAGGTTGAAAGGCTCTGGCGATTGGACTCACCAATATGGTAATGCTCAAAACACTTCGTGTAGTGATGATGAATTGGTGAAAGGCGCCATGGGCGTTAAGTGGTGGGGTGAGCCAGGCCCGCGTCCAATGCCAGACCGTGGCCCGCGCAATCCTGCGCCGCTTTCAGCCGGAGGTAAGTTGTATATTCAGGGTGATCGAGTTTTATTTGGGCTCGATGCATACAACGGTACAGTTTTATGGAGTCAGTCTTGTCCTGAAATGAGGCGTGCCAATATACCAAGAGACAGTAGTAATATGGTTGCGAATGATCATGGTTTATATCTTGCTCAGGGTCGTTATTGTATCAATTTTGACGGTTCAACCGGTCAGCGCGCTAAAGTTTATTCTGTTCCAGATGCAGATGCGGGCGACTATAATTGGTCTTTTCTTGCAATTGTTGAACAGACATTGGTTGGCAGTCGTGTGTCGAGAGGTACAGTATATCTAGGAGACGATGGTGAATGGTATGAGAATTTTAAACCAAATGATATTAGTCGAGTTACCAGTGATCGGCTTTTTGGTGTAGATACAAAATCTGGTGATATCCGTTGGGAGTACAACGGAGGAGCGATAATCAATTCTACTATAACTATTGGAAAAGATGATGTGATTTACTTTATTGAGAGTGCGGCTAACGTGGCGATTGAGAAAGCTGGAACGATTCAGAGTATTAGTCAGTTAACAAAGCAGCGACTAGTCGCATTAGATCTTAATTCAGGTGAGCGAAAATGGGAGCGTGATCATGATTTTTCGAAATTGCAGTACATGACTTATTTAGTTTATTCAAATGATAAACTGATTGCTACAGGGACTGACAAGGATAAGAGCTATCATACATATGCTCTTGCTGCGACTAGGCAGGTGACAAAAAACAAAGATGGTGAACAATCTTTTTTGCCGCCAGGCAGTCTTCTTTGGGAAGATCATCATAAGGAAGGAAAGGGGCACCACAGCGGTCATTTGCAGCATCCGGTTGTTATTGGGGATACGTTTTATTCAGATCAGTGGGCGTTTGATCTAAAAACTGGTAAACAAATTCGAGATGATCTTCCTGAGAGAAGAGGATGTGGAACAATGTCGGCTAGTAAATATAGTATGTTTTATCGTCATTATTTTCATGGCATGTGGAATTTGGATACAAATGAGCGTTCGCAGTTTGAGGGTATTAGAAGTGGGTGTTGGCTTGGGTTGATTCCTGCCGGAGGAATGTTACTCGCTCCTGAAACAAGCGCTGGATGCTCCTGTACGCATTCCATTCAGACTTCGGTTGGCTATCTTCCAAGAGCGCTGGAGTAGAGTAATTAAATCTTTATATTTTGCCCGTGCTTTGCGTGGTGTGTGCTCGCAGGCATTGTTTGGATGACTGCAAGTTAGTTGATTTGCCAACTCGGATTATTACCGGAGGGGAGCTAAAGATTTCTTCAATCTGATCACTCCAGTTTCTTTTTCTATAACTTATTTTATTCTTTGCTTCTGAATCCATTTGCAAAATAAGTGTGTAACGGTAGTTTTAACCCATTACGTGAGTTTAAATCTTTTTAATGAGCGTTTTTTAATATGGCTGATCATTAGTTTGTTGCCTTGTTGTTGGGCGACGGGTTCTGATTCTCCAGTTTCTCATTGGGCTTACATTTCTCCTGAACGCCCAAAACTTTCTGGCTTAAATGAAGTTAATCCGATCGATCATTTTATTACAGAACGTTTGAGTGAGGCTGGAATGCGGTTGTCCAAATTAGCTGAACCGGAAAAGCAGTTGCGTCGAATTTATTTGGACTTGATTGGTCGACCACCTCAACCTGATGAGGCTCAGTCGTTTCTTTCGAATCCAACTGATCTTGAATATTGTTCTATAGTGGATCGTTTACTGGCTAGCCCGCAGTATGGAGAGAAATGGGCGCGACGATGGCTTGATTTAGCTCGCTATGCAGATTCAAACGGTTTTCAGGCCGATCAATTACGCGATAGTTGGGCTTACCGAGATTGGGTGATTGAAGCATTTAATTCAGGAATGCCATTAGACAAATTTACTGTTGAACAGCTAGCAGGCGATCTTTTACCTGAGTCAACAGTTTCTCAAAAGATTGCCACAGGATTTCATCGTACGCCGACATGTAATGTGGAGGCTGGCGTGCATCCGGAATCAAATCGAATAAATCAGGTAATTGATAGGGTGAACACTACGGGCACAGTTTTTCTGGGCACTACTTTTGAGTGTGCGCAATGTCACGATCATAAATATGATCCAATCTCAATGAAGGAGTATTATCAGTTGTTTGCTTTTTTTAACAATACTCCGTTAGAAGTTAAAAACACTAGTGGTGTGACTTGGGATTTTTTTGGGCCAAAAATGGATTTGCCACTTAGTTCTTTTAAAATGGCCAAGATGAATTCTCTGAAGAATGAGGTGAAGACATCCGAGTTGGAGAAAAAGAATATAAAGCGATCCCTTCATATAGAACAAAAAGAATGGGAAGCTGAAATTTTGGATACATTGAAAGATGCCCCTAAATGGGAGGTTTTTGATGTAGACACATTTAGCGCAACAGGTGGTTCTAGTTACACTATTAACCAAGATCAAAGTGTTTTGGTGCATGGAGAAAACCCGGACAGTTCAACTTATTCAATAATAATTAAAGATGCCAAATTAGATCGTATTTCTTCAGTGCGGTTGGAGGCGTTGTTGGATGTTTCGATGAAAAAAAATGGGCCCGGTAGAAATTTTGGAGTGCCGGGAAATCCTAATTTTGTTCTGAATGAATTCACGTTTAAAATTAATGGTAGAAAAGTGATGTTCTCCGATGCAAAAGCATCATTTTCTCAAGAAAAATTCGACGTTTTAGGTGCGATTGATAACGATTTCAAATCAGGTTGGGCTATTAATCCTCAGTTTGGGAAGACTCACCAAGCTGTTTTTACTTTGAAGCAAGATCTTCCATTGAAAAAAGGTAGTATATTGGAATTTAAATTAATTCAGCATCATGGAGGAGGTCGGACAATTGGTCGTTTACGTTTATCGGGAATTGAAGGTGATCATTCTAGTGTGAATTTGCCAATAGAAATTCAGTCTATATTATTAACGAATAATCGTAATGACGAGCAGGTTAATCAGTTGGCTGAATATTATGCCTCAAGGCATCCGAGGTTAAAGGAACTTGAGAGTCGGTTGTCCGACTTAAAGAAAAAAATTGATGATATTGATCCGGAAACGACGCTAATTATGTCTGAGATGAATAAACCTCGTGAAACTAAAGTAATGATGAGGGGGGATTATTTGACTTTAGGGGACAAGGTGTCTCCTGAGACGCCTTCGGTGTTACATGGATTTGATGGATCTTTGCCGCGTAACAGATTAGGGCTAGCACAATGGTTGATGGCTCCAGAGAACCCATTAACTTCACGAGTATTTGTTAATCGTTGGTGGTCTGCCTTTATGGGGCGAGGGATAGTAGAAACACAAGAGGATTTTGGTGCGCAAGGTGAGATGCCTACACATCCTGAGTTGCTTGATTGGTTGGCGATTGAACTAGTTCAAAAAGGTTGGTCGATGAAGCATATTCATAAATTGATTGTTACAAGTAATACTTATCGACAGTCCTCTATTATTACGAAAACCCATTTAAAGAAAGATCCTGACAATAGATTATATGCCCGTGCCCCTCGAGTACGTATGAGCGCAGAGATGATTCGTGATTCAGCTCTGGCTACAAGTGGATTGCTTGAGACTAAGATGTTTGGACCACCTGTTTATCCTCCACAGCCAGCTGGTATTTGGCGCCATGTTGGCCGCAATGCCCCGAAGTTTTTGCCAGCTGAAAATGAAAATCGCTTTAGACGTGCAGTTTATGTTGTGTGGCGGCGTGGTGCTCCATATGCCAGCTTTGTGAACTTTGATGCTCCAGATCGTGGTGCTTGTGTAGTGGATAGGCCTCGAACAAACACGCCGCTTCAGGCTTTGACTTTATTGAATGATCAAGCATTCGTAGAAATGGGTTTGGCATTCGCTGCGCGAATTATTCAGGAGCCAAACTTGGTTAATGACGAGCAGAGGATTCAGTTTGCGTTTCGTGTAGCTTTGTCTCGCAGCGCTAAGCAGGTTGAAGTTGATTATCTCAAGGTTCTACTAAGAAAACGCGAAAATGAATTAATCAAAAGTCCAAAAGCTATTGATGCGTTACTGAGTGAGGCTAAGTGGGTTCCGTTTAAAACTAGCAACCCAGAGGGAATTGTTAAATGGTTCACATTAGCAAATATTCTTTTGAATTTAGACGAAGCCATTACGAAAGGTTAATTAGTGACTCCCCGGCAGTATTATTTAAAAGAAACACGTCGTGAGTTTTTGAAATATACCGGCACAGGCATTGGTGCATTGGGGTTGGCATCTGCCTTAAATAATAATCTTTATGCTTACTCTAGTGGGAATTCTGTGTCCTCGGTTAAACCTCACTTTTTGCCCAAAGCGAAGAATGTAATTTATATACATCTCGTTGGAGGGCCGTCTCATTTGGAATTGTTTGATCATAAGCCGGAATTAATTAAGCGTGATGGTCAAAAATGTCCTGATCACATGTTTAAGGGTAAACAGTTGGCTTTCATACGTGATCATCCAACACTTCTGGGCACGCGATTCAAGTATAATAAATATGGACAGGGAGGATTGGAGTTGTCTGAGCATTTGCCATTGATGGGCAAGATGGCTGACCATTTAGCTGTTGTGAAAACTGTTCGTACCGAGCAATTTAACCATGCCCCGGCTCAGTTGTTTTTGCATACTGGTTTCGAGCGTTTCGGCCGTCCTGGTATAGGTTCTTGGGTGAGTTATGGGTTAGGGACCGAGAACCGTGATTTACCAAGTTATGTAGTATTGATTACTGGTAGTGTAGCCGGTGCTGGCAATAGTTTATGGGGTAGTGGATTTTTGCCGACACTCCATCAAGGTGTTGAATTTAGGAGTCAAGGTGATCCTGTTTTATTTCTTTCCAATCCAAAAGGTGTAAGCACACAGAACAGAAGGGATATAATCAGCGGTATTAATTTCTTGAATCAAACTGCGTTAGCCGATGTAGGTGATCCTGAGATTGCCACTCGAATTGCTCAGTATGAGCTGGCGTATCGTATGCAAGCTAGTGTGCCTGAGTTAATGTCAATAAATAGTGAAGCTTCTTCAACGTTAGAAGCTTACGGGGCTAAGCCAGGTAATAAAAGTTTTGCAAATAATTGCCTCTTGGCAAGGCGCTTAGTAGAGCGAGGAGTTCGTTTTGTGCAATTATTTGATCAGGGATGGGATCATCATAGCGGTCTTTTTGGTAGTATTCCAAAAAAAGCACGCCAGTTGGATCGACCTGTTGCTGCGCTTATTGCTGATTTGCAAGAAAGAGGATTACTTGATGAAACATTGATCGTTATTGGTGCCGAGTTTGGCCGCACACCAATGCTACAGGGGTTGAGTAATAATAGGGCAGCTAATAACGTTGGACGAGATCATCACAAAGA
>Ga0066836_10001268_pt1 | contig 13180 bp, 8 predicted proteins | sample ETNtaG_18_FD_71568 | JGI IMG/M metagenome (GOLD analysis project Ga0066836, IMG submission 71568) | Marine microbial and viral communities from oxygen minimum zone, Eastern Pacific Ocean - ETNP201302SV91 | ecosystem: Environmental > Aquatic > Marine > Oceanic | place: Pacific Ocean: Eastern...
TGACGATGCCTAGATTCATGGCGCCCCAACTTCTTACCGCAAAGGGTCGAGTCAGTGTCCCTGCAAATCTTGAGATGGGTCCACCCCATGAGGCGACCAATCGAATCAGCAGTGAAAGCAAACCTGCGATGAGGATGAATGCGACCAGCATGACTGGCCCCATGATAAATCCAAATCCACCAGCGGCAATTCTGGATCCAACACCCTGTCCAATCAGCGTTGGCATGGCCAGCCATGACATCCAAGCCAGCCAGTGACCCATACGCGAATCCCAAGTCCACATTTCTTCGGAGCGCCACGCTCTATAGTCATCTGGGAGTAATTTGTAAACTTGATTTGAGATCCAATCAATCTCGGGTAATCGTTGCCAAATCAGCATGGCGAGTGTTTGCCAAACCAACCATCCAATGAGAATCGCTTGAACCCAAGACCACAGCATGGCTCCGAATACGCTGAGGATGGCGACAGGGATTGCCCACAGTGCAAATCCAATCGCCGCTGCCCCTGCAGTACCCAACCAACCCGCAGCTGGAATCATCACAGTCTCGGGCGCATCAATTCGTTCCCGGGGCAAACCGAGTATTAGCAATGGGAGGAATACGAGGATGCTTGATAGTTGCAACATCTCAAGTGGCGTACGTCCACCGCCCGCCTCTGCGGTTTCAATCGCTTTCTTCATGTCGATTGGATTCATGGTCGATGCGTGCCAATCGACAATAAATCCTGCAGAATCGATAATGATGACGCCATCTCCGATCCCGGTTGGCAATTGCTGTGCAACCGCTCCATCACTTTCGTCGATCATCAGGGGCCATGAACCGTTGAGATTGGCCGCATGCGAATCCCCATCGTAAATTTCGACACCCTCTCCAGTGATCAATTGAGCAAAGGCAACCGAGTCACCGTAATCGTCCTGAACGTCGTGGAAATCTTGCATTTGCAAGTCTGCTGCTGGCGAACCGGCTGTGAATACTCCGAGAACCAAGGCATCCTTTCCATCAAGTAAATCCGCAAGGTTGGCACTTCCATTGCCGTGTTTGAGTAACATGAAGTCGGGTGATGCCGTTTCGGATTGCTGTTCACCAGGTCCGATATCGGGTAACGCCGTCATCGCCACCATCGTGGTCGCCGCCATCAATCCGATTACGATCAATACAGGCCAGGGCGGCATCCTCGTTTGCAAGAAGAATCCAAACAAACCGAGGATTGTGATGACAGGCATGGCTGCAAACCAACCCGATTCGACCCAAGCGCTGGGCGCCTCCTCTACCTCGAATCTCAAGACCCCAATCAAATGACAGTCTACCGTGTAGACACCATCCGCCATCGTGGCACAGAGGTCGACGACATACATCCCTTCATCCAATGGTTCTCTGGTCACCCAAGTCCATGCTGTTCGTCCTGTATCGGTCTGCCGCTCACCATGTGGGGGGTTCTCAGCATCCATTTTCAATCGGTCTTGGAATTGTTCTTCCTCGGGAGGAATCGGGTAATGTACGCCTTGTTCCCATGTATCCAATGGTCCGATGACATCGATGAGAATCTCTTGATAATCATCGGTTCCAAACGGAGAGTGTGGTGTGAATTCAATTTGAGGCATGCCGTTGGAGCTGACTGAGAGGTTCATCGAAGGGGTGAGCATCTCTGCGTCGATTTGCATCCCACTTGGCAAATCATAGGTGTCCCAGAAAAGGTGGCCTCTTGAATCGGGGACAGTAGCCATGCAATTGTGAATTACAGAGATGTCCATCGTAATCGTATCATCGATGTCTAACATGGCATCAATCGGACCTTCAATGATAAATTCGTGGGCATTGTTCCAATCATTTTCCATGACGATCGAATTGCTCTCAATATCCTCCATGACGGGGGTGTCTCCAACATAGATGGTTGCCAAGAATCGAGTGTCCCAATTCTCCCCCAACCATTTGCATTGTGTGCCTTGAGCATACAACCCGGCGTAGAGTTTGACGGTGATGTTGCCTTGCAGCAAGGAGGCTTCTGTGGCAGGAGGGCTGCTCAATGACAGTAGGTTCTGGCCGAATGGTGCATAACCAAATTCCATGTCTCCATCGGGCTGACCGGTTTCCCCCGGCAATGTTCTTTCCAAACTTTCAGAACCATCTGCACCGGTAATGTACAGTCCATGTGATTCCGGCAAAGTCCAATCCAGGCCGGGCCCGGTTGGGAAATCATCCGCAGTGCTTGAAGCGGGTAGAAGTGAAACAGCCAGCATGACCGCGATTAGAAACAACATCCTGCGAGCAGGTCGAGTCTCACCTGTTGGATGCATCAGTAAGGGCAAACACATCGCATAGATGAATCCGGCGGCCCTAAGGGCCGCCGCTCAAATGGCAATAATTGGGTGAAAATAACAGGCGATTAAAGCCCCTGAAGCAATCGCCAATGTGTTGACCATTCCTTTGCCGATATATCCACGATTTTCAAGCACAGCACCGAACAGTGAATCGATTTGACAACCGATGAATCCAATCAGTGTCACACTGAGAATGAACTCAACTGGGCTGGTCAATGCATCCGCCCCAACCAACAGGCCAAGCCCTGTAGCAATCAATGCGATCAACAATGCTCCACAAAGAGCGGCCATCTGGCCATTGGGGCTGAAACCACCGTTGACGCCTCGCTCACATTTCTTCATGGTCGTAATCATGTAAACTCGCTCGTCAAGTGCTCCAAATTCACTTGCGAATGTATCTGATGCCGCCACCGCCACCGCAGCTGCAAACACTGGGAACAGAGCCTCCCAATCCTCTGACATGATGGCCAGAATCGAAACGATTAGTGGCACACCACCATTTGCAACAACGTTGGTCCAATCTCGCTCACCCTCGTCACCTTCATGGAAGCCGTGTTGTCGCTTCTCATCATAGCGCCAGCGTGTTGCTGCAAATCCAGCACAAAGGAACGATAGAAGGATGACCAACCATGTCCAATGACCGCCGATTGCCACACCCAATCCAAGGGCTGCTGCGGCCCAAGTTCCGGCTTCGTTGAGGATATGGCGAACGCGACTCACGATCATCAAAATGAGGATGAGGACAAATGAAATCACCAGATTCGTCTGGTCCATTCCGCCGATCATCTCAAACTCCATGATGTCCCTCCAGCGTCTTGAATCGCCTAACGCGGTTGAATGTTTTCACCATTGAAGCCCGAACATACAGACTCTTTCAGAGTCTCTGCTGCGTCAACTGTGCCAATTGGGTCTGATATTCGTCCACTTCACTTCCATCGGGGGCTTCTCGAACACTGTGGAGAAGACCAGTTCCAATAATCAGAACACCACCTACCATCATTGCCATCAAGGTGTATGCAAGAATCGTGATGGTCAAATAGGACAATCCTGAATTTACTGCAAATATATCGAAAATAGTCAGTACTCCATTCCATGAAGCATGTCCAATCATCGCCAATGATAGTCCCAAGCCAACATTCTTTGGAAGCGGGATTTTAATCCAAGGTTCTTTTTGGATAATGGGTGCAGAAGGCATCCAAATTTCAACACCAGATGGGCCTACAGAGACCCCGCTTTCTACGGCCTGTCCTGGTGTATCTATGACATCTCCACTCTTATTATCAATCAATTTCCACTGAGGGTCTAGGGCTTCTGGTTCCCTAATTTGCATTCCTGCTTGGGCAGCCCTTTGCAATTCATTCGCACGTCCACGCATCAGGAACCAGCCGATGGCTGAACCAGTCAAACCAGTCCAAATTGCGTGTCCGGGAATGGATCCAATCCCGCGGACGAGAACCGTTGCAGCATCCCCCCCAGTCATTCCAATGTACATAAGATTCTCAAGAATTGCAAAACCCAGTCCGACAGTGAATCCAATTTGGAATCCATGCTTTGGTGATCTTATCTTCGAAGCAAAAAACCAGATGGCCCCGGCCTTACACAATTCTTCCCCCACAGGAGCCGAAATAACAGCACCTAAATTTTCCAATCCGGTCATTGAGATGTCGGGGGCGATTAGCAGTACGAGCAATGGAAAAATCAAGCTATTGATGAACAATGCTGGAAGCGCAGATAAAATTCCAGCCATCAACCAAGCCTCTGCATCACGACGCCGAGTTGGGAGGCCAATTCTCTTTGTAGAATGTGACCACCACCCCATAACTGGGATGCTAAAACCGATAAGAATCACAGGAATTAGGAGTAGGCCAGCAATAATCTGTGCACCAATACCTCCTTCGCCAATCATGTACCATAATCCAATTGAACAAAGTATTGTTACAGCGAAAATAATCCAAGAGACTGTACTAGATGGGACATCCAATACCGAATCATCTCGCATCAAGTGCCGATCAAACCGTGTTAGCATCGGTGTTTGTAACGAACCTGAGTGTGTGGTGATGGTGTGGAGTTGTTGTCCACTTGAGTCTGGCACCGCTCTTTCCAACAGTACCGCTCGGGGCCTTCGCATAGCGACGACACCCAGCATCATTGGAATGGCACATATGAGGGAAACAGCACCATACAGTGGTTCGCCAAGGATTGCAAACATCCACCCCTCTACGACAAACATCTCAAACCAAAATAAGAGAATCACAAGCAACACGATCCGCCCATACATGCGCCAAGGACGACTCGGCCTCGCCATCTGTAAATTGGATGGTGCAGGTGACAAAGGGACAGGGTCTGGTGTCACCAAAGTCATACCCTGAGGGATATTCATCATCATCGGAGTCTGTGCCACAGCCACCGGTGCCTGAGGATAGGGCCCTTGTGGAGCACCCGGTTGCATAATCTACGCTACACGCGGCAGCATTTGAGGGTCCCGCTCAGCTCGCCCATCAATCAGGCGGCAAGGCCGCTAGCATAAGCACATCATCACTGCGGGAAAGTAAACGAAGAGTTTCCCATTCAAGAGTTCTCTGCTCATCGACCCAGCAAACCGCCGCATTCTGTGCAATAGATTTCGCCCCGAGAATCATCACGTTTCATCGCAAAGCGCCCGCAATGTGGGCAAGGGGGCAAACCATGCCCTGAATTGGGTTCGCGATTTTTTCGCCGCCATCTGCTAATAATCGGGATTCGAGGCCAACCACGTTTCGGCTTGCGAACCTTGGGCATACGCCTCGGTTTCGCGCGCCATCTTTACGGTTTACGATTCATCAATCGTGTTTGGCTGCCCAAGCATCCTCTACAGAGAGTGCCTTGTTCTTCAGTGGGATAATCTTTCGATAGACCTCTTCGGGTGCTCTGACATCTCCCTCCACAGTCAGGAGGGCTGCCAAGGAGATTCCGAAGTGATCTTCATTCTCGACAAGGAGTGGTTCTAGAATGGCCCAATCCGCCGCTGTGAGTTCGGTGAAGTCTCCACCATTGAGTTGGCTTGCACTGAGCCGGTCATGTGGGTCGCGAACATAGATTGCACCACCGCTCGATAAACTGAACAGATTGCCACCCGGATACGGTGTTTCCATCGCGTGAATCTCACCCTTTTCATCAAACTCAATGCCATTGATGATGACAAAACCGCCACCTTCGAGAGGATCTCCTGCCATGAATGACTCCGCCAGATAATCCAAGGCTGTACCATTGACAACCAACTTCGGGGTCCCGACACTGTTGATCATTGGACGACCTGCTGCATTGCCTCGGATGAACAACTTGCCACCTTTGGCACCGTATCCATAGCATTGGCCTACATCTCCATGAACGACGGTCGTCCCACGCTTGTGAATCTGACCGATTTGGTCCTGTCCATTGCCATGCATGTGGATGGTCATTCCATCATTACCACTACCGAGGTAATCGCCGGCACTTCCGTAGACATCGATTCTTACATCATCGGTGTCCATTCCGAATCCATTGCCGATGAAGCGATGACCTTGGCATAGAATCACGTGGAAATTTCGCCAACCACACTGATGCAATCCGATGAGCTCACGCGCCAGACTATCTTGACCTTCGATTGGGTAAGGTCGAGCATCGACAACAATCGCTTGCTCAACACTTTCAGGTTCGGGTCTGTGCCCTGGAACCTTCTGGCCGACAAATAGTGAGCAAGGTGCGGAAGCACTGGCCATCAGAATCTCTACCAAGGCATCTTCGACATGATCCAACCATCGACTTCGACGCAAATTTCCTGTTGCATAACATCGGTCGAGTAGAAGTTGTAGACAATGAATTGCCTCACTTCGACTGACCTGTTGGGAGTAGGTGTGAATTTCGGATAACATGGTTTTCGATGCGGCCCAGTCCATCGTTTGGAGGGCCTCGACACAGGCTTGGAATCGCCCTACAGCATCTCCTTCTTCGGGCCAATTTACCTCGCATGTCATGGCAGCATCCATGACCGTAAAATCACCGGCCGGGTGAGTGTCCACCAGTCCACCGAACTTGTCGGTCATCACCAACTCAAAACCACCATCCTCTTGCTTGTTGATATCGAAAAGGAAGGCACCTCCATCCGTATATGACCCGCCGCGGGCATTCCAATAGCGGTCGCATCGGCGCCAGAAGCGACTGTCTTCAGCAGACAGGCTTTCCATTACAGCATCAATCACTTGCTTTTCACTCGCACAGAATGCGATTGCGACCTCCCCCCGCTGGTAGGCGAAGACTTGGGGTCGAAGCATGCTGGTATCGGTGATTCCAATCAATCGATGATGACCCTTTCCAGCCCCTTGCGCGATGATGAAGAACCATGGCCCATCGGGTGAGCCGTGAATGTGTGTCTTCTGAATCGCCTCGTAGATCTTCTGCTTTTCTTCCGGTAGCATGATGAAATCCAGTTCACTGGTCGGTGCCAATGATTCAATGAGGTATTCCATCGGGTATCCATAGACACGGTGATGCAAATCGAAACCGAGTGCTGCCACTTCTGTATCAGTGAAGAACAGAGGTTCCATTCCTCTTTGTCCCAGATAATCCTTGACCGAGACATAGTTGCTGAAGTCACCATTGTGAACCAGTGCAACATCGATTCCTTGACCGAACGGGTGGGCGCCACCCGGGTGCGTAACTCGACCACGCGTTGGGTAACGATGGTGACCAATCCAAACGTGGGATGTGAAATCGTCCAAACAATAGTACTTGATGACATCTTCAGCATAGCCGACGATTTTCAGAATGAGCATGTCTCTTCCATGACTCAGAACGAAAGCATCAGCACGCCCATCTTGTGCGTAGAATTCAACGTTGAGTTTGTGTGTATTTCTGTAAACATATTCAGAATGGATCGCTTCTTCATCATCAAAGTCACCAGGACTCATCCCACTCTCTTCAAACATCTCAGCGATTCCGGATTCGGTCGGCTGGACCCAGTAACAGGTCACCGCCGGTGGGCACACTTCGAGTGCATCCAAGCTGGTCCAATCTTCAAGAACAGGCATGTCAAAGATGTGTAATACATTAAAAACAGGATGGATGTATTTTGACTCCACCTCCTCACGGAACCCGTCGTTGACCCAAGCGATGGCGACAAGGTAGGCGTTCTCAAGAACATCTTGCGTGGTCGCAAACTGTGCAGGGTCGAGCCCCACCATCGCAACACCACCGCCTTTTCCATTGCCACGATTTCTCATTTGCTCCAATGAACGGAATAGATGTCGGCCGGCAATCGGGACTTCACTTGCGAGCCCTACCACTCCACAGCCACCTTCGGCAGCATCGGCTTCATTCATCTCAATTTTTGGCAATGAATCGGTCAACATCTTTCGTGCCTTGACGATCGCTTCAGGATTTTTCGGAACATCGCCTCGTGGGCGTCCGATTACATCACGATATTGAGTCGGGGTTCCGGGTTTGTTGGCATGCATCTTATTCACCTCCAGCAATGTAGCGAAGCAAGTCAGTTCTACCGCGCAATTCTCCAATATTGGACAATCCCAATTCGCGCAAAATTTCTCGCAATCGACTGGCCAAAGCCGTGTAATATTTGTCGAGACGATCTGCACCCCATGCCTGCTGAACCCACTCTTGCAATTCAGTATCTGTTGTGGTCAGACCCCACGGACACCCTCGGCCGCTGGGACCACCTTCACAGTTCGAGCATCGGGTACAACCCATGGCGACCAAATCGCTGGTTCCTAGAACACAGCCATCCGCGCCGAGTGCAATCGCTTTAGCGATATCATCTGCAGTTCGAACACCACCGCTGGCGATGATGGTCACATTGTCGCGAATACCTTCTGTTTGCATGAATTTGTGGACTTTTGGAATGGCCAACTCAATTGGCATTGCGATATTCTTCTTCGCGATCTCTGGAGCCGCCCCAGTTCCTCCGAAACCACCGTCTAGGTGGACGATGTGAGCACCAGCGTAGTAGGAACCGACAGCCACCATGTCTACGTCGTGTGGTGTACTGACCTTGACCGACATCATCGCTGTTGGATTGACGGTCTTGATCCAATCTAAGTGCTTCATGTGATCTTCCACAGAATAGGTCGAATGGAAGGGGAATGGGCTGAATAGGCTGACAAATGGCACACTGCCACGCATCTTTGCAACCTCTTCACCGGCTTTGGTCGCCAACAAGTGTCCACCGAGACCAGGCTTTGCGCCTTGGGCATACTTGAATTCGATAATTGGTGCAGCCTGAATTGATTTCTCCTCTACACCGAAGTATCCCGTCGCAACTTGTGTGATGACATGGTCAGAACATTCGTAGAGTTGAGGTGGGTAACCGCCTTCACCAGTGGACATCAGTGTATTCCATTTCTTGGCATTGAGTGCACGTGACATCATGACATTGACCGATACCGAACCGTATGACATGCCACCTCCATACCATGGGATGTCGATGGTCCGCTTGTGTCGATCATCACCACGTCGATTCAATTCGAGCGTAATGTCAACTTCGGCATCTGCTGCCAATTGCTGATCAGTGGGTAGTTCTTTGAAGGCCAATTTGTCAAAACCGCCGCCACTTCGCCCGGTTTTGTAGTTGAGATGGTCAGGGCATTCACCCGTTTCCGCCATGTACCAAGCGCTGGCAATCAATTCGTCCGTCCATCGCGCATCACCGAGAGCTTCTGGCAAATCATATGCAGTATCTGGGAACGCACGCTGGTGGAATCCATCGTGCATCAAGTGATGTGTTTTTTCCAATAATTTTGGACTTGGCTTGGGCCATTCTTTTGCCATCAGTGCTCACCTCCAGGGAATCCCTCGATGTCACCGAAGGCTTCCGCCTCCAAATGCCCACACCACATCGCTCGACCGATTTCTCCACGAAGGCGGCGAACTTCACGCACACCCATCGCTCCAAGGATTTCCAACAATTGGTCTCGCCATGAACAGGAGAGGTTGAGGATTCGTTGTACAGCCCATTCTTGATCGAATTTAGACGGCAACTTGACCCCAGCCGCGCCGCGAGTCTTGGTGTCACCCAACAGGCGTGCTTGCATGGCGATGAGAAGCGGATGGTCAAGGCCGACCGCATCCATACCGGTAATGATTGACTTGGGGAGATGATCTGCGCCGGCAATTCCACCGGTTCCAATCAATGTCACCTCATCCCTACATCCCTTCTCGATAAGGGAAAAATGGGCTTCTTGGTAGAGGTCCATGATAAATCGACCATCATCGGCCTCACCATGATGATCTGAGATGAGATGAATAATCGAGACATCATTGTCGACCATTTCCATCATGGTGCTCATCCAATCCCCTTCTAGTGGCAATTGAACAGAGACCAATAGTGGATGTTCCTTCACCTGATTCCAAGCATCAAGATTCCACGAGGTCATTTCAACCATTCTTGTACCGTTGCCATGACTTTCGATATTGCCGATTTGCCCCGGTGCGATCATCGGTACGACATTTGGACTGGCCAATCCCTGATTTGTCACTGTGTTCTCAGGGAGGAAGACCAACGTATCCACAGTTCCTGCGGCTTCGGCCAAAATTTCAGGGATGATACCAGTTGAGACCGAATCGGGTGGTGGGGCATAGATGAATGGTACCTGTATGGACATCATCTTGGGTGCATCGAGAAGACCACCGTTTGAATCGAATTTCAGACTCATTGGTTTGGAACCCAAATCAACACTCGTGCCGATGAGTTCACGGCCGTGAATACCGTCTCGACTGGGTCTTACAATCTCCGACATGTCTGTGAACATCTGGTCAAATCCTGGGCCACCGAATCGCCCACGGTATCCCTGGCCACGAACGGGAACAGTCCCCTTTCTTGCCTCTTCGTCAATCGTCGAAATATGCTTACTGGTCAAGTAAGAATCTCCGATTGCAGCAAGGTCAGGGTTGTGTGTCACCTTCACAAATTCAGGGTGCTGGACTTCACATCGCAAGCATCCTACGCAGAGATCTGGTCGTGGTGAAAATCCACCCACTGGTCCACTGAAGACCCCGTAGGTACATGGTCGACTGAAGACAACGTCCCAGTGGCCGAAATACTTGAAGAACTCCGTGAAGAGCAATTTTGCCAATCCAATTTTGCCAACTTTGACATTGAATCGCCGAGGAAATTTCTGCCGATTTTCTGTTTCTGCAGCATCGATATGATATCGGTGGTATGTATCTGCACGCTCTCTGTTCAATCTTGCTTGCTCTGCCACTGGCAATTGTATCGTCACGGACCCATCCATCATATCATCACTCGTCCTGTTCAAATCTGTCGCTAGCATAAGCCGCGCCCCCTACGGGGGCAGGGGTGGCCAAGCCCCTTCTTAATCATTCAGAAAGCAAACAGGTCATTTAACCAATAAAAAACGAACATTCTGAACATTTGAACAACTTTTTGAAAAATAACTATTCATTTGGACAGCAATGTGAATCTAAAGAGTTCATTCGAAAATCACTCTGATTCGCCCATCGGATTCCATGCATGACTCGGGGTCGAATCGATCCAACTCCGCCCTTCCCACTTCAATCGGCCAAGGCGATGTAGAACCCATCCAGTCATCCACAGTGAAGGCATACTCATGACCAGTGATCGAGTGACTCGGTCATCGACATTATACTCGACCGAGATGTGTGTATTGACGACACCCTCCGCACTATCGTTTAGGTGAACAACAGCCAAGTGCCATTGCTTGTGTTGGTCGATCAAGAAAGAATGCGTTTCCCCTGGTGCAATCGAAACTGATTGATCCTCAAGTTCAGTCCAAATAATCCCGTCATCATCCATCAGGGTAGACAATTCATCCAGTTCAACGATGGCAACCTCAACAGAATAAATTTCATCCAGATTTGTGATAATGAAAGTGGCATCTTCCCCATATTTCATCTCCTGAATGATGTCGATGTTTGTATCACCTGGGCCGAGTCTCATCGATACACGGTCATCCATGGTCTCGGCCTGATATGTCATGCTACCCATCATGGCCCCAATCATGAGCAATACAACAATGCCCTCGAAGACCGCGTGACGGCCAGCCTTGACTCGTGTTAAGCCCTTGAATGTCGAACCAAATCCATTCCGCAATCTTGGTTGGATGTGATGTATGAACAGGGCGCCGACACCACCGATGAGAATCCCCAATGGGATGTCAACAATCCAGTGGATTCCAAGATAGAGAATGGTGAATGCGAATAGGATTGTATTCCAGAAAATGAATTGATGGTAACGTCTGTGTTTCCAATCCTTGAGTTCAATTCCATTTTCCCTCATATGCAACCAGTTGAGGGCTAGCATCCCGAAAGGAATTGCAATGTGAAGACTGGGTACACAATTGTCGAGTGGATCGTGGCTGGAATAGAACACAGTGTACCACGGGTCTTGATACAACAATGCCTCCATCCCTGGGATGTATGAACTCGTGACTTCGACGTTGAAGAACAGATAGTATGGAACTGCAAGCATGTAGATGAGCAAATAATTCAACGTCACCTTATCGGTCAAATCTCTTTCACCCGTATACATGTAGTAAATCGTCGTGACGTAAATCAAGAAGAGGTAGATGAACAGATAATGGAAGTTGAGGAACTCGGTCACCATCGCATTCTGGAATGTGTCTTGGATGATCAATACCAATTCGCCTTCAAAGCCATGCACCCAATCAGTATAGTGTCCAGTGGTTGTTTTGATGGGTTCATTGAGTCCGTCGGTCACCTTTTTCCAGATGAATATGGCAAGATATCCAAAAACATGGAAGTAATATCGCTGATCTCCGATTTCAGAAAAAATTCTGTTCATCGGGACACAGGTATCACGTTGGTTGAACGAGAATAACCAGCAGATGATAGGGGTGAGTACCAGAATCATTCCCATCATGACCCAGTAAGGACTCACCATAGCCATTGGCCAGACCACCCCCTTCATCATCTATGCGGCCGAACAATGCCTCAAACAGCATCTATTGAAGTGGACGCTGGGGGATTTGAACCCCCGGCCTCTTGAGTGCCACTCAAGCGATCTTCCAGCTGATCTAAGCGCCCATTTACATCCAAGTCAGGCTTGATTGCAACCCGGCGACCCTCCCCGTTCATTTAAGCCTCTCCAACCTGTCACGGTGGGCATGGCGGGCAACGATTTCGGCGCCCGTCTCAGTCGATATGTTACAGCGATTGCCAAAGCGAGAACAACACCCTCTGCACCTCCCGAAATCCCTGAGGGTTTGCTCGATTCTATCATCGAAAAAGCATCTCAGCAAGAAGCCCCATTCATAGGTCACCTCGCGCGCGTGCGCGTGGAATGGCTTGAAAGAGAAGCCGACCGACTCGGAAACACCTGTTTCGAAATGCCGCCACACGAGGTCGAAATTCGAAAGCGACAACGGATGCCACCCGGTCCAGTGACCATCGGTTTGCATCCAATCTTAGTCGAAGATGAGAGGCTCTACGTCCACACATTGGTCCACGAGTTATTGCATGCAGCGGGGATGACAGCACACGACGAGCGTCACGCCGAGTTGGTCAACGAAATTGCACCGAGTCCGAAATTATCCGAAAGCCCATTACTACAAGAGATTCGGAATCAGGCCCTCGCCCAGCAAGAGGTCAAGGGTTGGACCTGCGGGCACTGTGGTTTTGTCTGGGATCGAACCACGGTAAAAGTCCCTTCAAGATGCCCAAAGTGCGCCCGCCCGTTCAAGTGAACTTCATGAAGGGCCGGCGACCACGCCCTCTTACGGGCGATTAGTGTAGCTTGGATATCACCTTGGATTTCTAATCCGAGAACACGGGTTCGAATCCTGTATCGCCCACATATCATCTCCGTAGTGACCCGATTTCCTCATATACGGGGAG
>Ga0066836_10001269_pt1 | contig 13174 bp, 14 predicted proteins | sample ETNtaG_18_FD_71568 | JGI IMG/M metagenome (GOLD analysis project Ga0066836, IMG submission 71568) | Marine microbial and viral communities from oxygen minimum zone, Eastern Pacific Ocean - ETNP201302SV91 | ecosystem: Environmental > Aquatic > Marine > Oceanic | place: Pacific Ocean: Eastern...
TATTCCTGTTCATGCTGTGGTATTCAAGAAAACCAAGGCCTCATATGGCTGTTTCTGCAATTTTCTTAATAGGCTATGGTTCAATCAGGTGTATAACAGAAATATTTAGAGAACCAGATTTACACATCGGTTTTGATTTATTTAATTCAATCTCTAGAGGTCAGTTGCTCTCTTTTCCAATGATACTTATTGGCTTCATGTTATTATTTTATTCGTATAAACATTATTCAAAAAAAGATGAAACAGTATCTTGATTTAATGCGTTATGTCCGAGAAAGCGGAACAAAAAAAGAGGACCGAACTGGTACAGGAACTCTTAGTGTCTTTGGTTATCAAATGCGTTTTGATTTAGAGGAAGGGTTCCCTTTAATTACTACCAAAAAGATACACTTAAAATCTATTATCTATGAACTCTTATGGTTTCTTAAGGGATCAACTAACATAGATTACTTAAATAAACATGGCGTAAGCATATGGGATGAATGGGCAGATGAAAGAGGTGACTTAGGGCCAGTATATGGAGCACAGTGGAGATCTTGGTCTTCGCAAGATGGAAGTTCAATTGATCAAATCTCTGATGTTATAAATCAAATAAAATCTCAGCCTGATTCAAGAAGATTAATTGTCAGCGCTTGGAATGTAGCTCAAATAGATAAAATGGCCCTGCCCCCCTGTCATACAATGTTTCAATTTTACGTTGCGGATGGGAAATTATCTTGTCAGCTTTATCAAAGAAGTGCCGATATATTTCTAGGAGTCCCGTTTAATATTGCCTCTTATGCTTTACTGGTTTTAATGATAGCAAACGTTACTGGCCTAAAACCAGGTGAGTTTGTGCATACACTGGGCGATGCTCATCTATACTTGAACCATTTAGATCAAGTAGATGAGCAACTGCAAAGAATTCCATTTCCTTTACCTAAAATCAAGATAAGAAAGACTATGAACGATATTTTAGATTTTGATTATGAAGACTTTACTTTAAAAGGATACGAAGCGCATCCTCACATATCAGCTCCTGTAGCAGTCTAAGTGGGAATATCTTTAATTGCAGCTCTATCTAATAACAGCGTTATTGGTATAAACGGAAAAATTCCTTGGGAGCTTAAAGAAGATTTAACTCACTTTAAGGAAACTACCTTAGGATCAGCAATAATTATGGGAAGAAAAACTTTTGAATCCATAGGCAAGCCTCTAGCTGAAAGGCTTAATATAGTTATGACTAGTAACCCCAAGGGATTAGACGGAATTCAAGAAGTTTCTTCAATAGAAAATGCCATCAAGGTAGGTTTAAATTTTTCAGAGAATATCTTTGTAATTGGGGGGCAAAGTATTTACGAAACCTTTCTACCAATTTCTACAAAAATGTATCTTACCTTTATAGACATAGAAGTATCAGGTGATACTTTTTTTCCTAAGTGGGACAAAAGTGAATGGGAAGAGGTGTCTAGAAAAAGATTTAAAAACAAGATAAAAGAAATTGAGTACAGCTTTGTTGAATTTAATAGGAAGCCGTTTTAGTTATGATGAAGTGAGGCCTAAAGCTTTTCTCTTTAATTGTAGAGCTTGAACTCTTTCTTCTTCACCTTCAGTGTATGTAATCCACTTTCTTGCTTGGTCTTGAATCTTCTTTTTCTTCTTCTTTTGTTTCTCTTTTTTATCATCAAGCTGTTTTTCGGCTACATCTATACAGGTTCTAAAAGAGGTAATCGCATCGTCCCATTTTTGGTACTCAAACAGCACTTGGCCTAAAAGCATGTGCGCATTAGCTTCATCTTTTAGCTTACCTTTTTTAATACCTGACCTGATAGCCTTTTCTGCTTCTGAGAATTCATCTAGTCCAAAATGGACTTGGCCCAAGAATATAAAAAGCTCTCCTTCTTCAGAAAGACTAGCTGCTTTTGCGTAAGCAGGTTTTGCTTTTTCTAGTTCTTTTGCTGCATGCCAGTATTGGCCCAAAGCTTTTAATGTTTTCTCTTTATCTTTAACAAACCCATTCCTAAAGCCATACTCTAAAGCCTTAGCTGCTTTGTAGGGATTTTGATGCATAAATAAAAGTTGACCTAAAGCTATATACTCCCTTTCCTTATCAAGAAGTCTATCTTCATGTGCTGCTTCTAAGGCACCTAATTGATCTAAAACTCTATCTTTCTGGCCATACAAACTAGCAAGTCCAGTCCAATATCTCTTTTTAGGATAGTTTTGGACTAAGATCTCATAGATTGGTAATACGTCTAGATCTTGTTTTAGCTCTGTGTAGACAGCCATTTTTAGTAGATAGTCATTTTCTCTAGCAACCCCCATTTTCATCTCACCAGTTTCTACTTCCTCTCCTTCTTCGTTCTCTACCGTTACTGGAATTTCCCTACTTTCTGCCATCTGTATGGCAATTTCAATATACTGTTTAGCCTTTTTAAAGTTAGATAATTGATAATATGTAGTAGCTAAAAGAGAATAAGCTTGAGATGAGGGTTCTTCTTCATTTTCTATCCATTCAAGTAGGTAATCTATTGCAGATTTGTAATCTTCTTTTATAAAGGACAACTGAGCTAAAGAAAATCTAGCTTGGTTGGCAAGCTTATAATCAACCTCTTCATAGCGAAGTAATTGTTTGTAAGTATTAATTGCCGAGTCATATTTCTCTTGAGCGAAATAAATGTATCCATAGAACCAAAGAAACCTTGCCCTATCAGTTTCTGTAAATTTTGGATCGGCATCTGCCACAGAAAGCATTTGAGTTGCTTCAGCCCACATCTCTTCCTCAATTAAAGGTTGAACCGATTGTAATAGTTTTTGGGCTTTCTTACTGGGGAGTTTTACCCTTTTTCTAGTTTTCTTTTTCTTCTTTTCATCTGCTGCTTCAAGAGAGAAACCCAAATAGTCTGGCACTATGTTTTTAGTAACTATAGGTGCCAAACCTATTGCAAGAAAGAGAACTAAAGTTCTAGATAATAATTTCATAATCTATTTATACAAAATCTACTTGTTAAGCACAACCCTCAGGAACATAATCAGGACCTTTATTTGGGTCTTCAATAATAAAAGTTATTTGATTCAATACTCCTTTTACTTCTATAGGTTCGCCGTCTCTAATTTGTGGCTTATATTTAAATTTTAGAGCTGATCTCATGGCAGCTCTATCAAAAATTCCGCTAGGAGTAGACCACACTACCATAGGGTCTCTGACCGAACCTACTTTGGTAACAACAAACTCAAGCATTACACAACCTTCTATACCCCTTTCCTGAGCTCTTCTTGGGTAAATTGGAGGAACTTTAAATATAGGAACATATGAACCGTCAGCAAAAACACCTGATTTCTTATTAAATTCAAATTTAGGTCTAGGTGTTGCATTATCTAGATCTGCTGGCGGAGTCATGTCAAACTCTGGAGGCATAGTTTCTGGAGGCGGCTCTTCTTCCTCAGGTCTTTCAATATCATCAAAGAGTTCTAAGTCCCTATCTGGCATAGTTACATCAGCGATCCTTATTCCCTCTTCGTCTAAAGCTACATCACCTACAGCAATCAAGGCCTGCATTAAATAAAAGATTATTAGACTGAGAAGTGCTGCCCCTCCAACTATCGAGGAGATTTTCTTATAGTCTTGGTCCGAAAAAAAATCCATAGGCTAGAATTTTGGTTCAGAGGCCAAAGATATAGCATATACCCCTGCATCTCTGGATTGATCCATTACTTTTATTATTGCATCGGCTGTTGCCCTTTCATCTGCCTGTATAACAACTGACCCCTGAGGATTCTCAGCTAAAAGTTTTGTTACATTAGCTTTAACTTGCCTAACATCAACTCTTCTTCCATCAATCCACACATCATCATTTGCTCCGATAGCTATTAGAATAGCGGCGTTATCTTGAATGTTTGCTGTTTCAGCATCAGGCCTATTGACTTCAAGGCCTGGCTCTTTAATAAAATTTGCTGTAACAATGAAAAATATTAGAAGAATAAAAACTACATCCAACATTGGCGTAAGACTGATTTCTTCTTCTGCTTCTGTTGCTTGACTTATAGGTGATCTTCTCATAATTAATACCTCTTCCTATTTATCCAGAAATTAAATGCTCAGATAAGAGCTCTTCTTCCCTCTTGCTTTTATTTTTTAAGAATGTACTTGCAAATGTTCCTGTTATGGCAACTGATAGCCCTGCCATCGCAGGAATAGTTGATCTAGATACACCTCCAGCCATAGCCTTGGCGTCTCCACCTCCAGTTACTGCAAGTAAATGAAAAACTTCGATCATGCCAGTTATGGTTCCAAATAGGCCCAAAAGAGGTGCCACACCAACACAAAGCTTAATCAGCGATACATTTAAATGAATCTTTGATGAAGTTTGTGAAATTATTTTCTCTCTAATTGCTTTAGAGTTCCAAGAGCTTTTATCTTGTCTATTAGACCATTCAGCTACTGCAGTATTAATAGTTTCTTCATGGTTAAATCTAAAATACCAAATTCTTTCAAAAATTAAGAACCACATAACAAAAGCAAGCAACCATATGTAGTAAAGTACGTAACCTCCTCTTTGCATAAACTCAAAGAGAGCATCAGCTGCATCAAAAAAGAAAAACATACTTAATATCTAAAAATTATTATTTCTCTGACCTCTCTGCAGCCATTCCTATTGACTGTTCCTCAATGGTTTCTAAAATACCCTTCGAGTAATTAGATACTATTGCAGACATAAATGTCATTGGAATAGCAACCATTAAACCTAACCAAGTAGTTACTAGTGCTATAGATATTCCACTAGCCATGGTTTTAGGATCTCCTGTTCCAAATAAAGTAATCATTTGGAAGGTCTCAATCATACCAACAATAGTTCCGAAAAGTCCCATTAGTGGTGCGACTATTGAGATAAGTTTGATCAACCAATTTAATTTCTCAATAGAAGGTCTTTCATTAAGGATTTGTTCTGCCATCTTTAACTCAAGTGTCTCTGTATCGACTTTAGGATTATCTTCAGCTATTTTTAGCACTCTTCCTAAAGGGTTATCAGAATTTAAAGAGCTTGAAGCTAATTGTGCATCTACAGCAGACCTTATTCCCATTAATGAATAAAGTCTCCATATAAACAATCCAACTCCACCAAGACCTAGGATGTAAAAAATAACCAGCCCTATTGGACCTCCATCATTATTTATTCTTTCCCATGCCCCTGACATCGAGATTAGACTTGCTAAATAAGATCCGCCTTGAGGCCCTGTAGGATCAACAGCAAATTGCACTGGGAAAGTATCCGAATCAAAAAGGTCAGAAGTTGTAGATGTATATCTTCCTGCTGGCTGCGAAGGCAATTCTTCATACATACCCCTAGTAGAGGCATAAGTTAAGTAATTTCCATCTGAAACAGCGTTAAATACTCCAACTCTAACTACTTCTCTAGTTTCAACTGTTCCGTCTAAAGCTATAACGTCTGTGTTAAATTTTACTACCTCTCCTGTAGCATTTATTTCTCTTTGAAGTTCAAACCAAAGCCTTTCTAATTCAGGTATAGATGCTAGAGCAACTCCTTCACCCATCTTAACAGCCAAATTTGTAAGGAACTCTTCTCTTTCTTTTCCAAATTGTGCAGATGTAATTGATTGCTCAAAAATATTTCTTGCCTCTGTTGCTAAACCTGCGAGATGACCAAATATTTCATTTAGAGAACCTAACCTCTCCTTAAGTTGTGCTTCGGCTACAACCAAGAGGGCTTCATTTGCTTCAAATTTTTGTTCTAGCTTAGCAGCTTCTCTTTCCAGTCTAGCTCTTTCAGCTTTAGCATCTGCAAGCAGTTTAGCTTGTTTATTTTTTTCGTTTCTAAATTCCCTTTCTCTTTGTCTTTGCTCTTCGGAATCAGCAAACTGTCCCTTCTTTACTATTTCTAACAATTCTTGAGGATTAGAAGGGGTCTTTGTTTCCTCCTCAACGCCTTCTTCTTCAGCTGATAAGGGAATCAAGAATAAACTTAAGAATAAAATATAAATTACTTTTTTCATTGTGCTGCCTCCGGATTAGGTACTGGCAGTTCAAGCATATCCACCGTAGCTAGCTTATTAGCTATTCTTAAGCCCTTTCTTGTAGGATTTCTGAAACTTCCTGACAACTCAACCCATTCATTGGCCTTGTTGTCCCAAGCACCTGTTATCTTCTCATCAGAAGTTTGATACACAAGAGAAAGTCTCCCAACACGCAAAACATTTACCTCTCTTTGTTGACCATCAATCTCTATCGTATCCTTGTAGCTATCTAGCTTTCTTCCATACTCCATTTCTACATTAAAGGCTTCTAGAACCTGCCTAAGACCTTCAGCAGGAGAAACAGTTGGGTTATCAATGGCTGCTTTAGCAAAAGCTATCCTTTCTTTCCTCTCTGCTAAATGGAAGGGCATATCTAATTCAATAGACTTTTCAACACCAGCCAATAACCTTCTGGTGAAAGGAGGAATTTGTCTCTGCATTATTTGAGCCTCTTTCATAGTTCTGTCTATTTCTTTTAACCTTTCTTCTTGTCGCTCAATTTGTTTTTTCATTTGAGCGTTATAAACCCTTAATCCTTCGATTTGTTTGCTTACAGTTTTATACTCATTAACTATCAAAGAAGTATCATCATCCATTGAATCTATCTTAGTTTGAGATGTTTTCTCTGACTTCTGACGCTCTTCCCCAACATCTAATAACGGTTGGATTTGATCAGAAAAAACCTGCATTGACCCTACTAAAGCTACCACTAAAAAGAGTGGGAATGTTTTAACACGCTTCATTAAATTCTCCTCAGTTTTGTAATTTGTTCCGGTGTTATCTTCCAAAAATGTTATTATTTTAGCACCGGTTTAACCTACTCCCCCATCTGGGGATGTAGACTATAGTTTGAATATTTTAACAACGCAACATTTGAATGTCAGTTATAGAGCTTTTTGTTTATCTTAGTTTGATCAATTGGTCAATATTATTTACCTCTTGGTTTCTAAAGCAAAGATATAAAAAACCCATATTCCTTAAATTTTACTGGGAATCTTCTCTTATAGTGCTTGTTCTGAGCCTTCTTATCTTGTTGTTATTTATAGAAAAACCATACTTACATTTTAAACAAGTCATCTTCAATTTTCTTTTACTTTTATGGGCTTTTAAAGCACTAATTCTCTTTTATAAGAAAAACAAGCATGGTCTTGATGGATCTCAAGACCTTATTAGAGGAAAAGACGGGCTTTTTAAAGCATCAAATGGTTTTGGATTAGTTCAAATTTTAGCTCTAACACCAATTTTCTATATCAACCTACTCCCAGGTCCAAATAGTCTTAATTTTTTAGATTTCTGCGGATTTTTCTTATTTCTTTACGGGTTCTACATTGAGACTAAGTCAGATTATGATCTAAAGAAATTTAGACTAAATAAGTCCAAAGAGGAGAAAATTCTCAATTTGAATCTCTGGGGCATATCAAGACACCCAAACTATTTTGGTTATTTAATTCAATGGTGGGCTCTTTACCTGGCTTCATTGAGCTCTATAGGGGGATCTTGGACTATTTTTGGACCTATTTTAATTACCGTATTTATTCTAAGAGTTCCGATACAAAATATCAGCAAACATTTAGAAAAATCGTCTGTAGAATATGAAAACTACATTAATGCTACTAATAAGCTGTTCTTAAACTTATTCTATAAAGAAACTAGAATTAGCATATTATTTCGTAAATTAATCCCCCATAACTCTTTAACAAGATTTTTTGGGGTTCTATCTAGGTCCAAAATCAAGGTTTTAAAAAATCTGTTAATAAAATCTTTTTTGTATATTTATAAACCTAACATGCAAGAGTGTGAAAAATCAGAAGTAAGTGAGTTTACTAATTTTGAAGAGTTTTTTACTAGAAAGCTACTTCCTAATTCAAGATATATAGATAACTCTATTAGTAAAGAAATTATTTCTCCAGTTGATGGAATTATTGTAAATAGTGGCAGGATTAAAGGAGAAACCCTAATACAAGCTAAAGGAATTAACTACTCTCTTAAGAGCTTAGTGCAAAACCAAGAAATAGAAGACTCCTTTAATGACGGATGGTTTATCACTATTTATCTAGCGCCTTCTGATTATCACAGAATTCACTTCCCTTATGCTGGGGAAATTAAAGAGACAAAGTATCTCAGGGGTGATCTAAATAGCGTTAATCTTGGTGCCATAAGAAAGATCCATTCCCTATACGCAAGAAATGAAAGGACATTGCTCTATTTAGAATCTAAGGAATTAAATTATGCAATAATTAATATTGGAGCTTCTATAGTGGGGAGTATTGTCCCCTTTTGGGCAATAGCAGATAATAAGAAAAGAGAGCAGCTTATTGAAGAGTGGAACATAGGACCAGCAAAAGAACTAAAAGCGGTAGAAAAAGGACAAGAGTTAGGATATTTTGCAATGGGTTCTACTATAATTTTACTTTTTCCTACGAATATTAATTTTCAGAAAAATTTATTGGGTCAATTTAAATCTGTAAAATTTGGTGATGTTTTAATAAAAAATTAGATAAAAATAAGGTAAATTTTGGTTTCTTTTTCAACTAGCGACTTCAAACCGGGGCTAAAGGTTTTAATAGACTCCGACCCCTGTGAAATTATAGAAGAAGAATTCGTAAAGCCCGGCAAAGGTCAGGCATTTAGTAAGATTAAGTTTAGAAACCTACTATCAGGCAGAGTCGGAGAAAAAACCTGCAAAGTTGGAGAGTCTCTTGAATCTGCAGATGTAAGAGAATCTCAAATGCAATATTTGTATTCAGAAGGACAAGAGTGGCACTTTATGGATCAAAAAACGTTTGACCAAGTAGCCCTAGGAGTTGATTTGATAAGGGAAAATAAGAACTGGTTAACCGAAGAGGACATTTGTAAAATACTATTTTGGAACAACTCTCCTGTATCTGTATCTCCACCAACGTTTGTTGAGCTAGAAGTAATTGAAACTGATCCTGGTGTAAAAGGAGATACTGCTACAGGCGGATCAAAGCCTGCAACATTATCATCTGGTGTAACAATAAAAGTTCCCTTATTTATATCTAAGGGCGATGTAGTTACTGTAGACACCAGAAATGGTGAATATCAAGGAAGAAAATAAAGCCTTAACTTTAAGATGAAAGAAAAATTAAAAGAAATTCTTACAGAAAGTATAAAGTCACTCGAGAAGTCTAAAAAAATGGATTTGTCTGATATTAGAATTGACATCAAAGAAAATAAAGAAAAAGCATTTGGTGATTATTCAACAAATCTATCGCTTGCCATATCAAGTAAAACAAATGATAACCCAAAAGAAATTGCCAAAAAAATTGCAATAGACTTTAATCATTTAGATTTTATTGAGCGTGTTGAGATAGCTGGTCCTGGGTTTATTAACTTTTTTCTTTCACAAAATTCAAGGACTGAAATTTTAAAGGATATTAATGACCTTAAATCTGGATTTGGGGCAAAAGAAGCTGGTAGCACTTCTAGTAAAAGAATACTCGTAGAATATGTCTCTAGTAACCCTACGGGGCCGTTGCATGTTGGGCACGGTAGAGGAGCTGCCTTTGGCTCAGCACTCTCAGGTTTACTTAGGGAAGTTGGTCACGAAGTAGAGGAAGAGTATTACGTTAATGACCAAGGAAGGCAGATGGACATACTTTCTATTAGCATCTGGCTTAGATACTTAAAGTTGTTCGAAAAGGATATAGTTTTCCCCAATAATTGTTACAAGGGATCTTATGTAAACAATCTTGCTGAAGAACTCAAAAAGAAAAAGTCCGAAGAGTACAAACACAAAGAAGGTATAAAGGCTATTAAAACAAAGCTAATTCCTGACATGACTGATGAGCAACTAGATGGTCTCATATTTGAAATTAAACAACTGTTAGAAAAAAAATTTGATGCAATAAAAGCTTTTGCATTAGATGCAATACTTAAGGGAATAAAGAAAGACCTAAAGGACTTTGGGGTTATACACAATTCATGGTTTAAGGAATCAACCTTGTTTGAGCTGGGTGAGAATGATCAGTCTTCAATAGAAAATGCAGTCAAATCTCTGGAAGAAAAAAAATATTTATATAAAAAAAATGGAGCCCTATGGTTTAAGTCAACAGATTTTGGAGACGAGAAAGACAGGGTTATTAAAAGAGAAAATGGCCATACAACCTACTTCACCTCTGATATAGCTTACCACTCAAATAAATATGATAGAGGTTATGATCTAATTATTAATGTATGGGGTGCTGATCATCATGGTTATCTACCAAGAGTTAATTCTGCAATGGCTGCTCTAGGAGAAGATATAGAAAAATTTAAAGTTGTTTTTATACAATTTGCTAACCTCTTAAGAAGTGGGAGAAAGGTTTCTATGTCTACCAGAGAAGGTGAGTTTATTTCTCTTAAAGAACTAATTAAAGAGGTTTCTTCTGAAGCAGCTAGGTTTTTTTATATAAATAGAAAAGGCAATCAACATTTAGATTTTGACCTTGATTTAGCAAAAAAAGAAACCAAGGATAATCCCCTTTATTATATACAGTATGCTCATGCAAGAATTTGTAGCGTATTTTCCAAGCTTCAGACAGAAAAGAAACAATACGATGAGTCTGTTGGAAAAGACTTTGTGAGCTTATTAAATTCTGAAAAGGAAATACAGATCATTCAATTACTTTCTCAGTATTCTGAAATATTGAATCGCTCTGCTAATAATTTTGAACCTCATTTGCTTTGTTACTACCTTCAGGAGCTAGCTGCTGGTTTTCATAGTTACTATAACGAACAAAAAGTATTAGTGAATAATGAGGAAGAACTTCAAGCTAGACTTTTCTTTCTCTCGGCTATAAGACAGGTTATTTTTAACGGACTAAAAGTTTTGGGAATTAAAGCACCTGTTTCTATGTAATATCTTTGATAATGAGTAATGCTAGATTAAAAAAATTTCTTGATGAGTTTAATTCAATCTGCGAAAGACACAAAAAAGATCCTAAAACTATTACCATATTAGGAGCTAGTAAAAATCAGGAAATTAGATCAATAAAATGGGCTTTAGAACTAGGAATAAATAACTTTGGTGAGAATAAGCTACAAGAGTCTGAGGAGAAGATAGATACTTTAGGTAATGCTGCCTGTTGGCACTTTATAGGTTCTATTCAAAGCAGAAAAGCAAAGAAGATTTCATCTCTGTTTGATTGGGTACAGACTGTAGATAGAATTAAAATAGCTAAAATCCTTAATGAAAATAGACCAGAATCTATGAATAGGTTAAATATCTGTATACAAGTTAATCCAGACAATGAAAAAACTAAATCTGGGGTAAGCCTAGAAGGGTGTGAAGACCTTATTGAAGAAATACTACCCTATAAAAGGCTTAAAATTCGAGGCATTATGTCTATACCAAAACCTTATAATAACCTTAAACTGCAAAGAGAAGGATTTGCTAGAATCCACTCCTGTTTTAAACAGCTCAAGCAAAAACACCCTCAACTTGATACTCTTTCCATTGGAATGTCAGGAGATTATGAAGCGGCAATAATTGAAGGGTCTAATATGATAAGAATAGGAACGCGTTTGTTTGGAGAGAGAAGTTGAAAAATTCTTTATCAGAGATAGGCTTTATAGGTGCAGGAAATATGGCAACAGCGATAATCTCTGGGTTATTGAGACAAAATTATCCTTTTAATAAAATCTTTGCTAGCTCTCCAGAAGACTCTCACTTAAAGAAATTAGAAAATGAATTCTCAGTTAATGTAACTAGCAATAATAAACAGCTTATAACTTCTTCATCCACGATTATATTAGCTATTAAGCCCAACGTTATGCCTGACGTATTAGATGAAATAAAAGAGCATATTTCTCCTCTGCATAGGATCATATCCATAGTTGCAGGTTACGAACTTAAAAAAATAGAAAGAAGCCTAAGCCAAAAGATCACTCTTTTGAGAGCCATGCCTAACACGCCTGCAAGTCTTGGTCTTGGTGTAACAGCACTAACTCATAACAAGTCTGTAAAAAAAGTTGATGTAGAGGCTGCTGAATACATATTTCAATCTATAGGAATTACTTGCTGGTTAAAAGAAAAAGACTTTGATTTATATACTGCTTTGATAGGTTCTGGTCCTGCATATGTTTTTTATATAATTGAGGCCATGATTAATGCATCTAAAGATCTAGATTTAGAAGAAGATAAGAAGAAGGAGTTAATAATAGAAATGATTAAAGGCTCTAGCTCTTTGGCAAAAATGAGTGACGATGGCCTCGAAACTTTAAGAACCAAAGTTACTTCTAAAGGTGGAGTTACAGAGAGGGCTATTGAGATCTTAGAAGAAAATGAAATGAAAGAAGTTCTTTTAAAAGCCATATCAGAGGGAGCAAAGAGATCTAAACTTTTAGGAGAAGAAAAAAATGAGTGAAGCCTTTTTATTCCTTATTAAAGCAATCTTAGACTTAGTATCTCTAGCCATTCTTATTGCTTTCTTCTTTAGATTGCTGAGGGTAGATTTTTATAACCCTCTAGTTCAAGGGTTACTAAAAATATCCAATATTTTTACTTCGCCGTTCAAATTGTTAATCAAGCCTACTACAAACATTGATTTAACAGGCCTTGTAACTGCTTATTTTTTCCAGGTCTTGGGGTTCTTTTTGATAACACTAGCAGGAAGTTCTTCTTATGAAATTACAACAATGCTTTTATGGTCAGGATTTTCTATTATCCTCATAGGCTTAAATATCACTTGGTGGGTTCTTTTGGTAGGAATAATTATAAGCTGGGTTGCGCCTATGAGCGTTCATCCTGCAGTTAGCCTCCTTAAGCAGATGTCAGAAAAAATTTGCACTCCCTTTAGGTTTATACTTCCGCCAATGGGAGGGTTAGATTTTTCACCTATCTTGGCCTTTCTTCTTCTCCAATTCATCCTTAGAGCAGTGCTGAATTTGTCAGTAGATTTTGGGCTTCCTATTGGCTTGAGTTTAGGAACATAAAAAATATCTCTTTATTTTTTATTCGATTCAAATTTTGAAAAAACTAATTTTTCACTTAGAATAATTTTTGCACCGATTTGATCCAGCTTGCGGGTGCTAAATAAATACGGCTAAAGAGGGGAAAAAGGAACCTGTTTAGCTTTTAGCTGACAGGTTTTTTTATGAAAGATCAAAATAAAATTAAGCCCATGTCTTTTGTATACAAGAGCTCATTTCTATTGGAAAG
>Ga0066836_10001271_pt1 | contig 13169 bp, 14 predicted proteins | sample ETNtaG_18_FD_71568 | JGI IMG/M metagenome (GOLD analysis project Ga0066836, IMG submission 71568) | Marine microbial and viral communities from oxygen minimum zone, Eastern Pacific Ocean - ETNP201302SV91 | ecosystem: Environmental > Aquatic > Marine > Oceanic | place: Pacific Ocean: Eastern...
TTTTTACCCGGAGTATCAGAGCACAATATAACTCTTGCGTTGAATTACACACCTAATTTTAAATCAAGATTAGTCTTGGCTCAAAGCTACCGTAGTCAGGGCTACAATGAAGAAGATATAGAAAACGATGACTTTGGTCATATGCAACGACCATTTACTTCCACCGACATTTCATATGCATATACACACAAGACTAACTCTGGAAGTGGTTTGTTCAATTTGGGGCATTACGGACCTCGAGAAGTCGAATGGATTGCAAAAGTAGAAAACCTGTTCGAACAATCAAACGGTGTGCATTTAAAAATAGATGCTATCTACCCAGATCTTTACACCCGCAACTGGAGTCTCGGAGCTAAAATAAAATTTTAATTTTTTGATTGAATAATGAAAACACAAACTTACAGTTCAAAACTACCACTCTATAAATTTGTCACTTTCCATTTTATCATTCAAGCTCTATGCATATTAATTTTTCAAAGGGTTCACGCTTCTCCGCAGCGCGTGATTTCAACCTCTCCAGCAATCACAGAAATTCTTTTTGCGCTTAGTGTTGGGAATAAGGTCGTGGGGGTTACCGATTTTTGTAGTTATCCAAAAGAAGCCTGCATTCTACCAAGCATTGGTGGACCATTAAATCCAAGCACTGAGACATGGATTTCCCTTAAACCTGACCTTATCATTATTCAGGAAGACAGTGAGATCATTCAAAAACATGCAAATATTTTTAAAATTCCTTCTTTAACAGTATCTGTCAGTAGCCTGAAAAATATTTTGATATCCATTCAATCTATTGCCGACTCCCTTGGGGTCTCTGAAATCGGACGCCAAGTGACAGATGAAATTAAAATAAAAATTAACAACTACCGAATCCAACTCAACCAACTAAAACCACGCCAGGTTTTAATACTTTTGAGTGATACTAATGATCCTAGCCGTGACTTATATGCTGTTGGGAGGGGAACTTTTTTAAATGAACTTCTCGCTATTGCAGGAGGTGAAAACGTTCTCCCTCACACAATGGCTAAGTATCCAAAAATTTCCAAAGAATTTATCATCGCCAAATCACCCGAAATAATCATAGAAATTGGACCAAAGTCTAATCTTTCGAATGAAGGAATCTTAGTTAGAAAGCAAGCTTGGGGAAAGTATCCAACGCTAAGTGCTGTAAAAAATGACAGACTATATTTTATTGGAGCTGATTATATTTTAATTCCTGGTCCCCGCTTAGTAAACATCTTGGATGACTTAACCCGCAATATTCATCCAGAACTATTTTCAAAGCAGCTCATTAAAAATCAAGCTGCCGTAACCCAATGAACTCTCCCATGCTCCAAACTCAAGCCGTAACCTTTTCTTATGACCAGGATACTATTCTTCATTCTATTTCAATAAGTATTAATCCTGGAGAATTTATAGGTGTTATAGGCCCTAATGGTTCTGGCAAGTCCACTCTTTTAAAAATTCTAGGTGGCCTGCTCAAACCAGCTTCGGGTCAATTAAGTTTTAAGGGGAAAAACTATTTAGACTATCAACGAAAACAATTAGCACAATCGATTACATGGGTCCCTCAGGAACACCCAATGGTCTTTCCTTTCAAAGTTTCAGAAATTGTTCTTATGGGACGTCATCCTCATTTATCAGCATTTACTTTCGAAGGTGACGAAGATATTGAAATTGCTAAAAACGCGATGGAACGTACTCAAACTCTTCAATTTGCTCAACGAAGCTTCAACGAGATAAGCGGTGGCGAAAAACAAAGGGTCGTGATCGCTGGGGCTATTGCGCAGGAACCTGAACTAATGATTCTTGACGAGCCCACCTCCGCACTTGACATAAAATATCAAATTCAAATTCTAAATATTCTCAAACAATTAAATGAAAGTAATAAAACGACGATTATTCTAGCAATGCACGACCTACATTTAGCTTCAAAATTTTGCAACAGACTTATTCTTCTTGAAGAGGGCAAGGTATTCAAGGACGGAAAAAGCGAGGAGGTTTTACAAAAAGAACATATTGAAAAAGTTTACGGAGTAAAGGTTCACTTAATTCAAGATCAAAACGGAAGCATCATTATTTCACCCGACACGTTGTGTGCACAATGAACATTAATATAATAAACCGAAAGCAATATACTGGAGTTATTTTTTTATTTTTTTTATTTTTTATTTTCACTATTTCTATCACTCCATTGATTGGATCAGTACAAATCAATCTAGAAAATGCTTTCTCAAGAAACTTGAAATTTAGCGACAACGTTGATGCAAATATATTATTTCTAGCTCGCATCCCCAGAATAATTTTAGCAGCACTCACCGGGGCGGCCCTCGCAGTAGCAGGTGCGGTATTCCAATCACTTCTGCGTAATGATCTAGCAGCTCCATTTACTTTAGGGGTATCAAGTGGAGCAGCCTTGGGGGCAGTTATAGCAATGAGTATTGGATTACCACATGCGATAGCAGGAATACCAACCGTTCCAATTGCTGCTTTCCTGGGTGCTTTAGGTGCAATTACTCTAGTTTTTTCTTTAGCTAGAACTAGATCTGGAGAGTTTCCAACGCCTGTACTTTTACTTGCAGGTGTAACAGCAAATTTCTTTTTTGCAGCTTTAGTCATGTTAATTCATTACTTATCTGATTTCACACAATCATTTAGGATAGTACGCTGGTTAATGGGTGGACTGGATATCACAAGTTATAAAACACTTATATCAATCTCTCCTATGATTTTTGTTGGATTTGCTGTCCTTATGCTTTTCAGCCGAGACCTTAATGTCATAAGCACTGGAATTCAATCAGCAATGAGCCGGGGGGTGGAAGTTATTAAAGTTCAAAAAATAGGATTCATAATGGCCTCACTCTTAACCGGAGCAGTAGTGGCTTTGAGTGGACCGATCGGTTTTGTAGGTTTAATTGTACCACATATAGTTCGTTTAATAGTTGGCCCTGATTTAAGAATTTTATTACCAGCGTCGATTTTTTTTGGAGCCAGTTTTCTTGTTATATGCGACACCTTGGCGAGAACCATTATGGCCCCAACAGAAATACCTGTCGGTATTATTACTGCTATGCTTGGAGGGCCTTTTTTTGTGTGGCTTTTAAAAAGGTCTAAAAACTAAAAGGACTAAGCTTAAAATAATATTATTAAAATAAAGAGAGCTCTTTAATGCCCAAACAACCCCCAACTGACCCAAAAAAAAGAAAAGGACTTATTATTGTCAATACAGGTGATGGAAAAGGAAAGTCCACGGCAAGCTTTGGTTTAGCTCTTCGAGCCGCAGGCAATAAAATGAATGTTTTTATCATGCAATTTATGAAAGGTCCTTGGAAATCTGGTGAGCGAAAAGCACTTCAAGAACTGGCTGATTACGTTGAATACGAAGCTATGGGCGATGGATTTACATGGGACACGGAAAACACAGAACAAGACAAAAAAACAGCACGAGCAGCATTTAAAATAGCTAAAGAAAAATTAATGAGTGGAAAATATCAGATGATTATATTAGATGAAATAAACTATGTTCTAGATTATAAATTTTTTCCACTCGACGAATTTCTAGAAACACTAAGAAACAAGCCTAAAGATGTCCATGTGGTCTGTTCCGGGCGTAATGCTAACGAAAAACTAATAGAAATGGCGGATCTGGTCACAGAAATGCGACTCATCAAACATCCCTTCGAAGAGCAAGGGATCCCAGCACAAAAAGGAATTGAATTCTAGTGAACGCTTTTTCTACAAACCATACTAATAGACCATTAAAAGTAACATTACTATTTTCGTTATTTTTGCATGCCACAGGTTTTTATATTTTCTCGAATATCCCTTTTAATTTAGCATCAAGGTCTCCCGATGCAGTTCCAATTAAAGTCACCGTTATCAACCAAAAAAAAGAAATACACTTAGCAAGCATGAGCAATTCCCCTGAACAAAAACAGCTTCAGTCAGTCCACTCGCCTAAATTAATTTCCACTGAGTTTAAAGAAATAACGACTAAGAAACCAACTCCAATTTATAAAAACAAACACCTATTAAATCCTATCCAGAAAAATAAAAAAACAAGAAACCCTATAGCTGTTAATCGAATCCAATTGACTTCAAATCATAAGCAATCGACCTCTCGAATAAACTCTCAAAATTTTTTTAGAAATGAAGTTTCAACGATAGTTCCTCGCTTTCCCGAAAAAAATTACGATATAAAAAACAAGGTGACTTATTCTCCAACATCAACAAAACATATAGTGACATTTCAAAAAGTAATTCTATCTGAAACTGTTAGAAGTCGCAGTAGTTCAAATTTTAAAATTGATGGTCTTCAAGATTCAAACCCTACTTTTATGTATAAAAGCGATACAAATAAAAAAAATTCCACGTTTTCACCTTATGTACGAAAAGTCTCTCATGCCCAAGGTTTAAGCGGAGGATCTATTAATTCTTCGCAAATCACAACTATGGTAAAAGCCACTCCCCCATCTATAAATTCCTCTTCATTAGATTTAGGAGAGCTACGTCGTGGTTTTCACAAAAAAATTTGGCAGAAGGTTGCAAAGGCAAAATATTATCCGAGGGTAGCTCGTAAAAGCGGTTTTGAAGGAGAACCGATAGTCACATTTACTCTTGGAAGCAAAGGTGAATTAATCGACTTAAGGTTAATCGAGTTTTCTAGCTATCAATTACTAAATGAAGCAGCTTTAGAAACTGTCCGGCGCGGAATTCCATATCCATCGATCCCAAAACCACTTGGAAGAGATTCTATTTCATTTAACCTTCCTATATCATATGTTTTAGAGTAGTTTAGATATAAACAAACTGAAAGACAGACACGGCCAAGCATAAATAAATGGAGCTTTTGTGAAACAATCTAATTTTTTTATAATTCTGACAGCGATTTTTCTATTTCTTATAAGCTCTTGTGCGCCCAAACCTACTAAAAAGGTTCCCATAGAGTTCGAAGCTGGACAAAAATATTTCCATCGAGTTTGTGCAAATTGTCATGGCGTAGATGCACTTGGTAAGAACACAAAAGCACCAGGACTTATAGACCCTGAATATCTACCTGAAAATTTTTCTGATGAAGAATTTTATCAGCAGATTGTTGAAGGTTCTAAAAAAATGCGCTCGCAGCGCAACAAAGTATCCGATACTGAAATCAAAGAAATTATTAAATATCTACGATATTCTCAAAAAATTGCTGATCTGGTGGTAGAAGAAGATGACCCAGAAAATGATGACGAGAAATAATGACTGTCATCTACCTCATAAATATTGACAGCTATATTATTTTTGGATAGATTAACCCGCTTCTAATCTATTTTCCCCATTCGACCAGCAACCGATTCAATGGAGTAATTTAATATGACCGGCAAAGAAAATTATATTCAAAAATTATTTGCAGACCGTCTTGGTGGAAATAAATTCGGCAAAGACACTAAAATATATAAGTTTGAAAAAATTAAACGTGCGAAACGTGCTGCAATGGATGCAAATCCAAATAAAGATCTTTTTGATTTAGGTGTCGGTGAACCTGATGAAATGGCTTTTCCAGGTGTGATCAAAACACTACAACTAGAAGCTGAAAAACCTGAAAATAGAGGTTACACAGATAATGGAATTGAAGAATTCAAAGTAGCTGCTATAAATTATATGGATAATGTTTTTGGTGTTAAGGGCCTTGATCCTAACAAACATGTAAACCATACAATTGGTGCAAAGCCTGGACTCGCTATGCTGCCGTCTATCTTCATCAATCCCGGAGATATAACTTTAATGACTGTTCCAGGATACCCTGTAATGGGAACTCACACTCAATATTTAGGTGGCGAAGTCATTAATTTACCTCTCACCAAAGAAAATAGTTTTTTACCTGATCTTAAGTCAATCACATCGGATATTGCAAAAAGAGCCAAAATCCTCTACTTAAATTATCCTAATAATCCTACAGGTGCTAACGCTACTCAGGCATTTTATGAAGAGGCGGTTGATTTTGCCAAAAAAAATGATGTTGTTGTTGTACAGGATGCTGCTTATGGAGCATTAAATTTTGATGAAAATCCAAGCAGTTTCCTATCTATTCCAGGGGCCATGGATGTGGGAGTAGAACTTCACTCTCTTTCAAAGTCATATAATATGACAGGATGGAGGATTGCATTTGTGGTTGGTAATGAGTTAATAGTTAAAGGTGTTGCTCACGTAAAAGATAACATAGACTCTGGCCAGTTTGCGGCCATTCAAAAAGCAGCAATTCATGCTCTAGAGCACCCAGATATTACTGAAACAATTCTTGAGAAATATCGCCGCAGATTAACAAAGCTAGTAGAAACCTTAAACTCACTAGGTTTTGATGCAAGCATGCCAGGTGGATCATTTTTTCTTTACGTAGAAGCACCAAAGGGTGTAAAGGGTGGACAGCGATTCAAATCAGGTGAGGAATTCTCACAGTACCTTATTAAAGAAATGATGATATCGACCGTCCCATGGGATGATGTAGGAAACTTTATACGATTTTCTGCAACCTTTGCAGCTAAGGGCCCCGAAGAAGAAAGTCGTATAATAAATGAAATTAAAAATCGATTATCCTCCGTTCAGTTTGAATTTTGACCTCTTGCGATTTACTAAAGAGTTAAATTTATAAAAACTGGGGATGGAAAAGATGCTCTTAAATTAGAGGTTATTTACTCTTAATCTAAAACCTTCCTTATTGATTTATCCAATGCAATGAAACAGACAGCCTACATTGCAGTCGGATCAAACATTGGCAATCCACTCCAAAATTGCACTGAAGCGATTCACAAAATATCAAAAAATGATTATATAAAGATCACATCCAAGTCATCGTTTTATCAAACCTCACCTATTGGCCATATTAAGCAAGAGTGTTTTGTTAATTCTGTAGTTAAAATTAATACTTCTTTAAATCCTGAAAGTTTACTCTCTTATCTATTAGGCATAGAAACTGAGATGGGAAGAGTTAGAAAAGAAAAGTGGGGGCCTAGAATTATAGATTTAGATCTATTATTTTATGACAGTCTTATATTAAACAAAGAGGCAATCACCATACCTCACCCTGAAATTCAAAAACGAAATTTCGTTTTAATACCACTATGTGAAATAGCAGGAAACTTAATCCATCCTAACTTAAAAAAGACCATCAGAGCTCTTCTTAAGGAATCAACCGATGACTCAACAGTTGATAAGTTAAGTAGTGACATGTAAATCATCAAGGTAGATTGTTTCTACAGAGGCTAAAGCCTGAGTCATAAGTTTCTCCCATGGATACAATCTCTCATCTGATTCTAAATATTTTATTTTGCTACGTGTGGTCGGATGATTAGGCATAAAAACAGAACAACAATCGGGTTGATCCTCTATGCTAATCTCATAAGTACCTATATTTTTCGCATTGATTATTATTTCTTGTTTATTCATCCCTATCAAAGGACGGAAAACGCTCATTGGAGTAACACATGATACTGCCGCAAGGTTTTTTAAAGTTTGTGAAGCAACTTGTCCAACAGACTCACCGGTAACAAGTCCATGACAATTATTCAACTGGGCTAAAGCTTGGGCGATTCGATACATCATTCTTCTATATAAGACAACTCGGTTTATATCATGGCAGTTATCTCTTATTGCCACTTGAATATCTTCAAATGGAACAACAAATAGTTTCCCACCACCCTGATAGCGATTAAGAACTTGTGCCAAGCGAACAACCTTGTCATAACCGCCACGACCAAGAAAAGTTCGGTTATCAAAGAAAACACTATGAACACGGCAGCCCCTAGTCATGAGTTTAAATGTTGATACAGGACTATCAATACCCCCCGATAGTAAGCTAAGAACCTGTCCGGAACTACCTACTGGCAATCCACAAAGTCCAGAGACACGGTTATCAAAAACTATAGTTTCCTGAGGCCCGATTTCAACTTCAAGAATAAAGTCAGCGCGATTAATATCAACTGAAAGACCTTTAAAGGAAAGAGCTTCCATAATTCGACCCCCCACCTCAAAATCAAACTCTTTAGATGTGATAGGAAAAGATTTATTAGAACGTCGCGTTCTAACACAAAACTTGAGCTGTCCCAGGCTTTCAAGTTTTTCTTGAATCAAATCAATACCAAGACTTGCGATTTTATCAAAGTCAGGTTCAATCGAGTTTCCCACGCTTATGGAAGATATTCCAGGAACAGATTTTAGATGAGCAGTACATTTTTCTGCATCAACCAAGTTCACACGGCCAAGGATACGCCCATGAATTTTATTAATTTTAATATTTTGAATACCGTTTAGAGCGAAACGAATATTTTTGACAAGTTGATTCTCAAAGTGCCTTCGGTTTCTACCTTTTAGGCCAATCTCATCGTAACGAATTAAAAGAGTTCTTGTTTCCATCAATTTTCAATGGTTGTTTTACTAAAGGTTGGATATAAACTTTTATAGGCACAGGAAAACTCTTCAAGAAATACATCAATATCCTTAATCGTATTATTTCCAGAAAAAGAAATCCGCAAACTGCATCGTGCTTCCTCTTCAGATAACCCTATTCCCACTAATATTTTTGATGGTTTCTTTGAGCTTGCGCTACAAGCGCTCCCTAAGCCAACAAAAATACCTTTTGCCTCCAAATGATGTAAAAGGACTTCACCTTCTACCGGAGGAAAACTAAAGTTAACAATAGAAGGAGATTGTCGTTTCGGGTCATCAACCTCTAGTGAATTCAAACGAATATTTAGTTCTGGAATACGGTCGCTCAATTCATACAATCCATGAACCAATCTATTTTTGAGAATTTTGTAGTGTTCTTGCATTTCATCAATTCGCTCAGAAGCAATTGAAATTGCTTTTGCCATCGCGCGAATCAACGGTACAGGGGGAGTTCCAGAACGAACTCCATTCTGCTGGTGGCCGCCATGGATAATAGGAGTTAGAGATAGTTTCGAGTCATAAATTAATAGACCTATGCCTTTGGGGCCATGAATTTTATGGGCAGATAGTGAATAACCGGATAAACCAGGCCACATATCTGAAAAAATCTTTAAAATACCAACTGCTTGAACTCCATCCATAAAAAGTCGAGTATCCGGCGCTTTTGCACATAGAGCATTATAAACTGCAATAGGGTCATTAACCGTTCCTAGTTCATTATTAACATGAGATAGACACAAAAGTTTTGAGCGATTATCAGAGAGAATGGAAACATCATTCAAGTCTAGGCGGCCTTCGGTTTGATATTCAAGCATGCTAAACGGATCGTTTCCAAAAGAGCCAAGATATTCTAGCGTTTCTCTGATACTAGGGTGTTCTAATCCAAGATAAGCAACTTTTTTATCTGGGAAACAACGTCCTTTAATAAATAAATTATTTGATTCACTGCCACCACTTGTAAAAATAATTTTATGTGTCGAGGGAATATTTAAAGCAACTAAAATATCTTCCTTTGCACGTTCGATTAATTTTCTTGCATCAAGACCAATTGAATAAATAGCGCTAGGGTTTGCAAAATCGGAGTCCAATGACTCCTTCAGCACATCCATTACTTTTGGAGTAATGGGAGTAGTCGCAGCGTTATCAAGATAAATCATTGTATTACTGTATAATGTGATTGATTATCAGCCTTGGTACGGGGCCATGAGATCTTGATCAACATCTAGCTGATCTAATATTCTTGCGACAACAAAATCAACAAGGTCATCAAAAGATTTTTGTCCTGAATAAAAACCGGGAGATGCAGGTAATATATGGGCGCCTGCCTGATCAAGAGTTAAAAGATTTTGTAAGTGAATAGTACTAAAAGGAGTTTCTCTAGGAACAATAATAAGTTTACGCTTTTCCTTTAAAGTCACATCAGCAGCTCTTTCCACCATTGTTGTTGAAACTCCTGAAGCAATTCGTCCTATAGTTCCCATACTTGCAGGAACCACAATCATTCCATCCGTTCGAAACGAACCACTCGCGATACAAGTATTTATTTTTGAGTTTTTATAGAGAGTTACATTTTGACCTGAGAAGTAAGAAGTTTTTAAATCCAGTTCAAGCTTAAGTAACTCAACTCCACGCTCAGAAATCACCACGTGTAACTCTGAGCGATCTTTAAGAACGTCAAATAATCGCTTTGCATAGCAAGCTCCACTAGCACCTGTAATTGCAAGTATAAATTTTTTCATCTCATGCACTTATTAACTGATGAACATCTTCACATAATTGACTGTGAATATCTTTAATTGTTCCACTACTTTTTATTCTTTTTATATTATTTCCATCAAATGAATCAAATATTTTTTGGACCTGATTGAGGTAATCCAACTTCTCAAACGAACTATGTGACTCACGGGAACTCTCTATTCTAGCTAAGCATTCTTCAGGTGATGCTGTAAAAACATAAGTTCTATCTGGAATTGGTGCAAAATTTTCATTTTCACGGAGAATATTTTTGGGATCTAGTCCCAGGGCTCCTTGATAAGCCGCAGTAGAATAATAATACCTATCCATAAGAACCACCTTATTTAAGTTCAAGGCAGGCACGATATTTTTTTCAACATCCTCCCGTCGATCTTTTATAAACCAAGAAAGCTCCTCTTCCCGAGTCAAATCGCCTCTACCATCACTTAATATTTTTCTGATTTTCTGTCCCCAAATACCATCCGTGGGTTCTCTCAATCGCGTCACAGGTATTTCAAGTGTATTGAGATAAGCTTCCATTTCCCGGCACTGGGTACTTTTCCCAGTACCATCTATACCTTCAAAAACAATTAACCAACCGCGCTCAGGCACAAAAACTCTCCTGTAAATAAAAGTTATAAGGGAGTAATACTACATTATTTTTAAAGGATAATGTTGGCTATTTAAACCAATGAATTCGACAGACAAATTGAAAGGAATAACTTAAGAGGCGGGAGTTTTACAGGTACTTGCCATTTTGTGTATAAATTCTACATCTGGGTTCATAACCATTATTTTGCTTAAACAACCATTGGTATTTAAAAAGAGATCCCCTTTTTTGTTAACCTGAAAAATTCTATCTCCTTTCTTATGTTCAATCTCTGCTGTAAATCTATGACTACGACCCTCAATTACCGTTAATTTCACTTCTTTAGCATATTTCCCTATAGCCTTTTCTCCTAAGTCTTGGTCACATACTTTCGCGATTCCCACCTCAGTCCACAAAGCTGTGCAACTTATCTGTAGTTTATTCAAAGCTGCCAATGATGTCATATATGTTTTGGCAAGGGCCTTAGCTTTATTAGACTCTTGCATCTTAAAAAATCCTCCTACACAAGCTAATACAATAAGTAGCCTTATGGCCCATTTTTTAACCGGAAACTCAATTACCTTGGTGCTTTTAGACGGAACTTTTTTTTTCTTTTTTTTCTTTTTTATAGGCTTATCAAGCGAGTCCTCTTCGGATTGAACCTTCTTTTTTTTCTTTTTCTTTTTTTTAGGCTTATCAAGAGAGTCCTCTTCGGATTGAACCTTCTTTTTTTTCTTTTTCTTTTTTTTAGGCTTATCGGAAGAATCCTCTTCTGATAGAACCTTCTCGTCAATATTTTCTTCAGCCATTGGCAAACCCTAATTCATCTATGTGCTTTTAATTTTCTGAAATTTATTCCAGGGTTAATTAGATTTTCACACAATAAACCAACCCCACAATTTTGAAAAAATAACGTGTAAAAAAAAGTGACAAAAAAACGGAAATAATTCTAAACCCTACTGATATCATATGCAATGGATTAATTCTTTAGCTACTCTTTCCATTTTGCATTGATTGCAAGGGACCCCATTCTAATGCCTCCCATCCTGAGACTAGTTAAAAGATCCAGAGATGGAATAAAAAAAAAGCCCCGAAATACCGGGGGGTAAGGTACGCTTTCAGCACGATCTTCAAGTTTTTGTGGATCATTGCTAAAAGTAATAATGTAATTACCTATGTCTGATCCTACTTGGCAAGGAAAGCTATGTTGCGGAAGGTCACAAAGAATATTATCACTCATCGTAAATTTTTGAGTAACAATGAAACAGCTTTGCATAGTATCAAGATTTTTTGACCTATCGATTAATACTTTTTCTTTTTCACTTGCAATATCCGAATGAACCCCTCCTTCAAGCTCCAATTCATCTATAAGATTACCCCTTGAACCAAACTGTTCTTTAATTTTATCGGCAAGAATTCGGTTAAGACTATTTTTATCAGAAGAGAAATATAAAAAAATATCGCCCCCAGAGCCTGGCACTTCTACATCCTCTATCTCTGTTTCATCCAAAGAGCGAAATCCACCTTGAACGGGGGCATCTGGAGTAATCAAAGTCCAAAGCATGGGACCAAAACCAACGAGTGCAATTATACCGCTGTCTTTATCTTTTTTTGAACTTACCTTAATAGCATCTGGTTTTAATTCGCTGACCATCGCAGGAACCTGTGCACCAATTCGAGCCACATTCATAACAATTAGCGGCAAATCATCAAAGTCGTATACTTGTATTAGCGTGTATCGCTTTGGCGGTTTTAAAACGCCTTCTTGAGCTTGCAATGAAAAGTTCCTTTGGAAAAAAATAAAGTTAATTCATAAAAAAATTATTGCATGGATTCTTTCATACCTTTAAATATTTATCTATCACTTCTTCTCTCAAATTTTCCATTTTGTCAGTCGCAACATTTCTTCCCTTATCTAAAATATAAAAATGCTGGGCAACACGCCGAGCGAAGGGAAGCTTTTGTTCAACGAGAAGAATAGTCATCCCTTTTTCTTTATTCAGACGAATAATTATATCCCCTATTTCATGTACAATGTTTGGTTGAATACCTTCTGTTGGTTCATCTAAGATCAATAACTTTGGGTCTATAGATAATGCTCTTCCAATTGCTAATTGTTGTTGTTGGCCCCCAGAAAGATCGCCACCCCGGCGATGAAGCATTTGTTTTAATACTGGAAAAATTTCAAAAATAAATTCAGGAATTTCACTTAACCCATCCTTACGAGCAAGAAGCCCCACTTTAAGGTTTTCTTCAACACTTAATTGAGTAAATATTTCTCTACCCTGAGGAACATAACCAATACCTCGGAACGCCCTTATTTCTGCGGGCTTTTTAGAAAGATCATAATCATCATATATAATAGAGGAAGAGGTAGTAGGCAAGAGACCCATAATTGATTTTAGAAGAGTGGTTTTACCAACGC
>Ga0066836_10001272_pt1 | contig 13151 bp, 6 predicted proteins | sample ETNtaG_18_FD_71568 | JGI IMG/M metagenome (GOLD analysis project Ga0066836, IMG submission 71568) | Marine microbial and viral communities from oxygen minimum zone, Eastern Pacific Ocean - ETNP201302SV91 | ecosystem: Environmental > Aquatic > Marine > Oceanic | place: Pacific Ocean: Eastern...
CCGATGATAGCAAGTGAGAACATTCTGAGTCCAATGGTCAGGGAGGCATGCAATTCAGATCTTCATGGCCGATATGCCGAGGGCCTTCCTGGGAGGCGCTACTACCAGGGGTGCTCTGATTTCGATACTATCGAGGAACTCGGGATCTCTTCTGCCAGGAGGGTTTTCAAATGCGAGTTCGCCAATATACAATCCACATCCGGCACGAACTCAAACATGGGTGCCCTAAAGTCGATATCAAGACCCGGGGATAAGATAACAGCAGTCTCTACGGCCGACGGCGGTCACATCTCACACGCTAGGATGGGGGCAGTAGGTGTGCGCGGGCTCGATTTGTTCACCTATCCTTGGGATGAAGATAGGATGGAGCCTGACATAGAAGCATCATTGTCACTGATTAGGGAAACTGAGCCAAAAGTTGCACTTTTTGGGCAATCTGTGTTCCTCTTCCCAACTCCGATAAGAGAGTTAGCAGATGCCGCCCACGAAGTAGGGGCCAAGGTAATGTACGACGCAGCTCATGTACTCGGCCTGATAGCCGGGGGCAAGTTTCAGGACCCACTAAGGGAGGGTGCCGATGTAATGACAGGCAGCAGCCATAAGACATTCCCCGGGCCTCAAGGCGGCTTCGTCCTCTCGGATTCGGATGACGAAAAACTCCATCGATCGCTCAATAATGGCATTTTTCCAGGGGTATGCTCATCCTACCACCTCCACCATGTCGCAGGCAAAGTCGTCGCACTCTCAGAATTCGAGGAGTTCGGCGATAAGTACTCCTCGGATATCATCTCTAATGCCAAGTCATTAGCAGAGTCACTTGCTTCAGAGGGATTCGATGTGATCGCCGAAGAAAGAGGCTACACTGAGAGCCATCAAGTTGTTACAAGACACGGAGAAACCGACTCCGGAGCGGGTAAAAGGGCCGCCGAAACCCTAGAGTCAGCTGGGATAATTACCAACATGAACATGCTTCCGGGCGATACCAAGGCCCTCTCGCCAAGTGGATTGCGCTTGGGAACCCCAGAGCTGACAAGACTGGGCATGGGGAAGTCTGAGATGCAGGAAATCGCGCGCTTCTTCTCACGCGCCCTTTTGAAAGAAGAATCCCCCGAGAGCATAAGGAAGGAAGTATCTGAATTCAAATCAGAATTCCAATCAGTAGGTTATTGCTTCGAGTCAGGGGATGCTTACCCTGGTCTCGACTGACACCCAACAAACTAATCAACGTAGGTTGCTAGGAATTGTCGTGAAATCAGATAGGTTTGGCGCAATATCCCTCGCCATACTGTTACTCTTATCCGGTTGCATGGGCAATGGTGGGGATTCAGAATCGATGGAATCAGACTTGGAATGCGATAATGAAAGCGATCAGAGCAGATGCATAGATGACGAAGTTACCGAAGGAGAGTGCATCGCCACTCAGGTCTACACCGGCGAGTTCTGCAGAACCATGCTCCCCCCAGACCTCCTCTCTTTCGGAGAAGAATCAATTTTGTTAGTCGTCGGAGAAGAAATGCATTCTTTGACACCTAGCTTCATTGGAGACGCACCCAGTCAATGGTCCATCAGCCCAGGCCTGCCGGAGGGAATTTCACTAGATTCGTCAAATGGTATCATTTCAGGCACCCCAAAAGACGAATCCGAAAGAACGACCTACACCATAATCGCATCCAATCCAGCAGGGAAAACATCGAAGGACATCCACATTGAGGTCGTACCGACACCCATCTACTCAATCTCTTACCAGACTTCTTTGCTATCCTGCCAAATCCACAGTTATTGTGACATAGCACCGAATGAGGTATCCGGAGGAATCCCAACCCAATGGACGATAGCCCCATCCCTGCCAAGCGGCTTGGTGCTATTGGAAAATGGCTCAATATCCGGGTCCCCGACAGCCTTCAGTAGTACAAACCACACAATTACTGCCAGCAATTCCGGTGGCAGCGCCTCTACGTCTTTGTTGGTTTCAGTTCATTTCCCACCCCCCAATTACATCGATTACGGTTTGAGCGAATTCATTTTCACCAAGGGGTCAGAGATACATTTTCCTGCAATTTCTCCCACAGGTGAAGAATTAGAGTGGTCGGTAGAGCCCAAACTGCCCCATGGCCTGTCGCTTGGGGGTTCTGGGGAGTTAGTCGGAAACCCTCAAGAGGTATCAGAATCCACAATTTACTCTATTTCCGCGTCTAATCCCAGTGGTACTGTAACAAAGCTCGTAATTATCCAGGTCATTGACCTTCGGGTCATGGAATTGAGATACAATCCCGATGAAGTCACATTGTTTACCGGCGAATCACTTTCGATGCTCCCTAGTTGGGATGGCGGGACGCCCGAGGATTGGGAAATCTCCTCCGATCTCCCTCAGGGATTATTCTTCAACACATCAACCGGGGAAATCTCAGGTACTGCATCAGAAAACCCCTTCTTTTCTCAGAACACGATCTGGGCCAATAACAGCGGCGGCTCCGAATCAACTTCAATTTCAATTAGGGTAATCGCTAACCCCCCTTCCGAGATCAACTGGGAGTCGCAAGAAATCGCACTGAGCTCCAATGAGAGCTATGTCATCGAATCATTCTACGATGGCCCCGCGATTGAAAACTGGGAGGTAAGCCCAAGCCTCCCCCTCGGGCTATACCTATCAGAAGGACAAATATTGGGGACCCCAACAGAAAGGACGGACTGGGAGGAGTACGAGATTTGGGCCAATAACAGCGGCGGCTCATCATCATCCAGAATCTGGCTCGCAGTGCATGACATCTCAGCCGACCAGTCAGACCTTGCCATGGGAATTGGCCAGACGGAATGGGGGGGTTGGCCATCCCCAATATTGCCAATAGGCGAGTGGGCTTTCCCAGTTGGATTCGCGGAGGGGGCTTACGGCTCCTCCATTCCGGTAATTTCTGCAAGTCATGTAGGGAAGGGGAAGATGCTCGGTTATGGCCATGAGGGCTGGGTCGACGGACAAGGGGAAAAGGAGACAATGTTCTCCCTTATGGCGGTCGAATGGACTTGCGGGTCCAACGCCATCATTGGTTTGGCATACGGGGCAGGTTTTGATGATTTCAAAGATGATTTAGAGGAAGAGGGGCACACCGTCATCAGCTCTGTCACTCCTGACGACCTCAATGGACTCGAATGTCTCCTGGATGAGTTTTGGAATGGACACGACGACAATGATAACCAGAAAATCACTCAATTCGTTCTTGGAGGGGGCGGTTTGGTAATGGGGGGGCATGCCTGGTATTGGTCATACTCAAATCGCGACGTTTCCCACAATTACCCGGGCAACAAGATCGCCAAGACCACAGGCCTATTCGTTTCCGACCAATGGGGCTACAATCAAGTAGAAATCGCAGAGTCGCCCCATCCTTTAACCCAGCCCAGAGCCGCTATAGAGGCGATATTGGAGGACAGGACTGGCAACTTATCGCTCCAAATAGAAGATGCCGTCGTTGCCGACTCCACCTTGTCATCTTGCACCCAGGTTGTCTCACTAGACTTCCATTCCTTCTGGGGTCCTCTGAGGGATGTCGTTAATCTCACGGGATGGACTGTAATTGAATACGGGACGTTGTGGCAGGACATTGGGCACAACATGGGGGATGATCCCGTTGCAGATACCCTTCTCAGGGTCGAGGCGGCAATTACCCAAGGTCTACCTGCTAGCGAACTAACCGCTCACCCGGGGCACTCAGAGTTTCCCGGCTCCGTACCTAGCAATGCCAGCCGCGTATCACTCTCCGTGTCCATAGATGGGAACCAAAGCGGACTCCCATCAGAATTCGGCTACTCTGGTGCAAGGAGCCATATCAGGATGTCTACTGGCCTATATGCCGCTCCCGGAGATGTCGTTTCAGTCACTGTCCCAAACGAAATCGTTGATTCAGGGACACTTGTCCTCGTCGGGGCCCACAGTGACAAGCTCTGGCACAAAGAGCAGCTGCACAGGCATCCTGAAATCGTTAGGTGGTGGGACGTGGACTCAACCCAGTTAGAAGTTGGGAACGCATTTGGTGGACTCATCTACATCGCTATTGAAGCAGGCTCATCCATTGGGGTCTTTGATGTGACCATATCGAATGCTGTGAGGTCACCAACCTTCTTCCTAGGAAAAACTGGAATTGATACTTGGATAAATCAAGAGAGAGAGCAGCTAGCGCCGTGGTCGGAAATTGGAAGCGATCAGTTCGTTCTTACTGTCCCAAGTCACGAGATAAGGAACCTCGATGATCCTGCTTCCCTGATGGGCTGGTGGGACCAAGCTCTGATTATGGAGCACGAGCTTTACGGATTCACCCCTTGGCCAAGAGTCGAGAGGGCAGTCTTCGATGCCCAGATTTCTGCAGGGTGGATGCACTCAGGCTATCCATTCATGGCTCACGATCTAAGCGTACCTGACGTTCTCGACCTGGATCACATTAGCCAGGAGGGGGATTGGGGCATGTTCCACGAATTGGGGCACAACCACCAGTGGATGCCCTCAACACTCCCTGGAACCACTGAGGCCAGTTGCAACTTCGCAAGCGTCTACCTGATGGAGGACCTCGTTGGAATTCAAGGTCACAATGCCATCGACCCCCAGCAGCGTGACGCTCGAATGCGAGCCTACTTCGATAACGGCTCAAATATTGAGAATTGGTCAGTCTGGACCGCATTGGACACTTACTTGATTGTGAAGGAGGAATGGACATGGGAGGCGATCACTTCCGCCCTAACCGTCTACTATAGCCTGCCCCCTTCAGAAGTACCAGACACCGACGAGGAGGAATTCAATGCCTGGGTTCTGCATATTTCCAATGCGACCGGGTACAACCTTGCGCCATATCATGCTGCTTGGGGTTTCCCCATTACGGATGCCACATTCAACTCCCTGGGCCACCTTCCTGTCTGGGTCAACGATCCACTTAGGGGGGATTACTACAGCTATGGGGCGATTCTCAGGGAAATCTATTCGCCTAGTCCGTCGGGTGCGACTACGACGACAATTTCATGGGAGACTTATGATAATGGCACTGACATAAGTCTGACCTTGTTCTATGGTACAAGCGATGGGGGAAATCAAGAATCTAATTGGGATAACAGCGTTTCAATAGGGGGCACATCAGTGGGCAACCATACTCAGGAGCTCACCGGACTAAATTGCTGCGGAACAACCTACTTCGCTAGGATTCAGGCAACAAACGAAGCAACAGAGTCATGGTTCGGTCCAATTTCTTGGACTACCGATTACCTCCCAGATTGATCCATCGATTTTAGAAGGTTCTCCAGTGTGATTCTTGGTGCCTTCTTCTCTATGATAGAAGCGATGGGAATCCACATGAATGTATGCCCCAGGGTCACGGCAAAGGCTGGAAAAACAGCAAGCCTTGCCCCATCTAAAATTATGGCCGCAGCTCCGAGAACTGCAAAGTGAGCGACATAAATCGTCAATGACAGCCTTCCAGCAGGTTCTAAGAAGCTCAATTTGTCACCTAGCGCTGGATCACCACCAGAATTCTCATCGCCCTCGAGAAGCATCATCACTAGCATTACCATGCAGCCAGAGACTAGCAGGAAAGGAAAGCTAGCAGGGAAGAATGTCAGTACTGCATCACCAGATGTCAATGCCCAATCCCTCTCCTCGACGATCGCTGCAACAATAGTCAGAGCCGATAATGCCAATCCAATTCCAATTAGATTCTTCCTGAGTCCTGGAGAATTCCTCAATTCGTGTAGAATGCTACCAATTAACACGAAGAACAACCAAGGAAGTGCTGGGTACGTTCCATTCAGGACCAGCCTCTGCAGCCATTCGTGAAATCCTACAGAATCCACTCTCTCGAACCACCCCAGCTCTTGCCCAGAGTGTGCTCCTAGGAAAAGTGGAACAATCCCAAGAGCAACCGCCAGTGAAACCCTATTTGTGAAATTTAACCTGACTAGAATTGGCGTAAATATTGCTGAAATCGCCAACAGTGTCAGCACCCCTGGTGTGTGCCATTCGAATCTGCCCCCCCTATCCACGTTCAATAACAGGTTAACCAAAATCTGACAAAGTGAAAGCAATACGACACGCGGCGCTATCCATCCAAACCATTCAGAAGCAGAGTGGCCCTCCTCGAATCTCCTGATGGAGCTCCTATACATGCCCCATCCAGAGATTGTCACGAACATCGGTGCGGCCATCCCGCCAAATGCGGCAGCAACAAAGGCTGCAGGGTGGCCAACTGTCACCCCCTCCGGGGGTATGATGGCCGCAGTGTGCACCTCGACCATGCACAGGATAGCAACAGCGCGCATCCTGTCAACGTGTCTCAGCCTCAAAACGACCGGCCCCGTTGCACTTGAAACACCCGTCCGCCATAAGGTGGGTCATCGAGATCAATGCAAAATTCCGAATTCAGAGGTCCTACTCGTCTTCGGATTCATTGGTCTCGTGTAGGGCAGAAGAGAAGCCCTCTTCCTCCTTCCCTTTTTCGGCGCTCATTTCCATAAGCATCTCCCTTGTGCCATATACGACTCCTGCTATTCCAGCAACGTACAGTAACAGAGTGACAATCGAGATTATGGCCAGTGATCCTCCAACGCTACCGCCGAAGTTGGTCCACCCCATTGGCCCCAGGTTGTCCGTCACGGCATCTCGGAAGTCGCCAGCCTGTTCATCGTTAATCTCGGATGAGGTTCTGATTACGAAAACTGGTTGAACGTCATTGGAACTGAAATCAGGATCCATGAAACCAACTCCCCTGGTATCCAGGTAGAACGTAACTTCGACGTCAGCGTACATTATTGCATTGGACATGGGCTCCACCTTCATGTCTAAGTCAGCCCCCAGGTAAACTGGAAGCGCACCCGGCATCGCATCAACGAAAGTTGCAGAGCTGACCAGCTTCCCCTGTATCTGGTTCTTCGCCGGATCAAGAGTTACGCTATGATTGACCATGTCAATTCCCTTGTGAGTAGTCTCCTCGCCAACTACGGAATCGGCTATTGAATAACCGATCAGATTCAGGCTGAATGATTCGTCGGCATCTGCTACTCCACCAACAGTGCCAAGTAACGAGGTTTTGTTGTTGCCAACGTGATCGGACAGGAGTCCCAGAGCTGCGGTTTCTCTGTGAGGTGCCCTCCATGGGAGGTGCTCAGTCATTCCGTAAATCTCACCCCCTGTTGCACATGGTAGGTCAAAGCCCAAGAAAGTTCCATTTGCAGTGTAGTCGTAATCACAAAGGCCATCTTCGTTCGAGTTGATGTAACCCTCAGAGATTCTCTCTCCAGGGCCCCCATCAGGAGTTATACTGATCCTGTATACGGACCGGTCACCAGTACTGATGCCCCCGGACCCGTAATAAGTGTCATTGGTTTCTAAGCTAACCCAGGAGAATCTGCCGAAGTAAGCATTTACCGCGTCATCCCAGCCGAATAGCCAGTTGTTAATCGATTGAGTGGTGAATGGCTCATTACCTGTAACGAAGTTCAGCAGAACCGGCATCACCGTGTCGAAGTAGAAGTTCCTGACCCAGTCCCTGAGGGCCTGAGCAGAGGCAACATCAATCCCGTAGAGGTTAGCAACAAACGCATCGTTCCAATCATACTGGACCCCGTTGGCGTCAGGCAAAGTCTTGCCTGAGAGCTCACCGTACATGAAAGCAGCAGAGAAAGCGCTCTTGACCCCTACATTTGGGTCATTGAGGATAAAGTCTGCTTGGCTAGTGTTCAGCTGCACGGTTCCTGCGAAGCTTCCACGGTTCAGCCCTATGGGGAGGTATTCCCCAGTTAGCGGATCCATTCCACCGAATCCCGATAGCCACCAGTCGCTCGACGTCATGTTGCCCGCGTTTTGACCAGCAAGGAAAGTCTCGAATGCGTTTGGATCTCCAGTTACCCCTAGTCCGACCCAAGGCTCAACGTATGCAGCAAAAGCTCCCACCTGTAATAGTGGAACTTGCGGGTAAACTACGCTTACAGCGCCTAGGTCCATAGGTACTGCTTGCAATGGGAGCAATAGGTAGACGACCATATTGGGAAGCGGTATTCCAGAGATCTCGTTGTAGCCAAGTATACCAGTCGCTTCATCGAAAAGAAGCCTCTCAATATCATAAGTCACCGAATCGAAAGTGACTGGCGCGATGTCCAATCCAGATGCAGCTTGGAAGCGCTCCCTCAGTAATGGAGTCTCGTTAGTGAGGTCAGCTGTCCCCAATCCCCCGTTGCTAAGGAAAGTGCTCCCTGCAAGCGCATATACGGCCCAGTCAATATGGGTCATCGTAACAGGGTCCGCGTCTGAGTAACCGTACAATTGGGCCCTCATAGGAGTCGTGGTTGGGCTTGGCTCACCCATTCCAGCCACAAAAACCGGACCTAGGTCGCAAGTAAGTGCTATGCAGAATCCAGTTGGTTCCACCGCTTCCTTCATAATCGTTCCAGCAATTGTGCTGAAGTCAGGGTCAACCACTCCGGCTCCACCGGCTGAAGCGTTCCAGTTGGCATAAGCACCGTCGAGAACGGCTGCAGGGGCCATAGCATCAGCAGTTCCAGCCGGCAGGCCAAATGCCATCTGGATCTGTTGGGAGGCCCCGGCAATAGTGGCGTTGATTTCATCAGCAGCCCAAATGCTTGGGACCCTGTTAGCTAGGTCGAACTCAATCATGGCTGTAGCGAACATGGCCTTGGCGAATATCTCGCCGTATTCCACTCCGTCTCCCATCCCACCAATCCTCTGTGTATTCCAGAGGATGTTGATCTGAGAGACGTCAGTGTGCTCAGAGACGGAGTCGTGAATCATTCCAGAGTCATCGGTCCAAGTACATGTCTCACACCATTCGAACACATCGTATTCAGAATATGTCATGGTTCCAACAGGATTGTCGAATGCGAGAACCTCCCTGTGTGTAGTCACGTTGTAGATGAACGGGCCGAGCATGTCGTAGGCCGAATCGTAGTCCCCAGACGCGTAAGCGGCCATATCGACTATCGAGTTAGCGAAGTAAGCCCTTTCAGCGGTAGAAGTTTTCCATTCATCGTCGAAGTCCGCTTCTTCGTCGTAGCCCTCTGCTACCGTATCAGATACCCCGTCGGCTATCTGCTCGTCAACAAAAGGAGAGATGATGAAAACGTTAGCCGTCATCATCAAAAGTCCCGAAATTATTGCAATTGCTCCTATTTTATTCGCATCGTCCATGTCTTGCACCCTGCAAACCGAGAAGACAGTCGGAAATAAGCCTTCCACATTGCGATATTATCGATTTTAGACATCACAAGCGTCCAAAACAGTGGGATTTTCCCCCTTAATCCACTCCAAGACAAGGTTCATTTCTCAGTGTTCATAGGGGTGCACCGGGACCCGTAGCTCAGTTGGTTAGAGCGCTCGGCTCATAACCGAGTGGTCATCGGTTCAAATCCGGTCGGGTCCACCATTCTTAATTCACTCAATATTACGCACTTTTTGGGTCCGAGTTGGGCGAACCCTAAAATATGGTTTCAATAGACCGTTTCTCGATGAATGTCAATATTAGGCGCCCAATCCTCATTCTTGCCGTGTACTTCTTCAGTCTGTGGTCTGGTGTTGCTGCGGTGCAGGCCCAGACATCTCCAGACGTTTCCCTCGAGTGCGATCCACCTCCGCCGATGGACGTGTATCCCGGAGCTACTAGGACCTCGTTGATCGCCTGTGAACTTTACAATCCAACAGCAGTTTCCGAGAAGGTAGAATTAACGTATCAGCAGGGAATAGTCGCCGTCGCCGGCCCAGGGTCGGCCACAGTTCCAGGGGGTACTTCCGTAGATATGCTAGTAACTGCTAGGGCTGATCAAAACATGCCCGAGGGGCAGCAAGTGGTAACAATAACCGCTACGGTGACTCAGGCAGGAGGCGTCCCTGTAACGGGAGCTACAACTCCAACAGAGGCCAAAGTAATGATAGTATTCAAGCAGTTCAGCAGACTTAGGGTGGGTTCAGACTTAGCCTTCATCCAACTTAGGCCAAAGGTTGACTATACCTTGGTGTTCAATGTGTACAATGATGGGAATGCAAGGGATAAATTCAACGTAGAGATAGCCAATTACGACGAACTCAATGACGCTGGATTCCAACTCAGCCTTCCACTGGTATCGTCCGAAATAGAGTCGTTAGCACCCGCTGAAAAGTTCAGAGTTCAGATGCGGACCCCCAAGAATCAAGGCTGGACGGACAAATATTTCTCATTGCAGTTCAAAGCTACCTCCGACTATTCGGTCAGGACTGAGGGTATACCGAATTTCGAGGTTCAAGTAATGACGATTTACATCAGAGGGGTCTACCTCCCTGGCTTCGAGCTTGTTGGAACCATGATGATGGCAGCATTGGCGGGAGCAGCCGTGGGCCGTAACACAGTTAATCCGAGAAATGAAGGTGAGGAATGCGAATCAAGCGATCTCGTTCCTCTCGACTCTAGGTTGTTCTGACAGCTCTTTACACCCTCTTAGCCAACGGTTTGATAACTACTGGGCCCGACGTTGGCTCGCTGAGGTGAGGATTTGAGTGACGGCGGGCTACTCCAAAAGGCCTTGGACCAGCAGGAAAATGATTTGGTGGCGGAAGTGGCGACTACCGTCCAAAATGACAGCCAAGAAGCCAGTATCAAAGATGCAATAGTTGCCATTTCTTTACTCGCCGTGCTACCGATCACACTCACTTTCTTTTTCGTAATGTGGTCTCAAATCCACCTACCTTGGCTCATGCCCACTGTTGCTGCCTTATCTCTCGGAGCAATTTGGTGGAAGCTTGGCATCGGTGCCCCTGACTCTGTAGGTGGGGGTGGCGTGAACCAAGCACTCGCATCCTTGGTCATCACTTCATTCGCCGCAGTCCTTGCCGGGCCCGTCATCTTCGGACTTGTCCTAGATGGAGAATTGTCAGTAGGACAAGTCGAGTACAGTGAAGATGGGGAGCAAATATCAGTCAAGCTTAGGCAGAATACCTTGTCTGGAACCGAAGCTGAAGCAACTTACTTGATACAGCAGTCCGGCAAGACACTCTTGACACGATCTGAGACAGTTTCCATAACCAAATCAGACTCATTCGGAGATTATGGCTTATTCACAATCGAGGTTTCAAGCTTCTACTCCGAAAACGCACTACCAGCTAATCCATATTCCCTCACAATTTCAGTAGATGGGTCAGGGGAATGGGTCAGGGACCTGGACTCGGTAGTATTGTCACGTAATGTCACATCTGTCGCCGGCACTGTAGCAGGGGTGGTGAAGAGTGACCCAGATTGCAGCGGGGACGTCAATGATTGTCTAGTTGGAGTTATTTTCACAGGCTGGGCGGGATTGATGGCAAACTCTGGAAATAAGCCAGGAGGCTTGCCATATGCTGATTTCACCCTACAAGCAACACTAATGGAAGGCAGTTCCGTCGCTGTGCAGTTCCCTGCTTTGTCAGTTACCAACACTAAGGCTTCTTGGGATTCAAACGGTGGTGAATTTGGCTCTGGCAGTGCAACTGTCGGTTACGAGGTAGCAACGTCAGAAATTCCTTTGGACGGCTCAGTCTCCGAACCTTCCTTCAATGGTCGTAGCTACATTCCTCGTGCCGACTTCGATTCTCCAGGCGATTATGGCTGCTATTCTTTCATCGTCTCCGTATCCCAGGATGATGGCGCGACTGACGTTTCACACACTTCCTACTACGAATTCACCTCTAGCAACGGCATCGACATATGGAATGATGCCAGTAATTGCTGAATGCCATTTCAGAGAAAACTCACTCTGGGAATATTGATGGTGGTGATTGTCATGGTAATAACATGGGAGAGTTACTGTATAGCGGCAAAGTAAAGCAGGTTTGGAGCACAGATGAATCTGATGTCATCGAATTCAGGTATACTGATCAGATTTCAGTTTTTGATCAAATCATCCCCAGTTTAATCCCAAGAAAGGGCGAATCGCTAAACAGATCATCATGCCATTGGTTTGATTTGGTGGCAGAAGAGGGAATTTGTGACACCCACATAATCGAGATGAACGCACCAGACCGTGTGCTTGCACGACGATTCGAGGTTATCAAAGAGCCCGGAGCAATTCCCAAAGACGCAGAGAACGTCTTCGTTCCTCTTGAGGTAATTTGTCGGCACTTCCTCGCTGGAACTGCTTGGAGGAGGTACCAGAGGGGGGAGGTTTCCTCAGAAAATCTTGGTTTTGGGCCCAATGAGGAATTATCAGAGGGGATGAGATTACCATCTCCCTTCCTGGAGGTTTCAACAAAATTCGAGGCTTTCGATAGAAACCTAGACAGGAAAGAGGCATTGGCAATCTCCAATTTAAATCCCGAAGAGTTGGACGAGATACTAGGAATAGTCCTCCAAATCGACGAACTGATTGATAGGGAAGTCTCTAAGAGGGGCCTTATCCATGTTGATGGGAAGAAGGAATTTGCCCTCGGACCGGGGAGAAAACCCGTCCTGATAGATTCATTTGGCACCCTGGACGAGGATAGGTGGTGGGATGCGGAATCATATTCGGAGGGTGAAGTAGTACAACTCTCGAAGGAATCGGTTCGTCAGCACTACATTGAGACGGGACATCACTCTGAATTGTATGCCGCGAGGGAAGGGGGCAAGGAGGAGCCACCTATACCCGCCCTTCCAGAAGAAATAATCGCCAAAACGGCGGAACTATACTCATCAATGTTTGAGAGATTGACAGGAGATAAATTCTAGCTACTCCTTCCCCTTTCACCTGTGGGATCTCATCATTATGCCACACTTTCTCCTTCCTGCTGATCTTAGGAAAACCAGAAGGTGCCTGAATGCATCTTGAACCCCCCCATCAAAAGTCTCCCCAGATTTAACCGACCATCGCCCAGACTCTATTTCTATCCTCAGCCTTACCGCTTCTTCATTTTCCAACCAGCCAAGCACGCCCGTCTCGTCAATTTCATTTCCATCATCTATCTTTCCACCAATAGAATCTGCAAAACCTCTCGCCATCTTACCTAGTAGGATTAGAAGGTCCGAATCTCCCTCTGTGGATACGAAATCAAGGAGATATCCTATTGCGTTGCCATCCTCGCTGGGGAATCTCCCCAGTCTTTCCATCGAGAGCGAAGAACCCAGTGACCTTGGAGCGCTAGCTCCGTCACCCCATTGGGCACAGCAAAGGAATAGTAAGGTTCCAACGTC
>Ga0066836_10001273_pt1 | contig 13148 bp, 14 predicted proteins | sample ETNtaG_18_FD_71568 | JGI IMG/M metagenome (GOLD analysis project Ga0066836, IMG submission 71568) | Marine microbial and viral communities from oxygen minimum zone, Eastern Pacific Ocean - ETNP201302SV91 | ecosystem: Environmental > Aquatic > Marine > Oceanic | place: Pacific Ocean: Eastern...
CTTCTCAAAATATATATTAGAAATATCTTGTTTATCAAACTTAATAAATAAAGCATTATCCACATAATTTTTATTTTCAAATTTGGTTTTAATTCTATCAAAACTTATAAAGTGTTTCTTATTTGCGCGTGTATAGGAAAAATTAGATGAACTCTCATCAAACAATAATTTTTTTTTGTTTATCTTATTAAAGATAAATAAATTATGAAAATTAAATGAACCATTTATATTCGTAATCATATTATTTTTAAGTTTTGCCCAAAAAGTATAATGGATGTTTTTAGCATTTATTAAAAATCGTTTTAATTTCACAGGTGAATCAATAAGATTTATGTTGGCTCCTTTTGAATAAATAGTGCCACTTAATTTATTGTTAACATCAAGTGAAAAATCTGATGCTAAATGAATAATTTCTGCTTTTTTTCCATGATTAAAAGTTGAAAAAAGTTTAAATTTTTTGGAATCTTTAAATAAAACAAGATTTATATTTTTAAGATAAATATCATGATTATTTATTTTATCTAAAAGTGAAATATTAGAATTCGTAATTCTTAATTTAACATTTTTCATATTACTTTGTTTATCTGATTTATTTAAATCTAATAAATTATAATTTTGTAAAAAAATACCTTTTTCTTGATATAAAATTTTTAAATCAGAGTTTACTAAGTTAAATTCTTCTGGTATAAGTTCTCTTTGTATAATTGAATTGATCACATTCATTTTAATAATAAATTTTTTACTTGCTAATATTTTGTTGCTAGTGTCTTTTTCAATTATATTAATATTATCTAAAATAAAATTTGGGTTTAAGCCACTCCAATTAATAGATATTTTTTCAACTTCTAATTTAAAACTAGACTCAGACTCTATGATATTTATAACTTTTTGTTTATATAAATTATTAATAATGCCTGTATTCTCTGAAATAAATACTACAAAAAATGCAGAAATCAATATGATAGAAATTGATTTAACAGAATATGAGATGAATTTATTCATAAATAAAATTAGTTCATATACACTTCATCAGCATTAATATTTTCATCCCATAATTTTTCTAGCGAATAAAAATTTCGTGTTTCAGGATGCATTACATGAACTAATAAATCTCCATAATCTATTAAAATCCATTCAGACTTAGTATATCCTTCAATACCAATTGGTTTAATTTTCTTTTTTTTAAGTTTATTAACTAAATTATCAGCTATAGCTTTAACATGTCTAGTAGATCTACCCGATACAACAAACATCAAATCTGTGACTGATGATTTATTTTTCACATCTATAAGAGATATATCCTCTGCTTTGTTATCTTTTAAAATATTTAAGATAGATTTTTTGAGTAATTCCATAATTCAATATATTTTATTTTCTAATAACCACTCTTCAAGTTTTTGGTCAACTGAACCTGATATAGAAGTATTATTCTTTAATTTTTTTCTTATCTCCGTAGAAGATATATTAACAATTGATGTTTTTTCTATATATATTCTACCATATGGATGACGGTGAAATATAGTTAGGTCAGATAATATTAAAGGCTGTAGGAGTTTATGCATTACAATATTTTTATTAGGTTCATCAATATCATATCTTAAAGAGACAATAATGTTACATATTTCAAAAATTTTTTCAAAATCTTTCCATTCTATAATAGAATTTAACTTATCTAATCCTAAAATTAGATATAATTTACTATTTGGATTTTCAGAATATATTTCATTTAAAGTTTCAAATGTATAAGATATACCGCCTCTTTTTATCTCTCTATTGTCGATAATATAATTTTTATTATCAAGACAGACCTCTAACATTTTAATTCTCTGTTGAGATGTTGCAAAAAATTTTTTCTTTGAGTTAGAAATATTAGTTGGTACACAATATATTTTTTTTAAGTTATGTTTTTTTTTAATTTCGCTCAATGGTATTGTGTGACCTAAATGTACTGGATCAAATGCTCCACCAAATATTCCAATTCTTGTGTCAGTACAATTTTTAATTTCTTACCTTTCCTGAGCTTGTTACAACATATTTAAGATTTGTTAAACCATCAAGTCCTACTGGTCCTCTTGCATGCAATTTATCTGTACTTATTCCAATTTCTGCGCCTAGTCCATATTCATAACCATCAGCAAACCTTGTTGATGTATTTACCATAACAGAACTAGAATTCACTAATTTAACAAACTTCTCTGTTGCTTGTTTATCTGATGAAATTATAGCATCTGTATGCATTGATCCATATTTTTGAATATGGTGAATTGCTTCATCAATATTTTTAACAATTTTAACTGCAATTATAGGAGCTAAATATTCTTCATACCAATCATTTTGAGATGCACGAATAACATTTTTATTGATTTTTTTTGTTTCACTGCATCCTTTAATTTTTACTCCTAACTCAAAAAACTTAGAAAGTATTTCTTGAGTTGTTATCTTTGAAAAATTTTTATGAATTAATAAAGTTTCCATAGCATTACAAACACCGTATCTTTGTGTTTTTGAATTAATGCTTATTTGAATTGCTTTTTGTTTTTGAGCAGATTTATCTATATATACATGACAATTGCCATCAAGATGTTTAATCATGGGTATTTTTGAAAATTTTATGATTTTCTCAATTAATCCTTTTCCTCCCCTAGGAATGATAACATCAATATACTTATCCATTGATAACAAACTTGTCACTGCCTCTCTAGATGTAGTCTCAACTAATTGTACTGTGTTGATATCAAAAGCATTTGATTGTAGCGCCTTCTTTATTGATTTCATAAGTGATTTATTTGTATTTATAGATTCTGAACCACCTCTTAATATAACGCTATTGCCTGATTTCAGGCATAAACCTGCAGCATCAATAGTAACATTAGGTCTTGATTCATAAATCATACCTATGACACCTAATGGGACTCTCATCTGAGAAAGGCTGATGCCATTTTTTTGTTTTTGTGGTTTTGTTTTTTTATATAATGTATCAGGAATTTTAATTATCTTATTTAATCCATCAATCATTGTCTGTATCCTTTTTTTATCAATGATTAATCTATCTATCATGCTATCTTTCAATCCTTTATTGTTAGCATTTTTCACATCAATAAGGTTGTTTTTCAGGATGATATTTGTACTTTTATCTAATTCTTTACATATTGATTTCAATACTTTATTTTTTTGATTGGTGGAATAAGTACCTGATCTTTTTGATGCAAGAAATGCACGTAAACATAATTTTTGTATATAGTTATTAATTTGCATGAGATATATTATTACTAAAAAAATTATCTATTGACTTTCTCATTGCAAAAGAGTTTATTAAAACTTCTAATTGATGCCAAACATTAATGCTATTAGAGCCTAGTTTTATAGATTTATCTATAGAATAACAAAATTCTAGCATTCCCTCTAATGTATCTTTATCAAATTTCTTAATTAGAGAATTATATAAATCTTTTTTATAGTTTGATATAAAAGGCTTGGGTGATAAATCAAACATTAAGTAATATATTTTTTTAATTTCATTATGGATCAAAAAAAGAATATAAGGCTCTGGGGATTTAATCATACTTAAATATTGAAGAATTTTTAAAGATTTATAAATATCGCCTTCCAAGGATGCGTCAATCAAATCATACTCTGTATATTTATAAGATTTTTGTATATGGTTTATGTATGAGTCTACATCATCTAATTTTAATAATGACATTTTATATAACTCTTGTGCAATTGCAGAAGTATTTCCCTCATTTTTTTCTAGAATTTTTACTAAAGATTCCTTTGTAAATTTAACTTTATTTTTATGAAATTTATTTTCAATCCATTTTTGTAATATTACTCCTTTCAATTCTGTAGTCTCAATTATACAATGATTTTTTTCTATATATGAATAAAATTTATTCCTTTTAAACGCACTGGTTTGTGCTCCAGCCTTAATGATGATTTTCAAATCTTTTGGTATTTGAATATTTAATATAAAATCTAATAATGCTTTAGGTATAGTATTACTTAGCACATTTAAGATAAGCAGCTTTTTTTCGTTAAACAGTGATAATGTTTCAAAATTATTCCTTATTACATCAAGATTAAAATCTGAATCAATTAAATAAGTTTTAACGTCAAAATCTTCATCTTTCAGATAAAATTCAATATTAAATTGTACTTCATTTTGTAAATGATATGGTTTCCCAACCAACAGATATAGAGAAGATTCAGGTATCTTACGATGTTCAAAGAATTGTTTATAATTAATTTTCATATGATAAATTTACTAGATTCTATACAATATATCATGGATAAAAAAAAACCTCATAGTGAAATCGGATTTATTGGTCTTGGGATTATGGGAAAGCCTATGGTTAAAAACCTTGTAGATGCAGGTTTCAGTGTGTCTTTTTTCGCTCGAAGACAAAAAATAATAAATGAAATGATTTCATATGGCTGCACATATTATAATGATATTAAAGATATTTCTAAAAAATGTAAGGTTATATTTTTAAATTTACCGAACTCTAAAGATGTAAAAAACGTAATACTGGGCAAGAATTGTCTATGGGAAAGACTGCAAAAAAATACAATAATAATTGATATGAGCACAATATCCCCTCAAACAACAAAAGAAATTTTTGAAAAATTAAAAGCAAGAAATGTTTCTTTAATTGATGCTCCTGTTTCAGGAGGTGAGTCTGGAGCTATTACTGGTAAATTATCTATTATGGTTGGAGGTGAAAAAAAAATATACCGTAAAATAAAACATTTATTATCAATACTGGGAGAAAATATTACATATATTGGCTCCACAGGATCTGGACAAATAGCAAAATCATGTAATCAAATATTAGTAGCTGGAACGATGGTTGCGGTAAGTGAAATATTTTTGTTGGCAAAAAAATCAAAATGTAATTTAAGTTTAATACGAAAAGCTTTATTAGGAGGATTTGCAAATAGTAAAATATTAGAAATTCATGGTAAAAGAATGATTAAAAAAAATTATAAACCAGGCTTTAAAGCAGGATTACATTTAAAAGACTTAAATATAGCTTTAAGTCTATCAAAAAGTTTAGAAATTAATTTACAAAGCGCTAAATATTCTAAAAAACTTATGTCAAAAGCAGTAAAAGATGGTAAACAAAACAAGGATTCTTCAATAATTAATCAAATAATACAAAATAATAATAAATAAGTATTTAAAAAATAAACACTTAGCATATAATATTTATATGAGAAATTTTGAAGCTCTTTTAATAGAGAATAATATAACACCAACAAAGCAACGGCTTGATTTAGCAGAAATAATATTTGTAAAAAACCAACATTTCACAGCTGCTGATTTAATTAATATTGCAAGTAATTCTAAATTTTTTATTTCACAAGCAACAATATATAATACATTGTGTATATTTGAGAAAAAAGGATTACTAAAAACAATAAATTTACAAAATGGATGTAAATTCTATGACACAAACCTTAATTCTCATCATCATGTTTATAATACCAGCACAAATACTTTAACAGATATAAATCATGATCAAATTCGATTTTCTAAAAAACCCGAAATACCCCAACATCTAGAAATAGAGACAACTGAAGTATTAATTAAAGTAAAAAATAAATAACTATAAAAAATCTTTTCTAAGCGATTGGATAACAAGTTTATCTATTTGTGTGGAATCATCATAACTTTTATGATCACATCCTAAAAATATTTCATAAGAACTCTTAAAATTTTGAATACATTCACTATTTAATTGAAATCTCAAAAAATGAACTGCGGACGTTTTTTCATCATTTGACCTTTCTAAATCTTCATCAGGAATCGCATAAAATTTTTCTGAATTATTGACTATAAGCCAAATATTATTTTCAATGCCATTCAATTTATTTAACATTATTCTTCTATCATTTACGTCTGAATACATAATCAACATAGTGGCTTTTAAATTATTACCATCAGGTATCAAAGGTTGGTAAGCATTTATTTCATCTTGAATTTCTGTTTTATTAAAAATTTTCTCAATTCTAAGCATTTCTTGTACTTGGTATTTTATGGTTTCAAAATCTTCAAATAATAAAACAATATGTTCGCCAATAGACACTGCTCTGTTTTTTTTATGTTTAATTAAGTTAGATTTAATAGCTTCTCTTTCTTTGTCATAGTTTTCGAGTGACAATAAATCATGAGCTGTTAATTTGTGCATAATATTCTCTAATTTATCCCATAAGCATTTTTAAATAAACTGATTGGGTGAGTTGGGGAGATTTTATCGCCAATCGCATTCACAATATGGTGTGCTGCTAGCGTGCAGTCACTAGTTAAAATTACTGACTTATTTTTATTAAATTCTCTTACTATTGGGGTTGCTATTTTCATTGCAATTTCATGAGTTTCCTTTTTAACTCCATAAGTTCCATCATGTCCAGAGCATTTTTCTATCGCATTAACATTAGTATTTGGTACAAGTTCTAAAACCTTTTTAGTAACTTGCCCTATATTTTGTACTCTCTGATGGCATGCAACTTGATAAAAAATAGAACCAAGGTTTTGTTTAAAATCAGTTTTTAACTCACCACTTTCATGAAGGTTTAATAAATATTCAAAAGGATCAAAAATTGAAGTTGCAATTTCTTTAATTTTTTTATCATCAGGAAATAATAGTGGTAATTCTTGCTTAAACATCAATACGCATGAAGGTACGGGTGCTATAATTTTAAATCCTCTTTTTATATAGTTCATTAATTTAACAGAGTTTTGTTGGATTATTTTTTCTACTGTCTCTAAATCCCCTAATTCTAGCTTTGGCATGCCACAACATTTATCATCCTTTATAATTTCAACATCGATATTATTATGCTGAAGTACCAATACTAGATCATTAATTATTTGTGGTTCATTGTAATTATGATAACAAGTTGTATATATTGCTACCTTATCTATAGAGCTATCATTCCTAAGAAGTGTTGTAAATTTAGCTTTAGCTGTCATAACAGAAAATTTTGGCAATACAGCATTTTTGTGAATATGTAGAATTTTTTCTAATAATATTCTAAAGGGTCTTAATTTATTAAAGAAATTGACTATATGTGCAATAATTCTTCTAGAAAAAATAAAACCCAAAAGATCTGTAGATGTTAATAATGTATCTCTAAAAGATGGTTGTGATTTCTTAAACTTGATTGCTTTACCTCTTAGCATTAAATGTGGGAAATCAATTTCCCAATCATGAGGTGGGACATATGGGCATTTTGTCATAAAGCATAAGTCACACAAATAACAATGATTAATAACAGACTCAAAATCATTATATTTTACGCCATCAACCTCAAATGTTTTTGAATTATCTATTAAATCAAACAAGGTAGGGAAAGAATTACATAGACTAACACATCTTCTACATCCGTGACATGCATCTGCAACTCTTCTTAATTCCTGCTCAAATAATTGTTCATTATAATAATCAACATTTTTCCAATCGATATCATATCTTTCAGGTTTTTGTAAGCCACCTTCCATCGCTACTCCAGATTTTTAAATTTAATATATTGATAACCCTCTTTTAAAAGAAAGTAAAAAATATTTTATGATAATGTTTCTAGAGCTTTGGTAAATCTATTTGCATGCGATCTTTCAGCTTTTGCTAAAGTTTCAAACCAATCAGCTATTTCGTCAAAACCTTCATCTCTAGCAGTTTTAGCCATACCAGGATACATATCGCTATACTCATGTGTTTCACCAGCTATTGCTGCCTTGAGATTTGCATTGCTATCTCCAATTGGCTCACCAGTTGCAGGATCACCACATTCTTTTTCAAGATACTCAAGATGTCCATGTGCATGCCCAGTTTCGCCTTCAGCAGTTGATCGAAAAACTGCAGCAACATCATTTTGACCTTCAACATCAGCCTTTGCTGCAAAATATAAATATCTTCTATTTGCTTGTGACTCACCAGCAAATGCATCCTTAAGGTTTTGTTCAGTTTTAGAACCTTTTAAACTCATTTTATCTCTCCCTTATTTAAACGAATATTTAGAATCATTCTAAATCTAATTATAACGGTTGTCAATGAAATGTGATAAACTAATATTTTATGGAAATCAAAAAAATTTTTTTTTCGATATATAAACAACTAATTTTTCTTCTACCTCCAGAAACAGCTCATGCCGTTACTTTATCTATGGCGGAAAAAATTTATAAATCATTTTTAAAAAATATTATTTCTTCCAAAATAATAACCAATGAAAAAAAAGTGATGGGAATCACTTTCCCTAATATGCTTGGGCTTGCCGCAGGTTTTGATAAAAATGGTGATTACTTAAACTTTATAAACAATATAGGCTTGGGGTTTGTTGAAATAGGCACAATAACACCAAAACCACAATATGGAAATAACAAGCCTAGGATATTTAGAGTCGCTAATGAAGAAGCCATTATTAATCATCTTGGCTTTAACAATAAGGGGGTGTCTTACTTAAAAGAAAAGCTAAAATATTTTAATAGAAATATCCCAATTGGCGTCAATATTGGTAAAAATAGTAATACTCCAATTGATAAAGCTCATGAAGATTACGAGCATTGTATGAATGAAATTTTTGAATTTTCTGATTATCTTACATTAAATATATCTTCACCTAATACTTTACAACTTAGAGACCTTCATTCTCAAAATTATTTAAACAATTTTCTAAAAAACATTAAAGCTACTCATGAAAAGTTATCAAAGAAATATAAAAAACATGTTCCTTTGTTATTGAAAATATCACCTGACATTATTGAAGAAGATCTTAATAATATTTGTAGCTCTATAAAGCATTATGATATTGATGGTGTTATAGCAACAAATACTAGCGTAGATAAATCAATTTTAAAAAATAAAAAACTTGCAAATTATAGTGGTGGTGTAAGTGGAAGACCATTATTAATAAAATCAAATAAGATTATTGAAAATTTAAAAGAGCTTGTAGGAAATAATGTAGCTATTATAGGTTGCGGAGGAATATCATCAAAAGAAGTTGCTGCAAATAAAATAAAATTAGGTTCTGATTTAATACAGTTGTACACTGGGCTCGTTTACTCAGGAACAAACTTAATTCAAGAAATCACAGGCTTAAATAATAAATCTATGTAGGTTTCCAAATTCCAAAAGATTCTTGGTCATTGCTAGGTTCTTTATCAGGACTAGTTTGGGTCTGTTGTTTATATACATATCTAATAAAATCTACAATTTGACTTAATATTTCATCCTGTTGCTCTTTTGGTAAATTTGATGTGGCAATAATTGAACCAACTACAGCTGATAAATATTGTGCAGCAAGAATAGGGTCCTTATTTTCAGGCTCATAATCTACAAGCACTTTCTGCAAGCTCTTAATTAATTCAGGTTTTAAAACTATCTCGGTCATAAAATTTCTGTATAATGATAATAAGTAAAGTATTATAAATTTATTCAATATGCAAGATTTAAAGTCTTATACAATAAAAACTTTTGAGACTGGACCAATGTTAAATTTTATATATTTAATAATTGATAATAAAACCAAACACACAGCAATAGTGGATCCAGCTTGGGATTTAGTTGAAATACATAAATATATTAATGATAATCATTTAATTTTACAAAAAATATTATTGACACACAGTCATCATGATCATGTGAATGCAATTGATGAGATTCTAAAAATTTATGATATACCTGTGCATATAAATAATAAGGAAAAGTCTTTTTGGGGGAAAAATTACGATAATTTCTTAGTAAACTATGGTGGGGATACAATAAAATTGGGAAGTTTAGATATTACATCTATTCATAGTCCAGGTCATACTCCAGGTTCTACATGTTTTCATTTAGATAAAAACCTTATTGCTGGGGATACTCTTTTTGTTTTTGGTTGTGGAAGATGTGATCTAGATGGAGGAAATCCAGAAGAGATGTTTAAAACATTAGGGCAGATAAAATCATCATTAGATAAAGATACGATCATACTACCAGGTCATAATTATTCGATAAAAAAAGAATCTATATTGAGTGAAGAGCTTAAAGGTAATCCATTTTTCCATTTTACTAAATTAGACAGTTTTATCGAATACAGAATGAAAGTGCACGATAATATAAGATCATCGCCCTACACACCTGTTGAAAAAAATTAATTACTATTATTTATTTTGGCTATTAATTTATGAAAAATTAGTGTTGATGCTGTAGACATCATTTGATTTTGTATATATGCTTCTCTGTCAGAATTTCCCATTATGTTATTTTCATCAAACGAATAGTCTCTATATAAAGTTATGGAATCAGTTGATGATTTCTCAAGGGGAGAATTTATTTGAAAATTAACTGTATAAATAAGTTCATATTCATTTACTCTACCAGTAATGCTCATAGATAATTGTCTTCGATCAAATCTTTCTGATACTATGATAATTCTATTTAAACTCTTATTTTTACTATTTGTTACTTCTATATTATTACTAACTAAAATTTTATTTATTGAATTTACTATAGGGCTATATTCTTCTGAACTCACAGATATTTCTGTAACGTTATTTGGTACATTAATACTTCCTCGTAAAGTATAACCACATGATGATATAACTAAGATTATAGGGATTAGTAATATTTTTTTACAAAATAAATTCATTTTTAAATTACATAGTTTATTAATTTATTTTTAACATAAATAACTTTTTTGATATCTTTATTTTCTAGATATTTATATATCTGCTTATCTTCTTGGATAATATTATTAATTTGAGATTCACTAAATGTACTATCTACAATAATTCTACCTCTAAGCTTACCATTGATTTGAACAATAATCTCTTTTTTAGATTCTACAAGCGCCTCTGAATCTACCATTGGCCAAGATTCATTCATTAATAAATTATTATTTCCTAAAGCTGTCCATAATTCTTGAGTAATATGTGGAACAATGGGCGATAATAGTTTTAACATGACCTTTAAGCCTTCATTGCATATCTCGTTATTACTTTCATCTGATTGCTCATACTTAATTAAATCATTTGATAGTTCCATAATTGCTGCAATAGCAGTATTAAAATTTTGTCTATCAAAAATATCTTTTGAAACTTTTGCAATTGTTTTGTGTATTTTTGTTAAAATTATCTTAGAAGGTTTACTATTTTTTTCATCTTTCTCATTATTTTTATTGATAATTTTATAGCTTAAAGCCCAAAGACGTTTTAAAAACTTGTGTGAGCCTTCTATAGCAGAATCTGACCATTCTAAATTTTGTTCGGGCGGAGCAGCAAAAATAATAAATAATCGTAAAGTATCAGCCCCATATCTTTTTATAATATCATCTGGATTTACAGTATTTCCTTTAGATTTAGACATTTTTATTCCATCTTTTAAAACCATCCCTTGTGATAACAGTGCTGTAAATGGTTCAGAGCTAGTTACAATGCCTATGTCTCGCATTAATTTATGAAAGAAACGAGCATATAATAAATGCAAAATTGCATGTTCTATGCCTCCAACATATTGATCAACTGGTATCCATTTTTCTTTTGATTTATCTATTAAACTTGTATTATTTTTTGGGGAAAGGAATCGTAAGTAGTACCATGATGACTCAAAAAAAGTATCAAATGTATCTGTTTCTCTTATCGCATTTTTCCCAGTATAAGGGCATTTAATATATTTCCATGTTGGATGATTATCTAAAGGATTACCATCCTTTTCAAAATCTATGTTTTCAGGTAACTTTACAGGCAAGTCTTTTTCTGGCACAGGATAAACCGTTCCATCATCATGGTAAAAAACAGGTATAGGACACCCCCAATATCTTTGTCTAGAAATACCCCAATCTCTCAAACGAAAATTTGTTTCTAATTTTCCACAATTAATATCAATGAGAGAATTAAGAATTTCTTTCTTTGCAACATCAGATGACATATTATTAAATCGACTAGAGTTTATAAGAATCCCTTCACCCATATAAGCTTTCTTACTATTTTCTTTGTTTTCTGATTTAATGACTTTTTGAATTTTTAAACTGTATTTTGTTGCAAATTCAAAATCTCTTTCATCGTGAGCGGGTACAGACATTACGCATCCTGTCCCATAATCTGATAAAACATAATTGGCAACCCATATAGGTATAACTTCGTTGTTTATAGGATTAACAGCTTTAAGACCAGTATCTATTCCTTCTTTTTCAAGATTACTAATTGTTTCTTCTGAAACTTTTAAAGTAGAACATTTTTCTATGAAAGATTCTATTTTACTATCTAAATTGACAAGACTCTTAAAAAAACTGTGATTCGGAGATATAGCTAAAAAACTTACCCCAAATAATGTGTCAACTCTTGTGGTATAGACATCTAAAATATCATCTGTCCCTTGAACTTTAAAACTAATTAAAGCGCCTTGTGATTTACCAATCCAATTTTTTTGCATCACTTTAACTGATAATGGCCATGCATCTAATTCATCGATGCTGGCGAGCAACTCTTCAGAATATTTTGAAATTTTTAAAAACCATTGGGGTATTTCCTTTCGCTCAATCACTGCTCCTGATCTCCATCCTTTGCCATCAATAACTTGTTCATTTGCTAATACTGTTTTGTCGACTGGATCCCAATTAACTTCAGATTTTTTCCTATAAACCAAACTTTTTTTTAATAATTGTATAAAAAACCATTGTTCCCATTTATAATAGTTCGGATCAGATGTTGATAGCTCGTGATTCCAGTTATAAGCATAACCGAGTCTTTTTAATTGTTTTTTCATATGATTAATATTACTTTCTGTCCATTTTTCTGGATGAACTTTATTTTTAATAGCTGCATTTTCAGCTGGTAAACCAAAAGAGTCCCAGCCCATAGGTTGAAAAATGTTTTTTCCTGTCATTTTATTAGCCCTAGAAATTACATCTCCAATGGTATAATTTCGCACGTGTCCAATATGAAGTTTTCCACTAGGATATGGAAACATACTTAAGCAATAAAATTTATTGGATACATCATTTAAATCTGAAACAAACGCATTATTATTATCCCAATATTTCTGAATATTTTTTTCGATGATTTCTGGTTTATACTCTTTATCCATATTTATTAGAAGTAAAAAAATAAAAAAACATTATTGAGAATATTAACATCAAAACAGGATAATCTCCAAAATACCTATATGGTG
>Ga0066836_10001276_pt1 | contig 13129 bp, 15 predicted proteins | sample ETNtaG_18_FD_71568 | JGI IMG/M metagenome (GOLD analysis project Ga0066836, IMG submission 71568) | Marine microbial and viral communities from oxygen minimum zone, Eastern Pacific Ocean - ETNP201302SV91 | ecosystem: Environmental > Aquatic > Marine > Oceanic | place: Pacific Ocean: Eastern...
GAGGCCCCAGCGCCGATCACGGCCACGGTCGAATGGGGCTGGATCCTATCGATTATGTGATTCTTATAACACTCCATTCAATTAATTTTATTAGATTAATAGTCCTAAGCAATGAGCTGAGAATAAGCCATATAAGCAATAATTAGCCATCCAGCAGCAAATAGAAAGAATCTTACTAATACTTTGTTAAATGTCAGTTGAACTAGTGAATGGATAATTCTTAATATTACAAATGTCCATGCCAATTGAACCATAAAAGAATCAAAGTTATTAATTAAGGCAATTGATAAAGTAACAGCATAAAATGCAACAGGCTGTTCAAAAAGATGGTTATAGTTATCTGAAGTCCTCTCAACCCAATCAGGCAGAGATCCTCTTAAGTCTTTTGTGTGTGCTGCATCCTGGGGATTTTTTGTAAATCTAACTCTGCCAAAAGCCATCACTAAGAAAATTACAAAAGTCCAAAGCGTTAAAACAAGAACTGGTGTTAAAAGTGCTATTTGATTCATATTTTTACCTCTCTAAATCGGATTATCATACTCAAACTCTATATTAAATTAAAAATAAAAAAACCCGCTATTGCGGGTTTCTTATTTTTAAGTTTTGTGATTCTTATAACATTCCGTTCAATGTTAATAGAGGGGCTATAACTAGACTCACAATTGCCATCACATTAATTAAGATATTCATTGAAGGTCCAGAAGTATCTTTGAATGGATCACCAACAGTATCTCCAACAACAACTGCGGCATGAGTATCAGAACCCTTCCCACCAAAGTTACCCTTCTCGACATATTTCTTGGCGTTGTCCCAAGCACCACCTGCATTTGCCATAAATAAAGCAAGTGCAACACAACCTAAAAGACCGCCAGCTAGCATTCCACCCAAAGCCATAGCGCCTAGACCAAAACCAACAACTGCTGGCATTGCTACAGCAATAACACCCGGTAACATCATTTTCTTTAAGGCAGCTTTAGTTGCTATCTCAACACATTTTTCTGAATCAGGATCAGCAGTGCCTTCCATTAAACCAGTGATTTCTTTAAATTGTCTTCGAATTTCATTAATCATTTCAAATGCAGCATCTCCAACAGCTGTCATGGTGATTGAAGAAATCAAGAAAGGAATACAAATTCCTATAAACATTCCAACCAATACAATTGGTTGACCAAGAGATAAAGTGAATGCATCACCAAAATTAAGACTTACAACCGCAGAAAATGCAGAAATGATAGCGAGTGCTGCTAAAGCTGCAGCCCCAATCGCAAATCCTTTTCCGATAGCTGCTGTTGTATTTCCTAGCTCATCCAAAGAGTCAGTGATTTCTCTAACATCCTCACCCATTCCAGCCATCTCAGCTATACCGCCAGCGTTATCTGCTACTGGACCATATGCATCGATCGCCATAGTAATTCCTACTGTAGAAAGCATTCCTACTGCAGCAATGCCCACTCCATAAACTCCAGAAAGAGATGTTGATATAAGAATAATTGTTGCTAAGACTGAAATTGGAATTACAACAGACTGCATGCCAACTGAAAGACCAGAAATCATAACGGTTGCAGGGCCAGTCTCGCCTGATGCGGCTATCTTTTTAACAGGCTCTCCGCCTGTGTAATATTCTGTAATTAATCCTATTAATACTCCGCCAACAGCACCACAAACTACAGCCCACCAAACGTTCATAGAGACGCCAGCAATGCTATTAGTTAGAAAGTATGCCATGGCAATAAATATTGCTGGAGCTAAAAGAGTTCCAGAACGTAAAGCACTTGCAGGTGCTTTTGCTGATTGTAATTTCACTATTATGATTCCAATAATAGAAGCTATTAAACCTATAGAAGTTAAGGCTAGAGGAAACATCATCATTTCTTTGGAACCTAAGGTGTAGGCTATAGCAATAGAAGCTATCATTGACCCACAATAAGATTCAAAAATATCTGATCCCATTCCTGCTACATCACCAACATTATCACCAACATTGTCTGCTATTACTCCTGGATTTCTTGGGTCATCTTCCGGAATTCCTGCTTCAATCTTACCCACCAAGTCTGCTCCAACATCAGCACTCTTAGTAAAAATACCTCCGCCGACACGAGAAAATAAAGCTACAACTGATGCTCCCATTCCAAAGCCCTCAAGAGCATGAACATGAGATTCACTAAAAAAATAGAAGAGGCCGCCCAGACCAATTAAGCCAAGAGATGCCACACATAAACCCATTACAGAACCGCCATAAAAGGAAACGCTTAAAGCAGCTGCTGCTCCATCTTGTTGAGCGGCAGTTGCGGTCCTGACATTTGCTTTTGTTGCCGCATACATTCCAATGAATCCTGCTAAAGATGAACAGGCTGCGCCAACCACAACAGCAATAGCTGATTGAATAGTAAGAAAAGTTGCTACTAGAATAACCAATACTGCAACAAAAATTAAAAGATAGGTATATTCAGTTTTCATAAACTTCATTGCACCTTTATGAATTTCATCCCCGATTTTTTTTACTTGGTCTGTGCCATCTGAATAACGCATGACCAAACCAAATATCACTAAAGCAGCAAGTAACCCAACAACACCCAATGCAGGGGCAATTAATATATTCATCCTTTCTCTCCTATTAACAAGCGTTAGATTTTATCAAATAAAATTAAATTAGTAATTAAGCCTTTGAATTGAAAATATTTTCATCCAGCTGATTTTCTTTTTTCGCAACTATACATGCAATTGCAGCATCACCGGTAACATTTACTGATGTTCTGATCATATCTAACACCCTGTCAACAGCAAGAATAATTCCTATTGCCTCAAGTGGTAAATTAAATTGTTGCAAAATTATAATTAAGGTAATAGTTCCTGCAGAAGGAACTGCGGCGGTGCCTATTGATGTGGCCACTGCCAACAGAACTACTTGGATATATTGGAATAAGGTTAGATCAATCCCAGACATTTGAGCAATGAATACCGTTGCCAGCCCTTGCATAATAGCCGTTCCATCCATATTGATTGTTGCACCAACTGGCACAACAAAAGAAGCAACATTTTGATTCACGCCTAAATCTTGATTCACTGTTCTAAGAGTTACAGGAATCGTTGCTGCACTAGATGAAGTAGAAAAAGCAAATAAAGCAACGTCCTTCATTTTTTTGAAGAAGGTCAATGGATTTAAGCCGCCTATAAACTTCAAAAACATAGAATAGGTAAAAGCAGCATGAAAAAGAAGAAGCGTAATTAGTAGCACAACATACGCTAATACGTCTTGGAAAATATCAAGCCCGTCTGCAATAACAAATTTTCCAATTAAACAAAAGACCCCCAAAGGAGCAAAGCTCATTACCATGACAATTAGTTGTAAGAATACGGTGTTTAACTTAGCAAATGAGTCACTCAAATTTCCTGTTAAATGATTTGTCTTATTTAAAGCTAAACCAAATAAAATACTGAAAAAAACTATTGCGAGCATCTGATTTTCTGCCATAGCTTGAATAATATTTGAAGGAAAGATTCCAACAATCGTTGAGTATATTCCTTGCCCTTGAGGCAAGGAGCTTGGTGCGGCCATGGCTATATCAGATGAATAGTTTGATCCTGGTTGAAAGAAAGAGCCTGCAATAAGGGCTAAAGAGACGGCTATGGCTGTAGTTAATAAGTAAAAGCCCACAGTTCTAAAGGTTAACTTCCCTAAAGATTGAGAGCTTCCTAAGGAAGAAATGCCTGTAACCAAAGAAAAGAAGACTAAAGGAACAACCAATAGCTTGAGGAGATTCATGAAAATATCTCCGCCCATTTTAAAAATATATTTTTCTACAAAAGCATCTACTGAATTTGGGAAAAAGTTAGTGTAAAAAAGGAAAGAGCCCACAACAAAACCAAGAATCAAGCCAATAAGAATGTTCCTAGTTAAGTTTTTTGGTGTATCAATCATTATATTTCAGTCATTTCAAAATCTTCTTTACCAACTCCGCAGTCTGGGCATAACCAATCATCTGGGACATCATCCCAAGCCGTTCCTGGGGCAATGCCATCATCTGGCCAACCTAATTCCTCATCATATATTAGCCCACAAACAATGCATTCCCATTTTTTATATTCCATTTTCTTTCTCTTAGTTAATTGAACTCAAAAAGTCTCATTTAATAAAAATTAAGCAGGCTATAATATCAGATTTTAAAGGTCTAATTCATGCAAATAAAAAGAATTGAAAAATGGCTGGATAACTCAGAATTAAAAGGCTGCTTAAAAGAAAAAAAAATTCTGAATTGGTTAAATGAAGAAGGTTCTATCACAAAAAGAATTTCCTCAGAGGCCAAATTCAAGCTTGAAGTTCTGAATGATGATCTTGGCACAGCGGAAACAGAGGAATATGAAGCTCTTGAATTAAATTTTAATGAGGTGCGTATCAGAGAGGTAATCCTATATGGAGATTCGGTGCCACTCGTCTATGCAAGAAGTATTATCCCCACTCTAACAGCAACAAAAGGTTATCCGGGCTTGGGGACTTTAGGATCAAAACCACTAGGAGATCTGCTCTTTCAAAATGAACTATTTATTAAAACACGTCGTGAGTTTGCAAAATTTCATAACCTCGCAGAAGAAATTGTTTGGGGACGAAGAACACATTATTTGGTTAGAGGGTACCCATTAAGTGTTATGGAGGTATTTTTATCTACATGAGTAAAATTCTTGCCGTTAGCCAATTAATGAGACTTGATAAGCCGATTGGTATATATCTTCTAATGTGGCCTGCATTATTAGCTCTAGTAATTAGTACAAACGGTGATTTTGAGTATACAGATGCCTTGATAATTATCATTGGCAGTATTTTAGTTAGGTCTGCGGGCTGTGTAATCAATGATATATGGGATAAGGACCTTGATGGGAGCGTGGAAAGAACAAAATTGAGGCCAATCCCTAGCAAAAAGCTTTCAATATCTGAAAGTTGGGGTATTTTTGCAATTCTCGGACTCTTAAGTTTAGTTTTGTTGAGTTTTACTAATGCGAATACTTTTTTTGTAAGTATTTTCTTTGGGCTGATGATAATTCTATATCCGCTAACCAAAAGAGTTTTTATTGGACCACAGCTTTTCCTTGGCCTGACCTTTAATCCAACAATTATTATTTATGCAATTACAAATGAGCTTAATAATCCAACTATGATCTTTCTCTATTTTTCAGTTGCCGCCATGACAGTTGCCTTTGATTCATATTATGGGTTATGTGATATAGAAGATGATCAAAAGTTAGGAATTAACTCCACCCCATTATGGTGGGGATCCAAAACCTTATTAGTAATTTCAATCTTCCAATGCCTAGCAATTCTTTTATTGCTGATTGTTGGATGGAAAGATGGGCTAAGCGCTTTATGGTTTTTAGGAATAATTTTATTTAGTGGTTTCTATTTCTATCAGTATCATCTTGCCTCTAAGAACAAATTTTTGTTAGCTTTTAAAAATAACCATTGGGCATCATTATATTTATTAATCATGTCAGTGGTTTGCTATTCAATAATTTAATGCAATCAAAAATTATAAGAATTGATTTAAGTAAAAAAAATTACTCAATAGAAGCAAATAATCCTTTTGAAAATTTGACTTACTTGAGAGCTATGGAAGAAAGTAATTCTGCCTCCGAAGAATCAGGGTGGATTCCAGACCATCTTGGTGAGATTAATGGTGGAGCCCTGATTAGTTTCATGCCTCTGTATAAAAAATTGAATAGTTATGGGGAATTTATTTTTGATCATCAGTGGGCAAATGCATTACTGCGTGCTGGCAGAAATTATTACCCAAAATTATTAACAGCTATCCCCTTCACGCCTTGTGAGGGGGATAGAATTTTAGCTAAAACTAAATCAGAGAGGTTGAGATTAATTGATGCTGGCATCAATAAAATGGAAACGGAGGAGATAGAATCTTGGCATATTCTTTTTCCAAATAGATTAGGATGCAAAGTTTTGCGTGAAAGAAATTTTGTAGAGAGATTTAATTATCGATTTACATGGATCAATGACAACTTTCAAAATTTCGATGATTTTCTATCTATTTTTACATCACGTCAAAGAGCTACCATTCGAAAAGAAAGAAAAAGCATTGATAACAAGGGGGTTGAATTTAAATGCAAAAAATATAATGAAATAACTCCTGAGGACTGGAATTTATTTTATCTATTTTATCAAAAAACTTATTATGATAGAGCTCAAAACCCGTATCTTAACAAAGAGTTTTTTGAATTAATTAGTACTGTAAATCAGTTAGTTAAGCCTATAATATTTTTCGCTAAACTAGATAACAAACCAATCGGGGCCTCGCTTTGTTTTGAGGGAAAAAATACCTTATATGGTAGGCATTGGGGCACTACAGAAAGAATAAAAAATCTTCACTTTGAATGCTGCTATTACCAAGGGATAGAATACTGCATAAAGAATAATCTCAAGTACTTTGATCCTGGGGTTCAGGGTGAGCATAAAATTAGAAGAGGGTTTCAACCACACATAAGTTCATCGTTTCATTATTTTTTAAAAGAGGATTTTGGAAAGGCAATTGAAAAATTTTGTGAATCCGAGAATGCTCAAATAAAAAATTATGTTGAGGCCTGCATATCCTATACACCATTTAACAAAGATTATAAAATCAAATAAATGTATAAAACTTTGAAAACAAAAAATCATTTAGCGACCTGCAGCGCAAATTTCTCTAGGCTTAGAAAAATACTTCGTGACTTTAAAAATGATTGCTACTCTTTTGAGATTCTTTATTATGACAAAAAAGATAAAGCTGAGTTTTTAGTTCTCTCAAGAACTCCACATACTCTTTCAATCGAGGCAAAATTTAAAAATGCCGATACAACATTAGTTAATCTTTTATTAAGAATTAATATTTATATTGATGCTGAGTTAGCAGAAGTTATTTCTTATCAACAAGAAAAGCCCGTTCCATTTTTTGCAACTTCTCCATTCTCGCAATCGCAAGATGAAAAATATCAGCAAAATAAAATTTTAACTGAGTGGTTAGAAAATATTTTTTTAAATGGAGCAGTCGAAACAAAAAAAATAAATTGTTTAAATGACTAAAATCCTATACCTTCATGGATTTGCATCCTCATCAGATTCAACTAAAGCAAACCTAATTGATTCTTTTATTAAAAAAAATACAAAGAAAACTAAAATCTTGATACCGGATTTAGATAATAATATTGAGAATGCTTATCATCAGATTGAAAAAATTATTCTAAAAGAGTCGCCATCTTCTTTTATGGGAAGTTCATTGGGGGGATTTTATGGAATATATTTTTCAGAAAAATATAATCTACCTTGTGTCAATATAAACCCAGCAATTCCTCCGCTTAGTATGTCTGAACACCTGGGTGAAAATAAAAACTATTCGACTGGTGATAAATTTATTATTGACCAAAAGCAATTAGATTTCTTAGATGCGATGGGTCAAAAAATTAAAAAAATTAAGATGCCTAGCAACTTCATGACTTTGGTTCAATCAGGAGATGAGATCCTTGATTACAAACAAGCAGTTAAATATTTCTTAGGTGGTCAAATTGATATCACCTATGGAGGAAATCACTCCTATGAGAACTTTGAATCTAATCTAATAAAAATACAAAAATTTCTAAATTTGCACTAAAAATGTGCAATAACATATATTTTGCTCTATAATTTAATTTAATTTGCACAATATAAGTGCATTTATATTGGCATTACAATTGCATGTATTGCATATAAGTACTTAAAATTTTAGGAGAAATAGAATGTCAAAATATAAAACTTATGAATATATATGGCTTGATGGATACCAACCAGAGCCTTCAATGAGGAGCAAAGTCAAAGCCACTGATGCGAATACCGCTCCTGATTGGTCTTTTGATGGGTCGTCAACTCAACAGGCTGAAGGTGGGAGTTCAGATTGCTTACTTCTTCCGGTCGAAACCTATGAAAATCCACATGGGCATGATTTGGTAATGACTCAAGTTCAATCAGCTGACCATACCACTCATCCAACTAATTTTCGCGCTGCAGCTGAAGAGGTTGTAACAGATGACTGGTGGTTTGGGTTTGAGCAAGAATTTTTCTTTACTGATCCTGAAACTGGAGAGCCATTAGGATGGGAAAACGGTGAGCCTAGAGCTCAGGGTGATTTCTATTGTGGTGTTGGAGCAGGAAATGTAGTGGGTAGAGAAATTTCTGACCACCATCTTCAAGCATGCCTAGACTTAGGAATTACTTTAACTGGAACTAACGCCGAAGTTGCTCTAGGTCAATGGGAATATCAATGCCTTGGAAAGGGAATTAAAGCGGCAGATGATCTATGGGTAAGCAGATATATGCTTTATAAAATTGCAGAAGAATATGGCGTTGGTGTTAATATCCACCCAAAACCTAAGACTGGAGACTGGAATGGCTCTGGAATGCATACTAACTTCTCAAATGGAGAAATGAGATCGCATGGCTCAGAAGAGTTATTTTCATCTATGTGCGACAAGCTTGGTGCGGCTCATAAAGAGGGTATTGCTGCTTATGGTTCTGATAATGATATGCGATTAACAGGCCTGCATGAAACGCAAAGTATTGATCAGTTCTCATATGGGGTTAGTGATAGAGGTGCTAGTATCAGAATCCCTGTATACACAGTTGAGCATAACTGGAATGGCTATCTAGAAGATAGAAGGCCAGCATCAAATGCTGATCCATATAAAATTTTAGCTCACATTGTTGGGACTCTAACTAAATAAGCCCTAACTAGAATGACTCTATGAATGAGCTAATTACAAAGCCTTCCTTAAATGGGAGGAAATGGGAGGCTTTATTCTTTAATTTTCTAGTATGAATTTTTCTGACTTTCAAGCATTTGATAACCTCAATACCGAGATCATCATCTTAGATGGAGATAATTTCGAATTATTGTGGATTAATGATGCGGCAAAAGCCTCAAATTGGATTGGTGATTCTGTAAAGTTTGATGGAAAAACTATCTCATCATTGCTAGATGATGAAAGTGGAGCTCAGATAAACGAGATCCTCATAAAAACTAAAAAGAATTCAGGATCTGTCACCAGGAGAGATCTTGAGATTGTTCAACGATCTGGTCTAACAAGAAAAGTTGACCTAACTATTACATTCTCTGAAAAGAAAAACCTCATCTTTATAGAGGCAGTTAGTATTGATAACCTAAATAAAATTATTGACTCCACAAGAAGTTTTTCAACACAAAAAATAGCTGCGGGCTTAGCTAGAACTCTAGCTCACGAAGTCAAAAATCCTTTATCAGGAATCAAAGGAAGTGCGCAAATTTTAAAGTCTAAATATGTTGATGATTTTTCAAAGAAATTCCTAAAAATAATTGAAGAAGAGACAGATCGATTAAATGAAATTGTTACAAGGATCCTAACTCCAGCAAAAAAACCCACGTTTGAATACTTTAATCTTCATGAGTCTTTGCAGAGAGTCTTAGCCTTAAGCAATGCTGAAACTCAAGAGAACTTAACCATCGATAGAGACTATGATCCGAGTATTCCTGAGATTTATGGTGACAAAAATCTATTTATACAAGCTTTAATAAATATTACTCAAAATGCTGTGCATGCATGTGCAAATTTTGCAAAGCAACCCTGTATAGGTATTCAAACTAAGATTTCATATCGCCAGCCAATCAATGGGACTATTCATAATACTTTGGCTGAAATTATCGTTAGAGATAATGGCCCTGGAATTAATCCAGAAATTAAAGATCAAATTTTTTTTCCTATGATCTCTGGCAAAGAGAACGGTTCTGGGATTGGACTTTCTATTTCACAAGATATTGTAAGGATACATGGAGGCGCAATATCTTTTGAATGCAAAGATAATCAAACAATGTTCTCAATTCTAATCCCTATTTCTAACAGTTACATTCAAGGGGCTCAAAGTGCCTAAAATTTGGATTGCTGATGATGATGAGGCTATTCGCATGGTTCTTGAGGAGGGCCTAAAGAGCGCCGGGCTTGAAATTGTAACTTTTGCCGATGGTGAATCCTTAATCGAGGCCTTAAATGAAGATAAACCCGATCTAATAATTTCAGATATAAAAATGCCTGGAATGCACGGATATGATTTACTAAAACATATCAAAAATAATTATGAAAAATTGCCAGTAATAATTATGACAGCCTTTACAGATATGCAAGCCGCAATAGATTCTTATGGGGGCGGTGCTTTTGAATACATTCCAAAACCTTTTGATTTAGAAGAGGCGGTTGTTACCGTCAAAAAAGCTCTTGAAGAACATAAGGAAGCTAAGCCAAAGAAAGTTTCTAAATCAGAAATTATTGGTTCCGCCCCCTCCATGCAAATTGTCTTTAGGTCAATTGGAAAGCTGGCTAATACAAATGCTACGGTTCTCATTCAAGGAGAATCTGGTACCGGCAAGGAACTAGTATCTAAATCATTACATAAAAATAGTCCAAGGCATGATATGCCATTCATAGCATTAAACATGGCTGATATTCCAAAAGAGCTAATTGAATCTGAGCTTTTTGGACATGAGAAAGGAGCATTTACTGGTGCTGTTGAGCAAAGAATTGGGAGATTTGAACAAGCAAATGGAGGCACTCTTTTCCTTGATGAAATTGGAGATATGCCTCTTGAAACGCAAACACGTTTACTAAGAGTATTATCAAATAAAGAGTTTTTTAGAGTCGGCGGCGATAAACCAATTAAAGTAGATGTTCGAATTCTTGCTGCTACGCATCAGAGCCTAGAATCACTGGTTGCCTCTGGTTCCTTTAGAGAGGATCTTTACTATAGATTAAATGTTATCAAGGTTGATATTCCCCCTTTGCGACAAAGAAAAGAAGATATTGGCGAACTATCATCTGCTTTTTTAAAGAGGCATGCTGATTCATTGTTGGATGAGCCTAAGGTGCTTTCACCAGAAGCGCTGCTTACATTAACTCAATATGGCTGGCCGGGGAACGTTAGGCAGTTAGAGAATACTTGTTATTGGATTGCTCTTATGGCGCCCACTCAGAACGTAAAGCCAGAGGACCTTCCAAATGAAATAATTAATAACGATCAATCTCCTCAAATAAGAAATGATGACTGGCGATCAGGATTTTCTCAATGGCTTGGTGAGATATATAACAGTAATTCAGAGAATATGCTTGAAATAATTGAGCCAGCCCTAGACAGGGTCATGATTGATTTTGCTTTAGAAAAAACTGGAGGCAAAAAACAAGAAGCTGCTAAGGTTTTAGGTCTCGGGCGTAATACTCTAACAAAAAAAATAAAAGCGCGACAAGCCTAACTTAGAAATCCATTTAAATCATAAGCTATTTCAAGTTAATATTTTGGATAGTATTTCCACTAACCTGAAACATGGCTTGCTCAAAAGAAGGGGCTGATAATCTTCCCATTGCGTTATTAGAAAAACCAAATTGCTCTTTTGGTATTCCAAGAAAATTTTTATCAATTTTCAAATTTTTATTTACATCAATAAAAAGTGCGATTGCATACATTCCCTCAGGAAGGTCAATGACAAATTCGTGGTTTTCTTTAGGTTCAATATAAGATTCTATTCCTGAGAATATGCCCCTTTCTGATCGCTTTTCCCCTTTAACAGACTGATCATATGCTTCTGAATTATTATAAACAGCCAAAGACAAGACTCCTGCATCAGTTTGCCCCAATAGATTAATGGTCAGCTCATCTGCAGATATGCAAACGGTAAAAAAGAAGAAAAATAAAAATTTATTATAAAAATTCACAAACTATTTTATCTTAACCAGTGGCAACCCCTCTTGTTGCCAGGTTGAAATCCCTCCATGCAACACATGGGTTTCTTTATAGCCATAGGCTTGCATCTTTTCACCTGCAAGAGCAGCGTTTCTACCCATTTTGCAAATTAATACTATGGGATTATTTTTTTCTTTCAGCAATTCATCATTTCTGTTTTCAAGTTCCTCAAAGGGGATGTTCACTGAACCAGCTATTGCGCCGGTCTCGAATTCACTTTTGGGCCTAACATCAACTAAACAGGCAGATTTTTTATTCACCAAATTTGTAAGCTGATTGCAGTCTACTCTATGCCCCCCTCTTCTAGTTTCTGAGCGAAACCACAAAATAATCGAAAGAAATAATGGAACAGAAAAGTACCAATAGTCCATTAAAAACAAATTGAATTCTAGCATTTGCATATTATCGCTTAAAATATATTTATTGGTGAGGTTTATATTATGAAAGATCAAAATTTTTTAGTCCTAGTTCGTCATGGTCAAAGTGAATGGAATGCAAAAAATTTATTTACAGGTTGGAAAGATCCTGGGTTAACTCTTGATGGAGAAAAAGAAGCAAGAAATGCTGGGGTGTTGATTAAAGAAAGAAATATTCAATTTTCTATGATGTTTACTTCCGCTTTAAAGCGTGCGCAGATAACAGGCGAAATGATTTTAGAGGGTATAGAACAAACCAACATTGAGGTGGTGAAAGATCAAGCTCTCAACGAGAGAGATTATGGAGATTTAGCTGGTTTAAACAAAGATGATGCTCGCAAAGAGTGGGGCGAAGAGCAGGTTCATATATGGAGAAGGTCCTATGATATTCCGCCTCCTGGTGGCGAGAGTTTAAGAAATACTGCAGAAAGAGTATTGCCCTATTTTAATTCAGCAATCCTGCCAAAGCTTATGCAGGGGGAAAATATTTTGGTAGCCGCACACGGAAACTCGCTTAGATCTTTAGTAATGCAGCTTGATAATTTGTCTAAGGAAGAAGTCGTGGCATTAGAAATTCCTACTGGCGCACCAATAATCTACTCCTTTACAGGCAACAAAAAACCAATTTCTAAAGAAAATCTTTTTGAATAAAGAACAGCAACACATTTCACAGCAAATCGTTCAATGGTATTTAGATCACGGAAGGCATGATTTACCTTGGAGGAAAAATGTTACGCCTTATAGAATTTGGATTTCAGAAATCATGCTCCAGCAAACACAAGTAAAGACAGTTATTCCTTATTTTAAAAATTTTATAAAAAAATTTCCTACCCAGAAAAAGTTATCTGAAGCAAGCGAAGATCAAATATTGGCAGCATGGTCTGGATTAGGTTTTTATAGAAGGGCAAGAAATATATTTGCATCAAAGGAAATTATCAAAAAA
>Ga0066836_10001277_pt1 | contig 13128 bp, 17 predicted proteins | sample ETNtaG_18_FD_71568 | JGI IMG/M metagenome (GOLD analysis project Ga0066836, IMG submission 71568) | Marine microbial and viral communities from oxygen minimum zone, Eastern Pacific Ocean - ETNP201302SV91 | ecosystem: Environmental > Aquatic > Marine > Oceanic | place: Pacific Ocean: Eastern...
TGCTGGACGATTAACACCTTTTCTTTTGATTCCATAGATGTTACTAACCAAGCCATTCCAAAAACCAAAGAAAGACAACATGAACCGCTTCCAATTATAGAAACCGTATCAGACTCTTCTTCATATTCATCAGACGAATCGCCACAATCATCATATCCATCATTGACAGATTCCTCCTCAATAGATTTGCCATTTTCACATTGATACCAAATTTGGAAATAGCCATCACTATTATACGCAGAGTAAGTATCTCCCACATAGCCATCATCGTCCGAATCAATAGCTATCATAATGAAGAAAATAACTAAGAAAACCAGTGAGACTTTCCACCACGGGTTCTTCTTTTTTGGCACAACCGCCTGAACAACGGATGCAGGAATCATGCCATTACATAGACATCAAGTAATTGATGCTTATCATCGTAAAGGGCTTTGGCAATGCGGACAAACGTTCCAAGACGCATCAACCGAATTTTGACAGTGGGGGCAAGTCGAATTATTTGCTGGCGCAGAATCATTGACCATGACAGAATCATTTAGCACAGTATTCCCCATATGACCAATCTGTACCATTGCTTGGTCCTTTTCCAAATGGGCCTGGCGTACTCTTCCAGCATCTTCGAATCTTCCCGCTTTTTGGTACATCTCAGCCGCAGCCTCAAAATCGCGCGCTTTCTCTAGGTTCTGAGCTTGTGTAAAAGCAGACTCTGTATTGCGAACAATTGTTTGTTGAGGTGGTGCTTGCTGCATCGGCCTTTGAACAACAGGTCTAGTCGGCAAAGGAACCGGAGTTTGCATTACAACAGGCCTTTGCATAATTGGCGCCATAGGTTGCTGGACAATAATCGACCGTTTACCCCCTCCTCCCGATGCAAGCATTACAATACCTACAATCAGCATAATAAATCCAATACAAAGAAGTGGCGGAATCAAAACTCCAATGATCATGAAAAGAACCGCTATGACCAGCATAACAATTCCCCCAGCAACATTACCACCGCTACTAGGACGTTGAACTTGTACAACCATCTATTCTTCCTCCAATTCTTTAGAGAGCATAGTCTCTTCTAACTTAGCCCAAGCATCTCCTAGGTGTGAATCTTTCTCTAAAGTAGAAATTTCATTTTCAAGCCTCAAAACCATTTTGTCCCGACTTTCTAAAGGAAACCAATTCTTCAATGGCCCATCTCCCTTTCCGGTAAAATAGCCAAGAATTAAAAAAGTAAAACCAAGAACAGGAATCGCCAATTCAATTCCTAAGGAATTCGAATCTATCAATCCTGAAATCAACCCTAAACCGGTTGCTAGTATCATCCCTAGGCCGGTACCAAACAGCAGACGCTGGGCAGCAATAGCGGGAGTCATGTGTGGCCCAACAATAATGATACAAAGAACCCAACGCTGAAATCAATATGTTTCACGCATTAGTTTGTGGATTTTATATGGTAACAGCGCACGGTTAACAGGCGTAACCTCGAGAATTCTGCCATCATCTCTTCTTCGAATATCTTGCAATAAGGGATGTCTACTTTTTTTATGCAAAGCCAATAATGTTGGCTTATCTACTTCTAGTGCAGACCGAACAACTTCTACAAATCCAGCCGATTCAACTGCAAATTTACCAATCTCATCTATCACGATTACCTCTGAATAATCTCTAGCATGTTCAACCGCAGGGACAGCCACCGATTCCAATGCTTCAGCATCTATCCCATACCCCAGAACTCGAAGCCGACTATCGATTTCCTTGTGCGCCATAACTGCCTCGGCTCCAGTAAAAATATCGATTACTTTGTAACCAACCCTTTCAGAATTATTCATAATCGGCTCAGTTCTCATACCGCCAATAATGTCAGTACCTTTTCCATCGCCTCCACGAGCAGTAATCTCCTTGCGCCTCTCTTCTTCTAGCATTTCCAAAACTTTCGCTAGAACTGCTGATTTCCCAGAGCGAGGAAGCCCCGTGATTCCGATTTTTGGATGAATTCCCATTTTACATCACTTCATTTCCGGAATCCGGCACTGTATGAGTGTGTCGAGGGCGGTACTGATAATAAAAGGGTCGGCCTGAAAACCCCTTATTGTGCATTCCAAGAACACAGCCATTGAAGCCGAATAGAAATTACAGGATTGCTTCATCACCAGGCATTTGTGTTGCAATGAATGAGCGACCCTTTGCACCGAGCTTCCAATTTTCAGAAACCCAATCTAAAATCATAGATAATTCCTTTTCAGTTAGTTCCCCTGCATCAGCGATTTGTTGCAGGATCTCTAACTCTTTTTCATCATAATCACCATCAACAGATGCTACCAAGGCGCCATCGCGCAATGCCAATCTAATCGCAGCCATTTCCATTCCATCAAGTATTGATTGTAAATCAGGAGGCGAGGTTAGAAGTTGTCTAACCTCTTCTCTACTTTCAGGATGCAATAACATCGCTCCCATGGCGGATTCAATCGCAGCCATTTCTTCACGCACCAAAGTACCATCAGCAGCAGCAACTAAAACCAGCGTACAAGCAATCCTTCTACGCTGCTCTTCCCCAAGCGCGAGTAAAGCGTCGGGGATCATCAACTTCACCTTTTGAGGTCGTTAAGTAACTCATATCCGGATTGCATCCATGCATAACCTTCAACGGTCCAAGCAAGTAATCGGTTGATGGAATCAGCACCTAATCCTAGATGCTTTACAATCCCCTCAAGAGCTTCTCTCTCATCTTCATCCACAGTACCATCAGCGGCAGCCATCAAAACAGCATCTCGCAATGCAAGTCTTCCTGACTCAGGACCAAGTCCTGACAGACATTCTTCCAATGAAGGCGGGTTCTTCAAAGACACCCGAATTTTCTCCCGTTGTTTTGGAGATAGAAGTGCAGTTCCGAGTCTTTGCTCAAACATTGCCATTTCCTCAACAGTTAATTCATTGTCAATTCGTGACATATAAGCAAGAAGTAGAGCATATGAAAATCTTTCAGTACGCGGTAATTTGTGCAATGTATCGGGCAGCATAGTACGCCCGTAACTGTCCTTAGACTTGAATCCCCCGCAGAACATTTCAATATTTATGATAAAACTAACAAAATATGTTCTTGCCAAAACCGATAAATTTTATTTTTCTTTGAATGCAAATTCACGCTGGCCAATATAATTTAGGAACCCCCATAGGCTGGAATTTAGTAGAAATACTAGCCGGATATCTAAGGCCCATGATACGGTACCAATGTAATAACAAGCAGAGGAGCCAACCCAGCCGATTGTGTAAAGGCTCATGCTTGCGGGAATTGTCCATTTAGTGTCGCGTTGTGAATTAAAAGTTAAGATTCTATGAGTCCAGTGGGCGAAGAAGGAACCTATAATCCACGCAACCGACCAAGAAATTGTAGGCCAATATGCACCTTCTGGAAAAATCCAATTTAGGAGCTCCCATAATATGTAAAATACAATTACATTAACCGTTGCAGTCATCAAATATCGCCGAAACGACCCACTAGGGAGGTTCATCAATCATCCTCCGTAACAACATCACTCTGCTTACCAGTGGAGATTTCCCTTAATCTTTGATTATCATTTTGCATAGCATCCAATATTGCATAGGATACTCCCAATTCTTTAGCTAATTCTCTTAATGCAAGCGTATCTTTTGGAAGACATTTGCCGCCAAACCCTCTCATTAAACCCATCAATGGTTCAAGGTGAGAATCACCGATTGGCTGATCCTGAGGAGCGGTAATGATCTCTCTTACAATCCCCCACTCCACTCCCATTGCTTTACAGATCTCATACATCTGATTAGCAAAAATTACCTTCAGGGAATAAAAGTTATTTTTGGCGTATTTTACTAATTCGGCCTCAGTCGAAGAAACGTGGAATGTTTGGCCAGTGGGCAAGACGCCGGCAACGCGATGGTGCTCAAAAATAAGTTCAGCAACCTCTGCATGAGATGTTCCAACAACCAAAATCTTCTGATTAGAAAAATCTTCAAGCCGATTTCTCTCTACTAAAAACTCAGGAGAAAAGGCTAGTTTTAGTTCAGGAAATAACTTCTGAAGTTTAGCCGTAGTCCCCGGTATAACGGTACTTTTGATGATGGCAATAAATCCGGGAGGTAGTCCCCTCAAAGTTTCTTCAATTATCGATGTATCACAAGCGCCTGAACTATCCGAAGGCGTAGGCACGGCAATATATGCGCATTCGACATTATCAGTTACGTCACTTAGAGAAGTACCACGAGAAATATCGTGAACAAAAATCTCGTGATGTTTCGAGAAACAATGTTCGATAGCGCCCCCTACAATTCCAGCCCCAATGATTCCTATGCGCATATTTATGCCCCCGGGACCTTGAATAGTCCGCCTTCTACCATTAACGCGGCGCGCTGGAGGCTTTCAGGTGTTCCGCAATCAATCCAAGTATTTTCTCCAACATTTCTCCATCGAGCCGCCTGCTCGACAATATATTGCCGAGTAACATCAGAAATTGAAAATTCTGATAATTTTCTTACTTCATCAAAACGACTCCAAAACGACTCATCAAAGAAGTAAATCCCTCCAATCGCCAAATTACTTTTTGGATTCAAAGGTTTTTCTTCGACACCAATAATTTCCCCTTCCTCAATGGTTGCGATTCCAAAATCCTGAGGCCTTTCGACTTCACGTACTAGCAAAGTCGCCCCAGAAGAGGGTTTTGAATGGAATACGACATCCTCTGTTAAATCTAGATTAGTGATATTATCTGAAAACCAGACTAAGAGTGAGCAATTTTGATTATTTTCTCTAGCCAAGTTTAGTGCATTAGCAACCCCAAGAGGCTCCCTTTCTAAGATATAATCCACATCCTCGCCAACATGTTTCCTAATCTTTCCAATAAATCTGTTACCAATAATTGTAATTTTTGTAATTCCAGCATTACGTATAGAGGCTAATGCATAATCGATAATCGGCCGCCCTTGCAAAGGTAGCAACGTCTTATGGGTATAATCTGTCAAGGGGGCAAGACGTGACCCGCTGCCTCCAGCAACCACAATCGCTCTAACCTCCACGCCTCCTCCTCCTTATTTCGAATCTTTATCTTCTGGGTTCGCTGTCTTAGAAAATACACCCTCTTCGGCATTTGCCTCAAAATAGTCAGTCCGCACTAAATCTCCGAGTTTTTCTACACCGTATTCAATCAAGTCTACATCTTTGGATTCAGCCTCATCCCATCTTTTTTGAGCCATTTCAGCATAATTTTCGTCTGCCGTAGCTCTAAGTTGCTCGCTCACAGTAAGATCATCCTCTAATCCATCATATTTGCCACTTTCAATAAGAGCATCCCGCCTCTCAGGTTCAACGCCCATCTTGAAATCTGTTTTACCCCAATCCGGGCCTTTTTCATCTCCGCCTCTATTCATTAGAGGAGAGATATTCATCGAACTTTCTCTAATTCTAACCGCTAATATCTTTTGATATTCTTCGAATCTGTTCTGTTCATCTGAAACATCAAATAATTCCGTCATATCAAATTGGTTAATGAAATCACGCTCGGTTTTTCTCCTTCTTGAAACAATAAAAAATGCAAGTAATAAACTGAAAACCCCTGGTAAAATCAAACTAATATTTATCAATTCATTATCTATTGGCAAAATTAATAGGTATACATTTAATCCATTAACAATGCAACTTGATAGGATTAAAAGAACAGCATAAAGCCTTAATTTAAACATTTGAGAACTCAAATTTTGCAGAGTTTCCTCAGCAGCAATTTCAGCCTCTTCTATACTTAATGACATAAATAACCCCTATAACTGAAATCGACTGAACCGTTGTAATCGGGCCCGGGTCATGAACAATGCGCTTATTTCATGCATCATCTGGAATAAAGCAATTATCATCTACTTCGTGGATTTGACCAGTCATCAATAGGTGATCCAATGCTTCATCACATTCTTCTGGAATGAAACCATTGCCTATCAAAGGTGCAAACATTTCTTCCAATTCGATCCATGATGCACCATTTCCTACTTTTTCTTGTGCGACAATCATCATCATCTGAGCGGTAACTGCTAGTAAAGGATCATCACATCCTTCGCCTGGCATTAAATCTAGGAAAGTCCCAACAGGGTGTGGATCATCCTCTACAATTTCATCAATCCTTTTGGTTAGATGCTTCAAAGGATCTGGTAAATCAAAGCAATCAAAAAGATTGGTTTGCCCCTTCGGGTCTTCGCGTAAATCTTCACTTGTAATACGCTTAGATATCGAATTCAAGCGATGAATTCGTTGTTCTAATTGAAGTCGCTCTCGTTCTAAATCTAAAGTCAGAACTTCAAAGTCCTGTTCGGCCTTTTCAATTAGCCAATCCTCTAGATTGAAACTTGGGTTAATCCCAGACATAGTGTCAATAAGGCGTTTTACAATTGGCGGTAATTGTTCAATCCGAATCTTTTCTTCAGATTTCTCATAGCCCTCATCAACCATGCTTTCTATCCTTCGCGCGGCACTCCATAAAGGTACAGTTCACCTCTAAACCATGAATTCCAATGGAGCCGCGCGATACTGCGCAGCATAAACCCTCCAAAACTAGTTGCAGTGGTCATCAACCATTTGAATAAGTCAGAAACGAAAAGGGGCGCGTTCATGTAGGTGCAACCCTTGCCCAATTCATGAGCGACCATCGTATCGCAATACTGCCCGGCGACGGAACAGGAAGAGAAATTGCGGTAGAGGCACAACGCATTCTCGATACAATTTCCAATCATACAAATCATGGTTTTGAAATGACTGAAATCCCTTGTGGAGGGCAGCATTACAAAGAACATGGAGAAGAGTGGCCAGAAGGCTCTTACGAGTTTTGTCGCGATGAGGCCGATGCAATCTTCTTAGGAGCTATTGGCCATCCTGGTGCAGTATTACCTAATGGTGATTTAGCAGGTGGTTCAGTAATCTTAGGAATGAGAAGTGGACTTGATCTATTTGCAAATCTTCGTCCAATTAAATTGTATGAAGGTGTCAATCACAAAGTACACGGAAAATTCAGGCAGATATGGGAACCTAAAATGGTAGATATGACAATACTCAGAGAAAACACAGAGGGCCTATACCACTCATTGCTACGCCGTAGTGCTGATAGAGCACAAGGCCGCCCCCAATATGAACCTCCAGAGATGTCATTCCCCGGATTAGAAGGAAAGGTCGCATATGATCCAAGGCCGATTTCAGAAAAGGGCACAGAGCGTTTAGCTCGCATGGCTTTTGAAACCGCAGAACAACGCGATGGTGCACCTCTTGACGGAGTGAGTAGAGTTTCTTGCATCGATAAGAGCAATGTCACTAGGGGCTGCCAATTATTCCGAGAAACATTTTCCAATGTAGCGACAAATTATCCTAATATCGAGAGTGATTATGGTTATATTGATGCCTTTATGCAATGGCTAACAAGAACTCCTGAGCATTATGATGTGGTGGTATGCTCGAATATGTTTGGAGATATAGCAACAGACCTAGGAGCGGTCTTACAAGGTGGAATGGGTATGGCTGCTTCCGGAAATATCGGAACCGATCATGCATTTTTCGAACCCGTTCATGGTTCTGCTCCAAAACATGCGGGACTAAACAAAGTCAATCCTATAGCAAGTATAACCTCAATTCAATTAATGGTTGAATGGCTCGGTCGCCGCAATGAAATTGATGATTTCAGAACCATTGGCAAAATGATAGACCAATCTGTTGCTGAACACCTTAAGAATGGGAAATTATTGACATATGATTTAGGTGGAAACGCAGGATGCAGCCATGTCGGAGAATCAATTGCTAGTATACTGGCGACCAAATTATCTGAAATTTGATAACCCAGACTTTGCAATTCTTCAGGGTCTTTGCCCAGTTACTATCGATAACGAGTAGAGAGTTAATTTGAAAATGAATTCAAGATATGCAGAATGGAAGATTGTAAATTATCATCATTATTCCACACAGAGATTTTTGGATTATCTGGAATGATTCTTAGTAGATTAACAGCGACTCGACTTAACTCATCAACAATCGTAACACTTGCCATTTTTGCAGTTCTCGAAAGAGGATTCAAATCTATAACAAGCACATCTTTTCCCATGGCAACTAGGGCTTCACATCTATCTCCATCTTCCAATGGGACCAATATTACATCAGACCGAATGATTCCTTCTTCACAACAATTCGCCCTAGGGCCTTCCAAATTAGGAATCTTAGCATCAGGCTCAGAACCTAATATTTCTACATCTAAACCCAGTTGAATTTTAATTTGCTCTAGTTCAGAAATCAATGCGTTCATGCGCTTATCGGTACGATAGAAGATATTTACTTCAACAGGACAATTCAGTAAATTTGCGATTTGTAGTAATTCTTTTCCTGCTAATGCAATTGCGTTTCCGTTTAGTGAAATTATGGGATTATTAGCACCCAATAGCCTTGCTGCTACTTCTCTAGTAGCAGCCATTGCCGGGGGTATAGTTACCTCTCCTAATAGATAATCAAAAGCCTCGCCTCTTCCATGAGCAATCATTGCCGAATCGGCGAGCATGCCTTTTTTGGCAGCCAATTCTAATCTTTGTCTCATCAGTAAAGATTTGTATCTTGGGTGAGAAGGATCAGCGCTATGTTTGCCCATTACTACACCTGTTTTATTTTATCAACATTGAAAAATCGAGAGGCTTACATCCGCGATTTATTGAACTAGTAGATAGTACATCAAGACCGCATTCTCGCCAATCGTCGAGATCTTCTAGTAATATTCCACCACTTGCCTCTAGCCATACATGCTCGCGCAATCCCATTTCTACTAATTCAGCATTAACTGCACGGGACCGATCCGGGCCGAAGTTATCCAACATCAAGACTAATTTATCACAACTTTCTATTATGCGTTTTTCAGACCATGAAAAAGCAGCAATAATCGCTTCTTTTTCTTCTCGAACTTCAATTTCCAAAAACGCTCCACAATCTTCCAAGTCTACTTCTGAAATATATTTTGCAATTCTAGGGCCGTGGCCGGAAATATCAGAGTACATGCTAGCCAAATCATTTTCTTTTACCATAGTAGCATCTTCACGATGTAACCGATGAGTGAGTCCGCCTCCTAAGGAGACGGCCCATTTGTCAAGCAAACCCCAAATTGTTTTGCGAGTACATGCGATTTGCCCAGGTGCTATTGCAGACCATTGCTTAGCAACAGTCGCAATGCCGGATAACTGGCCTAATATGTTCAAAATAGAGCGCTCCATTGCTAAAACAGCCTCTCTATCACCAGAGATCGTTGCAATTTCATCGCCTTTGATAACGCTACGGCCATCGCCAGCACTCCAAGAAATGTTAACGCCACCAGCCCATATTTGCAGCATATGATCTACCGCGGCACAACCGACCAAGATTCCATCTTCTTGCGCACAAATGCTTGCTTGAACGGCTGTATCGCCGCCCATATATGGCATATCAATGCCATCATCAGCCAGCATAGCACTGGTCCAGCGGTCAAAACTTGAAACCAATAATCTACTCGCTCCGGTTGAATGACTCCAAAGTTCGCCACCCCTGTCGTGCGGCGGGGCTCTTTTCTCTGCCATGTTTGCTGCTAATGGTACGAGGATTTCATCATTACCTACGTGTTGGGGTGCAATATGAAGCGTATTCTAATCGTTGGTGCGGGCATCAAAGGCCTTGTTACAGCGGTTCGGAAACACCTTGCTAATAATCATGTAATAATTATGGAAAAGAGAAAACAAATCGGAGGCAGGGGTACAAGCAATGCCTCGCACGGTTTTCAACTTGAGCATGGGCCTCACCTATTGTTGAAGGGAGGGCAACTACACAAAATGGTTAGCAAAGTGAGCAAGGTAAAACCTTCTCTGCGACCGATACGTCCGCAAAAAATCAAAATAATCGATCATGGAATTTTGTATCCAATAAATAATCCTAAACAATTACTAAATTTGAAGATGGGAAAAGACCCCGTAAGGGATAATGCGCTGCGCTTAATCTCAGGTTGGGGTCTAGATTTACCAGAAAGGAAAAAAGCTTTGTTAAATGGTAATTTATGTGTTGTAGGAGAAGGCTGGGCTGGAATCATAGGCAGACTCGCTTCGACCTTAGAAGAAGTAGGAGTTCCAATTCAAACCGGAGCAGAAATTTCAGAGATTATTGAAGGCGGCGCTTTACTTTCAAGCGGTGTAAAAGTCAAAGCCGATGAGGTAATAATGTGTGATGGAAAGCCAGAAGGAGCAGCAATAAAGGTAGCCACGCTCGATGTTGTGCTCGATAATCAACCACTATCAGGATTACACGGATTGATCAAAGGGGATGTTGCAATAATTGATTTAGCCGCCATACATACAGGCAAAGCCCCAGGAATGTCACACCTTTCTTGCATTGCTCTAAAAGGAGGATTATCGGCAATCGAAGATTTACTTGACGAAAGAGTATCAGGATGGCGTTCACACATACTGGTAAAAAGAGAAAATAAATCGATTACTTTGACAGATTCTACCGGCACTCTTTCCGATGGCATATTGTGAATAACCCCCTGCTATAGCAACGAATAATGCGCATCATTACTTGGAATGTAAATGGTATTAGAGCCGCAATTCGAAAAGGCATAGATGGCTTTTTTGAAGAGTTAGACGCCGAGGTCTGGATGTTGCAAGAAGTCAGATGTTTACAAGAACAACTCCCGAAAGGGTGGGAGTTGCCCGATGGGTACTCTTGGATATTACACCCGGCCGAAAAGAAGGGCTATTCTGGAGTGGCAACGATTGCAAATATTCCGATGCAAGAAATTGGACGAGGAATGAATGGCGCATTAGATCCAAACGATAGTGAAGGTCGAGTTTTAGTAACGCGCCATAATGAACTCACTTTGGTTAACACATACCTTCCTAGTGGCTCTTCAAAAGAGGAACGACAAAATTACAAAGAGCAATGGATGGATGAGTGGTACGATTTTGTTTCACCAATGTTATTGTCTGATAAGCCAGTTATTCTTGCAGGAGATTTGAATATAGCTCATACTGAAGACGATATTTGGAATCCTAAAGGTAATGCTAAGTCAAGTGGATTTTTACCTCAAGAAAGAGAATGGTTTAGTAAATTATTGGCAGATGGATGGCACGATTTATTCCGTGAACAAGTAGGTGAGGGCGAAAAGATCTACTCTTGGTGGTCTAACCGTGGTCAGGCAAGAGCAAAAGATAGGGGCTGGAGAATTGATTATTTCCTCGGAAATCCAGCAGCGGCTGCAATTACGAAATCCTGTAGAATCGAAAGAAGAGGCGGGTTAGAGGTTTCAGACCATGCTCCAGTAATTCTTGACCTTCATTGAGCCTCTACTTCGGCAAATAAGGCAAGCATAGCATCGACCTTTATTCGCAGCGCTTCAATACCCTGCTCTTCAAGATGTAATTTCAAAGAAGCAACTTCGCCATTAACGACAAACTCGGACCGTATGTCAGCGGGTACAATTTGCACTAAACGTTGGCCAATATCGGGAGCGCCCTCCCAGTCCAATGTTGTAATGCACAACTCGCCCATACCATCTGGTTATCACTACAACAAAAGAGCCTTCCGACAAACCAATAATTCAATTCATAGCACCTTGTCGAATCAACATGGATGACCCACTTTCCATACTCGCAGGTTCGGGAGGAGTGGGTTTAGATGATGTAAGAACTAGCCATGAAGGAAGAAAAGCTGTGCTACTGGCCAGGGATGGCGATGCTAGAGAATTAAAAGCATTAGCAGAAACTATGAAAATTGAGATTGTAGAAACAATTCATCAGCCAGGAATTCCAGATCCACAAGGTTACTTCGGAAAGGGAAGATTGCAAGATGTAGCAGATGAATTGAATACAAGAATCAAAGGCCATCTTTGGGAAAAGGTAGACTTAGTGATCATTCATGAAAATGCATCCCCGCGTCAATTAGTAAACATTGGGAACTCACTAAAAACCGAAGTATGGGACAGAGTAAGGCTTCTGTTAGCGTTGTTCACCTCACACGCATCCAGCGTTGAGGCTAGAACCCAAGTAAGAATAGCACAATTACAAGCGGATAGAACAGTTCTCAGAGAACTTGCAAACCAACAAACTTCAGGCGAACGCGCAGGGTTTGGGGCGGGCGGCAGTCAGGCTTTGCAAAGTGTACTATCTACTGTTAGCAGAGAATTAGCATCTCTTCGTAAGCGACAGAAAAGACATGCTCTCGCTAGGCGGGAGAGAAGGCGTCAAAGAAGTCGCGGTGGGGCTAAAACCGTAGGTTTAGCAGGATATACAAATGCTGGTAAATCATCATTATTTCTAGCGCTTTCGGGAAAAGACGTATTGATTGAAGACAAGTTGTTCTCAACTTTAGAGACAACGGTTGGCAGAATGGAACTCAGCCCTCGAATATTGTTAGCCGATACAATTGGATTTATCGATGAACTTCCTTCTGATTTATTGGATGCTTTCCATGCAACACTCGATGAGTCATTACAATGTGATTTACTGCTATTGCTCGCTGACTCAAGCGATGGAGATGAGGAATTGAAAAGAAAACTAGCAACCTCAAAAAGAGAGGTATTGGAACGAGTTGATGACTCTTACATCAACATGATAGTAGTGCTCACTAAATCAGATAAAACAACAGATGTTTCTGATGCAATAGGTGTTGTAGAAGAGTTAGGGTTTCCCGAGCCAGCAATTATCTCATCTCATACCGGTAGTGGAATTGAAGAGCTAAGAGGGGAAATTCTAACCTCTCTATATGGCCAGGAAATCCGAATCGAAATCACTCCCGCAAAAGAAGGACAAAGGGCCCAAGAGTCATTTATCAGTGAATTATATGATTTAGCAATAATCACCAAACGTGAAGGAAATATCTTCACCATTTGGTGCGGCGAAGCAGAACTAAACCGGATGATTTCCAAATCTAATGGACGCATCTTCCTCAAGTAGAACGACCCCCACGCATATTCATGCCCGAACTAGTTGCTGATGTAACGGCCCTCCCTGAAGAGGAAGAGCCGGTATTTGCTTCATCTGGTCGGGCTTTCATGGTCAAAAGTGAAGACGGGCATCCGGTTTTGAAAGGAGTCGGAGTATTACTGATTATCACTTGCTGCTTTGGTTTTGCAAACGGTCTTGATT
>Ga0066836_10001280_pt1 | contig 13091 bp, 2 predicted proteins | sample ETNtaG_18_FD_71568 | JGI IMG/M metagenome (GOLD analysis project Ga0066836, IMG submission 71568) | Marine microbial and viral communities from oxygen minimum zone, Eastern Pacific Ocean - ETNP201302SV91 | ecosystem: Environmental > Aquatic > Marine > Oceanic | place: Pacific Ocean: Eastern...
TGTCTCAGTTTCACCTGCGTCCACCATCATGGCTGAGTAAGTGGGTGTCATGTCCGCATAGTTGTCTGTGCCTGCAATATTGCAACGCATGAAAATTGCAGCAGCTTCATCACCAGAATTGGTGACAGTAATCTCCACAGATGTTGAGCGACCTACATTTCCACTTTCATCGGGGATATTCACAGTATCAACCGATATTACTGGGTGACTGAGGTGCGGCAGGATGTCGAATGTTGAGGCATTCCAAGGCAAATCAACGAGTACTCCGTCACTCCAAGACTCCATCCCCACTCCAAGATTCCATGCAGTTTGGAAATTGGTCACTTCAATTTGCGCAGATTCACTCCAAATTGTGCATGTTTGTGCATCACATGTACCGATTTCAACAGTTCTCGCGGGGACTAGAGCAACCCCGTCCACATTGAATCTGTGAATGGTGCCCTCACTGGGGCCTATGTTGTGAATCGCATATTCAACACAATATCCGCCTGTACAGGTTGAGCCAATGGGAATGTGAATCTCTTGTTCTTCGATATTCCTCTCCCACAAATCAATCAGACCACCGGTTCCAACAACACCTGTATTTTCCAGCCCGAGGGTTGCTTCCCCATCTGCATCTACGTCATGATCATCAGATGACATTTTGATTGTTCCACCGCTTGTGACCAAACTGCTACCTTCGCCACGAACATACAATGGCCCACTGGCCATGAAATCGGCATTTGTTGTTGTAACTGCACCTGTAATCATCACATCAGCGCCTGTAATTGTACTATCCTCAAAGTGGGCACTGCCTGCAATTTCTAGTGGGAATGCGGTGCCATATTCGCCCGCAATACGGCAATTGTTTGGGTCGGCAAGATATGCTGGAGTTGTTGTGATGGTACCGGAGTCATCAATTTCGAGATGATCAATGACGAGATCTGTAAAACTTCCAGGGGTTAGTGAAAAATTGAGTTGGAAATCACTCTTTGGAGTTGAGAAGTTAATCACGTGTTCATCCCCACTCATGTCTTGTGCGGGAATGTCATCCCAGGAGACAGACCAACCCGACATATCGTTGCCAGATGGAGCAACAATGCGTAGTGAAAAGGCCCCGGAAGCCACACTAGAGTGAGCCATCAAACTGGTCGGTACATTGGGTGTCATGCGAACTGATTGTGCAAATCCACCTCCCGTCAATGACCCATCTTCTACACGAAGTGTTCCACCTTCTGCAACGGTAATGCTTGCGCCAACGGGCAGGGTATAGTCCGATGAGATGGTGAGTGTGGCTCCAGCTTCCACAGTTACAATGGCATTGAGTTCTGAACCAATGTTCCATGTTTCGTCTGTAGATACACTGTAAACTCCACCATTTGTTGGAGCAGAGCCTGCATTTGACAACGGAATCACGCAGATTAGCATCGATGTGGCGAGTAGCATAGTGAGTGCTTGACTGGTTCTCATGGCTTGTGGGTGTCGCATCGGGGTCAAGAAGGATGCGCCGACGTGCGTACAATTCTAAGACCCCCCTTTTCTCCCTCGTAATGTGCCCGGCCTATTCCTCACCACAACCCCTTCACTTGGCGAAACGATGAGTTTCTGGAGTGGTCCCTTACTTGTGCTGTGGCTGTATTTACCTGGATACCTTGCCAATACAGCAGCGATGCTGGGGGGGAAGTGGATTCCTGAAATGACAGGATTCGAACCACGTCCAATTGATGGTGGTCGAAAATTGTCCGATGGGTACCGAATTCTAGGGGACGGAAAAACATGGAATGGTCTCATGGGTGCAATCCTTGGCGCAGGCTTGTTGTGTATGTTGACCCATTGGGTGGGAGAAAACCATATTGTCACTGAAGGTGTATTTCTTGATCCATTGATTGGGACGGCTGCGGGCGATTGGTTTTGGATTGGTGGTGAATGGGGTGCTGCTTTCATTATCGGTTCCTTCTTGGGTTTGGGCTGCATGATTGGTGATAGTTTAGGTTCTTTCATCAAGAGGCGAATGGGGAAGAAAAGAGAGGGGTCTGAAAGTTCCCAAGCCCCCTTGATTGACACTCTTCCATTTGCCATATGCACGTTCGCGATGGGATTGCTATTGTTCCCAAATGCTCTTGTTGGGAATACGGACCTCATTTATCCCATGTTTTGGCTTTTGGTAATCACACCAGTCATCCATCGGTTGACCAATGTGTTTGGGTATTGGGTGGGGTTGAAGGAAGTCCCTTACTAATGGGACTCTTCATGAGCCGAAACCGTTCGTAGTGAATCATGGGACGGATTGTTCTGGTCGTCGGAGGTGGCGGACGCGAACATGCGTTAACAATCGGTCTTCTCGAGAGCCCTTCTGTTCGAACCGTCCATGTTGCACCGGGCAATGCTGGAACGGGGGCTATTGCAACCAATCATGACGTCTCAGCCGGAGATGTAGAGGGTCAAGTTGCTTTGGCTCAATCTCTTGGGGCCGATCTTGTTGTCGTGGGCCCAGAGGCACCATTGGTGGGTGGTCTGTCCGATGCCCTTCGTGCAATTGGCATCCCAAGTTTTGGACCTCATGCCGCGGGTGCTATGCTTGAAGGAAGCAAAGACTTCGCCAAGCAGGTCATGCTTGATTTGAATATCCCAACCGCTGGTGTCCAACATCTTACTGAAGCAACGAACTTGGATGAAGCAGTCGACCGTTGGGGCGCTCCCTGGGTGGTCAAGCGTGATGTTTTGGCCGGAGGTAAAGGAGTTGTTGTCACAGAAGATCGTGACGAGGCTCTCGATTTCATTCGAACCTCTATTCGTTCAGATGGGATGGTATTGTTGGAAGAATTTCTGGCTGGGGAAGAAGCAAGCATGCTCGTGATGATGGATGAATCGGGTTTTGTCGCACTTCCGTGTAGCCAAGATCACAAACGGGTTGGCGAAGGTGACGTGGGTCTCAATACAGGTGGGATGGGAGCCTATGCACCCGCTCCTGTTGCGACCGAAGCAGTTCGTAGTCGTGCAATTTCTGAAATTGTTGAACCCATGCATAAGCACCTTTCTTCACAGCAAATCCCCTATCGTGGATGCTTGTATGTCGGGCTGATGATTGATGAAGAGGGGGCACCATCAGTGGTTGAATATAACGTAAGATTTGGGGATCCCGAAACACAGGTCACCATCCCTCTAATTTCCAGTGATTTGTGCGAACTTCTTCTGGCTGTTGCCGAGGGTAGATTGGCGGGTTCTATGCCCACCTTTTCGGCCGACCATGCATTGACAGTCGTCCTTGCAGCAGAAGGATATCCGGGTCCCCCTGAGAAGGGTCGACCCATTACAGGAAATCTCTCCGATGATATTGTTTCAGATGGTCGCGCATTCATCCATCATGCGGGTACAGGAATTGTGGATGACACATTGGTTTCGACAGGTGGTCGAGTATTGGCTTCAACCGGAATTGCTCCCACACTTTCCGAAGCGAGAGATTTGGCATATCAGAAGTTGTCAAATGTGCAACTTGAAGGGGCCCATTTTCGCCGCGATATTGGCCACAGGGCACTTTGAGGCGTGTCTGCTATTCGTTGTACTGCGCTCCACCCTTCGCGCGAGCGCGTGAGGAGGGGTTATAACGACCCCTCAAGTCGCGGCGTCGCTGATGGCGTAGCGTATGTGCTGTCAGTTACCTAAGAGAGGGAATTGAAATGGAAAACGAAAACGGAACTGCATCGACGCAAGCCCCACTGTTTGGGTTACTTGCAATCCCGGTGACGATTGCAATCATGCTGGCCATGATGGTAACCGCAACTTGGAACACAGTCGATTATGATGGAAGCGATTGGAACACACTGCTGATGATTACCACCGTGCTATTGGCCGGTGGCCTTCTCGGCAAAGCACCCCGTATCATCTTCGAACCCGTTGGGACACGCCCCTCTCTCGTCTCCCTTGGATTTGCAGTGATTATTGGTGCCGTCGGCATGGTGCATTACTACGATGGCGCAGCTCTGCTGGGCTTGGCATTCACCATGATGGCGATTGGCGTCCATCTGTTTGATCGGTCAAGACGCCACGAGGAAGAACTGATTCTAGTCGGTGTTGTTGCTGGTTTCGTCTATGCGATTCAAGTTGCAGCAGCAGGTCATGCATGGGGTGGCGAGAGTTCTCTTGCCGGAAGTTACTACGACATCGTCGATGTTGATCGGACTGTAACTGGTTACCTATTTTTCACATGGTGGATAATTTCTATCCTCACCAGCGTTGTCATTGCTCTAGTCTGTCGTGGTCGTCTACAAGCAGGCGGCCATGGTTCGTGGTTTGCTGATTTACCAGCAACTGTCGAAAAGGACCACGCCCCGTTGTATGTTGGATTGGCGGTTTGGATTGGTGCACACGTGTTTAGCCTATGGCACCTCTCCACTCTTGACAACCCAGATTCAGTCTTCTTGGCAGAGCATGTGGGCTTCTTTTGGGCCCTGTTTACAGGGCTAGTCGCCATGTTCGTTACTTTTTGTTGGGCGGAACACTGGCGGACACTTGGGTCATTCGTGGGTCTCAATTGGCTCCTTTACACCCTTGGTGCTTGGCAAGATTCTGGCCTATTCATCGTTGGGAATGCAGATGGAGTTCTTTCCTTCCTCCACGGTAGTTTGGGTACATTGTCTTGGTTCGCCATCTTCTTTTGGCTGAATGCTGCCATACTGTATTTCGGATTCACTGGTCGCCTATTGCGTGGTCCCGAGCGACGTAACCCTGGACAAGCGCGCCAATGGTGGGGTCAACACTGGTATGGAATTACCATCGCTAGTGCACTCCTGACTGCGTTTGTTGTCCGAGTAATGTGGAACGTCATTCCTGCAATGAACGCTGCAGGGACAGGTGAATGGGACATGACTGGTGGTTCTGACCCATGGTACATGAAGCGAGCTATCGATTACATCCTTGCTCAAAACAGCCATTTCATCATCGATATGGATCGGGCCTATCCGGTTGGTTCCATCAATCCTCGACCGCCATTGTTCAGTTGGACATTGGCATTGGGTGGTAGTCTGTTAGACCCATTCCTTGATGGCGATGTTCACGATGCTGCTTGGTGGTCCATCGCTGGAATGCCTGCTGTTTACGGTGCATTGACCGTATTGCCAATTGCTGCAACTTGCAAGCGGTTCTTCGGAACTGGTGCTGGCGCAATTGGTGCATGGCTCATGGCACTCATGCCTGGTCACGTTAGCCACAGCACATTCGCTCTGGCTGACCACGATGCTTTCGTGATTCTGTTCATGTCGCTTGGATTCTATTTCTGGCTCTGTGCTGTCGATTCGATTGGCAGTGACAAGTTACTCGAAAAATCTGATTGGAACCCTTTGCACATGGTAACTGGCATCAAGGCTTCATTCAAGCAACACCCTGCCGCTATGGCTCAAGCGCTATTGGCGGGTGTTTCGTTTGCAACTGTCGCCCTCGGGTGGAAAGGATTCGTTTATGGTTTGGCGATTATTTACGCCGCATTCTTCATGCAGACAGCGCTCAATCTATTGCGTCGTAGAGACAGCATGCCATTGACCTCTGCAATCACTGTGATGATGCTGACGACCTTCTTGTTGCCATTGCCATTCTACGGCAACATGCAACTGAACCTGCTTTGGGACGCAAGCGGTTTCCAGCCACTGTTCTATATTGTGGGCTTCACTGTAATCAACGGCTGGATTGTCACAGCCTTCCGTGACAAACCATGGCTGATGGTGATCATCATGGGTTCAATGATTACGACTGCCCTATTGGGTGCGTTGTATATTTTACAACTACTCGATATCTCAAATGGATGGGATGTTCTCACCACAGGTGGATTCTACTTCTCCAAGAACAAGGTATTCGGCACAATTGCGGAAGCACAGGCCCCAAGTCGCGGACAATTGTTCGCAAACTTCGGACCACTCGTATTCATCCTCGCATTGGGGATGGGCGGTATTTCCCTATGGCGTGGATTGCGTACACGTAAGCAAACTCACTTGGTTTTGGCCATGTGGATTCTTTTGGCTTCGTACATGGCATGGTCCGCTGGTCGGTTTATGTTCAACGCAACACCAGTGATGGCCATTATGGGTTCAGCAGCAATTGTTGGCCTTTGGCGATATAGCGGTGTCAAGGAATTCGTGAAGACATGGAGGCGCATGGGCATAAATGGATCTAAAGCACGCTTCAGTTCCACATATCGTGCTGGCCGCAAACACCCCGGTGTACCTGCAATTGGATTGGTTTTGCTCCTCCTATTCAGCCAACATGCAATTTATGGAATCGATTCTGGAATACCTCGTGGTGAAGTTGGTGAGAAGCAAGTCGATGATGCAATTCACGATTTGATGCCCGATGCACTTCGAGCCGAACTTTTTGGTTGGTCTGTCTTTGACGGTTCACCATATTCAGATTATGGAATTGATGATGAAGAAATGCCCACCTGTCAAGGCGAATGCTGGTACATGGGTACTTTCGGTCCTGGTTTCAACGGACGTTCGTGGAACGAAGCATACGACTGGTTAGAAGCTCAAGATTCTGATCAATCGTTCTCGGAACGACCTGCTTTCGTATCATGGTGGGATTATGGATTCCAAGCACTTGCTCAGGGTCAGCACCCTACCGTGGCAGACAACTTCCAGTCGGGTATTCCAGCTGCAGGTAACATGTTGCTCGCTGGTGGCGAAGAAGACACGATTGCGCTATTCATTACCACTCTCGCAGAGGGCGACATGCGTCAAGAGTTCAGTGATGATCAAGGAACAACTGATGACGATCGATTCACTCATACTTTCTCTCAAATGATGAAGCAACACTTCAATTCTGCAACACAATCAGATGCGACATGGGATGAATGGGTTTCAATCAACACAATGTCCGACAGTCAAGGCGTGCAAGATCGTTCATTCACCATTATTGGTGCAGGTGACGATGTCATGCTTGCAGAAGGTACAGTCATGAATGCGGATGGAACACGTTCAGAGACAACACTCTACCGTCTCTATGAAGATCGTGAACAAATTGGTGAGTATACTGACCTGAATACAGCAACCTATGAATTCAACCAAAATGGAAAGGTCGATTGGATGGATAACTGTCCAGCCGATGATGAATTTGTATTCGATGATAACGGAAATTCCCCAGGTGATGATGTCTATGATTCTACAAGTGCATTCTCGTGTGAATCATCACACTACATCATCGGTGATTACTGGTATACCAGTGACCTTTACGACGATTTCAACGATGTATCTACATCGTTGCATCGACAGAATGCTCGATATGCAATTGCTCGTGATTTGCTCACCCATGTATTCAGCCTAGACGAAATGGTTGATTTGTACCATGATTTGACCTCTATTGAGTACGAAGTCGCTTCTTATGATGGTGGTCCCGGTGAAACGGTCACTCGAAACAATGACATTCGCTACTTTGCGGTTGACAATCGGTTGTACCCAATTGGTGGTTATCAGTATGCTGAGAGCGGGATGCATTACGGGAACCCAACGGGAATTTTCTATGCACCTACCACCCTCAGTGGACTAGATCCGGATGATTACATCGAATCCGTGTATATCACACAGCGTGGTGATCGTCCTGAACAAGAGATGACAGGCCCTGAGTTTGAGACTGCGTACATGGCTGACCTGCTTGCAGGTCAATCCGGCAGTGGCGGCGACATCATCCAATTGGTGGATGTTCGTGTCGACCAACAACCAGCTTTCTTTGAAACCATGATTGCTCGTGCTTACGTTGGCTACGGAACCCCACAATTGGGCCTAGAGCCAGAGCGTGGTCATGGTCAACCAAAGCAACATTTCCAAGGATATGGAACCCCTGATACACCACTAATGTGGGCATACCCACTTCCGGGTGCAATGATGAATCACTTTGTAGTGGCAAATTGGTATGACGCAAACGAAGACAATGAACAGATGATCGGTTCAGCGAATACCGGTGTCAAGGTCCTCAAGTATTACTCGGGTGCAACCCTAGAGGGCGATGTCGTTCTCGGTGAAATTGGTGCTGTACCAAATGCCAAGTTGCTAATTGAGCGAGACGCATTCAGTGGTGAAGACCCTACAGATACCGATGCTCGGACCTATTGGATTCCAATTGGAACATCTCAAGCGGATGATGATGGACATTACAGCATCACCGTGCCTAGTGGTCGCATTCGAGTGACCGCATTTATGGGCGAGTCAGATTTGGTATCTGCACGAGATTCAATGACAACTGCGGATCAAAATACAGCACAAGGCTGGGCGGTTGATTTGGTTACAGATGTGAACGAAGATCGTATCATCAATCCAATCACTGGAATTCTTGCGAATGTATCAGGTTCAACTTGGTTGGGAGAATCTAGCATCAATGTGACCGGTGACCAAGGTCATTCGAATGGTGCATCAGTTCTCGACCTTGATATCAATGTTGCAGCATCTGGTGCAACGGGTACCATCGAATGGCAAGGTGACGCAGATTTCGGTGGCGAACCACTTGCTAACATGGACCTCCGCATCTCAAACATCTGGTCAGACACACGTCAAGACGCCTATTACATTACAACATCAGATGGTGATGTAGAAGGTGAACGTCAATACGGACCTGGCGCTGTTGGTGAAGTCACTTTCACAGGACCCGGGACAATGATCACTGAATCCGGAGTTGTAACTGCGACAGATTTCACAGGAAATTACACGCGTAGTATCATGCACAATCACTCCTACACTGGCACTGGGAATATTTTGGGCATGGGGACATTTGTTGGTACGATTGAAGATGTAGACGCACAAGCGTGTGTGAACGGAACAATGCCAGAGGCTGCTTCCTATTGTCTTGAAGACACCAATGTGACTGACACGTTCCTCATCGATGGTTTTGTCGAAGGAGCTAACGGTCGCTTTACTTCGAATGGCACCTCATTCTTCACTACACCAATGTACAGAGAAACCATCATTGGTTCGGGTACATTTGTCGTGGATGCAACTGATACATCCTTGTCGACTTATGGTACCATCAATGGTACAGGGACATTCCAAGGAACCGGCCAATTCAGTGGCGACATGGTCAAGCCTGGTTCATTCCACCTTGTCGATGCAATTCCTGGTACTTACCACGTGGCAATTTTGTTTGAAAATGGTGAAGAATCAGTCTTGCCGGCACCACTTGAGGTTCCACTTACCCGAGACAGTCCTGAAGCAAATAACATCAGACTCACCATGCCGGGTACTTTGATTCAAGGAACTGCTAGTGAAATGTCGATGAACGAAGGAGAAGGTGACGTTGTCACCGGTCGTTTGGAACTGGTCAACTATGACGATATGGAAGCAAATGTAACAGAACCTTGTGGTGAAATTGCATGGTCACCATGTTGGTTTGAAACAGATGAAAATGGAACCTTTGGTATTGGCCCCGTTCTTGCGGGCGAATACGTAGTAACCATGGACAGCGATTCCGATGGATTTGATGAATATCGTTCTGGAACGATTTCGGTCACTGCTGACACTGCAGGAAATGTCACACCTTCTGACATTGACCGAATTCCACCAATGTATGACATTGAATTCCTACTGCTGGATCATGAGAATCAACCTGTAGAGAATCAGAACCTTTCGTTCTCGAATCAATTCACTCCGTTTGCCATTGATGCACGTGATAATGGCAATGGCTCGTATAACATTGAATTGCCTCGTGACACATGGGTTGTTGAGAGTATTCTCGATGATGAGTACATCCTATACGAAGAAATTGATCTGCAGGAGAATATCACCGGCCTTGTCTTGCAGTATGTCGAATCGGCATGGGTCAATGGTAGTGTGATGTATGATTTGAGCAACAAGCCAAATGAGGAACCACAACCCTACAACAATCAGATGGTGAATCTCCAATGGGGAGGCAGTATTACTGAAGATACAATGACTGATGAGAATGGTACGTTCGGCTTCCAAATCCCAGTGGGAGCAGAAGTCAATCTCACAGTACACGTAGTCGTCGGGCATTTGCTGGCTGGAAAGCATTTCACCGTCCCAAGTGGTGGAATCGATTTCTCAGGTGAAACAGATTCATTGTATCCACGGAACAGTGTAGGCGCTGCAGGTGACATATTCCTGTATGACCCTGGCAATCCTTACACTCAGAACGTTCCCGGTTTTGGAGAGCATCCATTCCTAGTGGAGGCTTACGACAATACTACTGGAGTCACATGGCAATGGCCTGTTGACGCCGCACAGGGCCGATTTACAGCTCGGGTATTGGAAGGTGTCGACGACAACGAAACAAGAGAATGGACTCTAACCATCAACAATGAGGCACTCAATGTCGAACCTTACACATACACACCATTCGGTGACAATGCGACACTGCAACTCATTGCCAGCCCTGAATATGTAATCGCGAATTTCACAACATTCATCGATCATTCAAGTGATGGGAATGTGACCAATGGCACCATTCAACCAGTTGATTTCCGTTTGATACCATATTCGTCATTTGACGACTCATTGAATATCAACATCAGCGCATCACAGGTTTGTGAAGGTGGCGCCACCCTAAATTGCTGGGACAATGGCACCATCAAACTAGAACTACGTGTTGGCAAATGGGTATTTGAAACAGAAGCAAAGGATGCACGTGATGAAAACACCACAGATTTCAATACATTACTATCTAATTCGGGCGGTTTGGTCGAGGTTGCAATCGGTTCGGAAGGAATGGATGTTGAATTGGGCTTCTTGCCCGAATGGCACACGTCGATTACACTTCGAAACGAATCTGGTGGAACAATGGCCAATTGGACAGTGTTCTTCGAGAAAGTTGGTGACGCAAGTGAAACATTCTATCTTGACACTGATGCCAATGGGACAATCGTAGAATACCTACCTGAAGGAGATTGGATGGTCCACATCCTCGACTTCATTGATGATGATGGGGATGATACGAACGATGATCCATTGCAGACATTCCGAGGTACTTTGAACGTCGATGCATCGACGCCTGGCACCAATATTGAGTGGCAATCGATTGAAGCGGCTCAGTTCAACCTAACATTGGTTGAAGGTGGCAGCGGAGAATTACTGAGTGGTTTTACAGTCACAGCAATCAGCGAAGAAGGTCTTGGAGAATTTACTCTTGGACCGAGTGATGAATCCGGAATAATCGATGGTTCATTGATGCAGGGTGCTTGGACATTAAGCCTGAACCGTACTGACGGTAACTTGCGATGGATTTTGGACAATGTGACGATGAACTTAGCCTCAGGTTCAGGAAACCCTGACACCAATTTAACATTGAACAAGTGGGTTGAGATTGCAGGTAACCTATTCCGCGACATCAATAATGATGATGCTTGGAGTTACGCAGAAGGTATCGCAGATGCCAATGTGACAGTGAACAGTTCGACCTTCGGTCCAGTGGATCTCACATCCGATATATTGGGTACATGGCGAATTTTCGTCCCGGTGAACGACACTTACGATGTGTTTGCCACCAAGGATGGCTACAGCAATGGTTCAGTGTCCATGGATGTGGATTATACAGCCAACACATCAGATATTGAGATGATGGCAGGCATGGTGAATGTGGGTGGAGAGATCACTCACGTTCTACCATCAGAATGGAGTATTATTGCAGATGATGTTACACTGACACTAATCCCAGAATCAGGACTTTCCTTTGCGCAATTTACGCCAACCAAGGTGTTGGATAATGGTACATGGGATGGCACATGGTCAGCGGATGTGGAACCAGGGGTTTGGATTCTTTATGCAACCTATGATGGTGATGAAGGCCAATTCGCTGCAATGGAACGGGTTGAAGCAGCCGTTGCTATTGGTGGAGAAGCAGATGCTATGCTATCAACAGCCAGTGTTCTGCATGTGAGCACTGAATGGGCAGATTTCGATGGCAATCAGTATACGCTAGGAAACAGTTCGGAAATTGATAGTGGTGACAACCTAGTCTTTGCAAGTGGTTCAGCACATAGTTGGAATCAGACTGTGGATGCAAATGGTCAAGTCTCACTTCTATTGCCTGCTGGCGATTACAGCATTATCGGTACATTCCTAACCACTGAGCGTGGCGTTGAGATGACCTACAATGGTGGCAAGAATGCTGAGGTAGTGGGTGGCGGTGTTGAATCACCAGATCAACTTGTGACCTTCAGCGTGCATGAAGATCATTCGATTACATTCATCGTTGGTGAAAACCATACTTCGATTCAACAATCGGAAGAGGATGGTGACGATTTCACACTTCTCAATAATGATGCTGAAGACGGTGATGAATACACAGTAGGTGAAATCAATATGCAACTCGACTATTCAGGTAACAGAGCTCAAGATGAGTTCATGTTGACCATCGAAATGAATGGTGGAGATGCAGGGTTCTGGACTGTTGAAGTTTGGAACGGAACCAATGAGACTGGTGAAGATATTTGGGAAATTTCTCGCACCTATACTCTCGGCCTTAATGTAGAAACAACCGCCGACGTCCGTCTGCGTGTGATAGCAGCAAACGAAAGCGTTGCTGAATCGTATAATGAGGGACACTCAATGCTCATTCGAATGACTGAAAGCAACACTCAATCGTACAATGAATACGAACTCAAGATATTCGTTCCACAAACGCATGGCATTGAATTGGTGAGTGAGATTGTCGATGTTATTGGCATCCAACCGGGTAATGATGAATCGTATTCATTCTTGTTTGCGAATACCGGTAATGGTGATGATACTTACAGCATCGCGATTTCGGATCTTCCAGAAGGGTTGTCGCCATTGTGGAGTGTGACAGGTGCAACTTCATTGACAGTGGGTCCACGTACGAATCAGGCATATTCGGTTAACATCCATGTGTCCGAAGTTTGGGTTGGAGAACCAGGTCCATATCCGGTTACAATCACCATAACCAGTGAGGATAACAGTACTTCAGAAGTTGTGACATTGAACATTAAGACCGCTTTACCAAACCTGAAGATTTTGGATGACGATTCCGATATGGGCGTTCTGGGTCTCTCACAGAGTGGATTCGCAGCATTGGGTCAAACCAACCAAGTGTTCGTCAATGTGGAGAACACTGGAATGGTCGATGGTCGTGACGTACAAATCGAAGTTCTAGATGAAAATGACAAT
>Ga0066836_10001284_pt1 | contig 13075 bp, 12 predicted proteins | sample ETNtaG_18_FD_71568 | JGI IMG/M metagenome (GOLD analysis project Ga0066836, IMG submission 71568) | Marine microbial and viral communities from oxygen minimum zone, Eastern Pacific Ocean - ETNP201302SV91 | ecosystem: Environmental > Aquatic > Marine > Oceanic | place: Pacific Ocean: Eastern...
AAACAATATTTGATCAAATTTCTAATCAGAAGTTATCGGATCCACATAAGGCGACAGATGCTACACCTGAACAAGTATTCCCATCTGTAATTGAATCTGGAGAGATTATTTTATTCTCAGTCATTGAAAGGATCTGGAATGGAGATTATGTCAGGTTAAAAGGATATAAACGTGAATTAAGTTATTGGTTATCAGATAGATTTTTAAATAAATCATCTAATTTTGATTTGATTGAATATTCAAAAATTGAAAATAAAAAATTTATATGTTTTATTCCTATCGCAGAAAAAATTGTAAAACAAAATAAATCGATAAATAAAAAAGCTATCGAAATTATCAAATTGGAGTCAATACGTGGATTGTCAAGATTGTTAAATGAAAATCAAATTGAATATTTTAATAAAAGATTTGATAATTTTTCAATATGAAAATTGGCAATTACGATCTTTATAGTATTGAAACATCTGAGTTTGGTTTGGATGGTGGGGCTATGTTTGGAATTATTCCTAAAACTTTATGGGAAAAAAAAGTTTCAGTAGATGAATTAAACCGTATTGAAATGGTCACACGTTCCTTATTATTAAGAAGTAAAGATAAGAAAATTTTAATTGATACTGGTAATGGCACTAAATGGAAAGATAAATATAAAGAGATTTATAATATCAATACGGAGCAATACAATATTGAAACTTCTTTAAAAAATTATGGTTTTAATACAGATGAAATCACAGATGTGATCTGTACCCATCTTCATTTTGATCATGTTGGTGGTAATACAAAATTTGAATCTGGGAAAATTATTCCAACTTTTCCAAATGCAACATATTGGGTAACAAAGGATAATTGGAAACTTGCAAATCATCCTAGTCAGAAGGACTTCGGTAGTTTTATAGAGAATGATTGGAAAGTATTAGCTCAAAATCAGATGATACAAATAGTAGATGGGAATGAGCAATTCCTCGAAGGAGTTGATATTCATCTAACTTATGGGCATACAGAAGGGCTAATGCATCCTGTAATATCAGATGATTATAAGACTTTATTTTATGGGGCAGATATTTTTCCATTGGCAGCACATATTCCAATACCTTGGGTGATGGCCTATGATGTGCAGCCTGTCATTACAATGAAAGAAAAAGAGGAAATCTTAATGAAAATGTATAATAAGAATTGGATTTTATTTCTTGAACATGACCCTGAAATACAGGCATGCACTATCAATTGGGATGGAAAACAGTATCATATGAAAAATAAGATTATAATAAGTGGTTGATCAAATAAAGAAAATTGAATTGTTTCAAGATGGTTTGAAATATTATAAAACTGGTAACTATTTTGAAGCCCATGAAGCTTGGGAAGAACTTTGGTCTGACTTTTATCTCAAAGATAAAAAATTTGTACAAGGTTTAATTCAACTCGCAGTTAGTTTCGTTCACCTTCGTAATGGAAACATGATTGGGGCGATTAATCTACTCAGAAAATCTAAAGAAAAATTTCAAGCTTTTTCTGGAATTCACAGAGGTATAAATGTTAATTTTTTATTGCAAGAAATAGAAAATGTAGGAGCAAGTTATATTAAATTAGAAAACTCTAATGAATTTAATTGGGGAATAGTACCGAGTCTTCGATAGCTATGTCTAAGGTAAATTTATTTATAAAAGATTTTGAATTGGGATCAAAAATTTCTACCGCCTGCGTAGATGCTGGTTTTATTGTAGAATTTTCTGATGAGAATACAGACCCAGACTCATTTAATGAAAATGTAGAAATTGCAGTTGTCGATATGGATGAAAATGTATTTGCGTCGGTAGGTCTTATATCGGGGTTAAAACGAAAAAAAATGAAAATTGTTGGCATTATGAAAAAAATAAACAATCGTGATCGTTCAAAACTTCGTAGTGCAGGTTGTGATATTATTTTCCCCAAAAGTAGTATAATAAAAAATATACCAAAACTATTTTCTGAATTACTTGATTGAAAATCAGAAGGAATAAATTATTAAATGAAGGATGTATTTCATAATTGACATTAGGTTAAATTCGAATTTAGAATTTTAGATATGTGAAGAGAAACTGTATTGAAATATATACGAAAATTGAGTTTTTTTACTTAAAGATATTTAACTATCTTCAGGATATAAAAATAATTCCCACTATTATGATTAATATTATATAGTTTAGTTATTATTTGTATAATACAATTATGTCAGATCCAATAATTACAAAAAAATATAATTTTTGCTCATCGCATAAATATGGTAATGCGCATTGGTCTGAACAAAAAAATTTGGAAGTATTTGGAAAAGACTACAATAATCATGGACATAACTATATTCTTGAAGTCTCAGTAAAAGGGCCTGTAAACCAAGACACTGGCTGGCTGATTGATTTAACAGATTTAAATGAAATTGTAAAAACAAATGTGGTAGATATTCTTGATCATAGCCAAATTGAAGAAGATATTGAATGGTTTAAAGACAAGCAACCTTCATCCGAAAATATATTGATATGGGCCTGGGGCAAAATTGAACCATTTATTGAAAAAGGAAAACTTTACAGACTTAGATTAGTTGAAACTCATTCTATTCACACAGATTATTATGGTGAATAATAAGTAATGAAATTTAAAGATCAATTTTATCTTGTCTTATCAGGAATCTTTATTGCCTCTCTTGTAACATGTAATTTGATTGCAAATAAATTTGTTACTGTTGATTTGGGATTCAAAGTATTTATTGTTTCAGCAGGTATTTTGCCATACCCTCTTACTTTTCTAGTAACTGACTTAATTTCAGAGTTATATGGTCAAAAAAAAGCTAATCAAGTTGTCTTTTCAGGCTTTATTGCTTCACTTTTTGTTTTGCTCTTCCTTTGGCTAGGGGCTCAGCCAGATGCTCTTAACAGGATGGAAATAACAGCAAACAACAATAAAAATATTGATTTACAATTAATTAAAAACTTATCAAAAGTTAATTTTCTGAAGTTAGAATCCGCAGATGAAAATATAGCTGTTTTTGATATAAAAATTGTTGAAGATATGGATGATGAAGAAATAATCCGCGCTATAGAACCTACTACAGAATATCTTAAGAGGGAGAATTACACTGTTAATTTTATTCGGTCTCCAATCAATAACTCTACATATAATTTGGTATTCCAAAATGCTTGGAGAGTTATCGCTGCTTCTATGATTGCATATTTATTTGCACAATTTATTGATGTTAGAATTTTCCATTTTTGGAAAAAATTAACAAAAGGGAAACATCTTTGGTTAAGAAATAATGGTTCAACTATTGCCTCTCAACTGGTTGATACTACTTTAGTGGTTAGTATTTTATTTGTGGGAGTTTGGAATTCAGATCAAATTTTTAGGGCAATAATTGACGGGTGGTTGTTTAAAATGTTCATGGCACTTATTGATACTCCCATTATTTATGGAATAATCCATTTATTAAAAGGGAAAATTGAAATTGCTAGCATTGAGGAATTATGAAATGAATGATAGATTAGAATTAATTACAAAACAATTATTAGAAGAAATTGGTGAGGACCCGAATAGAGAAGGCCTCCTAAAGACTCCACTAAGAGTATCAAAAGCATGGAAATTTTTTTCTAAAGGCTATAGTCAAGATTTAAAAAAATTAATAAATGATGCTGTCTTTAAGGAGGATGCAAAGGACATGGTAATAGTTCGAGATGTCGAATTTTTCTCATTGTGTGAGCATCATCTTTTACCATTTTTTGGGAAAGCACATGTTGGATATATCCCAGATGGTAAAGTCATTGGTCTTTCAAAGATACCTAGAATAATTGATATGTATGCGAGAAGACTACAAGTACAGGAGCGCTTAACTCATCAAATTGAGAGCGCTTTAAATAATATTCTGGAACCTAAAGGAGTAGCTGTTGTTATGGAAGGACGTCATATGTGTATGCAAATGAGAGGTGTTGAAAAGCAGAATAGTTTTGCATCTACCAGTGCAATGTCAGGTCAGTTTAGAAAATCAAGTGAAACTCGTTCTGAGTTTTTATCAATCATAAACAAAAATCCTGTTTAATGCGAACATTCGATTTGGCAGTTTTAGGTGGTGGACCTGGAGGATATATTTCCGCTATTCGTGGTGCTCAAATTGGTGAAAAAGTATGCATTATTGATAAAGATAAACTTGGAGGAGTTTGTCTTAATTGGGGCTGCATTCCTACAAAAAGTTTATTAAAAAATGCAGAGGTGTATCATACAATAAAAAATTCTGATAGTTATGGTATTAATGTTGGTGAAATAACTGTTGATTACAAAAAAAATATTAAGAGAAGTCGTGATGTCGCAAATCGATTAAGTAAGGGGATTGAATTCCTTATCAAAAAAAATAAAATAACCCATATTATTGGAACTGGGAAATTGACATCAAATAACACGATTGAAATTGTAAAAGATGGAGAAACTGAAACCATAAAAGTAAAAAATATTATTTTAGCAACTGGAGCAAGGCCGCGGTCATTTCCTGGATTAGAATATGATGGCAAACGTGTAATTAGTTCAAAAGAAGCGATGGTTTTAGAAAATCTACCAAAAAAAATGATTATAATTGGTTCAGGTGCAATTGGTTGCGAGTTCGCTTTTTATTTTAATGAGTTCGGAACAGAAGTACATCTTATTGAAGCGCAGGAAAATATTCTTCCGATTGAAGATATCGATGTAGGAAAAGAATTAAAAAATAGTTTTGAAAGTAATGGGATAACAGTGTCAACTGGTACGGAAGTCTCTAAGATTGAGAATATGAAAACAAAAGTAAAAGTTTTTACGAAAAAAGAAGGGATTGGGAAAAATTATCAAGCGGATATTGCTTTATTAGCTATAGGTGTCAAAGGAAATATTGAAAATATTGGTTTAGAAGATTTAAATATCAAAACAAATGCTGGTGCAATTGAAATAAATGAATTTAACCAAACCAATATTCCCAATATCTATGCAATTGGAGATGTATCAGGTGCCCCATGGCTCGCTCATATTGCTTCCGCACAAGGACATGTTGCTGTAGAACACTCTGTTGGTTATAAGCCCAAGCCAATAGACTATAATTACATACCTAGTTGTACATATTGTCAACCTCAAATTGGGTCCTTTGGTTACACAGAGTCCGACGCAATAGATGCAGGGTATGATGTAAAGATTGGTAAATTTTCATTTAATGCAAGTGGAAAAGCTATGGCGACTGGTGAAACAATAGGTTTTGTAAAATTGGTTTTTGATGCGAAATATGGAGAATTATTGGGTGCTCACATTATAGGTTCCGAAGCTACAGAACTAATTGCAGAACTTTGTATTGCAAAAGCATTGGAGACCACATGGGAAGATATAGCAATGACAGTTCATGCCCATCCAACACTTTCAGAGGCAATAATGGAAGCAGCTCTAGATGCTTTTGGAAAGGCCATTCATCAATAAATATGATAAAAACATCTAATATAAAAATTGATGTCAAAGATCTAGGGACCCAGCCATATAAAAAAATCTGGGATCTACAAAAAAATTTGCAACAGAGACGTATGAAAGGTTTGATTAAAGATACTTTAATTTTGGTTGAACATGATCCAGTATATACTTTAGGGAAAAATGCTAATAGTAATCATCTTCTTCAAAGCAGAGATAGATCCATTGATGTCTATAATATTGAAAGAGGAGGTGATATTACTTTTCATGGTCCAGGACAATTAGTAGGCTATCCAATATTAGATTTATCTAATTATAAAAAAAGTATTATCTGGTATATGAGAATATTAGAACAAGTCTTAATAGATACCTTAGGTGAATTTGGCATATCTGCAAATCGTAAAAATGATTTGACTGGAGTTTGGGTTAATGATGAAAAAATCGCAGCGCAGGGAGTTCGAATAAGTCGCTGGGTGACAATGCACGGATTTTCATTAAACGTGAATCCGGATTTGACCTTTTATGAAGGAATTATCCCATGCGGAATCTTCCACTACGGTACTACATCGATGGAGCAACACTTGCAAAAAAAACAAGATATCCATCTAGTTAAACAACATGTAGTAAACAATTTTCATAAATATTTCAAACAGGCTTAATATTTTGGCACGTTTACATGGATTTACAAAAAAACAAGTTTTAGAAGTTTATAATAAGATGCTTCTATCAAGAAAATTAGATGAAAAAATGCTAATTTTATTGAAGCAAGGTAAAAGTTATTTTCATATAGGTGCATCAGGACATGAAGCCGCTCAAATAGCTGCAGCAGTATTAATCCGTCCCGGAGAAGATTGGTCTTTTCCCTATTATCGGGACGGAGCATACTGTCTTGGACTTGGTATGACATCGAAAGAACAATTACTTAATTTTTTAGCCAAAGCAGATGATCCAAATTCTGGTGGAAGACAAATGCCACAGCATTTCGGTCATAAAAAATTAAGAATTGTTAGCCAGTCAAGTCCTACAGGAACACAGTTTTTACAAGCAGTTGGATGTGCAGTAACCTGTATAATGGAAAAAGAAAAAAATATTGTTTATGTTTCTGCTGGTGAGGGAACGACAAGCCAGGGTGATTTTCATGAAGCTCTGAATTGGGCGAGTAATGCAAGAGCTCCTGTTATATTTCATATACAAGATAATGAATATGCTATCTCAACTCATAGATCTGAACAAATGGCAGATTCTGTTTATGCTATGACTTCTGGTTATAAAAATCTTGCTAGATATAATATTGATGGTACCAATTTTTTTGAATCTAATCTTGCATTTAAACAGGCTATTGAGAGAGCGAGAAAGGGGAAAGGACCTTCAGTTATTGTATCAAATGTTGTTAGACTTTTGCCTCACTCGAGTTCTGATGATCAAAGAAAATATAGAACGGAAAAATCATTAAAAATTGATCAGAAAAAAGATCCAATTAGAATTCTAGAAAATCAATGTTTAGAAAAGAACATAGTTGATGAAAAAGAATTTCAAAAAATAAAAGAGACTATTGAAATTCAGATTGATAATGATGCAGAATGGGCTGATCAACAAGTCTTCCCTGACCCAATTACTGCATTAGATCATATTTACAGTCGTGACAAGATTTTAGTCGAACCAAAAATCCAACCAATATCAGATAAAATTGTAATTGTTGATGCGATTAACCACGCTCTTCATGAAGAGATGCAAAATAATAAAAAAATGATTATATATGGTCAAGATATTGCAGATCCAAAGGGTGGTGTTTTTACTGCAACAAAAGGCTTAACTGAAAAATATGGCAAAGATAGAGTGTTTAACTCTCCACTAGCAGAGTCTTCAATTATAGGCACAGCTGTCGGGATGGCTTTAGCTGGTTACAAACCTGTTGTTGAAATACAATTTGGGGATTATATCTGGACAGCAATGATGCAGATTAGAAATGAAGTAGTTACTCTACGATACCGTTCTAATAATGATTGGAAATGTCCTCTAGTTATTAGAGTACCTGTTGGTGGTTATATTCATGGTGGTCTTTGCCATAGCCAATCAATTGATGGTTATTTTATACACATGCCAGGAATATATTTAGCGTATCCTTCTTGCGCTGCAGATGCAAAAGGATTATTAAAAATGGCTTGTAGAATGAATGATCCTGTACTTTTCATGGAACATAAAGGCCTTTATCGTCAAGGATATGCAGCTACAGAAGAACCTGATGATGATTACATATTGCCTTTTGGAAAAGGTCGTTTAGTATCAGAAGGAGGAGATCTTACAGTTATTACTTGGGGTGCAATGGTTCAAAAATGTTTAGAAGCAGTACAACTTCTTAAACTCCAAAATGGCCGAGTAGAAATAATTGACCTAAGGACATTAAATCCTCTGGATATGCATTTGATCGAGATGTCAATTAGTAAAACTGGAAAAGCTATGATTGTTTATGAAGATAATCTAACTAATGGTCCGGGTGCAGAAATTGCAGCGAAGATTATTGGCAATTTTTTCGAATTATTGGATGGACCAGTCCTAAGGGTTGCAGCAAAAGATTCCCCTGTTCCTTTTAACTGGTTTCTAGAAGAAAAAATTCTTCCACAAACTGATGACATAGCAAAAACTATAGAAGAATTAATGGAGTATTAAATGATTGTTGATATTATAATGCCAAAAATGGGTGAATCTATCACAGAAGGTACTATACTTGAGTGGCGTAAAAAAGTCGGGGAATATGTTAAAAAAGATGAGATTCTTCTTGAAATAGGTACAGATAAAGTTGATTCTGAAATTCCATCTTCATGTTCAGGAAATCTTATTGCAATTTTAGCAAAACCTAATGATGTAAAAGAAATAGGTGAAGTAATTGCAAAAATTGAAACGGATCAGAAAAATATATCAAACAATTCAGATAAAGTTGAAGAAAATATTGACAATCCAATATCCGAGCAAGTTGAAGAAATTCCTTTAATAAATATAATTAATAAAAAACCTGAGATTAAACCAAAGAGATTTTATACACCTATTGTATTGAAGATTGCAGCAGAGCATAATTTGCCATTAAATGATCTTGAAAAAATTAAAGGAACTGGCAGGGGAGATCGGGTCACTAAAAAAGATCTATTATTGTATCTGGAGAAGAAGACAACATCTAAAATTGATTTGAATGTTGATAATAAACCGAGCAAGAAAGTAGCTACTGGTCATATGGAGGAGATGAGTCATATGAGAAAGTTAATTGGTGAACATATGAAACAGAGCTTGTCTGAATCTGCACATGTCTATGTAATGATAGAAGCAGATATGACTGATATAGTGAACTTTGTAATGAAAAAAGAACGCTCTTTCAAGGATAATGAAAGGTTTAATTTAACCTATACCCCTTTTATTTTGGATGCGGTTATTAAATCTCTAAAAGATTTTCCAGAAATGAATTCAACTATTTCTGGTACATTAGTTAATTATCATAGAGAGATAAATATTGGGTTAGCTGTTGCTGTCAAAAATGGGTTGATGGTACCTTGTATTTCTAATTGCGAGGAAAAAAATTTTTTAGGGTTATGTCGTGCAGTTAATAATATAGTTAGTAAAACACGGAATGGTTCTATTACTGCAGATGAATTATCAGGCTCAACATTTACTATTACAAATTTTGGTGTATTTGGTGTTTCTGTAGGCACACCCATCATTAATCAGCCAAACGTTGGTATTTTAGGTGTTGGTGCAATTAAGAAACAACCTGTAGTTGTAGAATCCAAAATTGGTGATGCGATTGCCATTCGAAGCATGATGATGCTTTCTCTAGGATTTGATCATAGACTTATAGATGGTGCTGGTGGATCTCAGTTTATTAACAAAATTAAATATTATCTTGAAACAATGTCGCTTGATACAGTGTTATAATGTCTATTGATAATGTCTTAAAACTATATTCTGAAACTATTAGGTCATCGTTTCTTCATTATGGATTTTGGGATGATCCAACTTCAATTGATTTAGAATCAATCACACTTCAAAAAATAAAAGATGCACAAACGCGCTATATAGAACATTTAGAATCGTATATTCCTGCTTCGGTTAATTCTATTCTAGATGTAGGATGTGGTATAGGAGGCAATACTGATTTTTTAATAAAAAAAGGATATAATGTAGAAACATTATCTCCAGATGATTTTCAAAAATCAGTTATTTTAAAAAAATTTCATGGGAAAGTCCCATTTTATCATTGCAAGTTTGAAAAATTTGAACCTCAAAAAAAATATGATTTTATATTAGAAAGTGAGAGTGCATGTTATATAAATATTGAGGAGGGTTTTAAAAAAGCTAGGGAAGTTCTCTGCGATGGAGGCTATTTGTTAGCATCTGATTATTTTATACATTACAATGATTCCTCAAAGAGTCCTCATTTAAAGTCATCTCATGATTTAAATAAATATTTATCATGTGCAAAAGTTAGTGGTTTTCAAATTGTAAAAGAATATGACCAGACAGAAAACACAATGCTAACGCTTGACTATGCAAAATATTTGATAGATCGTTTTATTTATCCCACCCTTGATTATGGAATTTTTTCTACAAAAAAAAGTTATCCGAAAATTACAGGTTTAATTGGTAAAATCATGAAAACACAATGGACGGAAAAGAAAAAACAACTGGACCTAATAGATAGTTCATTATTTAGAAAATATAGAAAATATATGATCTACTTATTCAAAAAAATTAAATGATTGATAACATTAATAAATCACCAAAACCAAAAATTCGATTACAAATAATGGATGGATATAAATTTGTAAATGATGTAGTGCAAAAAAATAAACTACACACTGTTTGTGAAGAAGCAAAATGTCCTAATATATATGAATGCTGGAATAGAGGTACTGCTACAATAATGATTTTGGGCGATATATGTACAAGGGCATGTGGATTTTGCTCAATCAAAACTGGTAAACCAAATTGGAATGATCCCAATGAGCCATTTCGTTCTGCAATGGCTGTAAAAAAAATGAATTTAAAACATGTAGTTATTACATCTGTTGACAGAGATGATTTAAAAGATGATTATGGTGCAAAAATATGGGCTGAAACAATAACCCAAATTCACTTTCATGTTCCAACTTGTAATGTTGAGGTACTTACTCCAGATTTCAAGGGGAATAAGGTTGCTCTAAAAAAAGTATTCAATGCTAAGCCTGAAATATTTAGCCATAATATAGAATGCATCGAAAGGATTAGTAATATAGTCCGTTCACAGGCAGACTGGAAAAGGAGCTTAGATGTTCTGAGTTTCGCTGTTAAAAATAAAATGAAAACAAAGACAGGAATGATGGTAGGTCTTGGCGAAAAATTTACTGAAGTAATAGAAACGATGAAACAAATAGTAGATTTAGGAGTTGAGGTTTTTACAATTGGTCAATATTTACAACCAACAAAAATGCATATCCCAGTTGATCGCTATATTCTGGAAGAAGAATTTAGTGATTACAAAGATATTGGTCTAGAAATGGGATTTAAAGTTGTTCAATCAGGACCTCTTGTTCGTAGTTCCTATCATGCTGATGAGTGTCTCTAATAATAGAAATTATATGCCAAAATTGCATAGATTGCATAGAAGGATGAATAATTATAGACTTTTCAGCATGTCGTTCTATTTGGTATAATCCTTGTGAATTCTATTATATTAATTACGATATTTAAGGATATTTATGCCTGAAAAATTATCAGAAAAAGAAATTGAAGATTTCAAAGTGAAAAGTGCGGACCATTATCCGGTCATGCCATTACGTAATACGGTTTTGTTTCCACAGCAAGTTATTCCGATCTATATAGGTAGAGATAGAAGTTTAAGACTAATCAATGAACTTGATCCAAAAAATCGTTACATCATAGTTGTTGCTCAAGAAGATGGATCTATAGAAGACCCTAAACCTGAAGACCTTTATGCATATGGCACATTAGCTCAAGTTTTAAAAGTTTTTGATATGCCAGATAATAGTAAATCTGCAATTGTTCAAGGTATATCCAGAGTTAAAATACTAGATTACGTTAAAAAAGAACCATATTTTACTGTTGCAGTAGAACTTTTAGAAGACAAACCAACTACTGATCACCTTGAAATCGAAGCTTTGACGAAAAACCTAAGACAGGTTTTTGAAGATTTAATGAAAGTTGCTCCTAACCTTACTGAAGAGCACTCTGGAATGTTGAAAAACATTCAAAAACCCAATCGCCTTACTGATCGAGCAATCTCTGTGATTACTATTTCGAATAAGGAAAAACAGGAGATCCTAGAAGAATTGGATATAAAATCCAGATTAGAAAAAGCTCTAAATTTGATATCCAGAGAAATTCAACGGATAAAGTTAGGGGAAGAAATTCAATCTGAAGTTCATGATGAAATTACAAAAACCCAACGCGAATATTATTTACGTGAGCAAATGAAGGCTATTAAAAAAGAGCTAGGAGAAGATGAGGGGACTGTTGAATTAAAGGAGCTAAAAGAAAAGATTCAAGCTGCAAAGATGACTGAAGATGCAGAGAAAGTAGCCATGAAAGAACTAGATAGATTGTCCAGAATTCCAACTCAATCTCCTGAATACAATGTTTCTAGGACATATATTGAATGGTTAGTGGACCTGCCTTGGAGTAATTCAACCAATGACCGGATAGATATCAAAAAAGCACTAAAAATTCTGGATGAAGATCATTATGGTCTTGAAAAAGTTAAAGAAAGAATTGTTGAATATCTGGCAGTTAGAAACCTTAAACAAAAAAAAGATCCGGATGGTACTCTTAGAGGGCCTATATTATGCTTTGGAGGACCTCCGGGAGTAGGCAAAACTTCATTAGGTAAATCTATTGCTAGAGCTATGGGACGAGAGTTTATTAGACTTTCCTTAGGAGGTGTACGTGATGAGGCTGAAATAAGAGGGCACCGGAGAACCTATATTGGTGCATTACCTGGCCGTGTTATCCAAAGTATAAAAAAAGCAGGAACTAATAATCCGGTTTTTATGCTTGATGAAATTGACAAACTAGGCTCGGACTTTAGAGGAGATCCTTCATCAGCACTTTTAGAGGTATTGGATCCTGAACAAAATCATTCATTCAGTGATCATTATTTAGAAGTAGATTTTGATTTGAGTAAAGTCATGTTTATATCTACTGCAAATTACCAGGATGCTATACCGCCAGCATTAAGAGACAGAATGGAAATCCTCGATTTTACAGGATATATTGAAGATGAAAAAGTACAGATCGCCAAACGTCATATTCTTCCAAAACAAATTGAAGAAAATGGTCTTACATCAAGCCAAACCTCATTTGATATTCACTCCATTAAAGAATTAATAAGATCTTATACAAGAGAAGCTGGTGTAAGAAATCTAGAACGGGAGATTGCAAATGTTTTAAGAAAAGTTGCTAGAGAATTGGTTGAAACTAAACGTAAAAAAATCAAGATTACTAAGAAACAAGTAGGGACTTATTTAGGCGCACCAAGGTTTTATTCAGAATTAGCTGAAGGTTCTACAAAACCCGGTGTTGTGACAGGTCTTGCATGGACTGCTGCAGGTGGTGATATATTATTTGTAGAATCCACTCAAATGACGGGCAAGGGTAAATTAAC
>Ga0066836_10001286_pt1 | contig 13062 bp, 7 predicted proteins | sample ETNtaG_18_FD_71568 | JGI IMG/M metagenome (GOLD analysis project Ga0066836, IMG submission 71568) | Marine microbial and viral communities from oxygen minimum zone, Eastern Pacific Ocean - ETNP201302SV91 | ecosystem: Environmental > Aquatic > Marine > Oceanic | place: Pacific Ocean: Eastern...
CCATTCCAAATTGTGTTAGCTACGATCCTACCTTTGCTTATGAGCTAGCAGTGATTTTAAAAGAAGGGCTAACCAGAATGCATGATAGACAAGAAAATATTTTTTATTATGTAACTGTAATGAATGAAAATTATAAACATCCATCAATTCCAAGAGATTGTGAAAAAGGTATACTTAAAGGAATGTATTTGTTTAAGGAATTTAATAATAAAGGAAAAATTAAAATTCAGTTATTAGGATGTGGAACAATATTAAGAGAAATGTTAGCTGCAGCAGAAGTTCTAAGTAAAGATTACGGTATTGACAGTGATGTTTGGAGCGTAACAAGTTTTAATGAATTAAGAAGAGAAGGAATGGAAACAGAAAGAAAAAATCTTCTTAATCCTGGAGAAAAACCAGAAAAATCATATGTGCAAAAATGCTTAAACAAAAGAGATGGCCCAATTATAGCTGCCTCCGATTATATGAGAAGTTACGCGGATCAAATAAGACCCTATCTTTCAAAACCATTTTACTCATTTGGAACTGATGGATACGGAAGAAGCGACAGTAGAAAAAAATTAAGAAAATTTTTTGAAGTTGATAAAGAACATATTGTTACATATGCATTAAGTGCATTGGCTAAAGAACAGCTTATTCCATCAAAGTATGCTGAGAAGGCAATGAAGAAATATAATATTGATAAAGAAAAACCTATTCCTACGGAATTGTAAAAATGTCAGATGAAAAAAAAATAGTCAGCGCAAGTCCAAAAATTAGAAAATTAGCAAGAGAGTTTGGAGCAGATATATATCAAATACAAGGTTCTCAAAGAGAAGGAAGAGTTACGGAAGAAGATGTAAAATCATTTGTTAAAGAATCAATTTCTGGAAAAGTAGAAAAAAAACAAGCCACAACTTCATTACAGTATGAACATTCCGAATTTGGTGAAGTTGAAACAAAACCTATCCCACGACTTAAAAAAATTGCAGGTCCTCACTTAGAAAAATCTTGGAGCGAAATTCCACATGTTACACAACATGATGAAGCAGATATTACTGAAATGGAAAAGTTTAGAAAATCTTTGAGAGACCTATACACTGGTGAAAAGCTTTCGATTACTCCTTTACCTTTTATTATAAGAGCTGTCGTAAAAGCATTAAAGGCATATCCAAATTTTAATTCTTCATTAGATTTAAAAAAAGAAAAATTAATATATAAAAAATATTTTCATATAGGTATAGCTATGGATACATCTAATGGTTTGATGGTTCCGAAAATTAGAGATGCAGATAAAAAAGATATAACTGAACTAGGGAAAGAATTAAAAAAAATTGCGAAACTTTGTAATGATTTAAAAATAGATAAAAAGGAATTTTTTGGTGGATCAATGACAATTTCAAGTTTAGGAAGCATTGGAGGTAGTTTCTTTACGCCTATAATTAACCAACCCGAAGTAGCCATTTTAGGCATAGGAAGGGCCGACACAAAACAAGTTTTGATTGATGGTAAATATGAAAATAAGATAATGCTTCCATTATCTTTATCCTACGATCATCGAGTTATTGACGGTGCGGAGGGGGCTCGTTTTTGTGCTCATTTGCGAGAAAGTTTAGGAAAAGATTTTGCCTATAAATTAGCGGTATAGTTTTATATATGAAAAAAGCTATATCGTTTATTTGTTTAGTCGTCTGCACTCTAATTTGGGGTACTACATTTATAGCACAAGATGCGGGCATGGATAATATAGGCCCGTTCACATTTAACTTTGTAAGATTCCTTGTTGGTTTTTTAGCTGTCGCACCTTTTGTTTTTTTGTTTGAGAAAAAAAAAATAAAAAATCAAATAAATGGTAGGACATCTGATTTTTTAAAACTAATAATTCCCGTAGGAATATTTTTAACACTAGGATGTATTTTTCAACAAGTCTCTTTGCTTTATACAGATGTAGCTAATTCTGCTTTTTTTACAATTTTTTATGTACCAATGGTTCCTATCATTGTTTATTTTTTATTTTCTGAAAAGTTACATTGGTCAATATGGCCATCTGTTTTAGCCTGTGTAATTGGAGGTTATTTATTAAGTGATATAAACAATTCTACAATAAGATATGGTGATAGCTTGGTTTTAATTGGGGCTTTATTTTGGGCACTTCATATAATTTATATTGGTAAAATAATACAAAAGTTTAATTTACCTTTTTTTATTGCATTAATTCAAAACATGATAGTTTCATTTTTATCTTTCGTTTTAGTAATAATTTTTGAAGAAATTAATTTTTCTAAAATTTCTTTAGAAGCTGCAGAAATTTTATATGCGGGTATATTATCCGGAGGAGCTGCTTTCGCATTACAAATTTTTGGTCAAAAAAATATTTCAGCGGCGCCAGCAGCAATAATAATGTCTCTAGAGGGAGTTATCGCAGCTATATCCGCTTGGATTATCTTGAATCAAATTTTAGGTTTAAATAATATTATTGGTTGTACTTTAATACTTGGTGGGATCTTACTATCACAACTTGCTCCAATTTATGAAAAAAATTATAAATAAACAAATGAAAGTATGATAATAGAAATAATTATTCTATAAATAACAAATATTTTTAAACTAAATTTTTTAATAAAATTTAAGAAAATAGCAATTGTTAAATATGAAAAAGCAAAGGAAAATAGTACAGCTATGATTGCTAAAAAGTTGAGTTCCTGACTACCTTCTTTATAAATATTAATAACTCCTAAAACGCTTGCAGCAAATAAAGTGGGTATTGATAAAAAAAAAGAAATTTTGGCAGAATCAAATCTGCTAAAACCCAACAATCTTCCAGAAGTAATTGTAATACCCGATCTGCTCACCCCAGGTATTAATGCCAAAACTTGAAATAATCCTATAAATAAAGCTGATTTGCTTGAAAATTCAGTTTCAATTTTTTTTTTGTTTTTTGTCCTATCGCTTATATATAGCAATATTCCAAATATTAAACTCATCCAACCAATTACTTCAAGGTTTCGTAAATGATTAATTATTCCAGTCTGATAGAAAATATAACCCACGGGAATAATTGGGAATGTTCCTATAATAATTTTAATTAAAAAATTTTTATTTTTTATAAAGTTAAACAAGTCTTTTGCAAAATAAACTACAATTGCTAGCAGTGACCCTAAGTGCAAACATATATCAATTAGTAAATTTTGATTGGAGAATGCATAGTATTTTGAAATCAAAACTAAATGAGCTAAAGAGCTTATCGGAAGGAACTCCGAAACCCCTTGAATAAGAGAAAGTATAAGTATTTCTATAGAAGATAACATCAAAGTATGATTATTGCATAGCAGTTATGCAATATAAATCAATATTTTACTTGATTTTTTAAAATATAGGTCAGTATTTATGTCCTAAAAATGCTTTTAGCCTCATTTATATTGGTATAAAAACAATCAATATAAGAGAAATTATGTCTGAAAAAATGTTGAAATTTGTAAAAGTTGGTAAGCAAACACCTAATAAAAGAAACGTTACTAAAAGGATTGATGATTTTAATGAAATTTATGATGAATTCATAAATGAAAAAGCAAAGGAGCAATCAAGTAGATGTTCTCAGTGCGGTGTTCCGTTTTGCCAAATCCACTGTCCATTACACAATAATATTCCTGATTGGTTAAAACTTACTGCTGAAAACAGAATTGAGGAAGCTAATGAACTCGCTCATAGCACAAATAATATGCCGGAAATTTGTGGACGTATTTGTCCCCAAGATCGTTTGTGCGAAGGGAATTGTGTTATAGAACAATCAGGGCATGGAACTGTCACAATAGGTTCTGTAGAAAAATATATTACAGACACAGCCTGGGAAAAAGGGTGGATTAAACCTTTAAAAATTTTAAATGAAATTGATCAATCAGTAGGAATAATTGGAGCTGGACCAGCCGGTTTAGCTTGCGCTGAAGAGCTCAGAAAAATTGGATACAAAGTAACTATTTATGATCGTTATGATAGACCAGGCGGACTTTTAATTTATGGTATACCAAATTTCAAATTAGAAAAATTTGTTGTAGAAAGAAGAACTAATCTTTTAAAAGAAAGTGGAATAAAATTTGTACAAAATATTGAAATAGGTCAACATATATCACTTGATGAATTAAGAAAAAAACACGATGCCGTTTTAATTGCTACAGGCGTGTATAAGCCTAGAGAGTTAAATTTAACAGGTAGTAATTTAGAAAATATATTTCCAGCTATGGAATTTCTTACGGCTTCTAATCGAAAAGGTCTTGGAGATAGAGTTGCAAAATTTGATAACGGAATACTTAATGCAAAAGATAAAAATGTAGTTGTCGTTGGAGGAGGAGATACAGCAATGGACTGCGTAAGAACTGCGGTAAGGCAAAATGCAAAAACGGTAAAATGTCTATACAGAAGAGATAGAGAAAATATGCCTGGATCTATCAGGGAGGTTTTTAATGCTGAAGAAGAAGGTGTAGAATTTCTTTGGTTGTCTAACCCAAAAAAATTTATTGGAGTAGATAAAATTTCATCAGTATTAATTGAAAAAATGAAACTTACTGAATCAGATTCATCAGGAAGAAAAAAACCAAAACCGATAGAAGATTCAGAATATGAAATAAAAGCAGATATTTTAATTAAGGCCTTAGGTTTTGATCCTGAAAATCTTCCAAAAATGTTTAAACATCCCAATCTAGAAGTTTCAAAATGGGGAACTCTTAAAATTAATTTAATTTCAATGGAAACAAATATTCAAGGAGTTTTTGCTGCTGGAGACATAGTAAGAGGAGCATCTTTGGTGGTCTGGGCAATAAAAGATGGTAGAGAAGCAGCAATTTCAATCAATAAATATTTAAAAGCTAAACAAATAAAAAAAATTCAAGCGGCATAAATGAAACTATATAAAAAAAATTTAAAAAAATTAATTGAAGGAAAAGTATATGACCCTAAATTTGAGCACGATGCTTGTGGAGTTGGTTTTGTTGCTTCTACAGAAGGAAAGAAGTCAAGAAAAGTTGTTGAATATGGAATTGAAGCCTTAAAAGCAGTTTGGCACCGTGGAGCTATAGATGCTGATGGCAAAACTGGAGACGGGGCGGGTATTCACGTTGAAATACCCAAAGATTTTTTTATTGAAAGAATAGAAAATGCGGGAAGAAAACATAAGGAAGGTATAATTTGTGTAGGAATGGTATTTCTTCCAAGAAACGATTATCCATCTCAAGAAAAATGCAAAACTATAATAGAAAATGAATTATTAAGAAAAAATTATTATGTTTATAGATGGAGACAAGTACCAGTTAATACAAAAGTACTTGGTTTTAAAGCTGAAAATAATAGACCAGAGATTGTTCAAGTAATCTTTAAATCTAATAACAAAACTTTAGAAGGTGATAATCTAGAAAGAGATCTATATGTAATTAGAAAAAAAATTGAAAAGCAGTCAAATTTATTAAAATTAAAAGATTTTTATATATCTTCATTTAGTTCTAGAACTATTATTTATAAAGGAATGTTTCTAGCAGAAGCTTTGTCTGACTTTTATCCTGATTTATTAGATAAAAGATTTATTTCAAGATTTGCAATTTTTCATCAAAGATATTCTACAAATACTTTTCCAAGTTGGGATTTAGCTCAACCATTTAGAACATTAGCTCATAACGGTGAAATTAACACTATAAAAGGAAATATTAATTGGATGAAAATTCATGAAAAAGATATGAAAAGTAAATTATTTGAAGATATGGAATTTTTGAAACCAGTTATTGGTTTTGGAAATTCAGATTCTGCAGCACTTGATAATGTTTTTGAATTACTTGTTAGATCAGGAAAATCAGTTCCCCTCACAAAGTTGATGCTTATCCCTGATGCATGGTCAAAAAGAAGAAAAACTGTTTCTAAAGCTCACCAGCAATTATTTAATTTTTTAAATAGCACCATTGAGCCATGGGATGGTCCAGCTGCAATTGCAGCTTCTGATGGGAAGTGGATCATAGCGGCTCAAGACAGAAATGGATTGCGTCCTCTCAGATATACAATAACTACTGATAAATTATTATTTGCTGGATCTGAAACAGGAATGATTCCTTTTTCGAATGATAAAATTAAGTTTAAGGGGAGATTAGGACCTGGGCAAGCTATAGCAGTTGATCTTGAAAAAGGTGAAGTTTATGACAGCAAAAGTCTTAAAAACAAAATTTCTAAAGATTATAAAAAATATAATAAACAGATAATAGATTTAGATAAAAAATTTAATATAAAAAAAGAAAAATTTATTTTTAAAAGCGGGGAATTGAGAAGACGTCAATTAATAGCAGGAATTAATATTGAGGATTTAGAGATTATTTTACATCCAATGGTAGAAAATATAAAAGAAGCTGTTGGGTCTATGGGTGACGACACTCCTACTGCAGTGCTATCTGATAAATATAGACCTCTATTTCATTTTTTCAGACAAAATTTTAGTCAAGTAACAAACCCTCCAATTGATTCTTTAAGAGAAAATGAAGTTATGAGTTTAAAAACACGATTTGGAAATACTGGAAATATTCTTGACTTCGAAAATCTTACCGAAGAAAATATTTATGTTTTGGATGGTCCAATTTTATCCAATTCACAATTTGAAAAATTTTCAGAATTTTTTAGGAAAGATATACGAATTTTAGATTGTACTTTTAATATTAATCAAAGTTTAAAAGAGAGATTAAATCAATTGAGATCAGAAGCAGAAACCGCAGTTCGTGAAGGTGGAAAACATTTAATTTTAAGTGATAAAAAAATTAATGAAAATAAAGCACCGATACCAATGGCTTTAGCTATAGGAGCTATTAATTCAAGACTTGTTGATTTAGGAATTAGAGGTTTTGCTTCAATCAATGTTCAATCTGGGGAAGTCTTAGATACACATTCTTTTGCTGTTCTTTTAGGAGTTGGGGCAACAACGATAAATCCTTATATTGCTTTTGATTCAATATACCAAAGATTTGAAAAAAAATTATTTGGGAAAATTAGTTTTGATGAATGTGTTCAGCGTTATATAAAATCGGTAGACAACGGTTTACTCAAGATAATGTCCAAGATGGGTATTTCGGTTTTGAGCGCATATAGAGGAGGTTGTAACTTTGAAGCGGTCGGTTTAAGCAGGTCAGTAGTTGCAGAATATTTTCCAGGAATGACATCAAGGATATCTGGAATTGGAATTGCTGGTATAGAAAAAAAAATAAAAAAACTTCATGAAAAAGCTTTTCAAAAAAATGTTTCAATATTGCCAATAGGAGGTATTTATAAGTATAGAAAAAATGGTGAGACCCATCAATTTCAGGGAAATTTAATTCATACATTACAATCAGCAGTGGCCACTAATTCTTACAAGACCTATAAAAAATATACTCAAGGTATTTACGATTTGCCAATAATAAATTTAAGAGATCTTTTAGAATTTAAAAAATTGAAAAAACCAATAGATATAAATGAAGTTGAGAGTATAGAAAATATTAGAAAAAGATTTGGAAGCGGAAGCATGTCTCACGGAGCATTATCTTCTGAGGCGCACGAAACTTTAGCTATTGCCATGAATAGAATGGGAGCGGCTTCTTGTAGTGGTGAGGGAGGAGAGGATTCAAAGAGATTTGTAGCAAAGGAAAATGGTGATAGTTCTAATTCAAAAATTAAACAAATAGCATCAGCGCGATTTGGTGTAACTATTGAATATTTAAATAATTGTAAGGAAATAGAAATAAAAATAGCACAAGGAGCTAAACCGGGAGAAGGAGGACAGCTTCCAGGTTTTAAAGTTTCTAAAGAGATTGCAAAATTAAGACATTCTACTCCCGGAGTAACTTTAATATCACCCCCACCTCATCATGATATTTATTCAATAGAAGATTTAGCTCAGCTAATTTATGATCTTAAACAATCCAACCCTAATGCAAGAGTTGGAGTTAAACTTGTTGCTTCAACAGGGGTTGGAACCATTGCAGCAGGTGTTGCAAAAGCAAAAGCTGATGTAATTTTAATTTCAGGCCATTCTGGAGGAACTGGAGCAAGTCCCCAAACTAGTGTTAAATATGTTGGAGTTCCTTGGGAAATGGGACTTACAGAAGTAAATCAAATTTTAACTTTAAATAGCTTAAGACATAAAGTTACTCTTAGAACTGACGGTGGAATTAAAACGGGTAGAGATGTTGTAATGGCTGCCATGATGGGTGCAGAAGAATTTGGAATTGGAACCACTTCTTTGGTTGCAATGGGATGTATAATGGTACGTCAATGTCACTCTAACACTTGTCCCGTTGGGATATGCACTCAAGACGAGGATTTAAGAAAAAAATTTACCGGCACACCTGAAAAAGTTGTAAATTTATTTACTTTTATAGCTGAAGAAGTAAGAGAAATTTTGGCCAATTTAGGATTTAAAAGTTTGAACGAAATTGTCGGAAGAACAGATCTTTTAAAACAAGTTAGTAGAGGAACTTCTGATTTAGATGATTTAGATTTGAGTCCTCTTTTAGTTCAAGCAGATTCTGGTAGCAACAAAAGATACTGTTCATCAGATTTAATAAATAAAGTTCCAGATACTTTAGATGAAAAAATTTATAATCAAGTAGAGAATTCACTTAATAATAAAAGTGATTCTAAACTTAACTTTGTAGTTAAAAATACTCATAGGGCTGTGGGTACTAGATTATCTCACTATCTTTATAATAAAATAAAAAAACAAAAAAATGAAAAAGATTTAGTAAAAGTAAATTTATCTGGATCTGCAGGTCAATCATTAGGTGCGTTTGGAATTAAAGGTTTAAAAATAGATTTAACAGGTGATGCAAACGATTATGTAGGAAAAGGGCTTTCGGGAGCAGTAATAGTTATTAAACCCCCGAAAGAAAGCAATTTAATTAGTAATGAAAATACTATTATAGGCAATACTGTTCTTTATGGAGCTACTTCAGGCAAGTTATTTGCAGCTGGACAATCAGGGGAAAGATTTGCTGTAAGAAATTCTGGAGCTGAAGCAGTTATAGAAGGATGTGATTCAAATGGTTGTGAGTATATGACAGGTGGTGTAGTAGTAATTTTAGGCAAAGTTGGAGATAATTTTGCAGCAGGGATGACCGGTGGCATGGCCTTTGTTTATGACAAGAAAAAAGAATTTGAAAATTATGTCAATTCTAATTCTGTGGTATGGCAGATACCAGAAACTAATTTTTGGAAGGAATATTTGAAAAATTTAATAAGGGAACATTTTAAAGAAACACAATCGGAAACGGCTAAAAATATTATTGAAAATTTTGATAATGAAATAGAATATTTTGTTCAAGTTTGTCCTAAAGAAATGTTAAATAAACTGTCTAATCCACTTTCGTTAAAAAATAAATTTTCCAAAGTTATTTAGTTGATGGTATTTTTTTTGCTATAATATTTAACTCGGAACATATTTTTTTCAAATCACTTTTTCTTGATAGTCTATGTTCTCCATTTTTTATAATAATTAATTTTCTTATTGATTTTTTACAATATTTAAGAATTTTTTTTGAAAAAGTAACAGGAACAACCTCATCTTTTTTTCCATGAAATAATGTTATAGGAATTTGTAGATTGATTTTATTGTTTAAAACTTTATTTTTTCTTCCATTAAAAATAATTTGTTTGGTTATAGGATAAGTAAACTCACCATGCTGAAGATGATATATTTTTTTTTTCATTATAATTTTTCTAATTTTATTGTTAAATTTTCTCCAGATTAATTTTTCTAAAAATTCTGGAGCAGAACCAATTCCAATAAAGCCTATTAATCTTTTTTTAAAGAAGGAAAATAAATTTAATGCTATCCAACTTCCCATGCTTGATCCTATAAAAATTAATTTACTGTTTTTTTTTAATTTAAAACTAATCAACTCTTTTGCTTCATTTGTCCATTTAGATATATTGCCCTTAATAAACTTGCCCGTTGATTTTCCATGACCTGAGTATTCAAATCTAAGAAAATTTAAATTATTTTTATTACAAAATCTTTGTATTGCTTTAGGTTTTTCACCAATCATGTCGGACATGAATCCATGGAAAAAAACTACAGCAATTTCACTATTTTTCTTACTAAATAAATATTTAATCTTTATATTAGAGCGCGTTATAAAATATTTAGATCTTTTGTAACTCATTTGACATATTATATTATTTCAAAAAAATGAAAAAAAAAATAAAAGTTTTACAAGTTATACCTAAATTAGGATATGGAGGCGCTGAAACAGGCTGTTATGATTTAGCTCATTTTCTATATGAGCAGAACTGCAAATCTTATATTATTACAAGTGGCGGAGAATTGCTTAAATATGTAAAAAAAGGCAAAGTTAAAATTATTAAGCTGCCAGTACATTCAAAAAATCCTATTTTAATCTTGTTAAATGCTTTTTTAATTTCATTTATAATTTTATTTAATAACATAACTATTGTTCATGTCAGAAGTAGAGCGCCAGCATGGTCATGTTTGATTGCTACTAAAATTACTAGACGAAAATTGATTACAACATTTCATGGAACATATAACTTTAGCAATAAAATAAAAAAGTTTTATAATTCTATAATGGTTAGATCAGATTTAGTCATAGCTGGTTCAAATTTTATTTTCTCTCACATAAATGAAAATTATGGAGATTTCTTTGTTGATAACAAAAGAAAACTATTAGTTATTTTTAGGGGAATAAATACAAAATTTTTTCATTCACAAAAAACATCACCTTTAAAACTAGAAAAATTTGCAAAAGAACATCAAGTAGATAGAAACAAATTTATTATATTAATGCCTGGAAGACTAACTTATTGGAAAGGACAAAAAATTTTTATTGAAGCTATTAAAAAAGTGTCTGAATCAGAAAATATTCAATCTTTTCAAGCAATTATTCTTGGGAGTGAACAGGGAAGAAGCGTTTATAAAAAACAACTCTTGGGGTTAGTTCAACAACACAGATTAAATAAAGTAGTAAAATTTATAGATCATTGTGAAGAAATGCCAGTTGCTTATAGAATCTCAAATTTAGTTTGTTCTTGCTCATCAGAACCCGAAGCATTCGGAAGAGTTTCTGTTGAAGCTCAAGCAATGGAAGTGCCAGTAATTGCAAGTGATATTGGCGGGTCAAAAGAAACTATTATAAAAGATAAAACAGGTTTTTTATTTAAAAGCGGAGATTCTAACGCATTAGCTGAAGCTATAGTGATGGTTATGCAAAAAGATTACAATTTATTGAAATTTATTGGTTTTGAAGGTAGAAAAAATATAATAAAAAAATTTGATGTTGATAAGATGTGCCACACCACTTTTACTGAGTATAAAAAATTGATAAAGATAACTTAAAACATGCCAGATATAAAATTGCCGGATGGTAAAAAAATTCAATTTTCAGAAAAAGTTGATGGTTTTGAAATAGCAAAAAAAATAAGCAAAACTTTAGAAAAAACTGCGCTAATAATGAGAGTCGATGGTGAACTAAAAGATTTAAGTTATCAAATTAAAAAAAATTCTGAAGTCAAGATCATTACATCTCAAGACAAAGAAGGATTGGAAGCTATAAGACATGATACTACACATATTATGGCAATGGCAGTTCAAGAATTATTTCCCGGCACTAAAATAGCTATTGGACCAGCAATCGAAGATGGTTTTTATTATGATTTTTCTAGGAAGGAACCATTTACTCCACAAGATTTAGAAAAAATTGAAAAAAAAATGAAAGAAATTGTTGAGAAAGACGAGCCCACAAAAAGAGAAGTGTGGAAAAGAGAAAAAGCAAAAGAACACTATAAAAAGATTGGGGAGAATTACAAAGTAAAACTTGTTGATAGTATACCAGAAGATCAAGAGGTTTCTATATATTACCATGGAAAATGGTATGATCTTTGCCGCGGACCTCACCTCACGTCAACTGGAAAAATTGGAAAATATTTTAAACTTACAAAAGTATCCGGTGCGTATTGGAGAGGAGACTCTAAAAACGAAATGCTGCAAAGAATTTACGGAACATCTTGGCCATCTCAAAAGGAACTTGATGAATATTTAAAACGTCTTGAAGAAGCGGAAAAGAGAGACCATAGAAAATTAGGAAAAGAAATGGATTTATTTCATTTCCGTGAAGAAAGTCCAGGTTCGGTCTTTTGGCATCATAAAGGTTGGTCTTTATTTCAAACACTCGTTGAATATATGAGATTAAAACAAAAAAATGCCGGATATAAGGAAATCAATACCCCAGAATTATTAGACAAAACTTTATGGGAAAAATCAGGACACTGGGAAAAATTTGGCGAACACATGTTTACTTCAGAAACTCCAGATAAAAAGGTTTTTGCAATAAAGCCAATGAACTGCCCAGGATGCGTGCAGATATTTAATCAAGGATTAAAAAGTTATAGAGATTTACCTTTGAAATTTTCGGAATTTGGAAAAGTGCACAGGTATGAACCTTCAGGTGCTTTACATGGTTTATTAAGAGTTAGAGCTTTTACGCAAGATGATGCACATATTTTTTGTACAGAAGATCAAATTACTCAAGAATGCTTAGCAGTCACTAATTTAATATTAGAAATTTATAAAGATCTAGGTTTTGAAAAAGTTTTATTAAAATATTCAGATAGACCGCAAACAAGAGTTGGTGAAGATAAAGTATGGGATAAATCTGAAGCTGCTTTATTAGAAGCAATAAAAAAATCAAAATTAAAATATGAAATTAATAAAGGCGAAGGAGCTTTTTATGGACCAAAAATTGAATTTGTGTTGCGAGATGCCATAGGAAGAGATTGGCAATGTGGAACGCTGCAAGTAGATTTAAATTTACCTTCAAGGCTTGGGGCTACATATGTTGATAGCGGAGGAACTAAAAAAGCTCCTGTTATGTTGCATCGTGCATTATTTGGTTCATTAGAAAGATTCATTGGAATTTTAATAGAACATTATGCAGGAAAGTTGCCTTTATGGCTCGCTCCACTAAAAGCTGTTGTGCTCCCTATTGCTTCAGAATTTGATAATTATGCAAAAAATATATTTGAACAAATGCTGAAAGCAGGTATAAACACCGAAGTGGATTTAAAAAATCAAAA
>Ga0066836_10001287_pt1 | contig 13058 bp, 10 predicted proteins | sample ETNtaG_18_FD_71568 | JGI IMG/M metagenome (GOLD analysis project Ga0066836, IMG submission 71568) | Marine microbial and viral communities from oxygen minimum zone, Eastern Pacific Ocean - ETNP201302SV91 | ecosystem: Environmental > Aquatic > Marine > Oceanic | place: Pacific Ocean: Eastern...
GGTAGCCCAGTACCATCAGCCATGGACAATTGTCCGTACTGTGGAACTGGACAAGATGTCACAACACACTTTGAACAAAGGGAACGCCGAATCTTAACCCCAGAAGTTGAAGAAGAAATCGAGGAAGAAGATGAAGATGAAATTGTACTTGGTACCGAGGACTTCGGAGAACAAATGGAGAACTTTGGAGTTTCTGAGGATTCTATCGAAGATGATTGGGAAACAGGTCTTGAAGAGGCCGAAACTCAGATTCGTTCAATTGAAGAAGAGTATGAACAAGAACTTGCAACCATCGATAATGAAGACGAAGATGAAATGGTTACAACTACATTGCACGATCAGTTAGAAGCAGGTCGAGATATTGATTCGTTCTTGGAGAAAAAGGGCAAGAGAAGGGCATTGAAGGATGCGGATGTTGAATTAAGTGCAAGTGATGCAAATATACGCAAGGATCTCTTTGAATTAACAGGAGAAGAAGGAGTTCTTCCTGGAGATAAGGTCGTATTTGATGAATTAAGTGACCCTTCTGCACAGGTAGGTAGCGAATTGGAACTTGATAAGACAAGTGACTTTAGTTCCCTTTCAGCAGAAGCAGGTCATACAGATGGAATAGCTGAGAAGATGGAAGAGGAAGAAGCAGCTGAAGAGACTCCTCAACCAAAGAAGAGACGTAGTATTAGAAGAAAGAATAAGGAGGCAGATTCCGAAGAAGAATCGCAGGATTGAATTCCTTGACCTTCTTGTGACAAACGCCTGAGTGATGACAGAGAGGGTCTGAGCAACGCGTTGACGAACCCTATGAGTGCAGACAGGCGAACAAGGAATGAGTGATAGAATGTGGAATCGCGTACACATGAATCGAGGGGTTGCACTTGCCCTTTTGCTTACATTAACGATGTTAAGTCCAGGTTGCCTTTCTCTTCTTACTATGAGAGAGATGATGGAGGATATGAGGGAACCACCCAAACGTCTTGAAGTTCCCACTCCAGTCGGTTGGGACTATACTTTTGATACCCAAGACTACGAATCTACCCAATACATGAATGAATCAGGATTTGAGATTGATCCAACAGTCAGTGAATTTGAATTATTCTTTGATGCATCTATAGGAGATGCAATTTCAGATGCTCTTAACGAAACCTTTCCGGGACTGATTGAAGAGGTAGGAGCCCGATATGTTGAGGTTTCTATATGGGAACCCGGGCAATATCCTTCTGGAACTCCTTTCTTGACTCAAAGAGCAACTGAGAATTATGAATTTAGTGAACGATATGTGAATGAGGATTCATCTCCTTTAGAAGATGGTGAATGGCAGTTAACGGTGGAGGCACAAGGAATCGGTATTGAGGCGCCAGTAGACGTTTTTTCGGTATATGATTCGTTTTCAGTTTATGTTACTGTAATTCGTCCATGCGAACGATTTGTAGAAATACATCAGCCTGGAGAATGCACCGCTCTCATTGATCTCCAGGGATAAAGAGCCTATCCGGACAATCTTGTCTCCTGCTACATGATTCACACTTTCCAGGGCGTTCATGGTCCCGCTTTGCACCACCTTCTACACTCACTCTCTGCATGTCCTGAATTACTGAGAATAGACGATCTCTCTCATTCTGATTCCATTCAATAGAATAGACTGTTTCAGAACCATATCGAAGGAATCCGAAAGGTGGAGGTGAACCAGTAAATGATTCAATCAGGTGAAGATATGCAAGAATCTGAAACCGATGACTCTTATGCGGTTTTTTCGGTACTTTTCCTGTTTTCAACTCTACAGGAATCAAATCATCTCCAATTCTAGTAATTTGATCAGGCCGTCCTCGTAATCCCGAGATGACATCTTCCAGAAGAATCGCATCACCTCCGTCACTATATCGAATATCTCCTAATTCCTCAAGACCACCTTCCTTGTCCTTTTCTTTGATTCGTTTGTCGGCTGAAAGTGCCGCTTGCAATCTAGTGGTTGCCAACATGGTCCAGATTAGGGCAAGAACGAGAACTAGAAATGTGGCCAAACTACGGTTTTGAGCAAAAGTGAGCGCCACTCCATGGAGACTCAAAGCAATGGCACAAAATAGGATAAGTGCCTCAGGTCTTCCGAAAGTAAACCATTCACCTTCCCCTAATTTCCAAGTATTTTCTAGAGGGTGTAGATTATTTTCTAAATCGGTTAAGCTGTTAGGCGCAGGAATTAATTCTTCATTCCACCCTAACCATTGCCTCCATGGAAGAATCAATAGAACGATGGCCAAGATCAACCAAACTAATGCCAAGAGGACCAAAAATTTTCCAATCATTGTTGCTAATTGAGAATCAATCAAACCATCTTGGACGAAATAAAATGCAGCCGTGTCAGCGGCAAGGGTTAGAACAACAGCAAACCACCAAGACCAAATCACGATATTTCGAGTAAAGGCATTCTGAGCTTCGATCTTTTCCACTATCATCTGATGCATTCGATTGTGCTCTTCAATTCCACGTTTGACCTCGTCTCCTTGGGCACTATAGCCACCCACCGACATTCTCCAACTCATTGGACAGTAAACATAACGTTCGATATCAGAAGCCGAGATTTTGAGAGCCTTTCCTTCCGAGTCAACCCAAAATCTATTGGGCCCCTCAGTCCCTTCTTTCAGAGGACTTCGAAGGTCGCTTGAGGCGCCCATAGAAATCTCATATCACACACTATTCAAAGGGGTTGGGGCGGAAGAATTCGTTGTTTTCAATTTCTTATGATTAGCGAAGTGGTTATGAATGGGGGGCAGGTGGCCACGACGCTGATAATGATGAGTGACGTAGAGTACCTCCTTCCTTTGGATACCTATCACCAACATTTCGTACACATCGGTACCCAACAGAGTAGCGCCCACATGGTGCCTTTTTTGGAGGATCAAAAGCAAGAAGGAACCGGCCTTTATCTAATTAATTTAGATGAAACCAATAAGAGATTTTCAACAGTTTCTAATTTCCTTAGCAAATTCAAACCTGAGAATATATTGGTTGTTAGTGCAAGGCAGTATGGACAACGTCCTGCTCGTCGTTTCGCACAGGCAATCGGTGCAAGACATATTGTTGGTCGTTTCATTCCAGGTACCTTGACGAATCCACGTCTTCGTAGTTACATTGAACCAGAGGTCATCGTTGTTACAGATCCACAAGCGGATCAGCAAGCATTGTCCGAGGCAGTAAATACAGGTCTACCAGTAGTTGGAATCTGTGATGCGAATAATACACTTCGATTTGTCGATATTGTACTTCCAGCAAACAACAAGGGTCGTCGAAGTCTTGCTCTAGTCTATTGGCTATTAGCTCGTGAAGTCGTCAAGGCGCAAGGACGAGTAACAGATGATCAATGGGCTGTTGCTGAGAATGTTGAGGACTGGGAGTCCTCATTCTGAGTGTTTGATTCGCGTCAGGGTCAAAACCTCACCACTTATCAGGTGAAACATGGAACCAGTTCCACTCTATCTTGCTCCTATGGCTGGAGTAACGGATCTTCCATTCCGTTTGTTGGCTAGAGAATGTGGGGCAGATCTAACGGTAACAGAATTTACTGCTGCTGCTGGATTGAATAGAGATGATGCACGTAGTTGGCGACGTTTGGAATCAGATCCTCGAGAATCTCCATTCATCCCTCAAATCTTTGGAGGTGTAGAGGAAGAAATGGTAGGAACAACCCGTGCTCTTTCTTCTGTAGCAGATGTAATCGATCTAAACTTTGGATGCCCTGCTCCAAAGGTATGTAGAAATTCAGCAGGTGCTGCCCTTCTAGGAGACCCAGATCGTTTGGTCAAAATGGTGCGTGCTTGTATAGAAGTTAGCGATGTTCCAGTTAGCGTAAAGGTTCGATTAGGAACTGGTTCTGGGCCAAATACTGCACATTCTATCGCCCAGAGATTACAGGAAGAAGGGGTATTGAGGATAGCAGTTCATGGTCGAACGTTGCGACAAAAGTATGCTGGAGAAGCTGATTGGGAAGAGATCGGCGAGATGGTACGAAGCCTCTCTATCCCAGTAGTGGCCAATGGGGATGTGAAAGATGCTGATAGTGCATTTCGTTGTCTCACTGTAACTGGAGCTGCGGGTCTAATGATAGGTAGGGCTGCCATTGGAAATCCAGATATTTTCCATAGAATCAAGAAAGGTTTGGGATGGTCAAATTCACCTCCTCCATGGGGCGATTTGGAATCAAGTATTCCACAAAAGAACCGAGATGCAGCCATAAAATTGTGGTGTTGGAAGAGATATTGTGAATTGGCCGACGAGACCTCTGCTGGTCGCCGAAATGCACATCTAAAGCGTCATGCAATATCTTTCACTAAAGGGTTGGATGGGGCTAGTGAAATGCGAGTACGTTTGCACAGAACTCAAAACCCAGAGGAATTGATTCAATCGGTATCTGATTTCTTAGAAGATTCCACCAAATCTGAAAAAGTGATTATGTAATCTGATCATATTTGTTTGAAATCATTCTAAGGCGCTCTAGTATCCTATCGACTCTAGAGAGTAAGCGAGAAATTACTGCTTCTGCATTTTTCCCAGTAAGTCTGTAACCGTAAGGAACCCTTCCACCCAATGTGTTTACTAGAAGGCATTTGGTTTCTAGATCTACATTATTGAGATGTTTTTCAACTTGTTCTGTAGTCAATTTTTCTCGCTTCAAATCATTGATGATTTCATCAGCAATCTCTTCACCTATTCTGCCAAGCCCTCCTCTCCCTCGAATCCAACGTTCTCCACGTTGTGCCCATTGGTGAGTAAGCCCAATGAAAAGATCGTGAGGAATACGATCTTCTAACAACACTCGTTCAACCAATAGAGCAGCCCTCAAACGTTCTAGAATGCCCAAAACACGAGTCCTAGATTCAGTTGTATCATCCATCAATGAGTCAGCCGTTAGAGGTGATTCTGCAGCCCCAAGCAATGTGAAAATTTGCAGTGCAAGATCATCTTCATCCTTACCTCTATCACCAGCAAAACCAAGATCTCTCAAGAGAGAATCCAATGCATCTCGATTCTCTAAAGGTCCTTGTTCTGAAATCATAATCCGAAAGGGAATATCTTCCCCCCCTCTTTGAAGAGGAGTAATCTTCATTCTCATTTCTGAAGGACAAATCACTTCTTCAAAAACCGAAAGTCTCTGTTTGAGAATCAATTCGGCTTGAGCTGCAATCAATTCAATCGCCGCCGACAATGAACCATTTCGAATAACGTGTTTTTTCCATCTCCCTTCGGTTACTGTAGCTAGTAGACCACACGATCTCAATTTTACCAGTTGATGATGAAGAGCAGTTGAACTAATGCCACTTGCATCAATCATAGATTGACTATCCCATCCACGCAAAGGATCTGCTAACAGATGATTTTTCATCAATGCATGAATCGAACCTCGCGTCTCATCCACTCCATCAACGTAGTTTCTTCTTCTAATCAGCCCCATTGAATCTAATATCCATGCTAACAATACATCGGGATCATCACTACCTACAGGGACAGGATGTTCCTGAAGGCGAAGTACGAACATAGAACTCGCCTGAAAGTTCAGGCTCAAGAGTATTCGGCTCGTCAAGGAATAAATTTGGCCAATTCACTGTTGATTCATATCATCCAGCCAGTCGTAATCGATGCCACCGTCACGAAGTCCGGATAGATGGGGTGCAAGAGTAAGTTCTGATGCATGCAGAATCCCTCTTCTACGGAGGACTGTAACTGCTGAATGGACAGATGCTCTAGATCGTCCTAATTCTCTAGCCATTTGAGCCTGAGATTTTGGCAATTCTTCTCTCGATAGCCTTCCAACAATTAATTTCTGAACAGTGGACAACCCTACTGGCATCATGGCAGCAGCATGTTCGTCACCTCCTACTGTGACTCCGGACATTATTTCCATCTGTGCTGGCGCTCCTGCATAGTGGCATGAACGACCATTCACATGAACTACAGTAACGGAATGACTTGCAATCAGAACATCGAGATGGTGTCTTAGTGTGCCATTAGCAGCATTTAGATCACGTTGTAATTCTCGATAAGGCAATCCTGGTTTCCTTTCTAGAAGGTTTAGGATTCGTGTTCTCAGAGGATGCTCCCAACTATCACTTGCAGAACTAATGGTCCCACTAGTTGCGAAGCCGTTCATTGACCCGAAACCAACCAATCCTCCAGCTATTCCCAATATTCCACCGAGGACCCAAGGGTGCCTTCTGTGCCACTGTTGGAGTAAGGGCATGACCGTCTATTGTAAGTGAACCAACTTCAAGCCATTGGTTCGATGTTCAGACATTTACCATTACAGCCCCATTCCTGATTTTCATATACGCTACCAAGGGGCCTAGTAATCTTCCACACACCATTCCGTGTTCAGTCAATCGATAAGAAACTCTCACAGGAGGTCCATCCACAACTCTTCTTTCGACTAGTCCTGATTCAGTACATGCTCTGAGTTTGTCTGAAAGCGTTCGACTACTGATTCCATTTAGAAGATGCCTTAATTCATTGAATCTACGCTCACCTGCAACATAGAGGGCAGCCAGAATTTCTATCGTCCAGCGTGATCCGAATACCTCCAATGCCTCAACTCCAGCTTGAACTTCCCATGCTGTATCATGTAAATTTTCATCAGCATACGATTCCAATGATTGACGAATTTGAGTCCCCATTTCACGTACAATTTCAATCGATTTTTCGATGTCTGCCAAATCGTCTTTGCTCACTTTCATTGGTGGTTCAACCATAGTGTCTCCTATACAACTTAGTGTATAAATTGCACCCTAGTAGTCGCACGAATACTTGTACTTTGATATAGGTCCGAATACAAGTATAATATGAGGAAAAAGAAAACCTTGGAAGTGTAAAAATGGATAGATACCTAGTTGACTGGATGGATGATTGGAGCGAGAAGCTAACGATGAAGGAAGAGAATGATGGGCGATTATTCAGTCGTCTTCTATGGTGGTGAAGAAATGAATAAATTTCTAGAAGCATATGTTCGAGCAATTAGCAATTGGAGATCACCCTGGTACATGCCAATCCCAGAGGAATTCTAGGCATCTTATTCATTGGTGTATGTTGGCCTTCTTCCTTGAATAAGCGATGATAGCCCTTCGTATGCATCTTTGGTAGAGAATATCCCCTCTAGATTATGCAATTCCGCAGCTAAACCTGCGTCTAAATCAGTTGAAGATGCAACATCAATCAGTTCGCTAGCAATTTTTAGTGCGATTGGAGCGGTTCTAGAAATCTGTTTTATTTGGCGGAGTGCATAAGGATCATTATCATCAATTCCATCAGGAGTTTGACCTGAAATTATTGACTTCATATTTTGATCGGAATAGAATTCTACTGCTGCTTGAACTGCTTCAGTCATTCGAACTGGTGTGCCAGTGTATTTGTTGGATGGTTTCCCCTTGTCACTGATTAAATTCACAGTTTTGTCAACATCTGATGGGTCAACAAGATGTGTGAGTAAACCTAGATCAGCAGCGTGTTTTGGTCCAATCCAGTTACCTGCTAATATTGCCCAACGAGCAGCGTTAACTCCACAGATTCGAGTGGTTCGTTGAGTCCCTCCAAGCCCTGGATAAATTCCGATGCTAGTTTCAGGGAATCTGAATTGTGTTCTTCGAGTTCCAATTCGATAATCGCAAGAAAGAGCTAGTTCCAGCCCTCCTCCCAAGGCCAATCCAGTAGTGAGTGCAATTGTAGTCTTCTCGCTATTCTCTAATTTTGCAAGAACATCGTGTCCTTCTGCAGTGAAATCATAGATTTTGGAAAATGCATTTTCATCTAATCGGTCTACAAAGAACTTCACGTCAGCTCCTGCTACGAAGGCCTTCCCTGCTCCTTCGAGTACGATTGTATGAATGGTTGAATCATCATTGAGGCTATCTAGGAGGGCGCCCAATTGAGCAACAACTGTTTCATTCAGAGCATTCATTGCTTCTGGTCTATTGATATTGATTGTAGCAATGCCATTTTTAATTTCAGCATCAACGAATTCAAACACCCATGGTTTGCCAGTTTGCGCCTTCATTTGCAAGAATTCAGGAAGTTTGAATCCACTTTCTTTATCATGAAGATTCGAATATTTTTGAGCCATTCGATATGCCTCATCTACTCCAAATTCATTCATCAGTTCGAAAGGACCTCTTGCCCACCTGAGTCCAACCTTCGCGCCTCGATCCACATCTTCCATGGAACAAATTTCTTCTTCAACGATTTGTGAAGAAACAGCGAATACAACTCCAAGAAGTCGTTCGCGGATGATGGTGGCTGTAGCATCATCACAATCTGAATTCTCTGAATTGTCAATATTCCACATTTCTTTTGCTTCAACCAGATTGCGTAGATTGTGCGCTCCAGTGTATCTTGGAGTATCTAATTGCTGAGCAAGGTAATCAGTGGAATGAAGGGCAATAGGGGGCCCAGTCAAATTCATCAGGGCAAAGGGCCCCATTCCGATATTGAATGCTTCACATGCTACAGCGTCAATCTGTGCCGGTGTACCATGTCCTTCTTCAAAAAGCAGACAAGCTTCGTTCAGCCAAGGTACAAAGAATCGATTGACAACGAAACCAGGCCGATCTTTGCACACAATGACGACCTTTCCTAGTTGTTTACAATATTGAACAACTCGAGAAACAGTATCTTCAGTAGAATCTTCTGCTGGAATTACTTCGACCAATCTGTTTTTTGCGGGATGATAAAAGAAGTGAAGTCCAACGAAACGATCGGGCCTTGCTGTTGCATTGGATAATTCATTGACACTAAGTGAGGATGTGTTTGATGCTAGAATTGTTTCTGGTCCACAATTTTCATCTAAAATCTGAAAGACATCAGCCTTCACATTAAAGTCTTCAAAAACTGCTTCGATGACTAAGTCAGTTTCTGAGTCGACGTTTTCGACTCCAATTACACCCGTGATTCTCGATTTTATTTCTTCAACTTGTGATTCCGAGAATATCCTTCTTTCGATAGCTTCATCAAGAAAATCACTGATGATTTTTTGCCCTCTTTCTACCCATTGTTCTTCTCTGTCTACCATTTGTACCTGAAACATTTCTTGAGCGGTTTTCTGAGCGATTCCACTCCCCATATTTCCTGCGCCTACGATGGCAACCGACTCAATTGGCTGGGTCATGGAACCAACGAATCACATTATGTCCATCAATGCAACGGCCAACAAGATGACTAGAAATGACGTAAAAAACGAAACATGATAACTATTCATCAATATCGAGATTCATGTTGGCGTCCCGTGTCCTCTTCGTGGTCGGCATCTTATGTTTAGCTGCATATGTGCCATTCTCAGAAGCCCAATCGACAGGCAATACTGGACCGTCTTGTGGTTGTCATGGTAATAATCCGTCTAGTTCGACCACAGTTTCCCTTAGTGGGCAACCGTCATCCTACGTACCTAGTCAAACCTATTCTCTGACTGTAACTGTTTCATCAAGTGCTATTTCTGGATCTGGCGGCGGATTTTCATTGGATTCTAATGCAGGAAGTTTCTCTAATCCTGGTGCGAATGCGCAGTTAAACAGTGGCAAAGTCACTCATTCAAACAAGAATGCTAGATCTTGGACAGTGGATTGGACTGCGCCATCATCGGGAACTGGGACAGTAAGTTTCAGTGTGGTGGGAAATGCAGTGAACATGAACTATGGGAATACTGGTGATGCATGGAATACAGCCTCTTTTTCAGTTCCAGAACAGCCTCCACAGAACCAAGCTCCATCTGTGACTAATTTAGTAATTGACCCTTCAAATCCAACAACAACGGATACCCTTAGTTTGACATATACGTATAGTGATTCAGATGGTGATTCAGAATCTGGAACTACGATTCGATGGAGTCGAAATTCCTCGGTCGTTAATGCATTAGATGACTCTACTTCTGTTTCTTCATCTTTCCTTTCCAAGGGCCAGATATGGAGTGTTACAGTTACTCCTTCTGACGGTACCGACATGGGTTCACCCGTTACCTCCCCATCTCTAACTATTCAGAATACACCTCCTGTAGCAAATGGCCTTTCCATTTCTCCAACTGATCCTACCGAACAAGATGATATCACGATGTCTTATTCATTCTCCGATGTAGATTTGGATACTGAATCAGGAACTGTAATTCAATGGTATCTTGATGGGTCTAGGATTGCTGAATTTGATGGAACATCGTCTATTTCCAAAGTATCAACGAGATCTGGTGATGTTTGGGAGGTTAGGGTAACACCCTCAGATGGTGAAGACACAGGTACTCTTGCATCCGCTAGTATCCAAATTGGGAGTTCCAATACTGCCCCCTCTATCCAATCGCTATCGATAATGCCTACAAATCCAGTAACGACTGATGATCTAAATATGTCTTACACTTATGCTGATGATGATGGTGATCCGTCCACATTGGTTGAAATTCAATGGCTGAAAAATGATGTTAATGCACCTGAATATAATGGCCTATTTTCCCTTCCATCCTCTGCGACTTCGAAAGGAGACGTATGGAAGGTAAGCGTAAGAGCGAGCGACGGGATTGAATTTTCTCCATGGGCTGAATCTGCTCCAAGAACGATTGGTAATGCTCCACCAATTCTTCAATCTCTCAATTTAACTCCTAATTCACCCACCAGTTCAGATGACCTACAGATTTCCTATCAATGGTCAGATCCAGATGGGGATGCACTTGCATTGGTTCATGTTCATTGGCACATCGATGGGCAACATGTTTCATCTTACGATGATCTATTGTTGATTGAAGCAGGACAAACAACACGTGGACAGATGTGGCATGCAGAGATAGTTTTGGAAGATTCAGATGGAGCAGTTAGTACAGATCATGCAAACCCAGCATTGGATCATGTCACTTCTTCTGTGACTATTGGGAATTCAAATCCAATTGTTCAGGTTGAATTGAATACAGAGGGAATAGAGAATTATGCATTGGATCCTTTACAGGTTTCAATCAATTCATCTGACATTGATTCTGATGACTTAGAAATTTCTTCGATTTGGTATCGTGATGGATTTAGAATCAGTGCATTGGATAATCAAAGCATAGCTCCAATAGATTGGTTAGGTGTTGGGCAAGTTTGGACAATCACTGTATTTGCTGATGATGGATTTGGAGGCATAACATCAATCTCTAGTTCTCCAATTACAATCGGAAATATCGCACCAACTGCAGCATTCCTTAGCCCAGATAATGTGATGACAGAATCCGAAACTGTACTCGATGCAGTATCATCAAATGATCCAGATGGGAGTATTGTTGCTTGGTTTTGGACCATTGGAGATACCACGTATTCCGGTTCAACAATTTCTCATGTTTTCCAGCAAGGTAGTACCACAGTAAATCTCACAGTCCTTGATGAACATGGAGGCATTGATTCACTAATTGTAGATGTTGAAGCTAGTGCAGGAACTACCATCAGTGATTTGATTGTAGATAGAGACGGTTCAGTAATCGAAATTTCTTGGGCATGGTCTGGTTCAGAAACACAATTCTATGTTTGGCGTTCTTCATCCCCCATACAAGACCGAGATGATTTATCTTCTGCAACATTAATTTCAACGACGAATGAAACTGAATTCCAAGACCCTATATTCCTCGCAGGAACTCATTATTACACTGTAACAGTTGATGTTGATGGTGTCGAGAATCAATTAATTTCAACTGAAAATTTGGGTTCGATTGAACTTACCAATGATGATATTGTGATTCAAGAGGTTGAACAAAGTAGTTTGGCATCGATTCTAATTATTACTTGGATCATAATTTCATTACTTGTTTCAGTGGGAATAGGAATTAGGAGGAGATTCTGATGCGAATTCTAAATCGTCTCTTGATTTTGGGTGTTCTAGCTTGTTTGCTTTCATCCCCAGTAATGGAAGCAAATCCAGGGGGCAATGGTGATGGTACTCGAGATTTTGCTTGTGGAGGAGCATGTCATGGAGACCCAGACATATCTCAACCATCTTCAGCAGTAATCACTGTGAGTACAGATCGAGAATCCACATATGTCGATGGTCCATTGACCATTACAGCAGAAATTTCAGGCATGGAACTTTCAGATAGACGATTGGTAGGAGTTTTCCTGACTACGGGAACATTTGGTGTCGACGATTCCCCAGATGATTCTGGATGGATTGTTACTTCAGATGCAAATGGAGGGACATCAAATTATGTTGAAATGCATGTTCTGGACTCTACAGCAGGAGTATCTGTATCTTGGTCGTTGACTGCGCCATCTGTTGAAGGCGTTACTACATTCCACATTGGTGTTCATCATGGCGGAGGGGGAGTTGCTCGTTTGGCAGACACCAGTGATACCGGAGGTATTTCGATATCAGTAGGGCCAATTCCTGAAAATTTCCCCCAACTATCTGATTGGAATCCTGTGACTCAAAGAGAAATTGGTGTAACTACGAATCTTGAAGCGAAGATAGTAAATGTCACATCTGTGAATTTAGAATGGCAAATTCCGGGTACCAATTCTATCCAATCAATTGCTGCTGAAAGCACATCAAATGGTTGGCAGGCAAGTTTACCAGCAGCGTTAGCCGAAGGGACTCTGGAGTATAGATGGCGACTTTCAAATCAGGATTTTGAAACAACTAGTGCTTGGACTACTTTGTCGTCAGATGGTTCATCTTCTGTAGATGTAAATCCAGCAAGGTTGTTGATGCTCGCTCTTGCGATGATTACAGCATCTTTACTAATATCACTTCAACGATTTATGGCCAATGATCTAATTTCTTCTGAACCTAAAATAGAACAGTTAGAATCCCCCAAAGATCGTACTTTCCAGTTAGATTCACCGTCTCTGACAATGGATGATCCCAGACGTCCAGTAGGGTGGACTGATGAGCAGTGGACCCATTATGGTCCAGACTATATTTCGAACCTTGGAGGTGTTTCTTGATGGTATCAACTGCTGTTTTCCATGCAATTTCTACTGAGATGGTGGTTGGCTCATTTGCTATTGCTACACTAGGTTCGATAACCTGTGCAGTTGCGACCTTAATTCCGTCAATTCGTGAAAGAATCCCTTCTCGTCTCCACATGC
>Ga0066836_10001292_pt1 | contig 13039 bp, 10 predicted proteins | sample ETNtaG_18_FD_71568 | JGI IMG/M metagenome (GOLD analysis project Ga0066836, IMG submission 71568) | Marine microbial and viral communities from oxygen minimum zone, Eastern Pacific Ocean - ETNP201302SV91 | ecosystem: Environmental > Aquatic > Marine > Oceanic | place: Pacific Ocean: Eastern...
GAAAATAACCCATAGTGCTTTAACAGTAGATTTTAAATTAGATATCTAAAAAAATTATTTTTTCTTTTTCAAGTATGCTTGGGCAGCAGATAAACGTGCTATTGGAACTCTGTAAGGTGAACAAGAAACATAATTCAATTTAGCATTTTCACAAAATTCAATACTTGATGGATCTCCACCGTGCTCTCCGCAAATACCTAGTTTAAGTGTCTTTTTTTCTAAACGCCCTCTTTCAGTTGCAATTTTAATTAATTCTCCTACTCCTCTCTCATCAATACTAACAAAAGGATCCTTGTTGAAAATTTTATTTTCAACATAATCATTGAGAAATTTGCCTGAGTCATCTCTGCTAATGCCAAAAGTAGTTTGTGTTAAATCATTAGTTCCAAAGCTAAAAAAATCTGCATATTTTGCAATCTCTTTTGCTCTTATAGCTGCACGAGGAAGCTCTATCATTGTACCTACATAATATTTTATTTTCATAGAATGTTTTTTTTGAATTTTAGCAGCAGTTTTATCTACCAAATTTTTTAGTATTTGAATTTCAGCTGCAGTTGATACTAAAGGTATCATTACTTCAGGTATAACAGATTTTATTTTTTTTCTTTTGCATTCAACTAAAGCCTCGAAAATTGCTGTACACTGCATTTCATAGATTTCTGGAAAAGAAATCCCTAATCTACAACCTCGATGACCTAACATTGGGTTTTGCTCGTGAAGTTCAACTATTCTAGATTTAATATCATTGTTAGACATATTTAGTTCTTTCGCAACATCAGTAATATCTTTGTCCGTTTTAGGTAAAAATTCATGTAGTGGTGGATCAAGCAATCTAACTGTTACTGGTAAACTATTCATTATTTTAAAAATTTCGAAAAAATCATTTTTTTGGTACGGTAATATTTTTTCTAAAGCTAATTTTCTATCTTCTAGTGTTTTTGAAAGAATCATTTGTCTAACCGAAACAATTCTTTTTTCATCGAAAAACATATGTTCTGTTCTGCATAAACCAATACCCTCTGCTCCAAAGTCTCTTGCTATTTTAGTATCTGCGGGGGTCTCTGAATTGGTTCTTACTTTAAGTTTTCTTATTTTATCAGCCCAAGCCATAACTTTAGAAAAATCTCCAGAAATATCAGGTTTAACTGTTGGAACTTTTCCAAGCATTACTTTTCCACTTCCCCCATCTATAGTAATAATTTGACCTTCTTTAATAATATATTCTCCAGATTTAAGTTCTCTTTTTTCATAATCAATTTTGATTTCACTTGATCCAGAAACGCAGGGTTTTCCCATACCTCTTGCTACTACGGCAGCATGACTTGTCATTCCTCCTCTTGCTGTAAGAATTCCATTGGCTGCATGCATTCCATTAATATCTTCTGGAGATGTTTCGATCCTTACTAATATTGTATCTTGCAATTGTTCTTTTAGTTTTTCCGCTTCATCTGCAGAAAAAGTCACTTTTCCACTTGCCGCACCTGGTGATGCTGGAAGGCCAGAAGCTATTATTTTTTTTTCAGCTTTTTCGTCTAATGTAGGATGCAATAAAGTATCAAGTGTATTTGGATCAATTCTTAAAATTGCTTCTTTGTAAGAAATTAATTTTTCTTGAACCATATCTACTGCAATTTTAATAGCTGCTTTGGCAGTTCTTTTTCCTGATCTAGTTTGCAACATCCACAATTTATTATTTTCAACAGTAAATTCAATATCTTGCATATCTTTATATTTTTTTTCCAATTTACTAAAAAAAAAATTTAGTTCTTGAAAAATCTTTGGCATAGATTTGTTCATATTATACAAATTTTTAGGAGTTCTTGTTCCTGCAACGACATCTTCTCCTTGCGCATTAATTAGATATTCACCAAAAATTTCTTTTTTTCCTGTAGAAGGATTTCTTGTAAAAGCGACACCAGTAGCACAATCATCTCCCATGTTTCCAAATACCATAGTTTGAACATTAACTGCCGTTCCCCAATGATCAGGTATATAATTTATTTTTCTGTAAATTTTTGCTCTTTTGCTATTCCAAGATAAGAACACAGCTCTAATTGCTCCCCACAATTGTTCATTAACATCTTGTGGAAAATTTTTTTTTGTTTTTTCCTTAATAACATCCTTAAAGTTTTGTATTAGGCCATCCCAATCGTCTTCTTCTAATTCCGTGTCCTGTATAACGCCTTTGGTTAATTTGTAATTATCAATTAATTCTTCGAAAAAATGAGACTCGACTCCAAGAACAACATTTCCATACATCTGAATAAGTCTTCTGTAACTGTCTTTAGCAAATCTACCATTATCCGTTCTATTTTTAAGTCCTATGACAGTTTTATCATTTAGCCCCAAATTTAAAATTGTATCCATCATACCAGGCATAGAAACTCTTGAACCAGATCGAACAGATAATAATAATGGGTTCGATACATCTCCAAATTTTTTCTTTACAATTTTTTCAATTAAACTAATTTCTTTTTTTGTTTGATGGAAAATTTTTTTTGGTATTTGTTTATTATTTCTATAAAAATAATCACAAACTTCGGTAGATATTGTAAAGCCAGGTGGCACAGGCAGACCAAGTTTAGCCATTTGGGCTAAATTAAATCCTTTTCCGCCAAGGATTTCTTTTGGATTAGGTTTTTTATTCTTTTCTTTATTATTAAATCTATAAATCAATTTAGCCACTAAACACCTTCTACTTTTGAGAAATCTACAAAGTTATTATAAGTTTTACAAACCATTTGCAATAACTCTAAGCGATTTTTTTTAATATCTTCATTTTTGTCATTTACAATTACATTTTCAAAAAAAATATCAGTTATAGGTTTTGCTGCTGACAATACTTTTAATGTTTCGTCATAACTCTCATTTTTTCTTGTGCTTGTAAAATACTGTCGAATTTCATTTATTTTGTCATATAAATTTTTTTCTTCATCTTTATTAAACAAAAAGGCCTCTGGTTGTCCTAAAATCTTTTCTTTACCAAATTTTGATTCATGTTGAATAATATTTGATGCTCTTTTATAAGTTGCTATAATATCTTTGCATATTTCTTTAGAAATATTTTTATTAATAATTAGGCATTTTTTATAAAGAATTAAAAAATCTTGTACGTTCGGTGATCCATCCACCGCTTCAATAATATCATTTCTTATTTTTTTATCTTTTAATAAATTTTTAAATCTTTCTCTTAAAAAAAATAAAATTTCTTTGGTAGTATTTTCATTTATAATTTTTATATTTTGTTCTTCGTAAGTAACTATTGAATAATCAATTAAATCTTTTAGATGTAGGCTTAGTTTATTTTCTAAAATAATTCTCAGCAATCCGATAGCATTTCTTCTTAACGCAAAAGGATCTTTTGAGCTAGTTGGCTTTTCGTTTATTCCGAAAAATCCTACTAACATATCTATTTTATCAATTAGAGATACCGCTATGCTTATAGGTTTTTTTGGAACCGTACTATTAATACCAACTGGTAAATAATGTTCACTAATCGCCAAACAAACATCTTCTTCAAATCCTTGAGCTTTTGCAAAATATCTGCCCATAACTCCTTGTAGTTCAGGATATTCTCCTACTAAATCTGAAACCAAATCTGCTTTACAAATTGAAGCTGCTATTTCTACTTTTTCTTTACTTAAATTTAATTGTTCTGAAACTATGTTGGCTAACTTTCTAAGTCTTTGTGTTTTACCATAAAATGTGCCTAATTTATTAAAAAAAGATAGATCTTTTAATCTACTAACTTGTTTTACTAAACTTTGATTCTTATTTTTTTCCCAAAAAAATTTAGCATCTGACAAGCGTGCTTCGATTACTCTTTGATTTCCTATTTTAACATATCCTTTAACATCAGACATATTAGCAACTAACAAAAACATATTTGTTAACTTGTTATTACTATCAAAAAGAGGAAAATATTTTTGGTGATGCTGCATTGTCACAATTAAAATTTCTTCAGGAATTTTTAAATAAACCTCTTTAAATTTACACAAAATAACATTAGGTTTTTCAACTAGATTAATGACTTCTTCAAGTAATTTTTCATTAAAATGATTCTTTAACTTTTTAGAACTACAAATTGAATTCATTTTTTTTGTTATTATTTTTTTTCTAATTTCCTGATCTAAAATAACATTAGCTGATTTAAGAATACCTAAATATGAATTGAAATTACTTACACGTTTAATTTTTTCATCATTCGAATCTCCTACCGATGTAAGATTACTGCTTTTGAGATGAAAAAAATCAAAGTTTATTATTTTGTTATTAAATAAAGCGATTATCGATTTTAATGGCCTACCCCAATTTAAGTCGTAGGTTGACCATTTCATTGATTTTTTCCATGAATAGGTTTGAAGTATATCTGGTATTACTAGTTTTAATTCTTCTAAAACATTTATAATTTCTGTCTTTGTTTTAGCAAAATAAAACTCACCTTTGTTTATCTTTTCTTTGTAAATGTCAGTTTTGTTTAGTTTGTTTGATTTTATAAAACCATCCAATGCTTGTTCTGGAGCATCAACTTTTGGTCCTTTTATAATTTTTCCTTTTTGTTCAATCTTTTCTGGAATACCATTTATAAAAAAAACAAGCCTTTGAGGAGTTGAAAAAGATTGACTTAAATTAAAATTAATATCTTTTTTTTTTAATTTTTCCTCCAGCATTTGTTTAATTTTTTGTCTAATATTAATCTGGAGATTGGCGGGAATTTCTTCGCTAAATAATTCTATAAACAATTCAGCCATTTTTTATTTTTGACTTTCTATCCAAGTTTGTCCGGAACCCTTAGCTAATTCTCTTATTCTAGAAATATACTCAGTTCTTTGAGCTACACCTATTACTCCACGAGAATCTAATAAATTGAAAATATGGCTAGCTTTTAAACATTGATCGTATGCAGGAAGTGATAATTTTTTTTTTAGCAAAGATTTGCATTCTGCTTCTGCGTATTCAAAATTTTTTAACAAATATTCAGTATTTGCAAATTCAAAATTATATGCTGAAAATTCTTTCTCTGCTTGTTGAAACACATCTTTATACTTTACTCCTTCGCTATTCCAATCTAGATCAAAAACATTGTCCTTTTTTTGTGTGAACATGCATATTCTTTCTAGTCCATACGTAAGTTCAACTGAAATTGGTTTGCATTCAATGCCTGTCATCTGTTGAAAATAGGTAAATTGTGTAATCTCCATACCATCGCACCATACTTCCCATCCGCGTCCAGCTGCTCCAAGAGTCGGGCTTTCCCAGTCGTCTTCAACAAATCGTATATCGTGCTCTTTATAATTAATGCCTATAGTTGACAAACTTTTTAAAAAAATTTTTTTTATTTCATTAGGAGAAGGTTTAATTATAACTTGAAATTGGTAATAATGTTGTAAACGATTTGGATTTTTTCCATACCTTCCGTCTGTGGGTCTTCTGGATGGTTGAACGTATGCAGCTTTCCAAGGGTTGGGTCCTAGTGAACGTAAAGTTGTAGCTGGATGAAAAGTGCCTGCTCCAACTTCTAGATCATATGGCTGTAGTATCACACATCCATAATTTCCCCAAAACTTTTGCAAGTTCAATATGGTGGTTTGAAAATTTATAGGACTTAATTGTTTTTTTTTATTATTTATACTTTTTTTTTTAGGCATTTAGAAACCATATCTTTGCCAAATTGATTTTTCTTCCAAAATATTCAATAAATTATCAATTTGACTTTCATTTGCGCCTGATAACTTTTTATTTAACCAACTTTTTTGTTTTTCAAACTTTTTAATTGTAATATCTTCTCCAAATTTTTCTCTTAAAATCTCTTCTACATTACCTATGCCGTCAATCAGTCCAAGTTTTTTTGCAGTAGACCCAGACCAAAACTCGCCTGTAAATAATTCAGTATTACCTTCTTTTTTTAATTTTTTAGCTCTGCTGTCTTCAACTACTTTTATAAAATCTCCATGAAGTTCTAACTGTATTTTTTTTAGTCTTTCTATATCTTCTTGCTTTTCTTCCACAAATGGGTCAAGTGTACTTTTATTTTTACCTGCAGTATAAATTCTTCTTTGAATTCCTGCTTTTTTTATTAATTCTTGCAATCCAAACGATGAATAAATTACTCCTATAGATCCAACAATTGAACTAGAGTTTGCAAAAATTTCATCTCCTGCGCAAGCAATTAGATAGCCGCCTGAAGCAGCAACATCTTCGGCAAAAACTAAAACTTTTTTTTTATTTTTTTTAGCCTGTTTTCTAATGTAGCTATAAATTAAATGAGATTGGACTGGAGACCCTCCGGGTGAATTTATTGAGATAGCTACTGCTAACGATTTTTTGATAGAAAAAGCTTTTTCAATAATTTCTTTCTGTCCAGCAAAATCTAGACCTTGTTTAAACTTTCCTACAGAACCAATAACACCTGATAATCTTATGTGAGGGATTATTTTTTTTCTTTTAAATATTTTTAAAAATGAAATCATTTGTGTTCATACTTTAATTACCATAGTTTTTAGATCCTTTATAAGTTTAAGTAAAGTTTTAAAGCTACCTTAGGTTGTAATTTTTTAGGTGCGTCATTTGTGATCTAAATGATTTTTTTTTAATATAAAATAAAAGCTATAATTATTTACATGGGAACAGTAATACCTTTAAAAAAAGAAATAAATAATTCTTATTTAGAGCTAAAAAATCTTGTTGGAGATAAATTAGATAATGTTAGCCAAGTAATAAAATACAAACTAGCAAGCGAAATAAACTTGATTCATGAAATGACTAACCATCACTTAAAAGCAGGTGGAAAAAAAATAAGACCTCTTTTAACTTTGGCTACTTCAAAGTTATGTGGCTACAAAGAAGGAAAAAGAGATATTAACTTAGCGGCGTGCGTTGAATTAATTCATAGTGCAACTCTCCTTCATGACGATGTGATTGATAACAGTGATTTAAGAAGAGGTATCAAAACTACTAATTCACTTTGGGGAAATCAATCATCTATATTAACTGGAGATTATCTTTTTAGTAGATGTTTTGAATTAATGGTTGAAGACGGATCTTCAGAAATATTAAAATTATTATCATCAACATCATCAACAATAGCGCAAGGAGAAGTTTTGCAACTAGAGCACAAAGGTGAAATAGATTTATTAGAAGAAAATTATTTTAATATTATAAACATGAAGACGGCTGCTTTATTCGCAGCAGCTACTAGAGTTGGTGGGTGTATTACAAACAAAAGTAAGAAAGAAAAAGATGCTTTGGAGTCCTATGGAAAAAACCTTGGTCTAGCATTCCAGATTGCAGATGATGCATTAGACTATTATTCTACACAAAAAATTTTTGGTAAAGAAATTGGTAAAGATTTTTTTGAAGGTAAAACAACTATGCCACTGGTTATCATTTTTCAAAAAGCAAATAATGAAGAGAGACATTTTCTCAAAGAAGTATTTAATAAAGAAAAAAGAAATGAAGATGATTTTAGTGAAACCTTAGCTTTAATAAATAAATACAAAGCTGTAACAGAAAGTTTAAAAAGAGCAGAATATTTTGTTAATATTTCTTATGGAGCTTTAGAAATATTTGAAGACAGCTCAGAAAAGAAAATTCTGCAAGACTTAACAAGCTTTAGCCTTAATAGATCTTTCTAAGGATACAAAATTTCTTTTTTCCAATTATTGTTCACTCTTTTATATTTTAATCTTTCATGAATTCTATATTGATCACCTAACCAAAATTCAATTGAGATAGGAATTAATCTCCATCCAGACCAGTGTTTTGGTCTAGGTAATTTTTTTTCATCTTTATATTTATTTTTAAATTCATCAATTTTTTTTAAAAGTTCTTCTCTTTTATTCATCACTTGTGATTGATTTGAAGCCCACGCTCCAATTCTATTTTCATATGGTCTACTGTTAAAATAAGTGTCTGCTTCCTCTTCAGAAACCTGTTCAATATTTCCTGAAATTCTTACTTGTCTTTGGATACTTTTCCAATGAAAACACATCGATGCATTTGGATTATTTTTAATATCATCGCTCTTTGGGCTATTTAAATTAGTATAAAATACGAATCCTTTTTGGTTTAATTCTTTTAAAAGAACTATCCTCACATTGGGGATATTGTTATTAGTTGTAGCTAAAGCTAATGCATTTGGATCATTTATCTCCTTTTTTTCAGCTTCAGACATCCATATTTTAAATAATTCTATAGGATCTTCTAAATCCTTAAAGCATGAACTTAATCCTAATGAGTTTTTTTGATTCATAAAATAGTCAAAATAATCTATATAATATAATCTAATGTCATTTAATACTTTTGGAAAGATATTTCGTTTTACTACATGGGGCGAATCTCATGGTCCTGCAATAGGGTGTGTTGTGGATGGGTGCCCTCCTAATATTCCTATATCTGAAAAAAACATACAGAAAGATATGGATCGAAGAAAACCAGGAAAATCTAAGTTTACATCGCAAAGGAAAGAGTCAGACAAAGTGAAAATATTATCTGGAGTTTTTCAAGGTAAAACTACTGGTACACCAATTTCAATGATTATTTATAATGAAGACTCGAAATCCAGAGATTATGAAACAATTAAAGATAAGTTTAGACCAGGTCACGCTGACTATACATATTTTTTAAAATATGGGATTAGAGATTTTAGAGGAGGTGGAAGGCAATCGGCAAGGGAAACCGCTTCTAGAGTAGCAGCAGGAGCTATAGCTAAAATAGTATTAAGTAAGCTGTTAGGAAAAAAATTTAAAATCGTAGGCGGTTTAACGCAATTAGGAATTCTTGCTTGTGATAAAAGTAATTGGAATGAAAAAGAAATAAGAAAAAATCCATTTTTTTGTCCAGACAAAAAGTCGATCAAACTTTGGGAAAAATATTTACTATCAATTAGAAAAGCTGGATCATCTTGTGGTGCTATGATTGAGTTAAGGGCTGCCGGTGTACCTGCTGGTCTAGGCGCCCCTATTTATTCAAAATTAGACTCTGATCTAGCAAGTGCATTAATGAGTATAAACGCTGTCAAAGGAGTAAATATTGGAACTGGAATAAATGCTGCTTTTTTAAGTGGAGAAGAAAATTCTGATGAAATTAGAAATGTGAAAGGAAAAACTAAATTTAAATCTAATAATGCTGGAGGTATACTTGGTGGAATTTCTTCCGGTCAGACAATCGTAGCGTCTTTTGCTGTTAAGCCTACATCTTCAATTTTAAATAGTAGAGAAACTGTAAATAAGAAAGGTAAAAATACAAAAATTTCAGTTAAAGGAAGACACGATCCGTGTGTTGGAATTAGAGCAGTGCCAATTGGAGAAGCAATGATGGCCTGTGTTTTGCTCGACCATTATTTATTAAATCGAGCTCAATGTAATTAGCTTTGGTTAACTAAATTTTTTAACTTTAGGAATTACAATATTTGATTTTAAAGCTTCTATAGCTTTTTGTTCTATTCCTTCGGCATCAAGTCCTGCTGTTTTATACATTTTTTCAGGAGTATTATGTTCCAAAAATTTATCAGGTAAAATCATTGATCTGATTTTTATACCTTTGTCAAAAATTCCTCTTTCAGATAGCATTTGAAAAACATGTGAACCAAATCCTCCTATTGAACCCTCCTCGATTGTTATAACAGCATCGTGATTAGAACAAAGATCTATAATCAACTTATGATCAAGAGGTTTTGCAAATCTTGCGTCAGCAACTGTTGTGGAAATTCCTTTAATATCTAGATTCTTTGCAGCTTTTAAACATTCTTGAAGTCTGCCACCAAAACTTAAGATTGCAACTTTTTTGCCTTCTTTAATAATTTTTCCTTTTCCTAATTCTAACGTTTCATTAATACTTGGAAGTTCTACTCCTAAGCCATTTCCCCTAGGATATCTAAAAGCAGTAGGTCTGTCGTTAGTATTTACCGCAGTGTTTATCATTCGAACTAACTCAGCTTCATCACTGGCGGCCATTACAACAAAATTTGGTAGAGTTGATAAATACGTTATATCAAAGCTTCCTGCATGTGTTGGTCCATCAGCACCAACTAAACCGGCTCTATCAATTGCAAATCTAACAGGTAAATTTTGTATAGCAACATCATGAACAACTTGATCGTAAGCTCTTTGAAGAAATGTAGAATAAATTGCTGCAAAAGGTTTATATCCTTCTGTAGCTAAACCTGCGGCAAATGTCACTGCATGTTGTTCAGCTATTCCTACATCAAACATTCTATCAGGAAATTTTTTTGCAAAAATATCCATACCTGTGCCTGATGGCATGGCTCCTGTAATTCCTATAATTTTTGTGTCATTTTCCGCATGCTTTAATAAAGTATTGGCAAATACTTTTGTATAAGAAGGTAGGTTGGTTGAAGATTTAGATTGTTCCCCAGTAATAACATTAAATCTGCTTACTCCGTGATATTTATCTCTGGAATCTTCTGCAGGTCTATATCCTTTACCTTTTTTTGTAACTGCATGTATTAAAATAGGTCCTTCATATTTTGAATTTTTAACATTGTTTAAAACTGGAATTAAACTATCTAAATCATGCCCATCTATTGGTCCAACATAATAAAAACCCAGTTCGTTAAACAGAGTTCCTCCAGAAACTAAATCTCTCATAAAAGTTTCTGCCTTACCGGCTTTATCTTTGAATCTTTTTGAAAATGCGGAAGTAATCATTTTTATAGTTTCCCTAAAATTAAAATAAGTTTTGCCAGATAATAATCTTGCTAGGTATGAACTCATTGCTCCAACTGGTGGAGCTATTGACATATCATTATCATTAAGTATTACTATTAGCTTTGTTTTCATTGCGCCAGCATTATTCATTGCTTCGTAAGCCATACCTGCGCTCATTGCTCCATCACCTATTACAGCCACTACATGGTTAGAATTATTTGACAAACTATTTGCTACTGCTATTCCTAGTGTTGAAGAAATAGAAGTTGAGCTATGAGCTGCTCCAAAAGGATCATATTCACTTTCTGATCTTTTTGTAAAACCTGAAAGTCCTCCACCTTTTCTTAAAGTTCTGATATTATTTCTACGTCCAGTAATTATTTTATGGGGATAAGCTTGATGACCAACATCCCATACTAACTTATCTTTTGGGGTATTAAAAACATAGTGTAATGCAATTGTTAATTCTATTACTCCTAAGCTAGCTCCGAGATGACCCCCCGTAGTTGAAACCACTTCTATTAACTCTTCCCTAAGCTCTTTTGCTAGTATTTTAAGATCTTTTTTATCTAATTTTCTTAGGTCAGCTGGATAATTAATTTTATCTAATAATTCTTTTTTATTCATTTAAAATTTTCTTTTTAATATAAATTCAATGGATTGTATTAAATCATTTGATTTAATTCCATACTTTTTAACTTCATTATTTATTTTTTTTTCTAATCTTTTAGCAAGCTTCAAAGTTTCTTTATACCCTAATATTTTTACTAATGTTTGCTTACCTTTCTTTTTATCTTTTTTAGTTTGTTTACCAGCGATTTTACTATTGCCTTTAAAATCAATCAAATCATCTGCAATTTGAAACAACAAACCAATATTCAAACCTAGACTCTTTAATTTATTTCTCTCATTTAAATTATATTGTTTAATAATACCAGCGCTTTCACAACAGAAAGCAAATAGTTTGCCAGTTTTATTTTTTTGTATTTCTATAATTTTTTTTTTAGAAATATTTTTATTTTCAAAAGTTATATCGTAGTATTGACCTCCAGCTAAACCTGATGCTCCAGAATAAGCTGATAATGTGAAAATTAATTCATTTTTTATCCTTGAAGAAAACTTCAAGCTTTTACTAGATAAAATTTCGAAAGCCAAAGTTAATAAAGAATTTCCTGCTAAGATTGCTGTAAACTCATTAAATTTTTTATGAGTTGCAAGCTTACCTCTTCTTAGGTCATCATTATCCATTGCTGGTAAATCATCATGTATTAAAGAATATGAATGAATGCACTCAACCGCTGCTGCAATAGGAATTAATTTTTTGTAATTTATATTAAAAATTTTTCCTGTATTAATTATAATACCTGATCTAAATCTCTTTCCTCCAGAAAAAATACTATATTTCATTGGAGTGTTTAAATGCTTCTTTTTTTTCTTTAATAACAATTTATTTAAAAAAATATTTACATCTTTTGCTATTGTATCTAATCTATCTAAAAAATTGTGCATTATGTTTTTTAATCTTTCTTTGTGGAATTTTCTTTGTTTTTATATTTAGAATCTCTAATTTCGCTTAATTTTTTCTTAAATTTGTCTTGAATATGAGTGTTTAAATGCATCATTCTGTTATATTTACTAACTGATTCTTCAAGGTTAGTATCTGTATTTTCTAGATTGTTAATAATTTCTTTTATCTCATTTTGAGCTTCTTTTATTGACTTTGATTTTATATCAGCTGGAATATTTTTTGATTTCATAATATATCCGTATATTAATTAATTTATGAAAAATATCTATTTAAATATATATAGGGCAAATTTAACTAACTTAAAAAAAGCAAAAAAAAACATACAAAATAATAATGTTATTGGCTTGCCAACTGAAACTGTTTATGGATTAGCAGGGAATGCTTATTCGAATAAAGCTGTAAAAAAAATATTTTTTTTAAAAAGAAGACCATCTTTTAATCCTCTTATTGTTCATTTTAGAGATTTAAAACAACTTAAAAAAGATGTGGTTTTTAATAAGCACTTTATAAAACTTTATAACGCTTTTTGTCCAGGTCCTATTACATTTATACTAACCAAAAAATCTAAATCAAAAATTTCTAAGTTGGTAAGCGCAGGAAAAAATACTCTAGCTGTTAGAATACCCAAGCATGCAGTTGCTAGAAATTTGCTAAAGATATTAAATGTTCCTCTTGCTGCGCCAAGCGCAAATATTGCATCCAAACTAAGTCCGACTTGTGCTAAAGACGTGGTGGATGAATTTGGAAATAAAATCAAATTTATAATTGATGGTGGAAGATCTAAAATCGGTTTAGAATCCACTATTATTGATTTAACTCAAAAACCAACTATTTTAAGACAAGG
>Ga0066836_10001293_pt1 | contig 13037 bp, 7 predicted proteins | sample ETNtaG_18_FD_71568 | JGI IMG/M metagenome (GOLD analysis project Ga0066836, IMG submission 71568) | Marine microbial and viral communities from oxygen minimum zone, Eastern Pacific Ocean - ETNP201302SV91 | ecosystem: Environmental > Aquatic > Marine > Oceanic | place: Pacific Ocean: Eastern...
TAGATCCATCTTTAACTGATTCAATTAATAGTTCAATAAAATCTATATATGAATTAGCTGATTCAATAAATTGACCTGGAACCATTACCATGTCTATCCCTGCATTAACTGCTTGAATGATAGACTTTTTATAGTCTTTATCAATTTCATCAATTGCGGCCCAGTCTGACACTACAAATCCATTAAACTTTAATTCTTTTTTTAAAATTTCATTAATTAAATATTTGTGCCCATGTAGTTTTTTTGATTGCCAGCTGTTATAAGAGACCATAATACTTCCAACATTATTATCGATAGCTTCTTTAAATGGTTTAATATATTTTGATCTTAATTCTTGTTCATCAATAAGAACATCGCCACGATCTATTTTACCATGCATGCCAGTTCCATAGATAGTATTACCATCACCAACATAATGTTTAGCACAAGCTAAAATTGTATTGGGTTGACTTAAATTAGAACCTTGGTATCCTTGAATACTAGCATTCCCAAGTCTAGTTACGATATCAGGATTTTCAGAAAAACTTTCATAAGTCCTTCCCCATCTTTCATCCTGAGAAACAGCGACGCAGGGAGCAAAAGTCCAATCCAGTCCAGTTGCCCGAACTTCTCTAGCAGTGGCCTCAGAAATTCTTCTTACTAAATCTTCATCATTTGAACATCCAAGACCAATATTATGAGGAAAAATAGTAGCATTTAAGACATTATTATGTCCATGAACAGCATCAATACCATAAACAATAGGAATCTTTAGTCGAGTATCTAGAGCAAAAGACTGGTACTCATTATACATTCTCACCCATGACCTAACATTATTGGTATCAGGCACTGAGCCTCCACCACTTAATAAAGAGCCTATAAAATATTTTTTAATATCTGATTTTTTTTCTAAGTATCTATGGTCAACTTGGGTCATTTGCCCAACTTTTTCTTCAAGAGTCATTTTTTTAACTAATTGTTCTACTTTCATAGTGATTTTGTCTTTTGCTGTTATATTAGAACAAGAAAAAGTAATTATAGAAATGAAAAAAAATATGAATAGCTTTGTCATTATCATTTTCATAAGATCCTTATAAATAGGTGATTTAACTTAAACTCTAAAACATTAGAAATTGCTTTGGTATAAAGAATTTCAAATATTTGATGCTATTTTTACGATTAAATATTTGTTTACTTAATTTGGAATTTAAAGCGTTATTTTTAATTTTTTTGATGCTCCCACCCTTATCATAATGCTCGATTAACCAGTTGTTTTTTTTTGATAATTCATAGATGATCGGTACTTGGCAATAGGTAAATGCTAATTGATTTTTTTGTATTTTAATTTTATGATCTTGATTGACATTATCAGTATAGGAAAAGTCTTCAGCTCTTTCTAAGAATTCTGAAAGTCTCAAAAGTTTTGGATTTAAATGAATTTTCCCCTTTTTAACAAATAACCCAAACTCTCCAAATCTTGTGAGAATTTCTTCTTTGACTTGACCTGTCATTCCTGGTTGTTGTGCTCCTGAATGACTTGGGGTATGTGAGTAAGGGTCAAAGGGGAAAGCACCGTATTCTTCTGGAGTTTTATTTGAACTAAGACCAGACCTGATTCGATAGTATAATTTTCCAATTGTTTCTAATTCTTTTTCTTTGATACGAATTTTGAGACCCTCAAAAAATAATTCTTGTACACATAAAAGAAGTTTTGATATCATATGCCAGTAGATTGATCCAATACCTTCATATGAAAACATAGTGCCAGATCGACCAGTAAATTTTTTATGTTGGAATACTTTTTCGTAAGTTTGAAATAATACCTTTTTATCTTTTTTAGTTAGTTTGAGCGATCCTGGATTTTCCGATAAATTATTTATGGTTATTTCAAGGTCAAACATATTCCGAATATTTTTATTAAATCTATATAGGTTATTAATATCTTTTTCAATGATATTATTATTTGGAATCAATGAAATTCTATCAATAATAGGCTCTGTATTAACTATTTTAGCAGAAATAATATTTTTCTTGAAAAAAGGAATAAAATTATTCTCTGGATACAATAAAAAACTATTTTGATCTTTTCTGTATAGTTTACTTTTAAAAAGTGATTTTATGACATTAATGGACTTAATTGGATGAATTGCTTTTGAGCTTAAAGCAGACACTTGCGCCTCGAGCATGAGATATAATCTTTGTACTTCCATTTTTTCTTTTTCTAGATTTATTGAAAGAATATTATATCCATGGTAAAGATTGTTTTCATTGAGATTGGATTGGATAGATTTATTTAATAAAATATCAAAATTCTTTAAAAATTTTATTAATGAACTTCTTTGTAAGGTTTTTTTATTTTTAAATCCTGATTTATAAACTTTTGTTCTATAATTTGAAGATGCAACTCCAAGTTTTTTTGAAAATCGCATCATAGAACTTGAAGATAGTTCGGTTTTACTTGTTAAAGTTTTTTTAGTAGCTTTATACCAAATGTAGACATCTTCTGAAATAGAGAATGAAAGATAGTTGCTTTCATTTAATAGATTAATTAAAAAAGAATTAAATCTTTTTAAATAGTAGACGGTAACCATTGAAAGACCAAAGCCTGCTAATGCATTATTCGCATCATTCCATTCTGGCCTTTGTGTATTCATCCAAATACCACCTTTTGGTATAAAATTTGAGATTTTTGCAAGCATAAGAACTAGTAATTTTTCAATCATATTAACATGATAGACAGAGCGATCATTGTTTAATACTAGTTTTGCATCTGTTCCAATTGCTTTAACGAGTTTATTTATTCTTTTGTTCTTTTTGTGATTAAACGTTATTGTATGCTTTGGGTTGGATAAAATCTCATCATAATCTTTTAGTTCGTACGGTAGATTAGAATAACAAAAGATAGAACTATTTAGATCACTTTGAAGTCTTAGCTCATCCACATTTTTATAATGTTCAAGTAATTTTAAAAGATATATTATCTGATGGTCGCTCCAATAGCCAATATGACTCCATGGATCCTCTTTATTTTCAACTTCCCAGTCAATACCTTCACTAGTAATGCGATAAGGATTATAGCCATCTATTGTGGTTGCATTTAAAAATTTAGAGACTATTGATCGATATGCCTCAGGATAGCTTAAACCAAGCGCTTCCCAGTTTTGAAAAATATCTCTCCAATTTCCTTCGTAATAGTATAGCTGTTCTCCATTTTTATCATTCGTCTTTATTTTAAAGTAATTCCATGGTCGACTTGGGTCTCCATGTCTTCTCCCAAAAGTTAAAGGCAAATATTCTAAAGATAAACGTTTTAACGTATCATCTTTCTTTTTTGATAAAGTTACAATAAGATAGTCTATAGAAAAGTTATTTGGTAATTCATTAAGAAATTTAGAGTGAAGTTTGAATGTTTTAATATTCCTAATTTTTAGAAATTCAATAAGATCAAGCTTCTTTATTTGATAATTATTATGAAATACTCCTCCACGCATTATGTTGAATAAAACATTGGCTTTATGATGCATGTCATCAACTTTTTTATTTGTTAGTTGCTTTCCATCAGCAGCATTTACATAGCGTTTTAGTTTTAGATGATTATCCTTAATGTCATCTTTAATTAAATCAGAAATATTTGAATTTTCTTTTATGGTTTTTATGACTTTTGAAGTGGCTCTATGAGATTTATTTGTATCGCAAACAATATTCCATGTTTTGTTTTCATTTTTTTTTAAGTTTAATGAAAAGTTAACTAAAAATGATCCAGATTTTCCCTTGATTAAATGCCTGTCATTAAATATTTCAGTTTTAAAAAAATAGTCTATTGCTTTTTCATTAAGAGATATCTTATGTGGGATATCCAAATCACACCATGCTAATGTTGCTGCGAGAGATTCACCTGGTTCAGGTCTATCCATGATGAGTGCATTTAAGTAGAAAAGCGCACAATGACTTTCTGGAATATATTCAGATACTTTATATGCATTGGCGAGGTTGCTCATTTCTTGTTGAGTTCTAAGTTCAATACCGGGAGGCATAATATTTCTTAATCCATCTATAATTGTTACATTCATAGTTTTTGAACCAATATTTTCAATTTTTGAATTTCGTATAAATCCAAATTTTTGGCTGCACTGCCAACTGTAAGTAAACTTTAATTCTAATTCATGATTTATCTCTTCAAATATAATTTGATTACCTAGAGGACCTTTGTATAAGTTTGTTTGAAATTTTTCTAAATGATTATCTTTTGAAAATGGTTTCCAGGTTTCAACTTTATTATTCAATGTAGTTTTAATAAGCGTAATTGGTCCAGTAAAATGAATATTCTGATGCAAAAGATCATCTGTTACATAAGGGAAGATTGAATGTTGAGCTTCGCTTCTACCTGCAGTAAGGCATCCAGTACTAGAAATATACATCCAATGATCGTAACCACTGGTCAAAGTCATAAGAAATGGGTTTATTTGATTTATATTTTTGATTTGATACATAATTATATTTGATATTTAAGCTTTTTCGATAATAGTTATTATTGATCTACTTGGAATTTTTAACTTTATCTTTGTTTCATCTGTTGAGAACGTAAAATGGATGTCTTGATCAGATTTATTCATCACAACAGATGTGAGCTCATCACTTTTGTTAATTGAGGATAGGCCTAATAATTTTTTACTTTCCAATTTAGTTTTGACTATTTGATCTCCACGCTTTAGAAACCTTGAAAAATGACCAATGTAGTAATAAGAACTCTGATATAAAATTGTATCTGATTGAGTATCTACAATTATAGGTGCACTGCAATAATTACCAACGTGATTTGGACCACCATTTTCATTTAAAATAAGATTCCAATCAAGCCAGGCTCTTGTCCATCTGTTTAGATCATTGATAATAGAAGTCGCATATCTTTCTCCAAGTTTCCAAGAACCGATATGAGGTCCATTTTCCTGGCAACCTTCTGTAAAAATTAAATTTTTATTGGGGAATTCATCATGGACTTGTTGAACAGCGTCAAAGTGGTCTCCATTATACCAATGAAATCCAGTTCCCCAGACATACTTTGCTGCGTTGGGATCATTTAGAACTTTTCTTGCTCTCTCTAACATGATATCTCTATTATGATCCCAAATAACTACTTTTTTAGAAAGTAAATTGTGATGTTCAAGCGCAGGGCCTAAAAAATATTTTATAAAATCCCTTTCTTCTTCTGCGGTATATAGGCAGGAATCCCAGGTTTGTTTAGCTTCAGGCTCATTTTGAATTGAAATTCCCCATATTGGAATTTCTTCTTTCTCATAATACTCTATGTATTTGCAGTAATAATTTGCCCAGCTAGACCGAAATTTATTTATCAACTTTCCGCCATTATTCATTTCTTTATTGGTTTTCATCCAAGCTGGAGGGCTCCATGGAGATGCGAGTATTTTAATTTCCGCTGTGGAATGTTTTAAGGCCTCTTTTATAAAAGGAATAATCATTTTTTTATCTCGGGAAATAGAAAATGTACTTAGGTCAATGTCTCCCGGAGTATCACAATGAGCATAATTTTCTAACGAAAAATCACAGCTGTTAATATGAGTCCTTCCCATATTATATTGATTTCCTGTAGGTCCAAAGTAGGCTTCAATAATTTCTTCTTTTTTATTTGAATCAAGTGATTTATATATACTAGAAGATGATTCTGTAAATGCTCCACCAAATCCTAATATTTCTTGTTTTACTTGGTTTCTTTCTATAGATAAAGAATCTAAATAAGAACTCTTTTCATTTGAAGTTAATTCTTCTATTTGAATTTTTTTTATTTGTTCTTTAGATCCCTTCGAAGAAATAAAAATTGAAAATTTATCATTATGGTTTGTGTTCATATACTAAACTTCCTTACCATTGTTCTCGATTAAATTTTTATACCAAAAAAAACTTTGTTTTGGAATTCGTTCTAAAGATTCAAAATCGACCCAAATAAGACCGAAACGCTTACCAAAGCCTTCGCACCATTCAAAGTTGTCCATAAGAGACCAAGCAAAATATCCTTCACATGGGACACCGTCATTAATGGCATTTTTTAGTTCATTAATATGAGAAGAGTGATATTTTATTCGTCTTGAATCATTTATAATATTATTCTCATCAGGCGCATCATTATAAGCGCACCCATTTTCAGTAATGTAGATCTTTTCAATGGGATAATCATTTTTAATTCTTATCAATAGGTCGTAAAGACTCTTTGGATAGATCTCCCATCCAAAATCTGTTTTTTCTTCAAGAGTGACTTCAATGGGTAAATTTTTTTCCTTAGAAACATCATTATCTCTTATCACAGCTCTACTATAAAAATTAACCCCCAAGAAATCAGTTTTTTTACTAATAGTTTCTAAATCACCTGGTTTTATAAAGTTTATATCTGATTTTTTGATGAGCCTTTTTTTAATTAAAGAATCAAACAGATCTTCAGGATAAGATTTTTTATAGAGAGGGTCTAAATATAATCGATTAAATTGGGCGTCATAAAATTTACATGCTTCAGCATCATATGTACTCTTTGAAGCTGGAGTTGAAGGAGATAAGTTTAAAGTAATCCCAATTTCTGAATCTTTTGAGTTATTTCTAATTTCATTAATTGCCATACCATGCGATAGCAAGAGATGGTGCGCTGTAGTAAGACTCTTGGGCCAATTGTTTTTTAACCCAGGTGGAAATTGCCCTTGAATATAACCTAAGTAGCTTATGCACCAAGGTTCATTATGAGTAATCCAATTTTTTACTCTATCACCAAGGTTATCAGAGACATAATAAGAATATTTTACAAAAGCATCAACCATATCTCTTGATGGCCACCCACCAATATCTTCAAGTTCTTGGGGTATGTCCCAATGGTTTAAAGTAATAAATGGTTTTATATTATTTTCTAATAAATTATCTACTAGCCTACTATAAAAATCCAATCCAGGTACGTTTGGAGTTTTTTCATGGCCACTTGGGAAAATTCTAGGCCAACTTATAGAAAGTCGGTATGCCTTTACTCCTAGCTCTTTTAATAGTTTAATATCTTTGGGCCATAGATTATAGTGGTCGCACGCAACATCACCATTGTCATTATTTTGAATTTTCCCTTTGGTATGACTGTAGGTATCCCAAACAGATTTGCCTTTGCCATCAATGTCCATTGCACCTTCAATTTGATAGCTTGATGTAGCAGTACCCCATAGAAAATTATTTGGGAATTTATTATTATCGATCATTTTTTTCCTTAATTTTAAGAACTTTTACTAAGACTATTGAGCCAGCCAGGAGATGCTGCTTTGACTAATTGTTTTGTATACTTTTCTCTTGGATTTTGAATTAAATCCTCAGATGTGTTTTCCTCGATTATAGATCCATTTTTTAAAACGATTATTCGGTCTGCTAAATATCTAGCAGAAGCCAGATCGTGGGTGATAAATAAAACTGTTAAATTATTCTCTTTACGCATTTTTGCGAATATTTCTAGTACGTCCATTCGTATCGAAACATCGAGCATTGAAGTCGGCTCATCTGCAACAATGATTTGAGGTTCTAGGCTTAAAGCTCTCGCTATTGCAACTCGTTGTCTCTCACCGCCAGACATTTCGTGGGGAAATTTTTCAACAAACTTTTTTCCTGGATTGAGACCAACCTTCTCTATTAGGTAGATAATATGTGATAGTATTTCTTTTTGGTCTTTCAACCCATGCCTAAGTAATGGTCTTGCCAAATGATGATAAACTGTATGTATAGAATTAAGGGATCCAAATGGGTCCTGGAAGACCATTTGAACTGTTTTACGATAGTCTAGAGGGACACTACGAGACTCGGTAACCTTTTTATTTTTACCATTTAAGTATATAGATCCTGAAGATGGTCGCATTATGCGGGTTATTAACTTTGCTATAGTGCTTTTACCGCTTCCTGATTCTCCAACAAGGGCGACAATTTCACCTTTAAAAATTTTAAAGGATACATCATTTACAGCTACTATTTTATTCTTGTTAAAAATTCCGGGCGATTGAAACACTTTTTCAAGGTTATGGACTTCAAGGATTGGAGATTTAGGCGAGTCTAAAGAGTCTGGTTTGGATAATATGCCTTTCTCACGTTTTCCTGAAGCAGAGGGAATTGAGCCAATTAATTTTTTAGTGTAAGGATGTTTTCCACCCTTTTGAATATCTTTAACTTTATCTAATTCAACTATCTCTCCATTTTTCATTATTGCTAGTCTATCAGCAAATTCCATCAATAAGTTCAAATCATGAGTTATGAATAGAATGGTAATACCTAGTTCTCTTCTTAGTTCAATAATTTTGGCTATAATTTCACGTTCTACAATCACATCTAACGCGGTTGTGGGTTCATCCATTATGATTATTGGAGGCATAATTGCAAGTGCAATAGCGATTACAATGCGTTGTTTCATCCCCCCTGATAGCTGATGAGGATAGCTCTCTAAACGATCATAATTTATATCAACAAGAGATAATAATTCCTTAGCTCGATCATCTGCTTTTTTACCATTTATACCTTTGTGTGTATCTAGAACATCATGAATTTGTTCCCGAACTGATAAAACAGGATTTAGTGCATTTAGAGCACTTTGCATTACAATAGATATTTGTTTCCATCGAAATCCGATAATATCAGCTTTTGAAGCTTCCATGATATTTTCATTATTAATGACAACTTTTCCTTTGCTAATAACAGCAGGAGGAGGAAGAATTCGCATCATAGCTTGTACTACTGTACTCTTTCCACTGCCAGATTCTCCTACAAGCCCAAAGATTTCTCCAGGTAAAATTTCAAATGATACGTTACGGACTGCTTTAATGGGAACGGTATCTGTGATGTATTCAACAGATAAGTTTTTTACAGAAATTAGAGGTTTACTCATGATGATTAAATACGGGGGTTATTCCATGACTCACCATATCCTTTGGAATCTCATTGCGCCATAATCTTTCTGAAATCAATCGAGGATTGGAGACCTCATCGATTCCAAAATTAATTAAGGTAAGTGCGAAACTAACGATTGCAATACTAAGTCCTGTGGGAACAAATGTCCACCAAGATTCAGTGAGTAATGCAAGGTCGTTACTTGCCCAATAAAGATTGGTGCCCCAAGTTACGGTGCTGACATCACCAAGTCCCAAAAATTCGAGACCAACCTGAGCTCCTATAGCGTAGATCGATGCTCCTATGAATGATGATGCAAGTAAAGATAGCATTCTGGGCATAATTTCAACGATAATAATTCTAATATTTGATTCACCGCTAACGATAGCAGCTGAAACAAAATCACGATTTCTGAAAGTCATCATTTGAGATCTAATGACTCGTGCATTCCATGACCAACCTGTAAGAACTAATACACCTAATAATGTACCAGGAGTTGGAGGGAGCCAACTCGCAAGTATCACCATAAGTGGAAGACCTGGCATAACTAAAAATATATTTATCAATAATGATAAAATATCATCTGTTCGACCCCCGTAAAATCCTGCAGTTCCTCCGATCAAAGCACCGATTATGACAACTAAAATACCTGCACTAAATCCTATAAGAAGTGTTTGCCTTGCTCCGCATATTGTTTGAGCAAATACATCCTGACCTTGACCATTTGTTCCAAAAATATATTCTGAAGAAGGTGGAGAAAGAGGTGTGCCTAAAAAATCAGTGGGAGATTGAATGAAGAATGGTAAAAATATTGCGATTAGAGCAAAAATTAGAATGATACAGCTTCCAGTGAATGCTTTTTGGTTACTCATAATTCCGATAAACCAACGTGATAGGATACTGTTTTGGTATATTGTTTTATTCATTTTCGTGTCCGTGGGTCAAAAAATAAAATAGCGATGTCTACCAGCCAGTTAGCACCAAGCACGGCAAACGTAATCGTCATAAAAATTCCTTGCATAAGTGGAAAATCTTGAGACTGTACTGCCTGTAAAAGTAGAAATCCTTGACCTGGGTAAGAAAAAATCATCTCTGTTAGTAATGCTCCACTTAATACAAACCCTAGAGCCATGCCAAAACCGGTTAAATTTGGAAGAATTGCATTGCGTGCAGCATACCGGAGCATAATCAGTTTAGATGGTATACCTTTTGCGTTTGCAAAGGTAATGTAGTCGGCTCCTAAAGTACTGATCATTGTATTGCGCATGGATAGCATCCACCCTCCGATACTTACAAAAATTAGAGTAAATGCAGGCAGAATAGCATGATATAAAACACTAAATAAAAATGCAAAGTTGAGGCCAGGGCTTACCTGATTTCCAAAAGCACGACCAATAGGAAACCAGTTCATTGAAAATCCAAATACATAAAGAAAAACCATTGCTAACCAAAAATATGGTAGGGCTCCAAAAAATGCTAAGGTAGGCGGTAAGAAGGTGTCTAGCTTACCAGTTCTATTCCAAGCTATGAAAATACCCAGAGTTGTTCCAATCGAAAAGGCAATTACTAAAGATAATCCTGCTAAAAATATTGTCCAAAGAAGTCCACTGCCTATAATCTCTGAAACAGGCTCAGGAAAATATGCAATTGAAGTTCCTAGATCACCTCTAAATATTCCTTTTAAATATGACCAGTATTGAATCAAAATTGGATCATTCGTTAATCCAAAACTTTGTCTCATGGCATTGATTGCTTCGGGGTTTAGTTTACCTTTAAATCGTGCAAAAATAATAGATGCAGGGTCTCCAGGCATTAATCTGGGAATGATAAAATTTAAAGTCAAGGCCGCAAAAGCAGCAATGAGATAGAAACTTAATCGTCTAGCAATGTATATTAAAGATTTATTCATCGTTTTTTCACATTCAGCAATGTAAAAATAAAACTTGGTTGTTCATTAGGAGATAATGGACCATATGGATTTTGCTCATTAGGAAAACCTGTGAAATACTTTGAATTATACTCTGCCCAACTGAGCTCTGAAAAAAGAGGGATTCCAGGAGCATTCTCTATAAAGAGATGTTGCAATTTTGATATGATATTTTTAATTCTTTCCTCATCGGAAGTTTGTTCAAATTCTTTTATTAATAAATCTACTTCTTCTAATCCAAATCGATGCCAGTTAAGATCGGCTGTTTCACCAATTGGTTTTACATATCCAGAGAACATCATCGATTTAAAAAAATTATAAGGAGTAGCACCTTTATCTGCCCATCCAATGGCCATCTCAAAATCTCCTTGTTGCATCCTAGCAATCCAAGCACCAAAATCATAAGTCCTTACTTTTGCTTTAATACCAACTTTTTTTAGGTTTTGAGTTATGACCTGAGCTGATCGAACCCAGTCACTCCAGCCAGAAACTACAATTATATCAAACTCTAATGGTGAACCGCCTGGTTTAATTCGTTCTTCTTTATTGTTCCATTCAAATCCGGCATTGTCTAGTAAATTGTTAGCCTTTTCAAGATTAAAAACAGTCCAATTTTCTTTATTCTTAATTTCTGGTGAATGCCACTTAGCCATTGGGCCCGATAAACTGGTTACATGAGCAGGTATGGTATAATCATACATGCCAACCCTGACTACTTGCTCACGGTCTATTGCATAACTTATCGCTTTTCGAACGTTTACGTCACTTAAGACAGGATCTTTAGTATTGGTAAGTAAAAATGTGGAGTGTCCTGTATTTCGAAACCAGTAGTGATGGTGTTCAGGGTCTTTTTCAACATAAATTCGATCAATGGCTGGAATAAATGCCCCTGCCCAGTCTAGATTTCCGCTAAGTAGGGCAAGTGTTGTTTGCTCGTTACTTGAGAATGTTGGGAAAATTAACTTTTCTACATGAGGCTTACCGGGTTGCCAATAATTATAATTTTTACCTAGTTCCCATACCTGGCTATTAAAACGTAATATTTCCGTAAATGGCCCAGTACCAACAGGATTAGGATTATTAAATTTAAGTGGATCCTTGAGATTACTCCATATATGCTTTGGTATAATATAGGTACCAGCAATAGATTCAAAACCTGGAACATAAATTCGTTTAAAATTAACTTCGATTTCAGTGTCTGAAATTGCAATAACACTCTTAAGATATTCCCAATGATTGCGTGTGTCTAGAGCGGGGAACTCTTTTGATAAGTTAAAAGTATAGGCGACATCGTGAGCGCTAAAGGGTTTTCCATCTGACCATTTAACACCTGATCTTATCGTAAATATTAGCCTTTTATTGTTTTCTTGCCATTTATAGTCTGTTGCAAGCCAGGGTGTCCAATCAGTTTTGATGGGGTTATATATGAATAAAGGTTCGTAAATAGCTCCTCTAGTAGGCCACCTACAAACTGAAACTGGATTTAAAGGTTCAAAATTTCTTACCCAAGATATTTGATTTTCCTGATAAATTATCAAGCCTTCTTTATCTCGACCTGTTTCATTTTCACATGAGCAAAAAATAATGAGAGCCAGAATAGAACATACAGATATAAAATTTTTCATTTTTTAGGTCTTTTGATATGCTCGTATATAGTCCACATGCATTTTTTGAGGGAATATAGTTTCATTCGAAGGATTACCAGGCCAGTGACCTCCAACTGCTACGTTTAAGATCAGAAAGAAAGCCTTACTAAAAGGCTCTTTGAGTTTGCCAACGTTCGTTTTTATTTTGAATATTTCTTTGCCATCAACTTTGGTTTCAATATAATCTGATTGATAGATCATTTCGTAAACATGATAATCATTGATAAACTCCTTATCAAGTTTTAATGGTTTACCATGCTGAGCATGCTTGTAATTTTTTGGATCATCAACATCATTCCAATGGCATGTAGAATGTATAGTGTGATTTTTTTTATGATCGATTGGGTTTGCACCAGTCATTTCTAAAATATCAATTTCTCCACAACTGGGCCATCCAACTTCACTATAATTTGATCCTAGTGCCCAAAATGCAGGCCATATTCCTTGTCCCCATGGAAGTTTTATCCTAGCAATTATTTTAGTTCCTGGTTTAAAATCAAATTTTTGATAGGTTTGTAATCTTGATGAAGTAATACTTTTATCTCTTTTATTTATATTACCTTCTGCTTTGGCAGTGATAACTA
>Ga0066836_10001294_pt1 | contig 13035 bp, 10 predicted proteins | sample ETNtaG_18_FD_71568 | JGI IMG/M metagenome (GOLD analysis project Ga0066836, IMG submission 71568) | Marine microbial and viral communities from oxygen minimum zone, Eastern Pacific Ocean - ETNP201302SV91 | ecosystem: Environmental > Aquatic > Marine > Oceanic | place: Pacific Ocean: Eastern...
GCAGCCTACCTCGCCGGATTAGCGGTAGGTTACTGGAAATCACAGAAGGATATCTCCACCCAATGGGGGCTCGATAAACGTTTCAAGCCCAAGATGAAACCGATTGCCCGGAAAAACCTGCTGAAAGGCTGGGAGAAAGCCCTGGAACGTTCAAGAAGATGGTGTTCTGAAGATGTATGAAGCGACCCGAAGCAGTAGCACGAATTGAATCAGAAAGCCAACCGTGGGACGTGCTGGTCATTGGAGGCGGAGCATCAGGCTTTGGAACCGCCTTAGAGGCTGCCTCCCGAGGCCACCGTACCCTGCTTCTGGAAGGATCAGATTTTGGCCAAGGCACCTCAAGCCGGAGCACGAAGCTGATACACGGGGGTGTACGTTACCTAGCCCAGGGAAAAATCGGGCTGGTTCGGGAATCCCTGCGTGAACGGGGATTCCTGCTAAAAAACGCGCCACATCTGGTGCATACTTTAGGGTTCGTAATCCCCTGCTTTCGTTGGTGGGAAAAACCCTACTATCAACTTGGCCTAGAAATGTACGATCGACTATCCGGTTCGCACCGATTAGCGCAAACGCATGGTTTGTCCAAAGACCAAACCCTCGAAAAAGTAAACGGCATTTCTTCTGAAGGGTTATCGGGTGGCGTCCGCTATGAGGACGGCCAATTCGACGACGCGCGTTTAATTATCAGTCTCTATCGCACTCTTCTGGATCAAGGAGGATTAGCCATCAACCACGCGCGAGTAACCCAATTAATCAAGGATAATGATCGAGTCTGTGGAGTGATTGCCCAAGATCAGATTAATCAAGAAGAATGGAAGATCACCGCCAAGGTTATCGTGAATGCCACTGGTATCTTCAGCGATCAAATCCGTAAGATGAATGAAGCACAATCCTCAGATATCATTACCACCAGTCGGGGAATCCATCTGGTATTGCCACGAAGCTTCATGAGCGGCAGCGATGCCATCATGATTCCAAAAACACACGATGGCAGGGTATTATTCATCATCCCATGGCATAATCACTTGCTGGCAGGAACCACTGATACGCCTTGCGATTCACCGGAACCTGAACCGAGGCCAACCTCAACTGAAATTGAATACCTCTTGGGTTACATTAATCGATATTTGACTCAACCGGTTGAGAAAAAGGATATCCTCAGCACCTTTGCCGGGTTGCGCCCGTTGATCGGAGGTAGAGGTGATGGACATACTTCGCGCATTTCACGTGACTATCACCTGCAAACTTCCAGCACAGGCCTAATCACCTTGGCAGGCGGAAAATGGTCCACCTACCGCGCCATGGGCGAGGCGGCGATTAATCAGGCAGAAAAAGCAGGTGATCTAGAATCACGCAAAAGCAATACAACTGACCTGAAACTCTACAATGATACTAACGAACTTGTCGAAATAACAGGAGAGAGCCCCTCAAACGATAATTTGCTACACCCTGACTACCCTTGGTCCCAAGCTGATGTCATTCATGCAGTAAGATATTCCCTCGCCCAAAAAGTAGAGGATGTTATCTCACGTCGAATTCGTGCCTTGCCTTTAAATACTGAAGCAGCAGAACTCATAGCGCCCAAAGCAGCAGAACTCATGGCTAAGGAATTGGGAGAAGACAAAAACTGGATTGGAGGACAAATTCAATCTTTCCGTTCATTGTTGAAAAGTTACCGGCCAAATCCCTAGAAAAAGATTCAAGACGAAGCCAAAGTCGTTACAAAGGTTGACTTCCGGCTCTCCTTCAGGCATCCAATCCCCCTTACTTTATTTTTAACTAAAAAAAGAAACAATCATGTCAGACACACTCGATTATGAAACATATGATGACCTGTCCTCACTGGGCGTAGGTCAGGATGTCCCCGAATTCAAAATGGAAACCTACGAGCCGTCCACCGGCTCCTTTGGTGAAGTAGACCTTGGGGAACTGAAAAAAGATGGCAAATGGACGATCCTCGTGTTTTATCCGGCGGATTTCACGTTTGTGTGCCCAACCGAACTGGCCGATCTGGCCGCCCAGGATGCCAAACTTACTGAACTGGGTGCGAAAGTAATTGGGGTTTCCACCGACACAAAGTTCAGTCATCTAGCCTGGTGCAAAGAAGAAAAATTGATGGCAGACGTGAAGTACACCCTGGCAGCCGATACCAATGGCGTGATTTCCAGCCTCTTCGGAGTTTATGACGACGCCACCGGTCTTGCCCTGCGCGGAACATTTATCATCAGTCCCGAAGGCAAGCTCGTGAGTGCCACGGTGAACTTCTACAATGTGGGTCGCAACATGGAGGAATTAACCCGGGTCATTGAAGCAAACGTGCACTGTCAGGCTAATCCGACAGAAGCCTGCCCGGCCAAGTGGACCCCTGGCGAAAAGACACTAACCCCCAACGAGGGCATGGTGGGTAATGTCTATGAAGCCCTGAACGGCTAAGTCTACCGGAAAAACCAATCACAAACGACGAGGGCAACCTCGTCGTTTTTTGGTTTCGTATTGAAATCTAAATGGAAAAGTCTGTGTACTCAGGCTTATATTGCTGAGCTGGTGGATGGAGCATCCCTGCAGCAACCGTCGCATTGGTGCCCTGCTCAACCAAAATAAATGATCCAGTCAGGCGATTGGTTGTGTAGCCATCGAAGACCAGAGGTTTTGATGTGCGAAGGCGCACCTCACCAATGTCATTCATCACCAGTTCCACTGGATCAGGTTCAGGCTCAAAGGTGCGAATATCAATTTTACTTTCAAGGCTGCTGACCATCGCCTGCACAGTTTGAGTACCGTGTTTTAGATAATATTTCTTACCTGAGGTCAGTGGCCGCGGATTCATCCAACAAAGGCGGGCGGCGAGATCGGAACTGTGACCCGGTAAAGGGTCGAGCCCCACCAGCGTGTCCCCACGACTGACATCCAAATTATCCTCCAGAACCACTGTCACTGATTGAGGGCAAAACGCTTCCTCCAGTGAGCCATCGTGGGTCCAGATTTCCTTTACCCTGCTCTTTTGACCACTGGGCAGCACAAGAATCTCCTGACCCACTTTTACAATGCCCCCGGCAATCTGTCCGGAAAAACCCCGAAAATCATGCAGGGTTTTATCGGTCGGATTATTTGGACGATTGACCCACTGCACAGGAAAACGAAACCCATTCAGGTTCCAATCACTGGCAATATGCACCGATTCCAGATGACCAAGCAGTGTTGGGCCTTCGTACCAGGGCGTCTTGTCCGAAAAGGTGACCACATTGTCTCCCTCCAAGGCACTGATGGGCACAAATTTTACGTCCTTGAATAAATCCAACTTGGGAAGAAACGACTCAATTCCTTCTCGAATTTCCCGGAAACGATCCTCGCTCCAGTCAACCAGATCCATCTTATTTACCGCAAAAATAATATGAGGAATACCCAGTGAAGCAGAGATATAACTATGTCGCCGAGTCTGCTCAATCACCCCATTACGCGCATCCACCAGAACGATGGACAGATTTGCCGTACTGGCACCCGTAACCATGTTGCGCGTGTATTCCACATGGCCCGGCGTATCAGCCACAATGAATTTACGCCTGGGCGTGGCCACGAATCGGTAGGCAACATCAATCGTAATCCCCTGTTCGCGTTCAGCACGCAAACCATCAGTAAGGTTGGCAAGGTTTACCTGCCCTCCCCCGGTAATGTCCGCTGAACGTTCCAGTGCCTCCATCTGATCTTCCATGATGGATTTGGAATCAAAGAGCAGGCGGCCAATCAATGTACTCTTGCCATCATCAACCGACCCACAGGTGTTGAAACGCAATAGCTCAATGGAATTCTGAGAAACACTCATTTCCTAAAAATACCCGGCTTTCTTACGGTCCTCCATCGCTGCTTCACTGGCTTTGTCATCAGCCCGACTCCCTCGCTCCGTCACGCGAGCCGCAGCAACCTCGGCAATAATATCATCAATACTTTCAGCGGGGCTTTCAATCATGCCCGTAGAAATCATGTCGGCAATGGTACGCACACGACAGATCATCGTGCGATTCTCCTCCTCGTCAGACGGTCGCGCCCCCTCATAAGGATCCGCTTTCCCACGCTCCTCATGAACGGGCGGCACCGGCAACCATTGGTCGCCTCTACGGAAACACTCACGCTCGTGACTAAAGTAAATATTCGGCACCTCAAGCTTCTCTTTTTTGATGTACTCCCACACATCGGTCTCCGTCCAGTTGGAGAGTGGAAATACACGCATGTTTTCGCCGGAATTAAGGCGCGCATTGTACAGGTTCCAGATTTCCGGACGCTGGTTTTTAGGATCCCATTGACCAAAGGCATCACGAAAGCTGAAGAAGCGTTCCTTGGCGCGTGCTTTCTCCTCATCCCGTCGCGCACCACCAATACAACAGTCAAACTGGAACTCATCAATTGCACCCAATAGCACCGGAATTTGCAATGCGTTACGACTAATTTGGCCGGGTGTGGCCGTTGCGATCCCTTTCTCAAGGGCTTCATCCACTGTGCGAACAATTAATTTTGCATTTAATTCTTCGGCACGCCGATCACGAAACTCAATCAACTCAGGAAATTCATGACCCGTTTCCACATTAAGAAATACCATCGGAATGTCCGAGGGGCGAAAGGCCTTTTCGGCGAGGCGCAGGATGCAGATGGAATCCTTGCCGCCTGAAAAAAGGATGGCCGGCCGTTCAAACTCAGCGGCCACTTCACGCAGGACATGAATCGCCTCGGTTTCGAGATATTGCAGGTGGTCAAGATGGTAGGAGTTCATCCTTTGGCAACCGCCTTTCCTCCCCAGCTTGCATGGAGACCACATTCCCGTTTTTCATCCGCCTTCGCAGGATCAAAGTAATCCCATTCATTGGGCAAATTATACTCTTTAAGGTAAGCTTCCATCTCCTCATCGCTCCAGTGAAAAACAGGACTCACCTTGAGTGAATTAAAATTATTGTCTGGAGTCACGACGTCGAGCTCTGCGCGCGCAGGATTTTGCACCTTACGCAAGGCGGTGATCCAGACGGTGGGAGCGAGTTCCTTCATGCCCCGCTGAAAGGGCTCCAGCTTCATAACCGTACTAAACGCCTTGATGTCCTCCTCATTTTCCGGAGTTGGCTCAGGCATGCCTCCATGAGTCGCGTCATAGTGGGCGGTGGTAAGCCTAGGCACAAAGGCCTGAATATTGAGATTGAGTAGCCCCCTCAATTCCTCGGCGTGCCTGTAGGTTGCCTCACGGTTATATCCGTGATCCACCCACAACACGCGAATGTTTGGCTCAACTTGAGTAACGAGATGCAGGATGACTGCCTCGTATGGACGGAAGTTGGTGGAGACAATTGCCTGACCTTCAGCCTGCGCGACCGCCCATTCGATGACTTCTGACGCAGACTTATCGCGTAGTTCCCCATTTGCCTTCGAAGTTTCCTCAGGACCCATCATGTTGTCTCCTCCAGTTCCGGCCAAACAACGCGGCAACAGTAATCCCCAAAACGTTCAGCTCCCTCACGTTCACTCTTAAAACGTGCAAAGAGCTCACCAATCTTAACGGGAATTTCATCAACCTTAACGTTTTGATCAAACAAACGCCCCAAACGTGTGCCGGCTTCGTTCCCCCCAACATACACCGCATACTTGTTTGGAGAACGACCCACAAAACTCAGTTCAGCTATGTAAGGGCGAGCGCAACCGTTGGGACAGCCGGTCATGCGCAGTATGATGCGCTCGCCAGTGAGGTTGTTGTCATCAAGTAGATTTTCCACCGTTCCAAGCAGGTCAGGCAGGTAACGCTCACTCTCAGCCAAGGATAATCCGCAGGTTGGTAATGCCGGACAAGCCATCGAAGCAAGCTGTACTTCGCTTAGATCTTGAGTCCCAGTTACACCATGCTCCTCGAGGACGGACGCAATGGAGTCCTTTTTATCGGGCGCAATATTGGCAAGCAGGATATTCTGCGTGGCAGTAAGGCGCACTTCAGTCTGGTGTTCGGTCACGATCTTTCGAAGGGCAGATTTTAGCCGAACTTTTTCCGTATCTTTCACTCTGCCAGCCAGAACGTGCAAGCCAAAGAAAAGGTTGCCGTCTGCCTGTTCATGCCATCCGAATAAGTCTCCCTGCCTATCGAACTCAAACGGGCGTGGATTCTCAAGTGTAATACCTGCGCGCTGGTCCACTTGCTCGCGAAACCAATCTAGACCCTGCTCAGCAATTACGTACTTGAGTCGCGCATGCTTGCGATCGGTACGATCTCCAAAATCACGATGTACGGTGAGCACTGCCTTGGCTACGTCCACCAGATGTTCAGGTGTAAAAAAACCAATCACATCAGCCACCCGCGGGTAGGTCTCCGGCCGGTTATGATTCATTCCCATGCCACCTCCAGCGGTGAGATTGTAGCCGACCAACTCACCGGATTTCTCAATGGCCACAAACCCCATACAATTAGTAAACACATCCGTGTCATTCAAAGGGGGAATGGCAAATGCAATCTTAAGTTTCCTTGGCAGATATGTTTTCCCGTACAATGGATCCTCAAAATCAGAATCATCGACCTTGATTTTCACACCCTCCACCCAGATCTGGTGATAGGCCCTAGTGCGGGGCAAAAGTGCCTCGGTTACTCTGCGGCAATCCTCCAGCACACGAGTAGACAGGGCATTGCCTGCAGGCGTCGGTGGTGCCATTACGTTACGATTCACATCCCCACAAGCAGCCAGTGTTGTTGCCAAAGCATCGTTGATGCCCTTCATCAATGGTCCCAAACCCGATTTCACCACACCATGGAACTGGAGACTTTGACGTGAGGTAATGCGTAAGGTCTGGTTCCCGTATTCCTCTGAAAGCCGATCGTAGGTGAGATATAATTCAGGGGACATGATTCCACCCGGATTCACCCCACGAACCATAAACATGAATTTCTTACCCTGTTTACGCACATCACGATCATCCTGCTGATAAATCCCATGAAACTTAATGAACTGCTGGTCATCCACCGAAAAAACCTCAGCCTGCTCGTCATACAATGTCACCGCAATATCCCCTGCCAAAGAGGGATTTACTTCCTTAATCACCTCATTATGGGTCAATTTATTGGATTTTTCAGACATTACAGTTAATGTTTAGTAAGTTGATTAAGATTATAATCTTAAAGATCTTATAGCATTCGGTCAAGGGGTTATTAACAATATAGCCACTGAAACAACAGAAAAATTAGACCATTAAATTCAGGAGTTCTAGGGAGTAGAATCATTCCCACGTTGAGTGACAAAAAAGTAGGCAGTTCCCAAAATCAGTATCCCGGCGAAAATTCCAGCAATCAGAGGATTATACCAGCTCATTGCCACAAGACTCACTGCCGCAATGAGCAGGGCCAGAGACGGAAACACCGGATAGCACACCGCACGAAAAGGTCGTTCCATATCAGGCTCCTTTTTGCGAAGGACGAAAAGTGACCACATGGAAATAACATATAGCGCAACCGCTCCAAAAGCAGCCAACGTAATAATTTCACCCGTACGGCCTGAGAGAATTGCCACAATCCCAATGGTCATGTTGGCCAGCAACGCAATGGCGGGCGTTTGAGTCGTGGGATTGATCTGACCAAGCGGTTTTGGCAGGAAACCTGACCGACCCATCTCCATTGTCGCCCGACCCGCCGCGAGAATGATGCCATGGAAACTGGCAATTAAACCGAGCAGACCCACGCCCAATAGCAGCGTATAAAGAAAATGCTCTTTACCCACCACCTTGGCCAGAGCCAATGGCAATGGCGCGTCACTTGGTTCAGCTCCTGGTTTTTCATAGACAATCGCTTCCCAGCCCGCCACGCCAGTAGAGGTAAAAAACACTGCTAAGGCCAACACCACCAGTGTAAGGATGGCTGATCCAAAACCACGAGCCACTGTACGTTGAGGATCACGTGCCTCCTCCGCCACATTGGCCACCCCTTCAATGGCCAGATAAAACCAAATGGCAAAAGGCAGACAGGCAAACACTCCGCCCCAGCCATTGGGTAAGGGATTATGATTAAAATTGGCCAACTCAAAGGAAGGGGCCGCAACTCCAATAAAGATGAGTAGCTCGATTACTGCCAGCACGGTCACCACCAGTTCAAACATTGCCGCCTGTTTCACTCCCCAGATATTTAACCCGGTGAAAATTAAAAACGCACCAATCCCCACCACCCTAGGATCCACTTCCAGTCGCATCCCAACGTAAGCACCAATGGCCATGGCGATTGCGGGAGGAGCAAACACAAATTCAACCACCTGCACCAAGCCTGCTTGAAATCCCCAGAACGAACCCAGTGCCCGCTGAGCATAAACAAACACGCCACCCGCCTTGGGCATTGCACACGCCAGTTCCGCGTAACTGAGGGTAAAAGCCACATACATCACCGTAATGATGATTGTGGCAACCAACATCCCCCACGTGCCTCCCAATGGTAGCCCCAGATTCCACCCAAAATATTCGCCACTGATCACATACCCCACACCAAGCCCCCATAACATCACCGGACCAAGTGTACGACGGAGTTTTCCAGGCTCAGTTTGGGAAGAATCTGTCATTTCAAGGGCAAAAGGTGTAGCGGGTGAGGGTTGATTTTGCAATCATCCACCCCACCGATGTCAGGCGTGCAAACGATCAATCCATTTACCGGCGAAACCATTCAAGAATGGCAATCGATGGAATTTTCATTGCTTAGGTCGGCTACAGCGAAGGCACGCGCGGCCTTTGCCAAGTGGGAGCAAGTCCCAGTACCAAAACGCATTGAGCGGATACGTTCAGCTCTCAACTACTTTGAGCAAAACCGTGAAGTAATCGCAGCAGATATCACCGCCCAAATGGGCAGACCGCTCGTCCAGAGCCGAGGTGAGATTGACGGGTTATTGGAGCGGTTCAATTACCTGTGCGATATCGCCCCGGAGGTGCTGCAACCAGATGCCATCGCCCGGAAAGAAAACTTTCACCGGGAAATCATGCACGAACCCCATGGAGTTGTACTCATTATTGCCGCCTGGAATTATCCTCTGCTCATTGCGGCCAGCGGCGTAGCTTCAGCCTTACTCGCAGGGAACACAGTTCTACTTAAACATTCCACTCGCACACTTTCTATTGGTGAACATTTTGAGAAGGCCTTTGGAGACGATGATCTTCTCCAACATGTGGTAATGAATCACGACTCCACCGCAAAACTTATTGAAGAGGGGGATATCAACCATGTGGTGTTTACCGGGTCAGTCGATGGCGGAGGAAAAATTTATGGCAGCACTGCTAAACGCCATTTTGATTGCAATCTTGAATTGGGAGGTAAAGACGGAGCCTATGTGGCCCCCGATGCAGATATCACCCCAGCAGCAGCAATGCTTGTCGATGGAGCAATGTACAACTCCGGACAATGCTGCTGTGGTATTGAACGCGTTTACGTTCACGAAAAATTATATGATAAATTCCTGGCAGCATGTAAACCGCTGATTGAAGCCCATGTGCTTGGCGACCCTCTTGATCCCAATACCACACAAGGACCATTGGCTGTTGCCTCCTCGGCAAAATTAATGGAAATCCAAGTAAGTGAGGCAATCGCTGCAGGAAGTGAAATAATCACCGGAGGGAAAACGCGCAAAATCAGCCAAGGTACTTTTTTTGAGCCAACACTCTTAACAGTGAGCCGAAATGATCTTTCCATTATGCAGGAGGAGAACTTCGGCCCACTCCTGCCGGTTATGAAGGTGACCGATGATACCGAGGCCATCAGGCACATCAACGACTCGCCTTACGGCCTCACCGCCGTCATCTGCACCAGCGATCAATCCAGGGCCGAATCATTTTCCAAGCAGGTAAAAGCAGGGACCATTTTTATGAATCGTTGTGATTACCTCGACCCCGCCTTGCCGTGGTCCGGAGTAAAGGCCAGCGGCAAAGGTTCCTCGCTTTCACGCTACGGTTTACTCGCCATGACCCGACCCAAGGCGATACATTTTCGAACCCGATTCTAACATGAGCACCAACAACATTTCTGCCGACGAACTCATTGCCAAATACCGCGATCAAAACATTCGGCGCGTGAAACTCGCCTTTGCCGATCTGGACGGCGTACACCGCGGCAAATATATCTCGCTGGATAAATTTGCCTCCATTGCTGGTGGCACATCAGGCTTTTGCGACTGCGTACTGGGATGGGATGTCAATGATCAGCTATATGATAACGCCACTTTTACCGGATGGCATACGGCTTTCCCTGATGCCAAGTGCCGCGTGAATTTAGCAACTGAAAGGCGTCTGCCTGATGAGGATAACTGTCCGCTCTTCATTGTGGACTTTGTTGGTGAAGAGAAGGAACTGCATCCGGTCTGCCCTCGTAATCAACTGCGCCGCATACTCCAAAAAGCCGAAGCAATGGGCTATTCCCCGCGTATGGCCTTCGAATATGAATTTTTCATTTTTGATGAAACGCCACATACACTGCGCGAGAAGAATTACCAGAACCTTACTCCATTGAGCCCCGGAAATTTTGGCTACTCGGTGTTACGCAACTCAAGCCTCTCCGAACTTTTCCATGAATTTATGGATTACTGTGAGGTCATGAACTTTCCTCTGGAAGGTCTTCACTGTGAAACAGGTCCGGGAGTGTGGGAAGCAGCCATTACTGTGGATGACGCCTTGCAGGCAGCAGACAAAGCAGCTCTCTTTAAAACCTTCTCCAAGGCTTTCTTCAACAAACGCGGTTTGGTCGCCACTTTCATGGCAAAATGGTCAATGGATTATCCGGGGCAAAGCGGTCACATCCATCAATCCCTGATAAATAAAAATGGAGAGGGACTCTTTTACGATGCAAATGCCCCGCACAACATGAGTTCACTAATGGAACAATACGTTGCCGGCCAACAGAAATATCTAAAGCCGTTCCTTAGCTTGTGTGCCCCCACGATTAACAGCTACACGCGACTGGTAAAAGGCGCCTGGGCACCCACCGCCGCAGCGTGGGGTGTGGATAACCGCACCACCGCACTTCGGGTTATCACCGGCTCAGAAAAATCGCAGCGGGTGGAATTTCGCATTGGACCGGCTGATGCCAACCCGTACCTGATAGCCGCTGCAAGCCTGGGGGCCGGATTGCTGGGCATCGAGGAACAACTCGATCTGGGCGAACCCTTGAGTGGCAATGCCTATGAACAGGAAGCCGAGTTACCACCCGAACGACAATTGGCCACCAATCTGCGTGATGCCACCCGCGACCTTGAAGGATCAACTGAAGCAAGAACCTTGTTTGGTGAAGAGTTTGTAAACCACTACATCGCTTCACGGGACTGGGAGGTGCGCGAGCACGAACGCCATGTCACTGACTGGCAAATGCAGCGGTATTTTGAGATCATATAAAGTTGTGATGAATCAATTCAGTTTCCCAACTACAATCCTCCATGGCCAAGGAGCATTAACCGAACTGGCCGAGCGCATTCAGGAAAAAAACCTAATGCTCGTCACTGACCCGGGCCTGGTAAAGGCAGGTGTGGTTGATCAAGCCCTTGAAAGGCTGGCGAAGAGCGGATCCGAGTTCGAAGTGTATGATGAGGTTCACCCCAATCCTATTGAGGAAGATGTTGAAAATGGTTCTGAATTTTATCAAAACAACAAGTGTGATGGGATACTGGCACTGGGTGGAGGTAGTGCAATGGATGTGGCAAAGGCCATCCGTTTTTTTGTCAATCACCCGGCACCTCTGGCCCAGTATTCAGTTCTTAAAAACGGGGCAGCTAAAATCACCGGCACTCTCCCTGTAATGTATGCGGTGCCGACCACGGCGGGAACCGGAAGTGAAGTAGGAAGAGGCGCCGTCATCACTCTTCGCGATACCGGCCGCAAAACCCTGTTTGTGGCTCCTCCTCTCATGCCCACCATTGCCGTGCTGGAGCCCTCGCTCACCGCCGGACTGCCACCACATCTCACGGCAGCCACAGGAATTGACGCCTTCACACATTGCCTCGAATCCTACTTTGCCCCTATCTACCATCCGATGGCTGATGGGGTTGCACTGGAAGGCATTCGACTTTGTCTGAATCATCTCAATAGTGTGGTAAAAGATGGCAGCAACCTTGAGGCCCGTGCGCAGATGCAAATGGCTGCGAGCATGGGGGCGGTCGCGTTCCAAAAGGATCTGGGCATGGTTCACTCACTGGCCCATCCGCTCTCTGCACGCCATGGCATGCACCACGGCCTAGCCAATGCCCTAATGCTGCCTGATTCAATGGCCTTTCTCGAAAAAGCCAACCTGAATAAGGAACAACAGAACCGCATCGATACCGTGCGCACACTCTTTAGGGAAATAAACCGAGCCGGTGAATCCCTAGCCAATGAAACCCGCACCTGGTTTCAGGAACTGGGGATACAATTTGGCCTCCAACATCACAATATCCCCGCTGAGGATCTGGATAACATGACTGATGACGCGTTTGATGATCCATGCCATGCGACCAACCTCATCACCCTAACGCGTGATGATCTCGCGGAAGTCTATCAGCGAGCCCTGTGAAAATCGGCCTGCTTGCATGCGACTTCGTAAATCCGGAATTTCTGGAAATCAGTGGCACTATCCCGCAGATGTTTGCTGACCTTATCAGCCAAACTAAAATTGATGCTGACTGGAAGGTGTACCAAGTTTGGGAAGGAGAGATCCCTTCATCAACTGATGAGTGCGAAGCGTGGTTCATCAGTGGATCGCGAAAGTCAATTTATGAAGAGGAAGATTGGATCAAATACTTCGGCGAATTTGTTACGAATCTTCATGCGGACAAAATAAAAACCGTTGGCATCTGTTTCGGGCACCAAATAATTGCCCAGACCCTCGGGGGCGAGGTGCAATGTTCAGATCGTGGGTGGGGAATTGGCGTGAAAGAAATTGAGATGACCACTCAGGAACCATGGATGCAGCCCTCACTCAAAAAGGTAAAGATGCTTTTCACTCATCAGGACCAGGTAGAAAAACTCCCTCCGGGGGCGCGGCTTCTGGGTTCAGCCGAACATTGCCCTCATGCCATATTTGCCATGGGCAACCAT